>ERZ888423.875-NODE-875-length-29152-cov-11.159329_pt1 | contig 29152 bp, 22 predicted proteins | sample MGYA00520523_ERZ888423 | MGnify/ENA primary metagenome ERZ888423 (study PRJEB32303, sample SAMEA104408611) | aquatic metagenome | biome: Brackish water; feature: Pelagic; material: water | place: Baltic Sea | collected 2014-06-08T10:24:00 | depth 30,27 m ...
ATGGGAATCCCCACCAACCAATTCGATTCTCACTTAACGCCCGACGCTCTAGCCGGGCGTCCGCTTCTTCAACAGCGTCTTGATTTCGCCTTCCATGCACAGTTCGTCCCGCTGGTTATGGACTGTCGCCCTAAGGACGACGACGCCGGTGGTGCGGCCGGCCTCGAGGCCGATCACTTCCAGCATCGGATAGGTCGTGTCGCCGGAAAATACCGGCGCCTTGAAGCGCGCCGAAAGTTCGACGATCGCCTTCAACGAGTCCTGCACGACAAACGGAAAGTCCCCGGCGCCCGGCGCCGCCTGGATCAGCACCTGCATGCCATGGGCGAGCAGGCCTGGGAAGCCCAGGTCGCGGCAGAATTCGATGTCGTAATGGATCGGATGATTGTCGCCGCTCGCCATCTGGAAGGCGGCGAACAAGGCGTCGGTCTGGGTTCGGGACGGCGAGATGAAGCGTTCGCCGAGCTTGAAATCCTCGAAGTAGCGCTGATCGGCGACCTTGGGCCGCCGCCAGGGACGGGTTTCGGTCGGCGCTGATTGCTGGTCGTTCGACATCTGCGAGAGCTCCGGGCGATTATGCGAGGCGAATATGGAAGCCTACGCCGCCCGGACCGCAGCCGCTACAGGAACCAGAAACTGCCGGTGCGCTCGCGCGGCGCATATTCGGCATGCACGGCGTCGCCGCGCTGCCCGACAGCTTCCCGGCGCGCCGACTGGATGTTCGTGAACAGGATGGAATCGCCCGGTGCCAAGGACAGAGCTGCGTCAAAATCCGCGAGCGCGCGATCGAAATATCCGAGCCGCGCCCATGCGACCCCGCGATTATTGTAGGCGACCGAGCGATCCTCGCGCGACAACGCGCCCGACTCGATTGCAGAGGTGTAATGATACGCGGCCGTTTCAAATCGGCCCTCGGCCGCCGCATCCCAGGCTCGGTCAAACTCGTCGCCGTCGCCGACAAAGGCGACCAACAAGAATGCAAACGCCATCAGTGCGACCATGTGCATTGCAAAAGCCCTCCTGGCTTCAAAACCGTCGTGCCGTCCGCCGCGACTGCCCGGTTCGTCCCCCCGTGCCGCCCATTGAACGTCTCTACACCATAGATCAGTTCGATCCGTCCTAATACCGGCCTTGGCCGGTTTCCTTGATACTAATGCCAACAGCCTAACCATGTTGGCGCGACCTACGCCAAAGCGCTTAAGCCCTCGCGCGACACCGCCTTCAATCACAGATTTTACGGCATGGCAAGAAACCGCCGTAACCGACGGAAAGCCAACAAAGCATCAACCGACGTCTCTGACGGCGAGCGCCCGTTCGACCAGCGCGTCGCCGTAGCTCGCCCGCGCCGCGGCAGGCGTAACCCTCCCGTCCGCCAGATCCGCCGCCAGGGCGCTGACCGAACGATCCACAGGCGCGCCGAAGCCGCCGCCGCCCGGCGTCAGCAGGCGGATGCGCGCGCCGGCCGCAAGGGTCAGGCGGCGCTGCTTCGTATCGACGATCCGTTCATTCGGCCCGCCGGGATCGATCACGACCGAAGCCCGCCCGCCCTCGCCGCCGCCGGCGGCCCCGGTCGGCGCCGTTTTGAAGTTGTCGCCGCGGCTGGAGAACGACGCCGGCCGGTCGACGGCTTCCAACTCGCGCGCCAGCCCCATGCCGCCGCGCCATCGCCCGGCGCCGCCGGAATCGTTGACCAACGCATATTCGATCACCCGGAGCGGATAGGCGTTTTCGACCGCTTCCGCCGGCGTATTCAGGGAATTGGTGATGTGGCAATGGGCGCCGTCCATCCCATCCAGCCCGATCAGGGCGCCGTTCCCGCCGCCGATGGTTTCCAGGTAGACATAGGGCTTGCCGTCCCGCTGCTCGCCGCCGAACACCATGGACGCCAGGATATCGTGGCTGGACGCCATCGTCCGCTCTGCCGGGAGCGCAGGCTGGAGCGCGCCGAAAATGGCGCTCGCCAGCTTCTGACAGGTGGTGGTGCGCGCGCCGACAGCGGCCGGGAAGCGCGGGTTCAGGATCGTGCCCTCCGGGATCGCCAGCGAAATCGCGTCGAACAGGCCGCTGTTCGGCGGCAGATCCGGGTCGAGCAGCGCCTTGATCGCATAGCCGACCGTCGCCATCACGCCGGACGGGAGCAAGTTGAAGCCGCCGCGCGATTGCGGGCCGGACCCAGCGAAATCGAACGCCAGTTGATCGCCTGCGACCGTCAGCGTCGCCGTGATCGGCAGGGGATCGCCGCCAAGCCCGTCATCGTCCATCCAAACAGTGTGGCTGTAGACGCCGTCTGCCAGGGCCGCGATCCGCCCCGCGAGGCGGCGTCGGGCATAGTCCAGCAGCGCATTGGCGAGCGCGGCCATGTTGGCCGGGCCCTCGGTCTCCGCCAGGCTCGCCAAACGCATCGCGCCGAAGCGGGCGACTGCGATCTGAACATCCAGATCCAGGATGCGCACTTCGGGCTCGCGGGTATTGTGGGCGATCAAGTCGATCAGGCCGCGATCGACCGTCCCGGCGCGCACGACCTGGGTCGCGGGAATGCGGATGCCTTCCTCGAAGATCGACGCCGCATCGGGCGCGATCGATCCCGGCGTCGGGCCGCCGACATCGGTATGATGGCCGATACAGGCCGCGAAATACTGCGGCCGTCCTTCAATGAACACCGGCTGGACGATGGAGATATCGTTGAGATGGGTCCCGGCGCAGAGATAGGCGTCGTTCGCGATGAAGGCGTCGCCGGGCTGCATCTGCTCAAGCGGAAACTTCGCAACGATGGCCGCGACCGCGCCGAAGAGCGAGCCCAGATGAATGGGGATATGCGCCGCCTGGGCGATCAGCCGGCCATCGGCCGCGAAGATCGCCGTCGAACAGTCCCGCCGTTCCTTGATGTTCGGCGAAAAGGAGGAGCGGACCAGGCGACGGCCCATCTCCTCCGCAATCGCGAGCAACCGGTTCGAGAAGACCTCAAGCGCGATTGCGTCGATCGTCATCCGGCGCGGACGAGCTTGCCCGGCAACGCGCCAGTCGCCTGCCCGTTCTCGAAGATCGTCTCGCCGGACTTGATCGTCCGGACATATCCTTCCGCCCGCTGCACCAGCCTGCGCCCGCCGGCGGGCAGGTCGAAGATTACCTCGGGGCGTCGGATCTGCAGCGCGTCATAGTCGATGATGTTGACGTCCGCCTTGAGGCCGGGCGCCAGGCGGCCCCGATCCTTGAAACCGAAGAAGTCGGCGGTTTCGCTCGTCAGGCGGCGCACCGCCCACTCGATCGGGAACTTGCCGCCGCGGGTGCGGTCGCGCGTCCAATGGGTCAGCATGAAGGTCGGCATGCTGGCGTCGCAGATCTGGCCGCAATGGGCCCCGCCGTCGCCAAGCCCGATGATCGTCGCCGGGTCTTGCATCATCTCGTGCACCGGCTCCAGATCGCCGGTCACGAAGTTCGTGACCGGGAAGAGGATCATTCCGCCGCCATCGCCTTCGGTCATGAAGTCGTAGACGAATTCCTGCGGCTCCTTGCCGGCGAGACGCGCCGCTTCCTCGACCGCCGCCTCGGGCTTCGGCTCGTATTCCGGCGGATCGTTCAGGATGTACATCCGGCTCCACATGGTCGCGATGGCCCGTTGCAGGGGCGGCAGGCGGGACAGGATGACATCGGAATTTTCCTCGCCCAGAATCCTGGCGCGCATCTCCGGCGTCTTCAGCTTCGCCACCCGTTCCGCCTGAGGCAAGCCATCGAGCGCCGCGAAGCTCGGCCGGCCGCTGAAGGGCGTGAGCGAAGTGGAGAGGCCGAGGATGACGCCGACGGCGCGGCCGGCGATCTGCGCCGTGACATCGGCGCCGGCGTCACGCGCCTGATGCACATTGCTCATCAAGCGGCGCCAGCGCGTCGGGTCGGAATACCGGTCGGTCATCAGGAACCAGAGCGGGCGGCCGGTGTCCTGCCCGACCTGACGCATCCAGTCGAATTCCGCCGCCTCGTCCTCGAAGTCGTTCAGCATGCCATAGGCGCCATGGTCGACGCTGGAAAAGGCCTGGCCGATGCCGATCAGTTCGTCCGCCGCCGCATAGCGGCCGGGCACGCGCTCGCCTTTGGTGGTGCGGTGGGATTCCGTCCGCGAGGTCGTGAAGCCGAAGGCGCCGGCCTTCAGGGCTTCTTCCGTCAGGCGGCGCATCTCGGCGATGTCTTCGGGCGTCGCGTCCTCGAAATTGATGGCGCGGTCGCCCATGACGTAGACGCGCAGCGGATGGTGCGGCATCTGCGCGCCAACATCGATCGCCCGCGGCTGCCGCTCAAGCGCGTCGAGGAATTCAGGGAAGCTTTCCCAATCCCATTTCAGCCCCTCGGCGAGCACGATGCCCGGAATATCCTCGACGCCTTCCATGAGGTCGATCAGGGCGTCGTGGTCTTCCGGCTTGCACGGCGCGAAGCCGACGCCGCAGTTGCCGAACAGCACGGTCGTCACGCCATGCCAGGACGAGGGCGCGAGCATCGGGTCCCAGGTCGCCTGGCCGTCATAATGGGTGTGGACGTCGACCCAGCCGGGCGTAACCAGAAGGCCTTTCGCATCGATCTCATGCTTGCCCGGCCCGATCTCGCCGCCGACGGCCGCCAGAACGTCGCCGTCGATGGCGACATCGCCGACATATCCGGGTTTGCCCGTACCGTCGATGATCGTGCCGCCGCGTATGACAATATCGTGCATGCGAGAGCCCCTTCCTGCAAATTCAGTCCATGGCGAAAAGGCTATGCCTTGAAAGCCAGGCGCGCAAGCGAAGGCAGGCGGCCCGGCAAGCGTCCGTCGCCCGGTCCAGCTCTTTGTTCGACGGAATCTTGTCGTTGAACAATATTGCCGTGCGCTATGCTCGGTCCGGTATCCCGTTTCGGTTGGTTCGCTCGGAAGGAGACTGCGGCATGTCCATCAAGAAGATTCTCGTAGCCAACCGGTCTGAAATCGCGATCCGGATTTTCCGGGCCGCCAACGAACTGGGCATCGGCACGGTCGCGGTCTGGGCGCAGGAAGACAAGCTGGCGCTGCACCGCTTCAAGGCGGATGAGAGCTATCTGATCGGCCGCGGGCCGCACCTGAAGAAGCCGATGGGGCCGATCGAGAGCTATCTTTCGATCGACGAAATCATCCGCGTCGCCAGCGCGTCCGGCGCCGACGCGATCCATCCAGGCTATGGCCTGCTCTCCGAAAGCCCGGAGTTCTGCGACGCCTGCGAAGCCGCCGGCATCATATTCATCGGCCCGAAGCCGGAGACGATGCGGCGGCTCGGCAACAAGGTGCAGGCGCGCAATCTCGCCATCAGCATCGATGTTCCGGTGGTCCCGGCGACGGAGCCCTTGCCGGACGACCCGACGGAAATCGCCCGCATGGCGGCGGAGATCGGCTATCCCGTGATGCTGAAAGCGTCATGGGGCGGCGGCGGCCGGGGCATGCGCGCGATCCGGAGCGAGGTCGACCTGCATCGGGAAGTCCTTGAAGGCAAGCGCGAGGCCATGGCCGCGTTCGGCAAGGATGAGGTTTATCTGGAAAAGCTGATCGAGCGGGCGCGCCATGTCGAGGTGCAGATCCTCGGCGACAGCCACGGCGGCGCAGTCCATCTCTTTGAGCGCGACTGCTCGATCCAGCGCCGCAATCAGAAAGTCGTCGAGCGCGCGCCGGCCCCGTATCTGTCCCAGGGGCAACGGGCCGAGCTTTCCGGCTACGGCCTCGCCATCGCCAGGGAAACCCAATACCGGGGCGCTGGAACCATCGAGTTCCTGATGGATATGGATAGCGGCAAGTTCTATTTCATCGAGGTCAATCCCCGCATCCAGGTCGAGCATACGGTGACGGAAGAAGTCACCGGAATCGACATCGTCAAAGCCCAGATCCGCATCCTGGAGGGCGCGCGCATCGGCGAAGCTGGCTCTGGCATCCCGGCGCAGGCCGACATCAAGCTCAACGGCCACGCCCTGCAATGCCGGATCACCACCGAGGACCCGGAACATAATTTCATCCCGGATTATGGCCGCATCACTGCCTACCGGGGCGCCACGGGCTTCGGCATCCGCCTTGACGGCGGCACGGCCTATTCGGGCGCGGTCATCACCCGCTTCTACGATCCCTTGCTCGAGAAGGTGACGGCCTGGGCGCCGACGCCGGAAGAAGCGATCCTGCGCATGGATCGGGCGCTCCGGGAATTCCGCATTCGCGGCGTAGCGACCAACCTTACTTTCCTGGAAGCCATCATCGGCCACCCCCATTTTCGCGACAGCACCTATACGACCAAGTTCATCGACAACACCCCGGAATTGTTCGATCACGTCCGCCGCGCCGACCGGGCGACCAAGCTTCTGACCTATCTGGCCGACGTCACCGTCAACGGGCATCCCGAAACCCGCGGGCGGCCGCTGCCGCCGGTCTCGGCGAAGCCCGTGGCGCCCTATAGCGACGCGGCCATTCCGGACGGGACGAAGCAGCGGCTCGACCGGGACGGACCGGAGAAATTCGCCCAGTGGATGCGGGCCGAAACCCGCGTGCTCCTGACCGACACGACGATGCGCGACGCCCACCAGTCCCTGCTCGCGACCCGCATGCGCACCCATGACATCGTCGCGGTCGCCGGAACCTATGCCCGCGCCCTGCCCGAGCTGCTCTCGCTCGAGTGCTGGGGCGGCGCGACCTTCGATGTCGCCATGCGCTTCCTGACCGAAGACCCCTGGGAGCGGTTGGCGGAAGTGCGGCAAGCGGCGCCGAACTTGCTGCTGCAGATGCTGCTGCGCGGCGCGAACGGCGTCGGCTATACGAATTACCCGGACAATGTCGTCCGCCATTTCGTCGCCCAGGCGAAGGCTGGCGGCGTCGACCTGTTCCGTGTGTTCGACTGCCTGAACTGGGTGGAGAACATGCGTCTCGCCATGGACGCCGTCCGCACGGAAGGCGGCTTGTGCGAGGCCGCCATCTGTTACACCGGCGACATCCTGTCATCGGCGCGGCCGAAATACGATTTGAAGTACTATGTGTCGCTCGCCCAGGAACTGGAGCGCGCTGGCGCCCACATCATCGCCGTCAAGGACATGGCGGGCGTGCTGAAGCCCGCCGCCGCGACCCGGCTTTTCAAGGCGCTGCGGGATGCGACGGATCTGCCGCTGCATTTCCACACCCACGACACATCCGGCATTTCCGCCGCGACCGTATTGGCGGCGGTCGATGCCGGCGCCGATGCCGTCGACGCGGCGATGGATGCATTCTCCCGCAACACGTCCCAGCCCTGCCTCGGCTCGATCGTCGAAGCCTTGCGCGGCCATGAACGCGATCCGGGCCTCGATCCCGAATGGATCCGGCGGATTTCGTTCTATTGGGAGGCCGTGCGCAATCAATACGCCGCCTTCGAAAGCGACCTGAAAGGGCCGGCGTCGGAAGTCTATCTGCACGAAATGCCGGGCGGGCAATTCACCAACCTGAAGGAACAGGCCCGCTCGCTCGGGCTGGAAACCCGGTGGCATGAGGTCGCCCAGGCCTATGCCAACGCCAACGCGCTCTTTGGCGATATCGTGAAGGTGACGCCTTCATCCAAGGTCGTCGGCGACATGGCGCTGATGATGGTGAGCCAGGACCTGCGGCCGGAGGATGTGGCCGACCCGGCAAAGGATATTTCCTTCCCGGCCTCCGTCATCTCGATGTTCAAGGGCGATCTCGGCCAACCGCCCGGCGGCTGGCCCGAAGCGCTGCAATTGAAGGCCCTGAAGGGCGAGGCAGCCTATACCGCGCGCCCCGGCGCCCAGTTCCCGCCGGTCGACCTCACGGCCGCCAGGGAGACCGTCGAAACGGAGATCGGCCGCGCCGTCAGCGAGGCCGAACTGTCCTCCTACCTGATGTATCCGAAGGTCTTCGTCGATTTCGCGGCCGCCGGCGAGCTTTACGGCCCCGTCAGCCGCCTGCCGACGCCCGCCTATTTCTACGGACTGGAGGTCGGCGACGAATTGATGGTCGATCTGGAGCCGGGCGTCACCCTGGTGATCGACAATCTGGCGATTTCCGAACCCGACGAGGAAGGTCTGGTGACCGTCTTCTTCGAGTTGAATGGCCAGCCGCGCCGGATCAAGGCGCCAGACCGTTCGCTCGGCGCCGTCGGCAAAGCCGCGCGCCGCAAGGCCGAGCCCGGCAATGCCGGCCACGTTGCGGCGCCGATGCCCGGCGTCATCTCGGAAGTGTCGGTCACGGTCGGTCAGGCGATCGAGGCCGGGGACAATCTTGTCTCGATCGAAGCCATGAAGATGGAAAGCACGATCCATGCCGATGTCAGCGGCACGGTCGCCGAAGTGCTGGTCCGCCCGGGCGAACAGATCGACGCCAAGGACCTGCTGATCGTCATCAATGCAAGCGCGGCGGCGGACGCAGCCTGAGCTATCAGATCAGCTTCAACCGCCTGAAGAGCCAGACCTCGACGCCGGTCACGCCGATCATGAGGGCGCAAACGACCCAGAAGGCCCAAGGCGTTTCCGCGCCCGGCATGCCGCCGACATTGATGCCGAGCAGCCCGGTCAGGAACCCGAGCGGCAGGAAAATCGCGGCGACGATCGACAACAGATACATGTGCCGGTTCATTTCCTCGGCGCGTCGCTCGATCAGTTGATCCTGCACGACCGCGGCCCGTTCCCGGATGGCGTCCAACTCTTCGCCGAGGCGGGTGATGCGGTCCGTCGCTTCCCGGAGCCGGCTGCGTTCCCGTTCGGAGAGCCAGTCCAGGTCCTCGATCGCGAGCGTCGACAAGGCATCGCGCTGGGGAAACATGTAGCGGCGGAGGACGATCGCAGTCCGCCGCAGTTCCGCCAGATCTCCCCGCATGGAACGGGCGGAGACGTCGCCGATCGCAGCTTCCTCCATGGCGTCGACCGCTTCATTCAAGGTCGCGACCACCGGCTCCGCCCGGTCCGCCAGCCGGAGCGCCAGGCGCGCGACCAGGTCGCACGGCCCGACTGGCCCCTGGCCGCGCTCCATGCCGCCGATGAGGTCATCGATCGCCGTCAGCGGCCGCCGCCAGACGCTGACAACCTGATCCGGCAGCAGCCAGATGCGGATCGAGATCATGTCCTCGGGGCTTGCCCCCTCATTCAGGTTGACGCCTCGGAGATTGATGAAGACGCCCGTCCTGCCGGCGGCGCTATAAAGCGTGCAGCGCGGGCGCGTTTCCGGCGCCAACAAGGCCTCCAGCACCTCTTCCCCCGGCCCGTCAGGGCCATGCAGCCAGGCGGAGCCTTCCGAGGCCAGCCAGTTCAAGTGACGCCAGACGAAGCCGGGGCCCGCTGGCGCGTCGAAGGGCACGGCTTCGGCATTGCCCTCGCCATCGAGCTGGTAGCCGAGGACCATTGGCGCGGCTGCGTCGTCCATGCGCTTGCCTTCCTTCGATCGCGGATGTCCATGCGGGACGGGAATCGGCCCGCTCCTGACCAATCATCGCACGACCGGCGCATGACTTCAGCCTATTTGACGGCGGGCCGTCGGCCGCTCCACACTTCAGGCGACAGCGCCCTTGCGAACGGAGGCCCCATGCCGAAACGCCTGACGGCTGCGCAGATCGAGAGCTACCGCAAGCACGGGTTCTGCTTCCCGGTCCCTGTGCTGTCCGCCGATGAAACGGCGGCCTGCCGGGCCGACCTTGAGCGCTACGAGCGCCAGATCGGCCGCCCCCTCGACTTTCCCGAAAAGTCGAAGCCGCATCTGCTGTTCGACTGGGCCGACAGGGTCGCGCACCACTCAACCGTCCTGGACGCGGTCGAGGATCTGATCGGGCCGGATATCCTGCTCTATCACATCACCCTCTGGACCAAGGAAGCTGGGCAGCCGGCTTATGTGCTCTGGCACCAGGACGGGGCCTATTTCTTTCTGGAACCGGCGGAGCAGGTGACTGCATGGGTCGCGCTCTCCGACGCGCCGGTCGCATCGGGCTGCATGCATGTCCTGCCGGGCACGCATACCGGCGACTGGCTGCCGCATTATGACGACATCAACCCGAACAACATGATCAAGCGCGGCCAGGGCATCCGGGGGTTCGAAGGCGAAACCGGCGCGCCCATGCCGCTGCGCGCCGGCGAGATGTCGCTGCATCACACGAAGCTTGTGCATTCAAGCGGCCCCAACAATCACAACGACCGGCGGATCGGCGTCGGCTTGAGCTACATTCCGGCCCATGTCAGGCCCTATGGCGACCCGACGCCGACTGCCCTGCCAGTGCGCGGCCGGGCGGAAGGCGGCCATTTCATCTGGGAAACCCGCCTTGCGGCCGCCGAAACGCCAGCCGCCCGCGCCGCCCATGCCGAGGCCGTCGCCCGCTTCCGCGCCCGCCAGGATGCGGGCTCCACGCTCGCGGCCGCGTCAAAGACCGCCTGAGCCGCGCCCATGTCAAAAAAGCCGATGATCCACCTCGCCCAGTTCCTCTGCCATGGGCCGAGCTACCATAGCCTCGGCATGTGGCGGCACCCGAAGACCCAGTATGAAACCCTGCCATGGCACAAGCCGCAGCTCTACGAGCATATTGCGCGGTCCTGCGAGCGCGGCCTGTTCGACATGGTTTTCTTCGCCGACCTCAACTACATCTCCAACACGTTCCAGGGCACGCTTGAGCCAGCGCTCCGCTATGCTGCGCAAGCGCCGGAACACGATCCGATCCCGTTGCTCGCCTGGCTCGGCGCCGTGACGGAGCGCATCGGGCTCGCCGCGACGTTCTCCACCTCAAACCAGCACCCGTTCTATGCGGCGCGCCTTTGGGCGACGCTGGATCACATGACGAACGGCCGCGCCGGATGGAACGTGGTCACCTCGATCAACCACAATCAGGCCGCCAATTACGGGACGGAACGACAGCCGACCGACCGCCGCTATGAGCAAGCGCACGAATTCATGGAAGTCTGTCAGAAGCTCTGGGCAAGCTGGGACGACGACGCCGTCGTCATGGACAAGGCGAACGCGGTGTTCGCAGACTGGACCAAGGTCCGCCGGATCGAGTTCGAAGGCGAATTCTTCCGGAGCCGCGGGCCGCTCAACGTCATTCCCTCGCCGCAGCACGGTCCGGCGATCCTGCAAGCCGGGACCTCGCCCAAGGGGCAGGACTTCGCCGCCAAATATGCTGACGCCCTCTTCGCGATTCAGCCCCGGAAGGAGAACGCCAAGGCTTACCGCGATTCGATCCAGGCCGGCCTTGCGGCGGCCGGGCGGCCCGCGGATCACTGCGCGATCCTGTTCGGCGCGCAGCCGATCATCGGCGAAAGCGAAGCGCATGCGAAGGAATTGCAGGCGGAGCACAACAGCCTCGTGCCGCTCGACGCTGGCCTCACAATCCTCTCGGCGCATCTCGATTTCGATCTGTCGAAGCTCCCGCTCGACGCCCGGATGGCGGAACGGGACGAACCCGAACTGCACCGGATGCGCACGCGCTTCCTGAACCCCGACGGCTCCTCGATGACCCTGGCCGAGGTCGCGGCGAAGCACGGCCAGTCGGTCGGCCTGCCGCAGTTCGTCGGCACGGCGAAGAGCGTCGCGGATCAGATGGAGGAGTTCATCGATTTCGTCGGCGGCGATGGGTTCATGCTCTCCGCCATCCATTCGCCGGGCGCCATCGACCAGTTCGTCGACGAGATCGTGCCCGAACTCCAGCGCCGCGGCCGGTTTCGCCGGGAATATGTCGGAACCACCCAGCGCGACCTGCTGCGGCAGACGCTATAGCGCGTCGATCTTCGCCAGAACCGGCAGCAGGTATTTCCGGAACAGCGCCGGGTTTTCCGACATCGGGAAATGGCCCATGCCGCGCATCACTTCGAAATGGGCGGCGCCGGCGAGCGTCGCCACTTCGCGGCCCATCTCGGGCGTCGCCGAGGGATCGTATTCGCCGCTCAGCAGATAGAGCGGACATTGGCTGTCCTTCAGGCCGTCGGCCAGGCCGTTCCTGAGATCGCCGTCCTTGAAATAGTAATGCACGTCGCCGTGGAAGATGCCGGGACCGCCCTGCATGTAGTGCCACATCGTCTCCCAGCGCTCGGCGCTCGGCGACTGGGGCGCGATCATCCCCGCCATCGAGGCGCCGGCGAGCGCGCCGCCGTGGATATCGGGCCGGTGCAAGGCCCGCTCCGGCGGCGCGTCGCCCAGGCTTCGATCCGCCGCAAATAGCGCCGATTGCAAGCCGATCGCCGCCCGGAAGCGCCGGCCATGGCGGAGCGCCAGATGCAACACGGCGCGGCCGCCGATCGAGCAGCCCATGACGACCGGATGGTCGAGCCCAAGCGCATCGACGACCGCCATCACGACCCCGACATAGCGCTCGGTCGTCAGTTCATAGACCTCGGCCTCGAAGCCCGGCGGCGGCGAGGATTTGCCGTGCCACGGCAGGTCGAAGGCGATGACGCGGTAACGGCCAGTGATCGCGGGATCGTTCAGAACATGGCGAAACTGCCGGCCGTCGCTGCCGGCCGTGTGCAGGCAGATCAGCGGCTGGCCCGAACCCGCCTCCTCAAAATACAGGCGATGCGGCCGGCCCGCGATGGCGAGATTAAGATACCGGCCAGTGATGGCCTCAAGCGCCGGCATGGCTTCGGGGCGTTCCTTGCCGGCGCCGGGGTCGCTCAGGTTCGAGAACAGCATCTCCAGCAGCAGCAGATGCTGGAAGAACGGCGTCAGGTCGCCGGTGACGACCATGTTCCGGGTCCGGCGCATGGTCGACAGCGTCTGGAAGCCCGGCCGGGCCTGGGGACTTCGAAGCTCCGCCCAGGCGTCCGGCATGGCCGTCATGACGAAGGCGGGCGGCGGGGCCGGATCGGGGTCGAGGCGGACGCCGGCTGCATCGATATGGACTGCCGTTTCGGTCGCGCCGGACCGGACGGCAAAGGTCAGCGGACCGAAGCTGCAATGCAGGCGGATATTGGCGTTCGTCCGGGCGCGCTCGACGATGTAGTCGAACATTCAGGTTACTCCCGCGCGCTAAAATCCCTGCGCCGCCGGCGCTTCCGAATTGGCGATCGGAGGCAGGCTCTGGAGGTATTCGACGATGGCGGCATTATCGGCGAGGCTGAGCTTGCCCGTGCCGTTCTCGATCACCTCATACATGATCGAGCCGACGACATCGCCGTCGATCTTGACGCCAAGCCGCAGGAAAAAGGCGATGTCATTGGCTTCCCAGCCGCCGAGCCCTGTATCCGGATCCGACGTGAGATTGGGCGCGGTCTCGCCTTCCGGGCCGTTCTTGACGCCCGCGAGCCACATGTCCCGCATCAGGCCGCCGTCGGGATAGCGGGGCGTGTGGCATTCGCCGCAATGGGCGAGCGCTTCCGTGATGTAGGCGCCGCGGTTCCAGGCCTCCGACTTGTCGGCCTTGGCTTCATAGACGCCGGACTTGAAATGCAGGAGTTTCCAGAAACGCATGGTCCAGCGCTGATTGAAAGGAAACCCGATGTCGTGCGGCTTGTTCGGCTGCGCGACCGGCGGCCGCGCCATGATCGCGGCGCGGATCGACAGCATGTCGGCGTCGGTCATCCGGGTATAGGCGACATAGGGGAAGGACGGGAAATAATTGGCGCCGTCGGGGCGGCGTCCGTGGCGAAGCGCGCGCACGAAGTCTTCATCCGACCAGGCGCCGATGCCCTGATTGGGATCGGACGTGATATTGGGCGTGTAGAACGTCCCGAACGGCGTTTCCAAGGCCCGACCGCCCGCAAGCGGCGCGGCGCCGTCCTTCTTGTCCGTATGGCAGTTCACGCAACCGGCGAGGCCGAGCAGCAGCGCGCCATGTTCGGCCGAGACCGCTTCGGCGCCTGCCGCCGCCGCGAGCGTCACGTCCTCCTTCTTGTCGGTCAGGATCAGGCCAAGCGCGGCCAGCCCCCCAAGCAGGCCCAGCAAAATCGCCGCCTTGAACAGTCGCCGCATGATCGTCTCCCCAACGTCAGCGGCGCCGTCGTCGATCAGCGGGCGCCGCCGCCCAGTCCGACCCCTAGCATACGACAGATTGCAATCGTAAGCTCGGCGCGATTGAGCGTGTAGAAATGGAATGCGGTCACGCCTTCCCGCTGCAGCCGCATGCATTGCTCGACCGCCATGGCGGCGGCGACGCCCGAACGCGCTTCCAGATCGTTCTCCAGCCCTTCGAACCGGGCCGCCACCGCGTCCGGCACCGACGCGCCGCAGCGCGCCGCGAACCGCGCCATGGAGGCGAAATTGGTAACCGGCAGAATGCCCGGCACGATCGGCATCTTCAGCCCCGCCTGGTCCATCAGGTCGCGATAGCGCAGGAAATCCTCGGTTTCGAAGAAGAATTGCGTGATCGCGCGGGCGGCGCCGGCGTCGCGCTTGCGCTTCAGATTGTCGATCTCGGCATCGAAATTTTCGGCCTCTGGGTGCTTTTCAGGATATGCGGCGACCGAAATCTCGAAGTCATGGCGGCGCTTCAGTCCGGCCACGAGGTCGGCGGCATAGGCGTAACCGTCCGACTCCGGCCGATAGGCCTGGCCCGCTTCCGCCATGTCGCCGCGGAGCGCCACGACATGGCGGACGCCCGCCGCCCAGTACCGATCGGCGACGGCGTCGATCTCCGCGCGGCTGGCGGCGACGCAGGTCAAATGCGCCGCGACGGCGAGGCCGGTCTCGGCGGCGATGCGCTCGACCGTCGCGTGGGTGCGCTCCCGCGTCGTGCCGCCCGCGCCATAGGTCACGGAAACGAAGCGCGGGCGCAAAGGCGCAAGCCGCTCGACCGAGCGCCACAGCGTCTCCGCCATCCTTTCGGTGTTTGGCGGGAAAAACTCGAAACTGACTTCAGGCGGCGCCATGGCTGATCCTGTTATCTGCGTAAAACCAGGTGAAGGTCATGGGTCATCCCGCTCCGGCTTGCTGATGCGCCAGATGCAAACGGTCAAAGGATCGCCCGGCAGGCGAACGGTTTCAGCGAGGGTCAGCCCGGCTTCCGCAACCCAGCGCCCGACTTCATCGTTGGAGAATCCAAGGCGCCGATGGGCATGCTCGTCGCGCAGCCAATCGAGGCCGTGGGGGGCGAAGTCGGCGATCAGGGCCATGGCGCCAGGCTTGAGCAGCCGCGCGATCTGCCCGATCGCGCGCGCCGGGTTATCAAGGAAATGCAGGACCAGATGCGCCGTGATCAGGTCGAAGCGGCCATCCTCGAACGGCGCGGCATAGAGGTCGCCTTGCCGCAAGCTGCAATGCGCCAGCCCGGCGGCGGCGATCCGGTCGCGCGCGACCTTCAACATCGCCGGGCTGATATCCAGCCCGACGGCGCGCTCGGCCTGCGGCGCCAGGAGCGCCAGAATACGTCCCGCGCCGACGCCCAGGTCCAGGTAGTCCTGGACGGGCGCCGCGGCGGCCATCGCCCGCAGCCGCGCTTCGACCAGCGCGTCATCGACATGCAGGGAGCGGATGACGTCCCATTGCTCGGCGTTGGCCTGAAAGTAGGCATCGGCTTCCTCGGCGCGCCGCGCCCGGATTTCCTGCAGACGCGCGATATCCCGGCGGCGCGCGTCGCCCTCGCTGTCGCAGGCGGCGACGAGCCAGCGCGCCAGCGCGCCGGCGTCGCCCTCGTCCGCCAACCGATAGAACACCCAAGCGCCTTCGCGGAAGCGGATGAGCAGGCCAGCTTCTGCCAGAATTTTCAAATGACGCGAAACCGCAGGCTGCGTCATGCTGAGAATGTCAGTGATCTCCGTGACGGTCAGTTCGCCGTCGGCGCAAAGCGCCAACATGCGAAGCCGCGCGCTTTCCGCCGCCGCGCGCAACCTGACGACCAATGCCTCCAAAACCCTCAACTCCAATCGCCGCGGAATCCCGGCGGGGCGAGACTGCGGCTTGCGGCCTTGCCCTCCAGCCGCGCGCGGCCTCATCCGCAATCACAAACAATATTCAGATATGCTTATATCGTTAAGCTGGCTGCTTGTATATTCTCTGTGGCCGGGATAGGCCGAAGTGTATGCGCAATCACCTTTTCCTTAACCCAATTGCAGTCTAAGTTGCGCGCTTAGGACGACGGGGGCCGATTCCCTTTCGACCAGGCCGGCGAGGCGGAGAGAAATCGTGGCGAACGGAATAATGACAGCGGGACGGTTCGCGCGGGCGTTCGCCGCGGTCGCGATGCTTTTCATGGCTGTCGGCTGCGCATCTGTGCCAGACGACCCTGCCGAGCGCGCCGAAGTCGCGGCCGTGAACGACCCGTTCGAACCGGCGAATCGCATGATGTTCGCTATCAATGAAGCGATCGACACTTTCATCATTCGGCCGATTGCGGTGGTCTACCGGGATGTCATGCCCTCGTTCGCCAAAGAGATGCTGTATAACTTCACGGCTAATCTGACTCTTCCGCTGACCATCGTGAACGATGCGTTGCAGGGGGAATGGGACCGCGCGGGCGTTGCGGCGCAGCGGCTTTTCGTCAACACGATCGCCGGGTTCGGCGGCGTCGTCGATGCCGCGACTGGCCTCGGCCTGCCGCATCACGATGAGGATTTCGGCCAGACCCTGGCCACATATCAAGTTAACGCAGGGCCTTACGTGGTGCTGCCGCTGCTTGGGCCGTCGTCGGTTCGCCGTACTGTCGGCCGGGTCTTTGACTTCGCGTTGAACCCGTTGACCTACCTCCTGGCTTCGGCGCCGCTGGAATCGACGCTGGTTCCACGGGTGATCAGCGTCGTCGATCAACGCTATCGGCTGCTCGCGCCGCTGGACGAAACCAAACGCACGTCGTTCGACTATTATGCGACCATCCGGTCGCTGTACCGACAGCGCCGGGCGGCCGCGATCCTCAACCTTGACGACCGTCCTGTGTTTGTCGATCCGACGAGAGTCAGCGTCGGGCCGAACCGATAGGCATTCTCCAGCGCCCCGGCCATGCTCGCGCGATGCTCCAGATCGACCGGCCTTCTGGCGGAATCGCCCAAAGGTGGATAAGTTGATCGGCATCAATATATTGGAGCCTTGGGCGCTGCGCTGGCCTGTTACGCGGGAGTAGAATTATGCGCTTTCCAATCATCGCCATCTTGTGCTGCGTCGTGGCTGCCGCGTTCGCGGCGCCGGCCAGCGCCGGGCCGGCCAAGGAGCTGATCCAGTCCCTGGCGAGCGCCGCGACCCCGGTGCTAAACGACAAGGACATTTCGAGCGCCGAGCGCGCCCAACGGATGCAGGACATTCTGCGTCCCGCGTTCGATCGGGACGAAATGGCGAAATCCCTGTTGGGCCGCTACTGGCTGCGCGCTACCCCGGAACAACAGACCGAATTGATCGTGTTGCTCGAATCCTATCTGGTGAACGCCTATGCGAGCCGGGTAGATTCGATCGAAGGCCATGTCGCATTCGACATCCAGGGCGAGACTGCCTCTGGCGGGCGGACGATGGTCGCCTCAGTCGTCATCCGCCCCCAGGAGCCGCCGGTTCGCGTCGACTGGCAGGTCGAGGATATTGGCGGGACGCACAGCGTGACGGATATCATCGTCGAAGGCGTCAGCCTTGTCGTCAGCCAACGGGCGGACTTCGCCAGCGTCATCCGCCAGCGCGGCGGCATCGACGGCCTGATCGGCTTGCTCCGCGACCGTGTCGGGAAACCCTGACCCCTGGCGCGCTGACATGAGCGCGCCATGCGCTGACGATAGAATTTCGATCCAACCAGTCGATCCTGCCTCCGGCATCTGCCGCAGGCGGGATTTTTTATGACCGGCCGCCGGTTCTGATCAGGCCCGGATTGCGCCTCCGCCGCCGGTCGGGCGGGCGCCCGGCCCTTTCCGCTTGGAGCAAGGCGCGTCCAGGCGGATGCGCCTTGCTCTACCTTATTGAGAACGATCAACTTATCCCGCGTTTGGCGATCCCGCCAAAGGCAGGGTTGATCTGGCGCTCCGCGAGAGGATCCGTTGCAGCGCGATCGCCATGAACAATCCGGCGGCGACCGTCGCCAGACCGACGCCAATGCCGGCGTAGTTCTGTTCGATATAGGCCCCGACAAACGACCGGATGGTCAGGACCAGGCTGGAAACCACAAGGCAGGTGATCGCCAGGGCCGCGAACTCCGCGATCATCCATGTATCGATCGGCGGCCAGTCCTGATGCTTTCGAAACCAATGGACGACTGCGAGGATGACGAAGAAACTGCCGCCGAGCATGAACTCGCCGATGTAAGCCAACATGAGACACGCGCCTTTCGATAACCGCAGATCGCCGGCCCCTTCGGGGACAAGGACGATGTGCGGAAAAATGAAAATCGGGGGAAGGCGTCTATGCCGGCGGTCCGGTAGCTTCAAATTCGTGGGGAATGCCGCTTAACCAGGACAAGCATGCCTTGGCGCGCCAGAAGAAGCGCGCCCGCCGAACATTGACGTCGGCGGCGATGATAGCGCGCGCGCTCAGGGCAGCTTTCCCCACGGCGTGAGGACTCCGGTTTGATATTGAGCGCAGAATCTACGCTTCCGCCGCCAGCCGATTCAATGGGCGCGAAGCCCCGAAAATAAATATTCCGGCCGCTCGCCTCCAGCTTCAGGCCGGCTTGGCCTCGATATCGTCGAACGAGGCGTAGTTCATCTGGTTCAGGCGGCTATAGGCGCCGCCCGCCGCCGCCAACTCGGCATGGCTGCCGCTCTCGATCACCTGACCGTCCTGCAGGACCACGATGCGGTCGGCCCCCCGGATCGTCGCCAGTCGATGGGCGATCACCAGGGCCGTGCGGCCCTTCAGCAGGATTGCAAGCGCCTTCTGGATTTCCCGTTCGGTGTAGCTGTCGATGCTGGCGGTCGCTTCGTCCAGGATCAGGATGCGCGTATCCGCGACCAGCGCCCGGGCAAAGCTGATGAGTTGGCGCTGCCCCAGCGAGAGGCCGCCGCCGCTTTCCTCCAGCACGGTCTCATAGCCATCGGGCAAGCTTTCGATCACCCGATGCAAACCGACAGCCGTCGCCGCGGCGATCACCGCCTCACGGTCCGCGCCCTCCGAGGCGTAGCGGATATTCTCATAGATCGTGCCTGAGAACAGAAACGGGTCCTGCAGCACCATGCCGACCGTGCGGGCGAGCGACGCCTGGGTCACCGACCGGACGTCGTGGCCGTCGATCAGCACGGCGCCCTCCCAGACGTCATAGAAGCGGTGCGCCAGCGCGGCGATGCTGGTCTTGCCGGACCCGGTCGCCCCGACCAGCGCCACCGTCTCCCCCGCCGCCGCCCGCAAGCTGACATCCCGCAGGATCGGCTGGTTCCTGTTGTAGCCGAAGGTGACGTTGCGGAGCTCGACCGCGCCGCGCTCAGCGTCATCGCGCGCGGGCGCTCTGTCGAGGTCAATGGCGTCCGGCGCATCGTTGACGTCGATCTCGACGTCCAGCACCTCGAAGATGCGCTGGCCGGCCGACATCGCCCGTTGCATCACGCTGTACTGCAAGGTGAGCGAGCGGATCGGATCGAAGAACCGCTGCACATAGAACAGGAAGGCCACCACGACGCCGATATCCAGCGCATCGTCCAGCGCGAGCCCGCCGCCGACAATGACCACCGTCGCCATGGCGACGCCCATCAGCGTGTCGACGATCGGCACCATGATGTTGGTGTATTTCGACGCGGAGAGTTGGGCGCGGAGATTGTCGCCTGCCTTGGCGTCGAAGAGCGTGAAATTCAGGTCTTCCCGCTGCAATTCCTGAATGGTGCGGACGCCATGCACGGTCTCGGCGAGCGCGGCGTTCGTGGCGCTCTGGGTTTCTCTGGCGCGCATGAAGGATTGGCGCGCCAGCGGCAGCCAGACCGCGCGGACGGCGAAGAGCGCCGGCACGACAAGCAAGGTCAGCCCGCCCAGCACCGGATCGAGGCTGAGGGTGACGACAATGATGCCGACGAGCAGCAGGAGATCGCCGATGGCGTAAATCGAGGATTCCAGGAATTCCTGGAGCGCGCCCACATCGCCCTGCAGGCGCGACATCAACCGCCCGGTCTCGGTCTTGTCCATGAACGTCAGGGAGACTTTCTGGAGATGGGCGTACATCGCCCGCCTGAGATCGAACAACAGCGCCTGCGCGACCCGCCCGACGACGAACTCCATCACATGGTTGGCGATGTAGCTGATCGTGACGACGGCAAAGAAGACGGCGCAGGCGAGCTGCAGCAGCGCCGCCCCGGCCTCCGGCCCCGCCAGCGCCCGGTCGATGGCGGCGCGCACCACCAGCGGCACGGCGAGCTGCATGGCGATGAAGATGACGATCGCGCCGATGCCCAGCATCAATTGGCGGCGATAGGGCGCAAGGTAGCGGAGAAACCGGCGGACGACCCAGGGATCGTAGGCGCGGCCGAAAATCTCTTCGTCCTGGGACGTCTGGGAGCCGACGACCGCCAGCGGCGGCGGGTTCGGGCGTTCGTTCCGGCCAAGCTGCGGCGCGCCGGTCATGACGCAGCCTCCGCATCCGGCGCCGGGCGGCCGGCCTCGCGCGTTTGCAGCCGATAGAGATCGGCATAGCGGCCGTTCAGCGCGACCAGCACTGCATGGCTGCCGCGCTCGACGATGCGCCCCTCCTCCAGGAACAGGATTTCATCGGCATGCATCAGGGAGGTCAGGCGATGGGCGATGACGATCACCGTGCGGTCCGCCATCGCCGATGCGATCGCCTGCCGAATCCGCTGTTCCGTCACGGCGTCGACGGCGGCGGTCGCGTCATCGAACACGATGATGCGGCTATCGGGGAGGATGCCGCGCGCAATCGCCAGCCGTTGCTTCTGGCCGCCCGACAGTGAGACGCCGCGCTCGCCGACCAGCGTGCGATAATCGCCCGGCAGGCGGTTGATGTAATCGTGGAGCTGCGAGGCGCCGGCGGATCGCTCGATGTTGGCCCGGTCGCTCCAGGGCGCGCCATAGGCGATGTTGTGCTCAAGGCTCGCCGTGAACAGAAACGACTGTTGCTGAACGACGGCGACGGCTTCCCGGACGGAAGCCACCGTCGCCTGCCGGATATCCATGCCGTCAATCGTGATAGCGCCGCTGTCGACGTCATAGGTGCGGCCTATCAGCGAGGCGATCGTGCTTTTGCCGCTGCCCGGCGGCCCGACGATCCCGATCATGGTTCCGGGCTTCGCCTCGAAATCGATGCCCGACAGCGTCGGGCGATCCTGGCGGCGGCCCTTGTAGGTGAAGGAAACGTTCTGGAAGCGGAGGACGCCCTTGCCCGGCGGCAAGGGCCGGGCGTCCGGCCCGTCGGCGATGGAGGGAACGAGATCGAGCACCGCGAACAGCCGCCCGCCGCAGGTCGAAGCGCGGGCGATGGAATTGACCATCCAGCCGATCTGCCGGACGGGCATCTGCAGGATCAGCATGAAACCCAGAAACTCCGTCAACTGGCCAAGGGTGATCGCGCCGTCCAACACTTTCTGGCCGCCGACCCAGAGCACCAGCCCCATGACGATGAAATAGATGAAGGTCATCTGGGTCGTGCTGCTGACGAAAAGCGCGATCCGCCGGGCGGACACCTGGCGCGCCCGCTCCGATATCCGGTCGAAGCGGCTCATCTCATAAGCGGACGCCGCGAAAGCGCGGACGACGCGAATGCCAGCCAGGTTCTCCTCCATGACCCGGGTCAGCAGCGACATCTCTTCCTGCAGCGCCAGCCAGGCTTCGCGGAGCTTCAGGCGGGCGACGGACGCCCGCACGCCGATGATCGGGACCATCGACAGCGCGATCGCCGCGAGGAGAGCGTCGATCTGAAACAGGATGACCGCCCCGCCGCCGATCAACACGGACAGCAGCACCATGCGCAGCACGCCGGTGCTGACCCAAAGCCGCACGCCTTCGACATCCAGCATGCCGCGGGTGATCAGATCGCCGCTATGAACCCGGTCGCGCCAGGACGCGCTGAGGCATTGCAGTTGGCGGTAGAACGCCAGACGAAGTTCATAGGCGATGATCTGGCCGACCGCCTCGCCCTGATAATTCTGCATCATGGTCGCGAGGCCGCGCAGCACGCTGGCGCTTAGCAGCAGCAGGGCCGTCGTCAGAAGCGCCGCTTCGGCGACCGAAGGCTCCACGGCCTGCGCTCCGGCCTGCCCGATCAGGCCCTGGGCCTGATCGACCGCGCGTCCCAGCAATTGCGGCACGAACAGTTGAAACACCGCGGCAAGGACGGTCGCCAGGATCGCCACGGCCATCCGCGCCCGATGGCGGAAGGCCATCCGGGTGATCCGCATCAGAACGGCCGCATTCATCCGCGACCGACCGGCGCTTTCGCCTGCGTCGCCAAGGATATCCAGGCGCTTGTCGGGCGCTGACGGCGCAAATACCAAGGATCGAATTTCCTGACCTGTTTTACCGGACTGCGAGGCTTGCCGGCGCGGAGCATGGCGCGCTCAGGCGGACGCGCGGTCCTTGCCCCATGTTATTGATGTCGCTCAACCTACCCATTGTCAGGCGATTCTGCCAAAATCCGGGTTGATCTAGCAACCGGACCGCAGCCCTGTCGACCCCGGAGCGCCTCCGGAACAACAGGCCGCTTCAGGCGGGTTCAGCGCTGCTTGCTCGCGAAGAAGCCGTCGATGAAGCGTTGCGGCTCCCCCGCCGCGAAGGCCGCCTGCTGGCCGAGGACGCCAGCGCGAAACGCCTCGTCGAAGCCCCGGAGCGCGATCTCGCGGAACCGCTGCTTGGTCCGCGCCCAGGCGACCGAATATTTGCCGGCCAGGTCCATTGCGAGCCCGCATGCCGTTTCCGTGACCGCCTCCCGCGCGACGACGCGGTTCAGCAAGCCGAACCGCTGCGCTTCCGCCGCATCCATCGCGCGGCCGGTCATCGAAAGCTCCTGGTTCATCGACCAGCCGAGATGCAAGCTCATCCAGTAGGACCCCATGACGCTCGGGATGCCGGCATTGATTTCGGGCTGGCCAAGCTTGACGCCAGGATGGGCGACGCGCAGGTCGGACACCAGGGCCATCTGAAACCCGCCGCCGGTCGCGACTCCGTTGATCGCAGCGATCACGGGTTTGTTCGTCAGCAGGATCTGCTTGTAGCAATTGCAGACGAGGCCGAACCATTCCTCGACTTCATGGACCTCGGTCCCGCGCGCTTCCTGGAGATCGACGCCGGCGCAGAAGGCCCGCTCCCCGGCGCCGGTCAGCACAATGCCCTTGACGGCCGGATCGCGGTCCAGCGCGATCAACCCCGCGGCGACGCCCCGGGCAAGATCGCGGGTGATGGCGTTCAACGCTTCGGGCCGGTTCAGGACCAGGAGCCCGATATCGCCCCGCTGTTCGATCAGTACTGTGCTCGTCATGACGGCGAAATCCTTAGGCGCTTACCGTGCGATACGGAACATCGGCAAGGTCACGGTCTCGGTCGCATCCACATAAACGACCTCGACCGGCAGGCCGATGCGCAGGTCGCTCATATCCCCGTCAATCAGCCGGCTTTGCATGCGAACGCCTTCCGCAAGGTCGACAGTCACCAGGATGTAGGGGGTCTCCCCCCTGAAGCCGACGTGGAAGGGGTGATGGGTTTCAGTCCAGCTATAGACCGTGCCGCGCCCGCTCGCCTCCTTCCAGTCCGCCTCCATGGAGAGGCAGGCGTCGCATACGGGCCTTGGGTAGTGCCGCGTCTTGCCGCAGTCGCTACAGGTCTGCAGCAACAGGCGATGCTCCCGGAGGCCATCCCAATGCGGCTTGGAATCGATCGAAGGCTCCGGCAGGGGCTTCAGATAGGCTTCGGTCATCTCAAGCTGTCCTTTGCATGATGGCGATCGACCCGTCGCCCAGGTCGCCATAGCCGGTCACGAGGCCGATCTCTGCGTCCTTCACCTGCGCCCGCCCGCCTTCGCCGCGAAGCTGGCGCACCAGCTCATAGACATGGTTCATGCCGGCGATATGGGCCTGGGACAGCAAGCCGCCGTGGGTGTTGGTCGGGAGGTCGCCGTCGAGGTCGAGCCGGCCGCCTTCGATATAGGCGCCGCCCTCGCCCTTCTTGCAGAAGCCAAGGTCCTCGATCTCGCAGATCACGGTGTAGGTGAAGCAGTCATAAATCTGAGCGACATCGATATCCTTGTGCTTGACGCCCGCCATCTCGAACGCCCTCGGCGCGGCTTTCGCGAGGCCGAGCGTCGTCATGTCCGGGCGCATGGTGATCGTGCTCGGCGAGTCCGGGTGGCCTTCGGCCGCCCCCAGGATCGTGACGGGCTTGCGCGTGTCCTTCGCCCGATCGGCCGCGCTCACGACAATCGCCGTCGCGCCGTCGCTTTCGAGCGAGCAATCGAACAGCCGGAAGGGATCGGAGATCATGCGAGAGGCATGATGATCCGCCAGCGTCAGCGGCTTCTGCATGATGGCGTTGTCGTTCAGCAGCGCGTGACGGCGCATGACGATGGCGATTTCGGCAAACTGCTCGGTCGTCGTCCCGTACATCTCCATGTGGCGCCGCGCCATGGGCGCATAAAGCTGGGCCGGGGCGATGGCGCCGATCGGGTTCTCGAATTCGGTGATCAGCCGGAACTGCGGCATGGCGGCCAGTCGTGTCGCGACGCGGGAATCCGAATAGCCGCGCCGCCCGAGCGCCAGCAGCACATGCTTCGCGACGCCGGCCGAAATCATCGCGGCGGCGCACTGGAGGGCCGCGACGGCGCTGGCGCCGCCCATCGGCGTCTGGGCCGAAAACCGCACGTCCTCCAGGCCAAGGTTGGTCATGATGTCCTCAGCCACGGGGCCGAGCGAATAGGGAATGACGCCGTCGATATCCTTCGGGCTGAGGCCGGCGTCGGCAATCGCCTTCAATGAGGCTTCCAACATCAGCGCCAGCGCGCTTTTATCCGTGCCGCGGGTGTAGGCGGTTTCGCCGATGCCGGTGACGGCGGCCTTGCCGTTCAAACTGTCAGCCATTTTCCAAGCATCCTCCCCTATCGACGTCCGCGCTGCTGCGCCCTTTATCGAAGCCTAGTCCATGACCCGTCCCGGCGGAACTGCCTGACGGGCCGCTATTCGCCGCCGAGGTCGATCTTCGACAACCGTTCAAGCGTTTCGACCAGTTCCACCTGCATGTCATACATCACCTGCTTGACCGTGGTCTCCCCGGTCATGACGCCGACGATCTGCCCCGCCGGGAATGAGTACAAGTCCCGGCGCTCGGCCCGCACGACCCTGGCCGTCATCTCGTTGAACAGAATGCCCTGGAGCGGCGGATCGAGATATGCAGGCGCATCAGGCGCTTCCCACGCTTCCGACAGCTTGCTGCGCAGCATGCGGACGGTCTTGCCAGTCCGGCAGCGGCGGCGGACCGCGTCATCGGTATCGGCCGCGAAATATGCGGCCTTCTCGAAGGCGTTCAGCTCGCTTTCCTCGGTCCCCAGCCAGATCGTCCCGCACCAGACGCCCTGGGCGCCCAGCGCCAGCGCCGCCGCGATCTGGCTGCCGCGCGCGAAGCCGCCGGCGGCGATCACCGGCACGGCCCCGCCAACAGCGTCGATCACCTGGGGCACCAGGACGAGCGTGGAGATATCGCCCGTATGGCCGCCGGCCTCGGTCCCTTGCGCCACGATGAAATCCACGCCCGCCGCCTGATGCCGCACCGCATGCTTGGCCTTGCCGCAGAGCGCGCCGATCGTGATGTCCGCCGCCCGCAACTGCTTGACCACGTCCGGCGGCGGCGCGCCGAGCGCACTCACGACCACCCGGACCAGAGGATGACGCAGCACCACCGCCAACAGGCGGCGCGCGCCGTCCGGCGTCATAGCGCCCCGGCCGACAGCGATCTCCTGGGCGATCCGGGCGCGTTCCTCGTCCGGCAATTGCGGCACGCCCTCGTCGGCCAGAATGCGCTCCATGAAAGCTTTGTGTTCGTCCGGGATCAGGTCGTGCAGATCGGTCTTGCCAAACTCAGCTTCGGCCTCGGCGTCATATTTGACCGGGATGATCACATCGACGCCATAGGGCCGGCCGCCGACATGCGCGTCGATCCAGGCCAATTCGACCTCGAGCTGCTCCGGCGAGAACGTCGATGCCCCCAGAACGCCGAAACCGCCCGCCTTGGTCACGGCGGCGATCACGTCCCGGCAATGGGAAAACGCGAAGATCGGCACGTCCATGCCGAGTTTGCGCGTAAAGGGGGTCAACATGCGGCGGCTCTCCTGAGGGACCGGGCTGGGGGCGGCAAGCGCACGTCGCCCCCGCCCGTATCCTTAAGCTAGATTTTCTTTTTGCAAGAGCGCGTCCGCCGTCGGCAGCTTACCGCGGAAGGCGATATAGGCGGCTTCCGGGTCCATCGACGCGCCGGAGCCGTAGATATGCTGGCGCAGTTTCGCGGCTGTGGCCGGGTCGAATGGATCGCCAGCTTCGGTAAAGGCTTGGAACGCATCGGCGTCGAGCACGCCCGACCACATGTAGGAATAATATCCGGCGGAATAGCCGTCGCCCGCGAAGACATGGGTGAAGTGCGGCGTCGCGTGGCGCATCACGATGGACTCCGGCATCTCAAGGTCCGCCAGCACTGAAGCCTGGAACGCCATCGGGTCGACCGACGCCGCCGCTTCCGGGCTCAACGCATGGAACGCCATGTCGACCAGCGCCGAAGCCGTGAACTCAACATTGGCGAAGCCTTTGTTGAAGGCGCGCGCCGCCTGCATCTTGTCCAGCAACGCTTGCGGGATCGCCTCGCCGGTATCGCGGCGGACGGCGAATCGTTGCAGGACCGAGGGCACGGTTAGCCAATGCTCGTAAAGCTGGGACGGCAGCTCGACGAAATCGCGGCTGACGGACGTGCCGGCGATCGAGGGATAGGTCACGTCGGACAGCATGCCATGCAGCGCATGGCCGAATTCATGGAACAGCGTGCGCGCGTCCTCCATCGTGATCGGGACCGGCTGGCCCGCCGGCGCTTTCGCGAAATTCATGACGTTCACGATGATCGGCGTCTGCCCGACCCCGCCCCGGTCATTAGCGATCCGATGCTGGCCTTGGAAGCTGCTCATCCAGGCGCCGGACCGCTTCGAGGGTCGGGCGAAATAATCCGCGACAAACACCGCGACCCGAGCGCCCGTCGTATCCAGCACGTCGAAGACGCGGACATCCGGGTGATAGACGGCGGCGTCCGGGACCTCCTGGAAGGCGAGGCCGAACAGCCGCGTCGCCGTGTCGAAGGCGGCGTCGATCATCTTGTCGAGGCTCAGGTAAGGCTTTACCTCCGCCTCGTTGAACTCGTAGCGGGCGGCGCGGGCCTTTTCCGCATAGAAGCGCCAGTCCCAGGGGGCGACGGCATGATTATGGCCGGCATCCTGAACGAGCTGGCTCAATTCTGCGGTTTCCTCCAGCGCCCGCGCCTTGGCCCTCTCCCAAACCGTCGTCAACAGCTCGCGCACATTGTCCGGCGTTTTCGCCATGGTGTCGTCGAGCTTGAAGGCGGCGAAGCTCCCGTAGCCCAGCAAGGCGGCTTTGTCGGCGCGCAGTTTCACCATTTCGGCGACGACCGGGCGATTGTCGCGCTCGCCCGGCGTCGTCCCGCGCGCCGCCCAGGCATTGAAGGCCCTCTCCCGGAGATCGCGCCGGGTCGAAAGCGTCAGGAACGGCTCGATGATAGAGCGCGACAGGGTGACGGCGTGCTTGCCATCGAGGCTCCGTTCGGTCGCCGCCGCCGCCATGGCGGCGCGCAGCGAGGCCGGCAGGCCCGCCAGATCGGCTTCGGTCTCCAGCACAAGCGCGCAGGCTTTTTCGTCCGCCAGCACGTTCTGCGAAAATGCCGTGCCAAGCGTCGCCAACCGTTCATTGATTTCCGCAAGCCGCTGCTGGTCCGCCGCGCCAAGCTTGGCGCCCGACCGCACATAGGACTTCCAGGTGAGTTCCAGAACCCGGAGCGCTTCGGCGTCGAGGCCGAGCGTCGCGCGCTGCTGGTAAAGCGCATCGATCCGCTGGAACAGACCGTCGATGGTCAGGATCGCCGACCAGTGCCGGGACAGCACAGGCGACAGCGCGCGTTCCTCGGCCTGGAGCGCATCGTTCGTATGGGCGCCCGTCAGGTTCCAGAAAACGCCGGAGACTCGTGTGAGGAGGGAGCCGGCGCGCTCCAATGCGACGATGGTGTTCGCAAAGCTTGGCGGGTCCGGATTATCGGCGATCGCCCGCATCTCCGCCATGTGCGCATCGAGCGCCGCCGCGAAGGCCGGGCGAAAATCGCCGTCGCCGATCCGGTCGAAGCGCGGCAGGCCGAGCGGCCCCGACCAGACCGCGATTTCAGGGTTGATCGATGTCGCCGTGCCCGTATCCTTCGCCATGCAGCGCCCCCATGATCGCGGCAGGCGGGACGCCTGTCGCGGGGGCGCATGATAGCAGGCGCCGCACTGGCCCGCACGAAGCTTCGAGGGCTATTCCGCCGCCGCCCGGCCGGTCGCCGGAACCGGCGACGCATACCGATCCGAGATCGTCGCGACCAGGGCCTTCGCCTTCTCCCAGTCATATGTGCGGAAGCTGTGGCCGCGGGTCACGAACTGGGCGCCGGCATAGAACATTTCATATTGCGTATGGCGGCTCGCGAATTCCGATCCGATGGCGTCCCAGGCCAGTTTCATCAGCTTAACGCGCTCCATCGGCGACCGGCCGTCGGCGGCGACCTGAACGCTCGCGATCACGCGGGCGAGATCGGCGTCGGCATAGTCGGCGACGGAGGACGGCAGCATGATCAAGGCGCCGCCCGCCAGTTCGCGGATCGTATTCACCATCTGCGGGTAAAGCGCCTGAGTCATAGTCTGCGCCGCATAGACCGCATGTCGGTCCGGCACGAAATAATCGCCGTGCATCGACCCCTTCGCCTCCATGCCCCAGACCATGGCCTCGACCGCCGCGGCTTCCGCCGCAATCCGGCCAAGCTGCTCCGCGACCGGCGGCATGGCGGCCGTGCCGATGGTCTCGCAGATCTGCCGCGCCAGCCCGACCATGAACTTCAGCTTCACGGACAGGCGGATCTGCGCCTGATAGTTCTGGTAGATGTGGCCGGGCGTATCGTGGAACTGGCGGCGGCACATTTCAGGACTGCGATGCACGAAGACCCGGTCCCACGGCACTTTTACATCGTCGAAATACATCAGCGCGTCGTTTTCGTCATAGCGCGAGGCAAGCGGATTATCGAATTCCGATACCGCGTGGCCCTCATAGGATTTGCGGCTGAGCACCTTGAGAGCCTGACCGAAAAGTGTTTGAGCGATATCAGCAGGTTGTGATTCACCGT
>ERZ888423.877-NODE-877-length-29093-cov-12.055927_pt1 | contig 29093 bp, 29 predicted proteins | sample MGYA00520523_ERZ888423 | MGnify/ENA primary metagenome ERZ888423 (study PRJEB32303, sample SAMEA104408611) | aquatic metagenome | biome: Brackish water; feature: Pelagic; material: water | place: Baltic Sea | collected 2014-06-08T10:24:00 | depth 30,27 m ...
GGGGCCGCCGCGAGCGCCGCCCGCGCCGCCGCTCCAGCCGCCGCCGCCCCCGTCCAGGCCCCAACGCCGACAACATCGCTGATGGGCATACCGAAAGAGGAAGTCACCCCGAAGGTTCGCCTGGCGATCGAAACGCTGATGAAGGAAGTCGAGCGTCTCCGCAATGAAGTCGATGAGATGCGGCGGCACAACGGCGCTCTCGAGAAACTCGCCGATGAGGATACGCTGTTGCCGGTCTCCAACCGCCGGGCTTTTGTACGGGAGCTGTCGCGCTCCATGTCGTTCGCCCAACGCTACGGACAGCCGTCCAGCCTGGGCTTCTTTGACGTCAACAACATGAAAGCGATCAACGATACGCTTGGCCACAGCGCCGGCGACGCGGCGCTGTTGCATGTGGCGCAGACGCTTCTGGACAATGTCCGCCATTCCGATGTCGTCGGCCGGCTGGGCGGCGACGAGTTCGGCGTCGTGTTTTCCCAGGTTGAAGAGGAAGCGGCGATCCGCAAGATCACGCAGTTGGTCGAGCAGATCAGTTCAAACCCGGTGCGCTGGCGCGAGCAAGAATTCAATGTGTCGATCGCCCATGGGCACTACACGTTCCACGGCTCGGAAGACGCGAGCGATGCGCTGATCGCAGCCGACAAGTCGATGTACGCCCAGAAAGTCTCCAGCCGAAGCTGAGCCCCTGGCGCGGGCCGGAACCGCGGCCGCCGCCTCGGTCCGCTCGTCAGGCGATGATGTCGGGGCGGGATGCGCCCTCAAGCTGATCGATCTGCTCTCTGAGCTTTAGTTTGCGCTTTTTCAGGCGTTGGACCTGCACCTGATCGTAATGGGATTGTTCGCTCAGCGTCGCGATCGCGTAATCGAGGTCCCGGTGTTCTGCTTTCAAGGCTTCGAGACGCGGGGAGATCGCTTCCTGGACGTCGGTATCGTTCATGCCTTTTGCCCCCTGGCGCTTTCGAGGCTGACGCGCGATCGGGCCGGTCGGCGCGGCTGACCGTCGAGGCTCGCCAGCCATCTCAATCGCCCGCAGTCTATCACAGTCGGGCAATCCGCACTAAGAATGATCTTGCATGGATGACGAGGCCGCCAATCGGGAATTCTGGCATTGGGCGCTTGGCGCCTATGGGCGGCCGGGCGCGCAGGCCGTGCTGCTCGCCCTCCAGGATGAGCATGGCGGAGACGTCATGGCGGCGCTTTGGGCCGCCGCCGCCGCAGCCTGGGACCGGCGGCTGACAGAGGCCGAGCGCACGGCGTTCTTCGCCCGGACCGCCGCCCTGCGCGCGGAGGCTGCAAGACGGCGGGCCGAACGGCGGGCGCTGAAGACGGCCGGCGACCCGGTCCGCTATGCCGCCGCCAAAGCAGCCGAACTCGCGGCCGAGCGCGCGGTCGCCGCCGCCGCGCCGGATCCCGCCGCGGCAGGCGCCGATGCGGCGACGCCCGCCATGGCGCACAACCTGGCGCTCATGCTTCAAGGCCTGCACCCCCCGGTTTCATCCTGTCTGATCAATCGGTTAACCGAAATTCTGGGCGCTCGATAAGGCGAATTAACGGAGCCGAAACGCCCATTTTGGCACCTTGTGGAGCATAGACCCGAACCAGCGCCAGCGCTGGACCCAAGCCAGGGCCGCGGTCAGCAGAGGCGAGGGACAATGCCGAAACCGATCACTCGCGGCCATGAACGCCGCCGCTTCAAACGCTATGCCGTGCTGGAATCCGGCCTGATCTATGCCGATGGCCGTTGCCTGGATTGCCAGGTTGTGGACGTGTCCGCGAACGGCGTTCGCATCCGGCCGGTCGGCAGGGTCGGCAAGGCGGTCGAGAAGTGTCGCTTCCTGCTGGGCCGGATGGGCGGGTTTCAAGCTGCTGTCTGCTGGAACGGCGATGACACGGTCGGCATACGGTTCGAAGATGCGCCGGAAACCGTGGCGGAACAGTTTCGCGCGGTCCTGCCGTCCGATTGTCTCGCCGCCGCCTGATCGAAGCAATTGACGGGAGCGGGTCCGGCGCGGCAGAAAGGCCCGTTGCCGCATGCGCATGCCGTCGCCCGCAGAAAGGTTGTCAACCCGAACATGGCCCGTCGCTCGACGCCCTGGCTGAAGCCGCTCGCAGATTATGCGCCGCTCGCCGCGTTCCTTGCCGGCTATTACACCGGCGATCTGATGCGCGCGACGCTGTGGCTGATGATCGCGACCGGCCTCGCCACCGTGGCGCTCCTGGCGATCGAGCGCCGCGTGCCGTGGATGCCGTTGATGACCGCCGCAATCGTCGGCGTGTTCGGCGGACTGACGCTCTGGCTCAATGACGAGACCTTTATCAAGCTGAAGCCGACCATCGTCCAGGCGATCTTCGCGGCCGTGCTCCTGGGCGGCCTCGCCTTCGGCCGCTCGCTATTGAAGCCGGTCTTCGGCGCCGCGTGGACCTTGAGCGACGCCGGTTGGCGCGTTCTGACCTGGCGCTATGGCCTGTTCTTCCTGGCGATGGCCCTGCTGAACGAGGTCGTCTGGCGGACGCAGTCGACGGATTTCTGGGCGAATTTCAAGATCTTCGGCATTCTCGGCCTCACCCTGGCTTTCACCTTCTCCCAGATCCCGATGATCCTCAGGGAAGGCCGCGAGGCCGAAGCCAGGGCAAAAGCCGCCGAATAGGCGTCGCGCGGGCGACTGGACCCCGCGCGGCTGCTTCGGCATAACGTCCCGATCCGTTGCAAGCGTTGAACAGACCCATGGCCGAAGCCGAAGCGCCGTCCGTCAAGGACGACTTTATCCGAAGCGTCATCCGCGACGATCTCGCGAGCGGCCGCACCCAAACGGTCGTCACGCGGTTCCCGCCGGAGCCGAACGGCTATCTGCATATTGGCCACGCCAAGTCGATCTGCCTGAATTTCGGGGTCGCCGGGGAGTTCGGCGGGCGCTGCAACCTGCGCTTCGACGACACCAATCCCGCCAAGGAAGAACAGGCGTTCATCGACGGCATCCAGGAAGACGTGCGCTGGCTGGGCTTCGATTGGGGCCGGAACCTGCACTATGCCTCGGATTATTTCGAGCAGCTCTACCTCTGGGCGGAGCATCTCATCCTGGCGGGCGACGCCTATGTCTGCGACCTCTCGGCCGACGACATGCGGCTGTATCGCGGCACCCTGACGGAGCCTGGACGGGAAAGCCCCGGCCGGGTGCGTCCGGTCGGGGAGAACCTCGACCTCTTCCGGCGCATGCGAGCTGGCGAATTCCCGGAAGGCGCCCTCACCCTCCGCGCCCGGATCGACATGGCCTCGGGCAACATGAACCTGCGCGACCCCGCGCTCTATCGGATCAAGCACGCCGTCCATCCGCGCACCGGCGACGCCTGGAAGATCTATCCGACATACGACTATGCCCATGGCCAGTCGGATGCGATCGAGGGCGTCACCCATTCGCTCTGCACCCTGGAGTTCGCCGACCATCGCCCGCTCTATGAATGGCTGCTGGCGCGCCTGCCGGCCCCGGCGGCGCCGCGTCAGTACGAGTTCGCGCGCCTCAACCTGACCCACACCGTGCTCTCGAAGCGGGTGCTGACGCGCCTGGTGGCGGAGGGGCATGTGGATGGCTGGGACGATCCGCGCATGCCGACGATCCGGGGCCTTCGCCGGCGTGGCGTGCCGGCGGCGGCCTTGAAGGATTTCATCGGCCGCCTCGCGATTGCGCGCAGCGACAGCACGGTCGAAATGGCGATGCTGGATCATTCGGTCAGGGAATACCTGAACGAACATGCAGAGCGCCGCATGGCGGTCCTCCGTCCGCTCAAGGTTACGATCCGGAACTGGCCCGAAGGCAAGGTGGAGATGCTGGAAGCCCAGAACCATCCGGGCCGACCCGAATTGGGGACGCGCATGGTTCCGTTCTCCGGCGCGCTCTGGATCGAGCAGGACGACTTCATGGAGGACCCGCCGAAGAAATTCTTCCGCCTGGGTCCGGGCCGGGAAGTCCGCTTGCGCTTCGCCTATTTCATCACCTGCGAGGCGGTCGTGAAGGATGCCTCGGGCAAGGCGGTCGAGCTGATCTGCGCCTACGATCCGTTGACGCGGGGCGGCGACTCGCCCGACGGCCGCAAGGTCAAGGGCACGATCCATTGGGTGTCGGCGGCCCACGCCGTCCAGGCCGACGCGCTGCTGCTGGAGCCCCTGTTCCTGTCGGAAAGCCCTGCGGCCGCGACGGGCGACCCGCTCGACGACCTGAATTCGGCTTCGGTCGAGCAACTCGCGGGCTGCCAACTCGAGCCGGCGCTCGCCGATGCGACCGCCGACGCGCCGGTGCAGTTCGAGCGCATGGGCTATTTCGTGCGCGACAATCGCGGCGGCCCCGGCTTCATCCGCACCATTGGCCTTCGGGATGGGTGGGCGAAGGCGCAAGCGAAAGCATAGCCGCAGCCGTCGTTGCAGCCGCAGCCGCCCGTTTGCGGAACAGGGCGCCGTGGCGATATTGCCAGCCGGGACCGGAATCGATCGGATCGAGATACGGATCGGTGAAAATCAGATTGCTGACGCTCGCCCCTGGGCGCATGCCCGGCGGTCGCTGGCGATCTGTCCAGCCAGCGTGAATGGCTTCGAAACCGGTCAGGATCGGCGTGAGGCCGTTCCGGTCGAGGTCGGCTTCGATGCGGTCGAGATGGGCCGCCGTCACCGCCAGCATATCGTTGGTGTAGCCGGCGATGCGATACAGCGTCCGCGATTGGGTCGCTCCATCGACATAGACCAGGGCATTGCAGAGAAGCGTCACGTCATAGGCGCGCTCCGGCGTCAGATCGACAAAGGATTGCGCGTCCAGGAAACGCACGGCTTGCCGGATTTCCGGGACGACGCGCATTGTCGCTGCGTCCGCGCTTTCGAAGAACGCGCGTTCATCCGCTCTCAGACCGTTGAGCCAATCCAGCGGATAAACGCCGCGCCGGGCGAAATTGACAAAATTCTGGGAGAGATCAGTCGCGTCGATCTCGAACGCGAAATCGGGCCGCCGGAGGCGCAGTTCGATCGCCAGCGAATAGGCTTCCGCGCCGATCGAGCAGGCGTGCGCCAAAATGCGGACAGGGCGGCCGCTTACGGGTCGTATTTCGCTTGCGAGCGCGGCAAGGAAGGCGCGGTTCCGGAAAAAGGCGGTCGTACCGATGAACTTTCCGTCAATCGGCCGAACCCGCACGCTTCTATTGTCAGTCATGTCCGAACACGCTTCCATGGTCTGTCCTGCCGGAAGTGTTGGCATGCGGACGCCTGACGCATGGTTAACGGCGCTTCCGTTCCGGGCGGCGCGCGCCTCAGGGATCGGTCAACCGGATCGGTCCGGGGCGACCACCAGGCAATCGCGGCCGGATTGCTTGAGGGTCGAGCAGGCCGCGGCCGCCTGATCGTCGGTCAGGCCGCCGATCCGGGCGCGGTAGAGCCTGGCGCCGCTGCGGAGCTTGAGGGCGGCGACATAGGGCGTCGCCCCGGCCGCATTGAGGCCAAGGTCCTCCAGCCGCTTCGTCGCAAGCTGGGCGGCGGCCTTCGCGCTGCCGACGGCGCCGACCTGGGCTGAATAGACGGCGGGACCGGACGCGCTGCCGGCGATGGAAACCGGCATGGCGCCTGGCGTCGCCATCGCCGCCGTCGCCATGGCGATCGCTCCGGCGGGCGGCGGGCCGCCGCCAGGGCGGCGTGGCGGAAGGGCGGGCGCGCCCGTGCCGAAATCGACCGCGACCGGCGCGATGCCGGCATAGCGCGGTTTGCCCAAGCCGCTCGCGACCCGGAAGCCGGCGTCCATGATGCCCATCAGATCCAGGTCCCGCTGCGCGGGGGACTCGCCGCCGACGATCACGCCGATCAGGCGCCGTCCGTCGCGCTCCGCCGATCCGGCCAGGTTGAAGCCCGAAGCATTGATATATCCGGTCTTGATGCCGTCGGCATTCGGGTATTTCGACACGAAATGATTATGGGTGCGAATAGTCCGCCGCCCGTGGCTGAACCGCGCCTCGCCGAAATACTTGTAATATCGCTTGTGCTTGAAGTAGAGGCCGCGCGCGAGCCGGGCGAGATCGCGCGGCGTCGAGATCTGTTCGGGATCGTGCAGGCCCGAGGGGTTGACGAAATTCGTCCGCGCCATGCCAAGCGCCCGCGCCTTGGCGTTCATCTGGGCCGCGAACTTTTCCTCCGACCCCGCCAGCCGTTCGGCGACCGCGACCGCGACGTCGTTCGCCGACTTGACCGCAAGCGCCAGGATCGCGGTCTTGACCGTGATCGAGCCGCCGGGCCGGACGCCCAGGTCGGATGGCGGCTGGCGCGCAGCATTCTTTGAGAAGCGGATGGTCGAATTCAGTTTGAGACGCCCGGAGTTCAGCGCGTCGAACAACAGATACAGCGTCATCATCTTGGTGAGGGAGGCTGGGTGCGCCAGCACGTCGGCGTCGCTTTCGAGCAGGGCCCGGCCCGAAGTCGCGTCGACCACCACATACGCCTGCGGCGGCGCTGCGGCGGCCGAAAAGCTGAGGCCAGAGAGCAGGGCGACGCCGGCCAGCAAAGCCGCCAGCGCGCGAAACGATGCGTGAGCGTTCTTCATGCCGGAGTCTGTTAGCAGCACAACAGCCATGCCGTCCAGAACTATTGCGCAACTTGCCTTCAGGCGGGCGCGCCGAAAGCCGGATGGGCCGACGTCAACCCGGCAGAACGCGGCCGCGCCGCCGGTTGAGGCGCGCCCGCCAGGCCGCCGCGAGACCGAGCGCCGCGCCGCCGGCGACCGCCATCGATCCCGCAGCGTTCAAGGCAGCCGGCGCGCCGAGCGCCGGCGCCGCCCAGACGCCCAGGCCGTAGCCGCCGACCGCGAGGCCGACGGCGATGCCAAGGCTCGCCCAGACCTGCGCCGCGAGACTGTTGGTCAAAAGGCGCGCGGTCGCCGCGGGACAGATCAGCATGGCGATCACCAGGATCGAGCCGACCGCATCGAAGGCCGCCACCACGGCGATCGCGGCGGCGGCGTTGATCAAGAGATCGGATATCCAGCCGGGCAGGCCAAGCGCCGCCGCATAGTCGGGGTCGAACGCGACCAGGGCGATTTCCTTGAACGCCGCGAGGAAGGCGATCCCAAGCAGCAGCAGCGCGCCCGCCAGCAGCGGCGCCTCCCGCGGGAGTTCCGCCCATCCGGCCGGATCGAAGATGTCGGTCCAGACGTTCGGGTAAAGCCAGATGGCGGATTCCAGGCTGCCGTAAAGCGCATGCTCGACGTCCAGGTGGACGTTGCCGGTATTGCTGAGCTCCAGCATGAGAACGCCGCCGGCGAACAGCGCCGTCAGCACGACGCCCATCGCCGTCGCGGGATCGAGGCCGCCGAGCCGCCGGGCGGCTGCGATCAAGCCCGCGCCGATCAGCCCCGCCGCCAGCGCGCCCGCGACCAGCGCCCAGGAATGGGCCGAGCCGCTGATGAGATATCCGGCGACGATGCCCGGCAGCACCATGTGCGACAGCGCGTCGCCCATCAGCGCCTGACGCCGCAGCACCAGGATATTGCCGACCAGGGCGGCCGCCAAAGCCGCCAGAACCGCGACCAGAAGGGCTGGGAAATCGATCTGAAGGAACGTCATGCGCCGCTGCGCTCCAACTCGGCGATGACGTCGCGGGGGAGAAGCTCCCAGATCGGCCGCTCCGACGCCGCGATGCGCCCGGCTTCCTCCGGCCGGTTGTCGAGATAGCGGGCGCGGAGCGTATCCTCCCTGGCCCAAAGGGCGGCGGCGGCCAGTCCGGCAGGCGTCGCGGCGCCGGCGCCGTCGATCCAGCCGCGCCGTTGGGCCAGCCGGCGGTCGCCTGGCGGAGCGCCCGCCGCGATGCTGGCGAGCGCCGCCCGCCGCGCCAGCAGCCGCCGGAGCCGGAGCCGCCGGAGGCCAGCCGCGATCGCGCCCCGCCGGGGGGCGAAGGCCAGGCTGAAGGCGAAGACGAGGCTGAGGATGATGACGATCAGCGCGCCCGTCGGCACGCCCGGCAAGGCCGCCGAAAGCCCCGCGCCAAGATAGGCTCCGCCAGCGCCGAAGATCGCCGCCAGCACCGCGAGGCGCGGCAGGCGGTCCGTCCAGAACCGCGCAGCCGCGGCTGGCGTCACCAGCAGCGCCAGGATCAGCACAAGGCCGACGGCGCGCAGCCCGGCCGCCACGAGGGCCAGCATCAAGGCGCTGGTCACAAGGTCCAGCATGCGGACCGGCATGCCTTGCGCGGCCGCCTGCACCGGATCGAACGCCGCCTGGGACAGTTCCTTGAACAACAGGGTCAGGATGACGAGCGCGCCGCCGCCGACCGCCGCGCCGACCCAGGCCTCCTGGCCGGTCATCGCCGCCGCCTGGCCCAGAAGATAGGCGTTCAAGCCCGCCTGCCCGCCCGTCGGCAAGGCCTGGATCAAGCTCAACAGCGCGACGCCAAGGCCGAACGCCACGCTCAGCGCCGCCGCGGTCGCGGCGTCCTCGCCGATCCGCTCGCCGTCCTTCAGGAGATGCATGGCGCCGGCCGCGAGCGCGCCGGTCATCGCGGCGCCGATCAGCAGGAAGGCCGGCTGGCGGCCGTCGCCGGTCAGCGCCAGCGCCGCGAGGAAGCCAAGCGCTACGCCCGGCAGCGTCGCGTGGGCGACGGCGTCCGCCAGGAGCGGCCGCCGTTTCAGGATCATGAATGCGCCGACGGGTCCGGCCGCCGCGCCAAGCGCCGCCAGACCCAGCATGACGACGACGGCGTTATATCCGGCGCCCAGCGTCAGCGCCGCCCAGATGTCGCCCGCCATGCCGGCTGGTTCAGCCAATGGCCGCAGTCAGTTGCGTCGCGGCGAGGCGACCGCCATAGGCGCGTTGCAGGTTCGCCTCGGTCATTGCTTCGGCGACGGGGCCGGCGGCGATGCGCCGGACGTTCAGCAGCAGCGCCGCATCGAAATATTCACGGACCGTCGAGAGGTCGTGATGGACGACGATGGCGGTTTTGCCCTGGGCGGAAAGGCGGCGCAGCAACGCCACGATGGTCCGCTCGGTCGCGGCGTCGACCCCGGCGAACGGTTCGTCCATCAGGTAGAGGTCGGCGTCCTGAACGAGCGCCCGCGCCAGGAACACCCGTTGCTGCTGGCCGCCGGACAACTGGCCGATCTGCCGATCCGCGAAATCCGCCATGCCAAGTTCGGCGAGCGCGGCGAGCGCGGCTTCCCGGTGGCGACGGCGGACAGGGCGCAGCCAGCCGATCTTGCGGTAGAGGCCCATGGTCGCCACATCGAGCGCGGTCGCCGGAAATGCCCAATCGACGCTTTCCCGCTGCGGCACATAGGCGATGCGGCGGCGCATGGTCCCAAGCGGCGCGCCAAAGGCGGCGGCGCGGCCCGCGACGGTCGGCACAAGGCCAAGCGCGCCTTTCAGAAAGGTGGATTTGCCGGCGCCGTTCGGCCCGACGACCGCGACCAGCGCCCCGGCCGGGGCGGTATAGTCGATATTCCAGAGCGCCGGCGCCTGATTGTAGGCGACCGTCAGGCCGGACACGTCGAACGGACTTTCCGCATCGACGGGATCGTGGATGGCGGCGGCGGATGAGACGACGCGAATTTCAGGGCTCATGGCTTATCCTTCATCCTGCGAGAGCGGCGCCAGCAGACCATGCCGGCCAAGCGGCGGCGCCTCGCCCCCAAGCCCTACGGCGATGCGGGTGGCGTTATGGTCGAGCATGCCGATATAGCGGCCTTCGTAAGCGCCCGGCGCGCCCATGGCGTCCGAGAACAGCGCCGACCCCTTGCGGACATCGGCGCCGAGGGCGCGTGCGCCCTCGATCACGGCTTCGACCGCTCGGGCCGCCGTCGAGGTCTCGGCGAAGACGGCGCGGACACGGCGCTCGGCGATCACCCGCGCCAGATCGCGGATATGGGCGACCCCAGCTTCGCTTTCCGTCGACAGCCCCTGCACGCCCAACACTTCGATGTCGAAGCGGCGGCCGAAATAATTGAAGGCGTCGTGGGCCGTCACCAGAACCCGGCCAGCCGCTGGGATGCTGGCGATCCGGGCCTCGACATAGGCCGCCATGTCGGCGATCTCCGCCAGCACGGCAGGTTGATTGGCCTGCACGGCCGGCCCGCAGCCGGGGAACCGGTCGACGACGGCGGCGGCGGCGCGGGCGATCGCGTCCGACCAGAGCGTCGGGTCCATCCAGATATGCGGGTCCGCGGTCACGCCATCGGGGCGGATCAGGCGCTCCGGGGGCGCCAGCTCGCCTGCATATACAACAAGCTTCTGGGTCCGCAGCCGCTCGAACAGGGCGCGCATCTGCGCTTCCAGGTTCAAGCCGTTCGCGATAATGCCGTCCGCCGCGAGGGCCTTGGCCGTGTCGGTGCGGGTCAGCCGGTACAGATGGGGATCGACGCCAGGGCCGAGCAGGGTTTCGACGTCGGCGCAGGCCCCAAGCATCTGGCCAAGCGGCTCGCCGAGTTGCGCGATGGTGATCAGCAGCTTCGGTTTCGCCTCGGCCCGAGCGGCGCCGTTGAAGAAGACCATGCAGCCAAGAGCCAGCGCCGCCGCAAGCAGCGCCGCGCGGCCATGACGCCGCAATCTGGCGCCGCCGACATCAGACATGGGACCTTACCCGGGCGCATCGCATGGCAATACCTCTTCTCATGCATGATATGAACCTTTCAGGCTTGGTTGCAAGGTTTGGCGAAAGAATATCTTCTAAACATTCATTGCAAAAGTTAGCATAGGCTAATAAATGCGCCTGGGTTGCGCAATCCGCGTCAGCCTATAGGATGCCGACACCCTTCGCCGCTGGCAGACATCCGATGACCGATCCGAAATCTACCGACGCCCGCCTGACGGACCCGACAAGTCAGGCCGCCGGATTCGACCGCATGCGGCAAGCGCGGCAGACCGAAATCGCCGAAGATTATGTGGAGTTGATCGCCGATCTGATCGCCGAGGAAGGCGAAGCGCGCGCCGTCGACCTGGCCGCGCGGTTCGGCGTGTCCCATGCGACCGTGAACAAGACGCTCGCCCGGCTGCAGCGGGAGGATCTGGTGCAGACCCGGCCCTATCGCTCGATCTTCCTGACGGAAGCCGGGGCTGCCATGGCCGAAGGCGCCCGGCGGCGCCACCAGATCGTGCTGGAATTCCTGACCGTGATCGGCGTGCCGGCCGAAACCGCCGCCATCGACGCCGAGGGCATCGAGCATCACGTCAGCGAGGAAACCCTGGCCGTGTTCGAGCGAATCGCCCGGCAGGGCCTATAGCGGCCAGAAATACAGGATCGACGGCACGGCGACGGCGACGATGATGACCTCAAGCGGCAGGCCCATGCGCCAGTAGTCGCCGAAGCGATAGCCGCCGGGACCCATGACGAGCGTGTTGTTCTGGTGGCCGATCGGCGTGAGGAATGCGCAGGAAGCGCCGATGGCGACGGCCATCAGATAGGCGTCGGGGTTGACGTCGAGGGCGCCCGCGACGCTGGCCGCCAGCGGCGCCATGACAACGGCGGTCGCGGCATTGTTGAGAACATCGGAGACCGTCATCGTCACGACCAGTATCAGGGCCAACACGACCCAGGGCGGCAGATCGACGGCATGGACGGCGACAAAGTCGGCGGCAAGCTGGGTCGCGCCCGACGCTTCGAGCGCTGAGCCCAGCGGAATGAGCGCGCCGAGCAGCACGATCACCGACCAGTCGACGGCTTCGTAGAGCTGGCGCGGCTGCATCAGCCCGGTCAGCACCATGCCGAGGCCCGCGCCCGCCAGGGCGACGGCGATGGGCAGCACGCCGAACGCGCCAAGGGCGATCGCGGTCGCGAACAGGCCGACAGCGATCAACGGCGCCCGGGGCGACCCTCCGAAGGACGAAAGGCCCCGGTTCGCCAGCGGCAGGCAGCCCAGGGTCGCGATCACGTCATCGATCCGGTCGGCCTCGCCCTGCAGCAGCAGCACGTCGCCTTCGGCAAAGACGAAATTCCTGAGCCGCCCGCGATAGGGCTGGCCCTGGCGCGAGACCGCCAGAAGGTTGACGCCGTGCCGGCGCCGCATCCGCGCGCCCCGGACGGTGCGCCCGGTCAACTGCGAGCCGCTGGCGATGACGGCCTCGACCAAGCTCACGTCCGCCGATGTCAGCAGGCCCGCCATCGGCGCCCCGGCGTCGACGATCTCGAGGTTGAGAGCCTTGACCGCATCCTTGAGGCCATCCGGCGCCGACTCGATCAACAGGACATCGCCTGCCCGCAGGCGGACATAGCGCGGGACGGTCGGATAAATCCGCTCGTCCCGGATCAGCGCGACCAGCTTGATATCCTGCTCGCCGATCGTCTCTTCCAGGTCCCGGATCGTCTTGCCGATGGCGTCGGACTCCTCGCCGACCTTGGCTTCCGCCAGATAGTCCTCGATCCCGAAGGCCTCGGCGCCCCCGCCAGCCGCACGGCGGAGCGGAATGAGGCGCCAGCCGAATATCGCGACGAACGCCAGCCCCGCCAGGGCGACGAGCGCGCCGACAGGCGTGAAATCGAACATATAGAACGGCTCGCCGAACGCTTTCTGGCGGTAAGTGGCGACAATGATGTTCGGCGGCGTGCCGATCAGGGTGACCAGGCCGCCAAGGATCGAGCCGAACGCCAGGGGCATCAGGAGCAGGGAGGCTGAGCGCTTGGCGTCGATCGCCGACCGGATCGCGACGGGCATCAGCAGCGCCAGCGCGCCGACATTGTTCATGAAGCCGGAGAGCGCGGCCGCGACGCCGGAGAGGCTGGAGATATGCATCCACTGCACCCGGAACAACGGCTGCAGCGCGGCGGCGATGATCTTGGTCGCGCCCGATTCGGAAAGCCCGCGGCTCAGGATCAGGACGGCGGCGACCGTCACCACCGCCGGATGGCCGAAGCCGTCGAAAGCTTCCTGTCCGGGCACGACGCCAAGCACGACGCCCGCGAACAAGGCTGCGAGGGCGACCATGTCATAGCGGAGCCGCCCCCAGGCGAAGAGGAGCAGCGCAAACCCAAGGACGCTGACGCTGGCGATCTGCTCGTAGGTCATGGTCTGCTCATGCTCTCGAGCAAGGCGCGCCCACGCGAGCGCGCGGTCCATGCTCAATCTCTATGATAGCGTTCAACCTGTCCGCCTTATAGTGGTTCCGATAAAAGCCGAATTGATCCAGAGCATGGCCCGAACGCTTAATGTCGCGTGCGATCGATGCTCTAATGGGTTGAAAGCGGGCAACTTATCTGCGTTTGGGCGATTCCGCCAAATCGGCGCCCGATCTAACATGCGCGGCCTGGAAGGACGAAGCGATGGCCCTACGTCAATCACCCAAAGCCAAGGTCGACGCCGCGTCGGCCGCGATCGGCGCGGCTGCGGCCGCCGCGCGCGCGGGCGACGGGCAGACGGCGCTTCGGATATTGCTGCAGGCGGCCCATGCGAACCCTTCGGCCAGGGCGCTTTATCGGCCATTGGCGCGGCATCTTGCGGACATGCGCTTTTCCGAGGCTAGCCCGGCAGTCAAGGCGGTCGTCGCGCGCGTGCTGACCGCGCCGGGCGTCGACCCGCAACCGCTCGCGCCGGCGGCGATCTCCCTGCTCAAGGCGGAATACGACCTGACGGCCGCTGCGCCGGATGACCTGCACAGGGGCCTTTGGGCCGAGCCGCTGCTGCTGACGCTGCTGGAGCGCGCGCTCCTGCCGGACGCCGATCTGGAAGCGCTGCTGACCCGGACCCGGCTGGGCCTGCTGGCGACGCCCGGTCGGCCGGCCGCACTGCCGGCGCTGCTGACGGCGCTCGCCCGGCAGGCGCTCTTGAACGGCTGGATGTGGCGGGAGACAGCGGCGGAGCTGGCGACGCTTGCGGCGCTCCGGGCGGAACTGGAGGCGGCGGCCGGGTTCGGGCCGGCGCATCTCGTCTACGGGCTCTACCGGCCGCTGACGGACCTGGCCGGCATCGCTGGTCTGGCCGCCGCCGCCAGGGGGCCCTGGCGCGCCGCCGCCGCGGCGCTCGTGATCGAGCCGCTGGAGGAACGCCGGCTCGCCGCGCGCCTGCCGTCCCTCGGCCATGTGCCCAATGCCGCGACGGCGGCCGTCAGGGCGCAATACGAGGCCTTTCCCTATCCGCGCTGGACCGCCGTCGGCGGCGGCCGGACGCCCCGTCCGATCGGCGTCGTCGCGGCCGAGCTGTTCCCCCATGCGCATCTGCCGGACTGGCCGAAAGGCCGGCTAGACGTGCTGATCGCCGGCTGCGGGACCGGCAAGCATGCCGCCGATGTCGCGGCGCGCTTCCAGGGGGCGTCGGTTCTGGCGGTCGATCTGTCGCTGACGGCGCTTGGCTACGGAGCGCGGATGCTCAAGGGGACCGGCGCGGTCCGGTTCGCGGAGGCGGACATCATGGCGCTGAGGAGCCTGGAGCAGCGCTTCGACCACATCGAATCGGTCGGCGTGCTGCATCATCTGTCCGATCCGCTCGGCGGGTGGCGCGTGCTCAAGAGCTTGCTGCGGCCGGGCGGGACCATGCGCGTCGGGTTCTATTGCCGTCGGGGCCGCGCCCGGGTCGTGGCGGCGCGCGAAGCGCTCCAGGCGGCCGGGTTCCATGGCCGGGACGATGCGGACCTCCGGGCCGCGCGCGCCCATGCGCTCGATGCGCCGCCCGGCTCCGACGCCTGGCTCGCGACCCGGGAGCTCGACTTCTACGCCGCCAGCGGCGCGCGCGACTTTCTGTTCCACGCCCAGGAAGCGGAATATCGGCCGGCTGAGCTGGCGGACATGGTCGAGGCGCTCGGCCTGTCGGTCATCGGGCTGGAGCTGACCGACCCCGGCGCCGCCGCGCTCTACCGCGGCCGCTTTCCAGATGACAAGGCGATGGCGGACCTCCGGCGCTGGGACGCGATCGAAACCGACCATCCCGACATCTTCCGGCATATGTGCCAGTTCTGGACGATGTAATCGCGGTCCATAGCCATTGATTGATGCATATCACGCAAAGACCCTTTGGCGCCTGGCCCGATAGTACTTTCGGCCCTGGCGCCCGACATTGGGGCATGCCAGATCGCATTATGAAGAAGGAGCGCCCAGATGCCTCAAGCAGCAGCGGCCGCCGACGTCCAGGCCGAGTTCAACTACTATGTGCCGACAGGGGCCAGGCCGTATCGGCTGACCTATGCGCCGGCGCCGGGCGAAGCTGAGACGAACGCCGCTTTCCATGCAGTCCGGATGCCAGTCGCCGATCTGCGCGGGATCGCGGCCGCGCCCGATCTCGACCGGGAGGGCTTCGCCGTCGTCGCCGCGCCGTCGGTCGTGCGCAATTTCGGCGACGAAGAGGCGATCCGGACTGCCTACTACGCCCAGTCCGAGGCCATCGTCCGGCAGGCGACCGGCGCCAGCCGCGTCATCACCTTCGATCATACGATCCGCCGCGCGCAAGCGGGCGCCGACCGCATGCCTGTCGCCCGCGTCCATAATGACTACACGGAAGTGTCCGGCCCCCAGCGGGTGCGCGACCTGATGGGCGACGAAGCCGAGGCGCTGCTGGAGAAGCGCTTCGCCATCGTCAATCTTTGGCGGCCGATCGGCCATCCGGTCGAGGATGCGCCGCTCGCGATCGCCAGCGCCGACAGCGTCGATCCGCGCGCATTCGTGGCGCAGGACCTGATCTACCGGGACCGGGTCGGCGAGACCTATATCGTCACCCACGCGCCGCAGCATCGCTGGCACTATATCTCCCGGCAGACGCCGGACGAGGCGATGTTGATCAAGTGCTACGATTCGGCGACCGACGGCAGGGCGCGCTTCACGGCGCATTCGGCTTTCTACGATCCTGCGGCGCCCGCCGGCGCGCGGCCACGCGAAAGCATCGAAATCCGCACGCTGGCGTTCTTCGACGACTGATCGCCGCGCTCTATCTTATTGATAGCGATCAAATTATCCAACCTTAGGCGATTCCGCCTAAGGTTGGTTTGATCGAGGCGGCGGCGCAGCTACTCGAACGAGCGAGCGAGCCGCCGCAGGTTCGCCTCGAATTCCCGGCAGAGCGTGATCGTGCTGGTTTCCGGGTCGAAGAAGGCGTTGGCCTCGCCGCAGGCTTCGACCTCGACCGTCAGGCGGCCGGCGAGGCTCATCAGGGCGTTCAGGTCGTCGACCTCCTGCTTCAGGAGCCTGGCGGTCAGCGAATCGGTTCGGCCCTTGAAGCGGATGGTCTTGCCGGGACCGCGGTCGGTCATCTCGTCCAGGATCGGGCCCCAGCTCGCTTCGGCCAGGCTGTACTCCGCCTCGCAGCGTTCGGCGCGGTCTTGCGGAAGCTCCATGTCCCTGGCGACAGCCCGGCGCTTCTTCGGGTCGGCGCCGAAGAACAGGCAGACGGTGTTGTAGAACCGCTGCTCGTCGGGGCCGTGAACGTCCCACCAGGGGATTTCGTCGCTCATCCGCTGTCGCTCCTCCGCTTCGGCCCAGAATCCCAGAGCGGCGTCGTAGGCGATCGCTTCGGCGGATTCAGCTTCGTAGATGGTCTGGATCATCATGACGGAGAAGACGTCAGCCGCGTCTTCTTCCTGACCGAAGATCGGGACGGCTTCGATCTCGATTACGGCATGGCCAAGCTCGTGATAAAACGTCGCGATCAGGTTGGCCTCGACAAAAGCTTCGACCGTTTCGACGTCTGCCCGGATGGATTGCGGAAAAATCGCCAGGAGCCCAAGCGCCGCCGCCGCAAGCGTCCGTCGCCAGCCAAGGATCACGTTCAACCCACCTTCGGGCGGCGCGGCCTTTGCCCCGCCGCTATGTTACCGCCGCTATCTCGATCGAGACGCCCGGCGGCGCCTTCGCCCAGGTCGTATCGGCTTCCGTGCGGTCGTCCCAGCGCAGCATCAGCATCTCGGCTGGGCGATCGAAACAGGCGAACGGATGATGCCAGACGTTCGGGCGGTAGCAAATCCCGACCGTCTCATCCAGCACGAAAGCTTGCAGCTTCTCGAAGTCCGGCTGCCCGTCGGGGAGCGTCGGCGCGACGGCGGCGAGCCAGCGGCCGACCACGATGGGCGCGAAGGTTTGCGCCGAAAAATCATGCCGTTCCAGCGCCGTCACCTTGATCGGCCCGGCGACCGGCCTGGCGCGGCTGACCGATACGTTCAGACTGGCGTGGCTGCGGCCGTTCGCCATGCGCGCCGCGAAGTCATGGCGGTCGCCGTCGAGATCGCGCAGCGCGAAACACTCGCCATATGGCTCGAAGGCGGCGGCGTCGAAGGGTTTGGGAACGATCTGCATCGCGTGGTCCATGCCCTGTTCGGGTTTAGTGGTGAACGAAAACCGGCATGGTCGCTTCGCGCAGCAACCGCTTCGTCGTGGAGCCGAGGAAGGTCCGGCGCAGCAGCCCGTCATGGCCGAAAGCGCCCATGACCAGCCGCCCGGCGCGGGCCGCGTTCGCCGCGCCCAGGATCGTCGCGCCGGGGTCGCCGGTCGACTTGACGCCGTTCGCTTCGGCCTTGACGCCATGATTGCGGAACAGGGCCGCGCCCCGCTCCGCCATGGCGGTCGCCTTCGCGCCGTCCGCATTGACGGAGACCACATGAATTTCGCGGCCGTCCGCCAGTCCGAGCAGAAGAAACATGTGCATGGCGCGGGATGCGGTGACGCTGCCGTCGAAGGTCACGACGACGATATTCGGGTCGGCGGTCGGCGGGATTTCCGCTGGCGCGATCATTAGCGGGCGCGGATTGTCGTGGATCAGCCGCTCGACGGTTTCGCCGATGTCATGATCCTGATCGCCGTGGAAGTTCGTGTCCCGACCGATGACGATCATATCGTGGCGGTCGGCTTCCTGGTCGATCTGTTCGACCGGGTCGCCTTCCGCGCCGATCGCGCCGCAGCTCACGCCAGCCGCGTCGCAGCGCACATGAAAAGCGTCGATGCGCTGGCGCAGGCTTTCGCGGCCTTTCGCCAGAAGCTCCTGATTGCGGTGGGTCTGATAGGAGCCGCCGCCGATCGGCGTGGCGCGCGGCGCCGTCACCCAGGGCACGTCGAGCACGCCCAGGCCGACAAGCGCGGCGCCGGTGCGGCCGGCGATTTCGAGCGCGAGGCTGCACGCATTCTCGCTCGACTTCGACCCGTCCAACGTTACTACGATGCTTTTCATCATGGCCGTACTTTCAGCCTCCTGATATCGGACGAAAAAACCGGAAGCGACGCCAGCCTTGACCCTGACTCGACCTGATCCAGCGCGACCGCCTCCGCTTAGCTCAGCGCGCCGAAACGCGCCAGATGAAAATCGCCGTCGCCGAAGCTGCGGTCGATCATGGTGAGGCGCTTGAAATAGTGGCCAGCCGCATATTCGTCGGTCATGCCGATGCCGCCGTGCAGCTGGATCGCCTGCTGGCCGACGAAACGCGCGGACTTCGCGATCTGCACCTTCGTCGCGGAGGCGGCCTTGCGCCGTTCGCTCGCGTCGGCGTCGTCGATCCGCATCGCCGCCATCATCGCCATGGATTTCGCTTCCTCATGGGCGATGAACATATCGACCATGCGGTGCTGCAACACCTGGAACTTGCCGATGGGCTGGCCGAACTGCTCGCGCGTCTTGATGTATTCGAGCGTCATGTCGTTGAGGGTGCTCATGGCGCCCACGGCTTCAGCGGCCGTGGCGGCGATCGCGCCGTCGATGGTCGCGTCCAGCACGTCAAAGCCGCCGTCGACCGCGCCGACGACAGCATCGCCCGCGACCTTCACGTCGGTCAGCGTGACCTCGCCCGCGCGCATGCCATCCACGGTCGGGTAGCCCCGCACCGCGACGCCCGGCGCGTTCGCATCGACCAGGAACAGCGTCACGCCTGCCGTGTCGCGCTGGCCGCCGGCCGTCCGCGCGGAGACGATGAATGTGTCGGCCGATGGCGCGCCGAAAACGACGCTTTTCGCGCCCGACAGCACATAATCGCCGCCGGACTTCTTCGCGGTCGTCGCGACGTCGGCCAGATTGTACCGGGATTGCCGCTCCGCGAAGGCGAGCGCCATCTTCAGCTTGCCTTCCGCGATCTGCGGGACGAGCGCCTGCTGCTGCGCGTCAGAGCCGCCATGGACCAGCGCGCCGCCGGCCAGCACGACCGTCGAAACGAACGGCTCCGCGACCAGGCCTTTGCCGAATTCCTCCATGACGATCATGGTCTCGACTGGCGTGCCGCCATAGCCGCCAGCCGCTTCCGGGAACGCCATGCCAAGCCAGCCGAGCTCCGCAAACTGCGCCCAATGGGCGTCGGAATAGCCCTGATCCGCGCCGACGATCTTGCGGCGCTGTTCGAAGGAGTAGTTGTTCTGCACAAAGCGGTTGACGCTTTCCTGCAACATGACCTGATCTTCGGACAGTTCGAAATTCATAGCCCCTTGGCTCCTCTCGCGGCGACAGTCGCCTGTTCTTTGGTTTTTCGGATGAAAGGCTAAGCGGGCGCGGCGGCGGACGCAAGCGGCCTCGCGGCCTGCCCGGCTTTTGCCGGTCAGAGACCCAGCGCGCGCTTCGCCAGGATGTCCTTCTGGATTTCGTGACTGCCGCCGGCGATGCTCATCGCCCGGCTCTCGAAGTAGTCCGGCGTCATGCGGTAAAGGTAGTCCGGCCCGATCTGGCTGGCGTTGCTTTCGCCCCGGATCTGGGCTTGCTCGAAGGGTTGGGCGTAATAGGCGCCCGCCTCCATCATCAGTTCGTGCCCGCGCTTGAGCGCGTCCATCACCCGGATTTTCAGGATCGAGGCTTCCTGGCCGACCGGCTTGTCGGCCGCGGCGGAGGCCAATTGGCGCATCGCCATGGTCGCGGCCGCCTGTAGATCGATTTCAAGCTCGGACAGTTTCGCCCGGAAGGCCGGCTCATCGGCGAGGCGCGCGCCGTCGACGCGCTGGTCGGCGGCGATATCCTTCAGCTTCTTGAGGTTCCGCTTGTTGATCGAGACATAGGAAGCGTTCGAGCGTTCATGGCCCAGCAGGAACTTGGCGATCTTCCAGCCCTCGCCTTCCTCGCCGACGCGGTCGGCGACCGGCACGCGCACGTCGGTCAGGAATTCCTGGTTGAAGTGATGCTTGCCGTCCAGGGTGATGATCGGCCGGATTTCGACGCCGGGCGCCTTCAGGTCGATCAGCAGGCAGGTGATGCCGTCCTGTTTCTTCGGCTCCTTCGAGGTGCGGACAAGCGTGAACATGCGGTCGGCGCAGTGGGCATAGCTCGTCCAGATCTTGACGCCGTTGACGACGTAATGGTCGCCGTCCAGCTTCGCCGAGCATTGCAATTGCGCGAGGTCGGATCCGGCCTGCGGCTCGGAATAGCCCTGGCACCAGATTTCCTCGCTGGCGATGATCTTCGGCAGATAGCGGGCCTTCTGTTCCGGCGTTCCGAAGGCCAGCAGCACGGGCCCGACCATGCGGGTGCCGAAATGCACCATGCGCGGCGCGCCGCCAAGGAAGATCGCTTCTTCCGCCAGGAACTTCTGGGCGATGGAAAGCCCGGGACCGCCGTCCTTCTTGTCCCAGTTGACCGCCGCGAGGTTTTGGGTCGAGAGGATGCGCATCCAGCGCGCGAAGTCGTCCCGCGTCAGCTCGATCCCGCGGTCGACCTTGGTCCGGATATCGGGCGGCAGGTTGGCTTCGACGAAATCGGCGACCTTTTTCTGGAAGGCCAGTTCGTCGGCGGTGAAATTCATGTCCATGAGGGCGGCGTTCCTTCTCTGGCAGACGCGCGCCATAAGACCGTGGCCGTCATGACGCGAAACTACCGGCAATCTAGACCATGTTTGGGCGCGAGGCGAAAGCGATCCGAAGCGGCTTCGCGTCGCGTCAGGCGGACGCGCCCTGGGCCGGGGCCTTGCCTTCGTAGCGCTGGCCGCTCGCATCGATGAAGCTCGCCGTATCCTCGAACTGGGCCTGGCGATATTGGTCGATGGCGGCGGCCGCGTCGTCGCGGCTGCGGCCGAGGCCGCGGAGGACGGCGCCGCCCATGTGCAAACTCGATTCGTTCACCTCATGGACGACGACGTCGGCGCCGGCGGCCTTCAGGACTTCGCCGCTCATCTTGGTCTCGGCGCGGGCATAGACCGGGAGATCCGGCCGGCGCGCCTTCAGCCAGGCGACGATGTCCGGACCGGCTTCCGATTCGCCGACCCCAACGACCGCCAGCCGCATCTGCTCGATGTCGAGCGCCGCCAGCGTCTCCGTGCGGGCGGCGTCGCCATAGAACACCGGCGCGCCCTGACTCGCCGCCGCCAGGACGCGGGGCGGCGCATGATCGATCGCGACATAGGTTTCGGCGGCCGCGTCCAGGACTTTCGCCAGCGACTGCCCGGCGCGGCCATACCCGAAGATCACGACATAGCCGGGCGAGGCCGCCGTGACCGTCTCCAGTTCCTTCAGGGACGGCAGGCCCGCCCGCTCCAGCCGGTGATCGATCCAGGCGCCAAGCGCCGCCAGCGCCGGCGTCAGGCCAAGCGACAGCGCGGTCGCCAGCAGGAAGACCTGGGCCTGCATCTCGGTCACCAGCCCGCCGCCCATGGCGATGGCGGCGAGCGCGAAGGCGAACTCGCCGCCCTGGGCGAGCAGCAGTCCGGCATGCAGCGCGGTCGCCCACGGGAAACCCCAGAGCCGCGCGAGGCCGGTAATCACCAGCATCTTGAACAGGATAAGCGCGGCCGTGGCGGCAAGCGCCTCGCGCCAGAGGTCGATCAGCGCAGTCACATCGATCAACGCGCCGATCGACATGAAGAACAGGCCGAGCAGCAGCCCCCGGAACGGCACCAGTTCGTTCTCGACCTGGTGCCGGTAGCCGGAGCCGGCGAGCATCATGCCGGCCAGGAATGCGCCAAGCGCCATCGAAAGCCCTGCCGCCGCGCCGGCCCAGGCCGTGACCAGCACGATCAACAAGCTGGATGCCGCAAAGACCTCGCGGCTGTTCAGGCTGGAGATCACGCCCAGAAACGGGCGCATGAAATAGCGCCCGAAGACGACGATGCCGAAGACGGCGCCCAGGGCCAGGCCGAATGCGGTCATGAGCTCGGCGATGTTCGGCGTCGTCGTTTCGTCGGCGAGCGCGATCAGCGGGGCCGCCGCCAGCATCGGCGCGACCGCGAGATCCTGGAAGAGCAGCGTCGAGAACACCAGGCGGCCAAGCTTCGAGTTCAAAGCGGATCGTTCCGCCAGCAGCCGCAGCACCAGAGCCGTCGAGGACAGCGAGAGCGCGCCGCCGACCAGCAGCGCCGCCTCCAGCGAGAGGCCCGCCATGCGGCCGAAGATGAAAACGCCCGTCGCCGTCAGCGCCACCTGGACGAAGCCGAACCCGAACACCTGTCGGGCCAGCATCCGCAAGCGCTGGAACGATAGCTCCAGCCCGATGGTGAACATCAGCAGCACGACGCCAAGCTCCGCCAGCCCGCGCGCGCCCTCCATATCCTTGACGACGGCGAAAGCGTAGGGCCCGAGCGCCACGCCCGCGATCAGATAGCCAAGGATCGGCGTGGTCTTGAGGCGCGCGCAGACCGGGGCCACGACGACGGCGGCGCCAAGATATACGACCGCATCGTGCAGCCAGGTCAGATCGTCGGGCGAGCCGCCTGCCATGGGGGCTAGATCCTTTCTGCGGCGAAGAGACGGGGCGGCGCCGCAAGCGCCGCCTGGGCGGCGATCAACGCCAGCTCCGGCCGGCCAAGGCGGCGGGTCGCCTCGAAGACGGCATGGACAGCGCTTGCGGCGAGCGCGAGCGCGGCGTCCGGCGCGCCCTGTTCCAGATAACGGGCGAGGAACAAAGCGGAGAACAGATCGCCCGCGCCGAAGGCGGGCGCATCGACCACGGGCGCCGTGACGCGCCAGCCCGCCTTCGCCGTCAGGGCGAGGCTTGCGAGGCTGTCGCCCAGGCGGACGCCCGTCGCGACCACCAGCCGCCCCGGCGCCGCGAGCGTCCGGGCGGCGGCGGCGGCCGACTCCAGCGAATCGACAGTCCGGCCGGAGAGCCACGCCAGCTCGAACGCATTCGGCGTCACGATATCGGCGAGCGGCAGCAGGTCGGACACGATCGCGGGCGGTATGGCGGCGTCCACATACCGGCCCGCCGGCCAGTCGCCGATGACGGGATCGAGGCAATAGAGCGCATCCGGCCGGGCGGCCCGCACCGCCTGGACGGCGCGGGCGACGGCGGCGGCGTTTTCGGCCGTGCCGAGATAGCCCGAGATCACTGCGGCGACCTGCCCGAGCAGCCCGCGCGCCGCCAGCCCATCGACGAGCGCGTCGATGTCGGCGGCCGCCGCCGGGCCGCCGCTGTAGCCGCCGTGCTTCGGGTGATTGGAGAAGCGCACCGTATCGATGCGGATCACGTCGCGGCCGAGCCGCTGCATGGCGAAAGCCGCCGTCGCATTGCCTACATGGCCGTAAGCGACGCTGGATTGGAGCGTCAGCACGAGATCGCTATCCTGAACGCTCTTCACGGGCCCTGCTCGTACGCCTCCACATATCGGTCGATCTTTTTCTTATACGCCAGGAGCTTGCCAATGTCCCAACCGACAGCGCCGATTCGGCCCCGCCGCAGCGTGCTTTATATGCCTGCCGGCCGCGCCTCGGCGCTCGAAAAAGCCAAGTCCCTGCCCGCCGACGCCCTGATCTTCGATCTGGAGGATGCGGTCGCGCCGGATGCGAAGGCGACGGCGCGGGACATGGCCGTGGCGGCCGCCGCTTCCGGCGCGTATGGCGCGCGGGAAATCGCGATCCGGGCGAACGGCCTCGACACGCCCTGGGGCTATGCGGATATCCAGGCGATCGCCGGATCGGGCGCCCATGCCGTGGTCGTGCCCAAGGTCGAATCGGCGGAAACTGTCCTGAAAACGGCGGCGCTGCTGGCTGCGGCCGGCGCGCCGGCGGCCATGGCGATCTGGGCGATGATCGAAACCCCGCGCGGCGTGCTCCGCGTCGAGACGATCGCGGCCGCGCCGCGTATGGGCGCGCTGGTCCTCGGCACATCCGACCTCGCCGTCGACCTGAAGGCGACCCATACGCCCGACCGGCGGCCGTTCATGACGAGTTTCGGCCTCGCCCTCTTGGCGGGCCGGGCCTACGGCGTCGCGGTGCTGGATGGGGTGCATCTCAACCTGGCCGACGAAGCCGAGTTCCAGGCCCACTGCGCCGAAGCTGCGGCCATGGGCTTCGACGGCAAGACGCTGATCCACCCGAAGCAGGTCGCGCCCGCCAATGCCGCCTTCGGGCCGTCGGCGGCTGCGGTCGCCGACGCGGCGGCGGTCGTCGCCGCCTACCGGGACGCCCTGGCGGCCGGCCAGGGGGTCGCGACGCTGAACGGCCGCCTGATCGAGAACCTCCATGCCGCCCAGGCGGAGCGCACCCTCGCCATGGCGGCGGCGATCGAGCGCCTGGCGGGGTAGGCGGCGCTTTGCAAGCTCCTGGCGCTCGCGTAATGCTGGCGGACTTGCGGACTCGCAGACAGGCGGTTTGACAGAAGGAGCGATTTCGATGGCCAAGGCATTCGCGTCCCAGGCGGACTTGGAGGAGAAAGTCGTCTCGTTCACGGAACTGGCGGACGGAGTCTATGGCTACACGGCCGAGGGCGACCCCAATGCCGGCGTCATCGTCGGGCCGGAGAGCGTCGTCGTGCTGGAGGCGCTGGCGACCCCGATCCTGGCGGCGAAGCTCGTCCATGAAATCCGCAAGGTGACGGACAAGCCGATCAAGCATCTGGTGTTGTCGCACTATCATGCAGTGCGCGTGCTGGGCGCCTCGGGCTATGGCGCCTCAGAGATCATCATGAGCCAGGACACCCGCGACCTGGTGGCCGAACGCGGCCAGCAGGATTTCGAAAGCGAGGCCAGGCGCTTCCCGCGCCTCTTCCAGGGCATCGAAAGCGTGCCGGGACTGACCTGGCCGACCCAGACCTTCGAGGGCGCCATGACCCTCTGGCTCGGCGACCGGGAGGTGCAGATCGTCCAGCCCGGCCGCGCCCACACCAAGGGCGATACGGTCGTTTGGCTGCCGAAGGAGAAGGTGATGTTCTCCGGCGACATCGTCGAATACCGCTCTGCCTTGTATTGCGGCGACGCCTATCTCGGCGACTGGATCGGCACGCTCGACGCGGTGCAGGATTTCGGCGCCGCCAAGATCGTCCCCGGCCGCGGCGCGGCGCTCGACACGCCCCAGAAGATCAAGGACGCCTTCACGGGCACGGCCGCCTTCATCGATGCGCTCTACGAGGGCGCCGACGCCTGCGTCGAGGAAGGCAAAAGCCTGAAGGAGACCTACAAGGCGGTCTATGCGGCGATGCGCCCGGAATTCGGCGACTGGGTGATCTTCGACCACTGCATGCCCTTCAACGTCGCCCGCGCCTATGACGAAGCCAACGGCCTGATCGACCCCAAGATCTGGACCGCCAAACGCGACGCCGAAATGTGGGCGGCGCTGGAGGGATAGGGCATGGCGCGCTCAAGCGAGCGCGCGGTCCATGCTCTACCTCGTTGATCTAGAGCGCCGTCGAACTCCAGAAGCTGGGCATGCCCGTCGGGCGCCCTTGATGTCGTTGAGCAAGACGGCCGCGCCATGATCGCCCTTCTCGACCAAGCCGCGACCGGTCCAATTTGTCGATCCTGGCGAGCCCGGCGATCACGATCTTCGCCATCCGGCTCAGCTTGCTTGAGAGTCGGATCGGACTTGCTTTTCCCCGATCTCATCCAGCGCCTTCTGAAGCGAAACACGATCGAGCTTATCGATCGGCAGGGCGAGAAAACCCGTCAGCCGCAGCCGCATGGCGCGGAAGACATCCTTGAAGGCGAGCGCCCTTTCAGCGGTTGTGCCCTCGACCTTCACCGGATCAGGCAAGCCCCAATGTGCAGAGATGGGCTGGCCGGGCCATGGCGCGCATTCCTCGTTCGCCGCTCGATCGCAAACGGTGAACACGAAATCCATCTTGGGCGCGTCGGGCTTTTGAAACTCGCTGATATTCTTTGCCTTCAGCTTGGACGTGTCGTAGCCGAGTTGGCGCAGCACCTCCAATGCGTTGGGGTTCAACTCCGAATATGGGCTTGTACCTGCAGAGAAGCCCTGGAATTTATCTGCCCCTTCGCGATTGATGATCGCCTCGGCAAAGATCGATCGGGCCGAGTTGCCGGTGCATATAAACAGGACGTTGAACTTTCGATCGGTCATTTGAGGGAATCCCTTTTCAAGCCTGTGCAACGCGTGAGCTGCGAGCGGATCGCACAACTCCGGACGGCCTCGGCAGCAATCCATCACCAGGAAATCGATGAACTCGCCCGCGCGCGTCAGATTGATGCGATAGGAAATCGATGTTCCGAAGCGATGCGCCGTAATCAGACCGGCGCGACTGAGCACGGAAACATAGTTGGAGAGCGTATTGGGCTTGAGCTCCAGCGCGCCCGCAATCTCGCCAGCCCGCACAGCATCGGGCGCCCGCCTGGCCAACAGGCGGAAAACCGCGAGACGCCCTGGGTGCGCCAGGGCCGAGAGGGTTTCAATGCTTCGATCTATTTCCATAATTCATGAATATCCGAAAAAGCGAGCGCGTCGTGTGAACCTTATGTGACGGTCGCACGCAGATGCCGTGCCCCGCCCAAACCGCGCCATGCTCCAGCCGGTTTCAACCCGTCGCAGCAGGCTGGCGGATGAGAATGGTCAGCCGGAAGTCCGGCCAGCTTGCGATATTCAACGACACCTGTTCATAGCGGAGCAGGCCGTCGGACGGGTGGTTGAAGGCGCGTGCGCCGCCCTCGCGCTTCAGAACGCCGTGGGCCGCCCAGAATGCGGCGAAGTCCCGGCTTTCACGGGCCAGATCGTTGATGAGGGCGTCCCGCTCCGGGTCTTCGACGTGGCTGGTCGTGGCCGCGCGGAATTCGGCGGCGACGCGGCGGGCGCGTTCCTCCCAATCGCAAATCAGGCTGCGCGCCTTCGGATGGCAGAACACAAAGCGTAGAAGATTGGGCTCGCCGCCGCGGTCGAGCCACCCGCCGAAAAGCCGTTCGGCGGCGCCGTTCCAGCGCCGGGCGGTCCATAGACGATCCAGGACATAGGCCGGCGCCTCGATCGCATCGACGCAGGCGAGCACCGCTTCGGGCACGTCTTCCCGCATGTCCTGGTTCCAGTCCGGGTCGAGCTTGCCGGCAAGCTCGAACAGATAGGCGCGCTCCGCCCGGGACATCTGCAGCCCGCGGGCCAGGCGCGCGAGCGTCGCCGGCGTGACCGAGACCGGGCGGCCCTGCTCGATCCAGGCATACCAGGTCGCGCTGACGTTGCTGAGCTGCGCGACTTCCTCCCGCCGCAAGCCCGGCGTGCGGCGCCGGATGCCTGCCGGCAGCCCGACGGACCCCGGCGTGATGACTTCGCGCCGCGCCCGCAGGAACGCGCCGAGCGCCTGACTTTGCTTTTGTGGATAATTCTGGCTCATGGTAGATATTATACTAGGATAAATTCGCGCCTTAAACTGGTATCCAAGTCCGGCTAAGCTGCCTCAATAGACATGCATGGGAGGGCCGTTCGCGATGGGCCAGCAGTTCCAGTCGATCGAAGCCAAGCACCGGACTTTCATCGAACAGCAGAAGATGTTCTTCGTCGCCACCGCTGCGCCAAGCGGACGGGTGAACCTGTCGCCGAAAGGCATGTCGTCGCTTCAGGTGCTGGGCGCCAATGACGTTGCCTACCTGGACTGCACCGGGAGCGGCAACGAGACCCGGGCGCATCTCCTGGCCTCCGACGACAAGCGCCTGACGATCATGTTCTGCGCCTTCGACGGCGCCCCGATGATCCTGCGGCTCTACGGGCAGGCGCAGTCTTTGCTGCGCGGGTCAGCCGAATACGAATCCCTGCTGCCACATTTCGTGGAGATGCCGGGCGCGCGCCAGATCATCCGCCTCGCGGTCGACCTTGTCCAAACCTCCTGCGGCACGGCCGTCCCGCTGTATGACTACCAGGAGGATCGCGAAAATCTGGCCAAGTACTGGGGCGCCCGGGACGCCAGCCAGCTCCGCAAATACTGGGGCATGAAGAACATGAAGAGCATCGACGGCTTTACGACGGGCTTGGCGCCGGAAGACATGCTCCCAGCCGCGGAAACGTGAGCGGCGGCGGCGAGAGCGAGCAGCCGCGTCGCCCGCCGCCCTTTCAATTATCTGAATAATTGAACGGCGTCCGGCCGGCGGCTGGGCGGAGCGGCGTCACCTGCAACCGGCCTGCGGCTTCGAAGACTGCGGCCTCGACGCCCCACACGCGTCGCAGCCGCTCAGCCGTCAGCACCGCGGCGGGCGGGCCCAAGGCGTCGACGGCGCCTTCGGTCAGGCAGAGGATTTGGCGCGCCGTCCCCGCCGCGAGGCTGAGGTCGTGCATCGCGACGACGGCGACGGTCCCGCTCTCCGCCGCATAGCGGCTGACAGCCTCCAGCACGATCAATTGATGGCGCAAGTCGAGCGCGGCTGTCGGCTCGTCCAACAGCAACGCCCTGGGCTGACGGAAAAGCGCCTGGGCCAGATACGCAAGCTGGCGCTGCCCGCCGCTGACTTCGTCGAGGCGTCGCCGGCTGAGCGCCGCCAAGCCGAAGCGGGCCAACATCGCCGCAGCTTCGTCGACCAAATGCGACGGGGGCCTGACGCCGAGCGAACTCAAGCGCCCCAGCAGCACGGCTTCAAGCAGGGTTAGAGTGGAAGTCGCGCCGATCTCCTGCGCCATATAGGCGACCGTGCGGCGCCGCGAACCGCTGGCGAGCGCTTGGCCATCCAGGCGGACATCGCCCGTCGCGGCGATGAGGCCCGCCATCGCTTTGAGCAAGGTCGATTTGCCGGAGCCGTTCGGCCCGATCAGCGCCGTCATTTCCGCTGGGGCGAAGCGCGCGTCGATCTGGGCGAGCGCGATAGCGCGGCCATAGCGGACCGAAATTCCGGAAATTTCGAGCGTCATAGTCCGCCGCCTCGGCCACGCAGGATGAGCCCGAAGAGAAATGGCACGCCGATCACGGCGGTCACGATGCCGATCGGGACCACGCCGCCCGGCGATATCAGCTTTGCGACCGTGGACGCGGCCACGATGATGAACGCGCCCGTCAAGGCGGACATGGGCAGCAGCGCCCTATGGTCCTCGCCGACTAGAGCGTCGGGCGATTAATCTGCAACATATGCAGCGTTTCTGAGGAAGTTCC
>ERZ888423.878-NODE-878-length-29083-cov-7.725231_pt1 | contig 29083 bp, 28 predicted proteins | sample MGYA00520523_ERZ888423 | MGnify/ENA primary metagenome ERZ888423 (study PRJEB32303, sample SAMEA104408611) | aquatic metagenome | biome: Brackish water; feature: Pelagic; material: water | place: Baltic Sea | collected 2014-06-08T10:24:00 | depth 30,27 m ...
TCTGGGGAGTCGGCAAAGTGGGCGCCGTGGGAGCAACATCCCTGCCCGAGCTCAGTGGCGTCCTCGTCCAAAATCCCCTGACATCCCTGCCCAAAGATGCAACTCCAGTTACTTCTGAGGAACGTCGCATCAAATAGATATGTGTCCCCCTCGAACTCAAAGGACACCCATTCTCTGAGGGAAGGTTCGGGGGCTGAATGAGTAGGGGTAATCACGGCCCCAACAGTACCCACCAAAGAGCCATGGCGGCGCTACCTTGTGCGGATGGCGAGTTCTACACAAGGTCCTAGCTTGAGCGAGCGCCCGTCTCAGGACCGCAAGTACGCGCGTCCTGCGCAAGACGAGGACTTTGATCTGCTCTTTCCGATCGCCGTCGGGCTAGGAAGACTAATCCTGGATCGCGACGGCCGAGACTTGCAGCGAAGTGTCGCCACAGCCGAGGAGCTAGCAGTCAACGTGTTTGTGGATTTGCCTCGGCCCCTGCGCCAAGACGAGAAGACCTTTTCCAAAATGTGTGCCGAGATGGCCGATGTATGCCTTGAGGCACTACTTGGTGATCAGACCGTGGTATCCGTTCCGTTGGGACTGCTTCCGCCGGAGACAGGGTTCCTCGGAGAGTTGCCGCTCCGCGAATTGCAGGCCACCTTGAGTGAGATGCGCCGCTCGGATCGCCGAGTTGGGCTTTTAGTTTTCGCTGCTGGGCTGAGCCCTGCTCAGGCCGCTTCAGCATTGGGACTTTCATTGGATCGCGCCTTGAGTTCCATCAACCGGATTGGCAAGCGATTCCATGACCGCCAAGTGCTTGGCCTCGGGCCAAAATTCAAAGCGACGCACTCATGAGTTCCTTGGCCAGCGAAGTGAGTGAACTCGATGACCCCAAGGCTTCGTCTGCTGAACAGCAACGGATCTTGCTGCAGGGGTTTGCCGAGCCGGGAGTGGACACCGGTGCCGCTGCAGTTCGAGTAGCGGAGCTGCGCCAAGCCCGCCGCTCCCTTCGGCTAGTTCTGGGCGGAGCTTCGGCTGTGTTGCTGCTGCTTCTTCTCGTGGGTTCTTGGACGTTGCTAAGGAATCCAACTCCAGATTCAGTACTGGCGGACAAATCCGAGGAGTCTTCTCTTCGGATTGCATCTACAACAACAACGGCGCCCCAGTCGCTACAAACTGTTCCGCCGAGCAGCACGGTTCCACCAGTTGCGACAGTACCCGTAACGACTGCGGTTCTTGTTGCTCCTCCGCTTGCTCCCGAATCGACAGTGGCCACTGCACCGACCACAGTGGCGCCCCTTCGGAATCAGCCGATGACTGCCGAACTTGTAGTCTCAAGCAGTCAGATTGAGGCTGGCTCTGTGATTGAGGCGACTGTGCGTTGGTCAGATCCTGACCTAGCTCTCGGCTACTCAGCGCCTCATCAGATCCAGAATTGGGGCGACCCGGAGCTAGCCGCGGAGGTGACGCCTACCCCTGCTCAGAGCTGCGACATTGCTGGGTCGCCGGCCCAAGGTGAGACCATCTCGCGCTTTAGCTACAGCACGCCTGGGCAGTACACGCTCCGAGTGGTTCTTGATACCTGCGCTGGGCAGGGCGGCTACTCAGAGCGAGTAGAGAAAACCCAGTTGATTACAGTTCTCCCCGCTCGTTACTCAAACCCAACTGACCCTGACTCCCAAGATGTGGCGGGCCAGGCTCTAGTGGTTTCTTGGACTACCCCCAAGGCCAAGCTCCATACCCGGCATTGAGTAGCGCTCGAGCTGAATACATCGCATCGAGCCCAGCCTCTGCGCGGCTACCGATTCGAGTCAACCCAGGGGTACAGCAGTTCACCGCCTCGGGACCTGCAGCAGTGTTCGTGGTACCTGTCGACGCAGCGGGTCGAATAGTTCTGAGCTTCCCCGACTCCTCGGTTTGTGCTGCGACAAATGAGTTTCCTGCTGCGGTAGCGGGGTCGGCAACTCCCATCCTGCAACTGAGCGCGGTGCCTTGCGGCTAGCTGGGTTCTTGCTGCCGAGCGGACCTGTTTCGATTTACACCGAAACAGCGGCTACATCTTCGGGCTCAGGGCTTCCATTCTGTGGGCGTCCATAGAGTGTGGTCCGTTGTTCAAGAGTCCGTCCGAGGGGCTCGACAAGATTGCGGAAGTCCTCCGGGGTGACGTCGGTTCCGTGGCTCGCACCTGCCGCACGAGAGATGTTCTCATCCATAAGCGTGCCGCCAAGGTCGTTGACTCCCGCTTGCAGAAGTTGGGCGATCCCTTCTAGGCCGAGCTTCACCCAAGATCCTTGAATATTGTCGATGTAGCCGTGATAGGTGATTCTTGCCACGGCGTGCATGAGAAGCACCTCTCTAAAGGTGGGGCCTCGCCGGGCGTTGCGTTGCAGATAGAGCGGGGTTGCCATATGAACAAATGGCAGCCCGACGAACTCGGTAAAACCGCCGGTTTCTTTCTGTAGATCTCTGGTGGCGAGCAAGTGGCGAGCCCAACTAACGGGGTGCTCAATTGCCCCGAACATGATTGTCACGTTGGAGCGCAACCCTAGGGAATGCGCAATGCGGTGCGCATCGAGCCACTCTTGTGTATTGATCTTGTCGGGGCAAAGAACTGCTCGAACTTCATCATCGAGAATCTCTGCAGCTGTACCAGGCAGGGAGCGTAAGCCTGCATCCATGAGTCGCTGTAGGTAGATATCAAGTGGTTCGCCAAGCCGCTTCGCACCTTCGGTCACTTCTAGGGCAGTGAAGGCGTGAAGATGCATGTCTGGAACAGCCTCCTTCACGGCCTTACACACATCGATGTAGTAATCCCCGTCAAAGCTGGGATGGATCCCTCCCACCAAACAGACTTCAGTTGCACCTACATCTCGTGCCTCACGTACACGCTCTTGCATATCTTCCAAGGTGAGCAAGTAGGGAGTTCCGCGTAGGTTCAGGCTGAGCGGACCTTTCGAGAATCCGCAGAATTTACATTTGAAGGTGCAGACATTTGTGTAGTTGATATTGCGATTCTTGACATAGGTGACGGTGTCTCCGACTGCACGCTTGCGAAGCTCATTCGCCACCTCTGCTACTGCAGTTACCTCGGTGCCGCGGGCAGAGAAGAGCGTCACAATCTCTAGCTGTCCGACTTCTTGTCCGAGTAGTACACCCTCGAGAACCTCGTGCACTGCGCCACGAGTCAGCCGGTTAGGCGTGGTGCCAGGAACCAGTATCGGTGGTGAAACAGCAGCACCGGAATACCAGGCCGTAGAACTCTCACCACGGGCAGAGATACTGATGACCTCTGCACCAGTCCCAGCATCTTGCTTCGCTGTCATCTTCTCAGGAAAGACTGACCCCGGATCATCCCTACCAAGACCCTCAGCGTCTGAGCGGTCCATCACCGCAAATCGCAGGCTCGCATCCAGAAAACGCTCGGGTTGCAGCGCAAACTCAGGGTAAATCGTCAAACGAGGCGCCAATGCAAAGCCAGCAGCTCGGCTGACCTCTTCTAAGCGATCTAGTTCAGGCCAAGGCCGCTCGGGGTTGACGTGGTCTGCGGTAATCGGAGACACGCCACCCCAGTCGTCGATGCCAGCATCGAGCAGTATGGCGAAGTCCTCGGACAGGTTGGGTGGCGCCTGCAGATGAATCTGCGTGGGAAGGATGAGGCGGGCAAGTGCCAGAGCGTCGAGGTACTCGTCCTGAGGACAGGGTGGTGATTTGTGCATAGACGTTCCCTCCTTAGGAAGGAAGTTCTGGACAATGACTTCTTGGATGTGGCCATGTCGTCGATGCGAATCAGCAATGGCTTCGAGTGCTTGCACTCGGTCTGCGCGGGATTCGCCAATCCCAACGAGAATTCCTGTCGTGAATGGAATCTGAAGCCGTCCGGCTGCTTCAAGGGTGAGCAGCCTGCGCTCGGGAGTTTTGTCGGGTGATCCGAGGTGACAGAAGAGTTCTGGATTGAGCGACTCGATCATCATTCCTTGGGATGGCGAAACCCGTCGAAGCAGGGCGAGTTCATCCTCGGACAGTGCACCAGCGTTCGCATGCGGCAACAGACCCGTCTTTTCTAAGACGAGTTCGCACATAGCGACGAGGTACTCAATGGTTGATCCATAGCCGTGCTCGCTGAGCCAAGTAGCGGCTACGGGGTAGCGCAACTCCGGCCGCTCACCAAGGGTAAAGAGTGCCTCATGGCATCCTGCCCGTGCACCTTGTTTTGCGATTGCGAGCACTTCAGCTGCGCTCAGAAAGGGCGCTTCAACTCGCGCCGGCGGTTGAGCAAAAGTGCAATAGCCGCACTTGTCTTGGCAGAGCTTTGTGAGTGGGATGAAAACTTTCGGGGAGTAGGTGACCCGGGTTCCGGTGGTGCTGTCACGCAACGAGGCTGCTCGCTGCATTAACTCGCCCAGGGATAGATCGAGAAGGCCTTGGTGCAGATTCACGACTTAGTTGCTCCATTGTTTTTGAGGTCGCCCTCTTGAAGGGCTGGCTGGCTTTGAACGGCTGGGGCAGTAACTGCGCCAGGTTGGCTACTGATCTGACTAGGCGTGAATGCTTCCTCACAGGTCCAGCAGTAGAAACTCATGTCGATCTCGGTGGCGCAGGGCTCATGCACTAGCAAGCGCGGTGGGCCTTCTTCTCCTGAAAGCCAGCGGTCGCCCCACTGCATAAGTGAGACCAGGATCGGCGAGAGTTCCATACCCATCGGTGTGAGGCGATATTCGAATCGTTCCGGGCGCTGTTGATATTGCCGCTTGACGAACACTCCGCTCTCAACCAGCGAACGCAGACGATCGGCCAGAATGGCTCGGGGAATTTCTAAGTCCCGGCGAAGGTCATCGAATCTTCGAATTCCTCGAAATGCGTCTCGCAGAATCAGGATGGTCCAGCGGTCCCGAACAATCTCCAGTGCTGCTTCGATGGAACACCCTGAAGGCTGAGGCTGAGGTGCAGTTGCTGAACTGTTGGCCGGAGTCATCCCGGAACAGTAGCTGGGTTCAGATTGCGAACCAACTAAGTTCAATTTACGAACTAGCTCAGTTCAATTTGCGAACTAGCTATTCCCCAGCGACTCACAGCGGCGGGCCAACACTTCTAACAAATCCAAGAAGCTCTTCTCGAAGGCCTCAACGCCCTGTGCTTCGAGCACCTGTGCAACATCCTCTAGATCCACGATCTCACCTAGTCGTTGCCAAGTCTGCTGAGCAACCAACGGATCTGAGTCCACTGTTCGCTCAACTGTCCCATGGTCTTCGAAGCAACGAAGGGTGGCATCCGGCAGCGTATTGACGCTATCTGGACCAATTAACGAATCCACATAGAGCGTGTCGGCTAGGTCGGGGTTCTTTGTTGAGGTCGAGGCCCAGAGTGGTCGCTGAACTCGTGCGCCGTGAGCCGAAAGGTGATCCCAGCGCGGGCCGCTAAAGGTCTGAGCAAAGGCCGCATAGGCCAATTTCCCTTGGGTGACTGCTGCTGTGCCCCGCAGAGCAACTGCCTCGGGGCTGCCCTCAGCGAGCAGGCGGGCATCCACCTCTGTGTCCACACGACTGATGAAGAAACTGCCGACGGAACTAATGTGAGACAGGTTCTTCGTGCCATTCGCAAGCGCAGTCTCCAGACCAGAGATGTACGCCTCCATGACTTCGGCATATCGATCCAGACTGAAGATCAACGTTACGTTGATGCTTCTACCCTCGGAGATCATCTGCGAGATGGCTGGTAATCCTTCTTTGGTAGCGGGAATCTTGACCAGCAGGTTGGGCTGATCGACCCGATCCCACAAAGATCGAGCTTGGTCCTCGGTGCCTTTGGTATCTCTCGCCAGTAATGGATTTACCTCAAGAGAGACAAACCCATCGGCACCATTCGACTGATCAAAGAGCGGTCGCAAGAGTCCAAGAGCTGAATCGATATCTTGCAGGACGAGTTCCCAATAGGAATCCTCAACGGTGAATCCGCCAGCGAGTAGCTCGGCCAATTGCGCGGTATAGGCCTCGCTCGACTCAATGGCCTTTTGAAAAATTGAGGGGTTTGAGGTGATCCCTCGAACCCCGGCGTCGATCCACTGCTGAATCTCACCCGAAGTCAGCCAGTCGCGTTTCAGATTGTCTAACCAGGGGCTTTGGCCCTGACGCTCGAATAACTCATTCAGCTTTGACATTCCCGTCACTCTAGGGCCTGGCCGCTAGAGGGATTTCCGGGCTAGGCGAGTTGCTCTCGTACCACTTGCGCCACATGAGCCGGATTGATTCCCAACTCGTCCAGCACTCGGCTACCTGGTGCCGATGCGCCAAATCGGTCGATTCCAACATTTGCTGATGCATATCGTGACCACCCCAAGGTGACACCGGCTTCAACCGAGACAGTCGGTAGTCCCGCTGGCAGGACCGATAGCCGGTACTGGTCATCTTGAGCCTCGAAGAGTTCCCAACTTGGCAGCGATACCACTCGGGTCGAAATCCCCTCTGAAGCGAGCATTTCTGCAGCCTCAACGGCCACGGCAACCTCAGTTCCGGTTGCGACCAGAATTGCTGCGGGGCTCGGCGAATCCATCAGCGTGTACCCACCGCGAGCAACTCCCTGAGCTGCGAGCTCCTTGGTCCCGGCTAGGACTGCTGTGTTTTGGCGACTCAGAATCAGAGCGCACGGTCCCTCGCCTTCAATGATCACTTTCCATGCTGCTGCCACCTCATTGCCATCGGCCGGTCTCAGCACCGTGAGCTGTGGGATCAGTCGCAAGGACATGACTTGTTCGACTGGCTGATGCGTGGGGCCATCTTCGCCAACCCCGACCGAATCATGGGACCACACGAACACTGCCTTGGCTCCAGATAGCGCTGCGAGGCGAACTGCTGGCCTCATGTAATCCGAGAAGACCAAGAAGGTTCCACCGGCTGGCAGCACGCCACCGTGTAACGCCGCTCCAACAAGGATTGAACCCATCGCGTTTTCTCGTACCCCAAAGAAGATCTGTTGACCTGTTGGGTCCTCGGCCGACAGCACCGCCTGGCCTTTGAGAGTAAGTCCCACGTTGCCAGTCAGGTCTGCACCGCCGGCCATGATGCCTGGGACCTGAGCAAAGATTGCATTGAGCACTTGCTGCGAGGCCACGCGAGTTGCCGGCTTCTCTCCAAGTTCAAAGACCGGTAGCGACTCCTGCCAACCCGGCAACCCGGTAGCACCCAAGGTTGCTTCCCACTCGGCCTCTCGACCCGCTAGGGCAGCGTGAGAACGTTGGTTCCAATCCTCGCGCTGCAGCGCACCACGGCTTCCAGCCTGCCGGTACATCTCGAGGACTTCCTCCGGCACATAAAACGGCTCTTGCGGCAGTCCCATAACCTCTTTTGCTGAAGCAATGGCGGCTGTATCGAAAGCAAGACCGTGAGCGGCGGGGGAGTCGGTGTGCTCTGGAGATGGAAATCCGATGTGGGTTCGTAGAACCACCAACGAGGGTTGGTCAGCGTTCTCTCGAGCCTCAATAAGCGCAGCTTCAATGGCATCGAGGTCCTCTGAGGATTCCCCGAGTTCAATGACATGCCAGCCATAAGAACGGAATCGCTCCGCAGCATTGTCAGAGAGCGACAGCTCGGTCGGCCCATCAATGGTGATGTGGTTGTCGTCGTAGATATAGACAAGCTTGCCCAACCCAAGGTGCCCAGCTAACGAGGCTGCTTCGTGGCTCAGGCCCTCGGAGAGGTCCCCATCAGAAACGATGGCGTAAATGTGATGATCGCAAACATCTTCACCAAAGCGACTGCGAAGGGATTGTTCGGCAATTGCCATACCGACACCGTTTGCAAACCCTTGTCCGAGTGGCCCTGTGGTGACCTCAATACCTGCTGTGTGATGCACCTCGGGGTGACCCGGGGTCGCAGATCCCCACTGGCGGAACTGTCGCAGATCCTCGAGTTCGAGGCCGTACCCCGTTAGATACAGCATTGAATACTGCAAGACTGATGCGTGGCCGGCACTGAGGATAAACCGATCCCGATCAGGCCAGTGTGGGGCGCTCGCCTCGTAGCGAAGAATCCGAGTCCACAGAACATGTGCCAGGGGTGCCAACGCCATGGCCGTCCCCTGATGGCCAGAATTAGCTGCGTGAGGGGCATCCATGGAGAGACCGCGAATCACGTTGATAGCCAACTGTTCAAGGTCGGTACCTGCTGGGCTGGTCGAGGCGCTCTGTGTCATGTGACAGGACTTTCTGTTGCGAGGACCGCATGATCGTAGCGATTGCTTCGAGTTGGGAGTAATGCCAGCTCAGATTGATCCGAAATCTGCACGCCCCGAAACAGGAAAGGTCAGCAGGCTGGCGGCATGGTCAAGCACCTGAACTGCTGCTGTGTTCGATCCGAAAACGTCACAACATGAGATCCCCCAGACGGCCGCTGCATGGAGTGCTTCAGAGATCACGGATGCCTCATGGTGAGGACCACCAAAATACGCAAGGTTGCGTGAACTCGAGGTGAACGCAAGGCATGCCTGTGCTTGCGGCAATGTCGACAGCACAGCAACCAAGTCCTCGGTGGCACTTCTTGCATCTCGCAACGCAAACTGAACCGTTGTGCCAAGACCGACCTCATCTTCGACCATGATTGATTTGGCCGCTTTATCTGCCCCGAGAACCCCAAAGTAATGAATCGGATTGTGATCGGGTTCACTCGTCTGGGCCACACCAATCCTGAGTGAGTCACGTGCTGCGGGACGACTGTCCAACGACACTGTTGCGAGTAGTTCTTGCACGACCTCGAGCGCTGATCGACCATCGAGTTCATAAATCACGTTGCGTTCCGCTCTGGTAGCGAGCATCGGAGCCCCAAATGCTGTGCATCCTTGCGTGACGGTTGCTTGGGTGGGCACCTGTGGAGAGATCAGCGCAGCAATCAAGCCATCGGTGTGCATCTGCCCATCTAGAAATAGTCGTGCTGTTCCTGGATTTCGACTGCTGCCAGTGGTGCCACCGATAACTCGAAGACCCGGTGCAACTTCGGAAATGCTCCGAAGGATTTGCGCCGCACTGCGCAGGCTGGGATCGCCAAAAAGGATCAGCGTCCCGGTAGCTGCACGAAGCTGCTCGAGTTCTGAATCATCAGGTTTCTCCCAATCGATGCAACCGGACAGACGAATAGCTTTCACCCGAGGCTCAGATTCTTCAGCAGGAGTCTGCAGGGTAGGCAGCGATAATTCGTCGGTGACCCACAGGGCGCACATGCTGAGTGCAGTTGTCAGGGTGACCTCACGCCTAGCAGTAAGAATGCGGTCGGTTGTCACTGCTACTTGTACGCCAGGTGCGAGGAGTGCCCGCGTTGCACCGAGGATGTCCTCAAGCGCGCCCGTTAGCGGGGGAGTCACGCTGAGCAGGACAAGGTCAGGCGAGTGCCCACCAGCTTCGAGTAGCGCCCCTGCGCATTCACCAACTGCATGAGTTGCAAGTGGATGTTCCGACAATGTCGAAGCAATGCGCACTGCCACGACTAGGCCTCCTCGGACACCGGTTCGAGCAGGGTGTAGGGAACCACGGTGACGTCTCCTAAGCCGATTCGGCAGTGAGCCTCAATCGTGCAGGCTGAAGGAAACTCCAACTCGCCGCGCACCAATCGGTAGGCGAACTTGCCGGGCTCAACCTCAATTGGTTGCACGTTGCGTGCAATCTGCTCGCCCTCTCGATGAAACGTCACCTCGAGGACATCGTTCGCTTCCTCGCCAACACCATTGCGAACAATGATGACCAAATGTGGCGTGACCGTAACGGGAAACGGTTCGGGGGCTGCGGCAGAAAAATGGATTCCTGTGAGATCAATTCGAGTAGACGGTCCGGGGACCTGCCGAAGTTCGATCTCGTCGATAAAGAGTGCTGACACAATCTGCATCCCCTCACAGTAGGGCTGAGAGGATTCTCGATACGAGTCGGCCCCTCCTCGGGCTGGCGCCGGCCGGCTTATACACTGCGCAGATGTCGCGCACCTTGTCCGAGGCGGACTCCAAGGCCTTTCTGTCTGAGTTCAACATCCCGTTTGCCACAGAGGTACTTGTCAGCACTGCCGATGAAGCAGTCGCTGCCGCCAATGCAGTTGGACTGCCCGTGGCAGTCAAGCTGTGTGGGGAGCAGATCTCCCATAAAACGGAGAGGGGACTCGTTCGCCTAGGTCTGTCGGATAGCAACAGTGTTCACGAGGCTGCGACTGCTTTGTTCGCAGCTGCCCAACCCGAGGATTGCGCAACCGGAGTTCTCGTCGCTCCCATGATTAGCGGTGCACGTGAACTTATTGCGGGCCTCTCGGTAGATGAGCAGTTTGGGCCCACCGTCTTGATCGGGATTGGCGGAATCCTTGCAGAGGCGATCGCTGACGTCGCAGTGCGCCTGCTGCCGATAGCCGAGGTTGATGCCATGGACATGCTCGATCAACTCCAAACCCAGAGCTTGCTAGACGAGTTCCGTGGCGAACCTGTGGTGGATCGAATCGCTGTTGGCAAGGTCCTGTTGGCCTTATCGCAGATCGCAGCAGAACATCCCGAAGTGCTGTCAATAGATTTGAATCCCTTGATCATTTCTGATGGGCAACCCATAGCTGTTGACGCCCTTGTTGAGGTGCAGTCGTGAACCAGACCGTTACTTCAACTGCTATTTCAACTGATCAACTTGATGCATCATTTTCTGCTCTCTTTGAACCAAGAGGAATTCTCGTTGCTGGCGCTTCGACGCATCCCGGCAAGTTTGGGTTTGTCAGCCTTCATAATGTGATCGCATCCGGATACGCCGGGAAAATCTTCGCTACAAACCTCGAGGGGGTCGAGGTCCTAGGTATCCAAACCCTGCCCTCGCTCGAGGAATTACCCCAGGGCGCAGCAGACCTGATCTTTGTCTGCACTCCCAAGTCGGCAAATCTTGATCTGCTGCGTGCCGCAGCCTCAAAGGGGGTTCGTGCAGCGTTTCTGACTTCTGCAGGCTACGGCGAGGCAGGGGACCAAGGTCGAGCAGATGAGGCTGAGTTAGTTGAGTTGTGTCAGGAGCTTGGGATTTTGCTTGTGGGTCCAAACGGTCAGGGTGTCGTGTCCACGCCAGCAAAATTGTGTGCGCAGATCGTGGCTCCGTATCCGCCGGAAGGTGGGATCGGGATTGCGAGCCAATCAGGAAACTTCGTCTCTAGCTTCATGAACTGGTCCTGCGCTACCGGAGTGGGAGTTTCTCGGGCAGTGTCTGCTGGAAACGCTGCGGCCACCTCGGTTGGCGATTTCCTGCAGATGTATAGCCATGACCCCGCCACGCGAGTTGGTCTTGCCTACGTGGAGGGTGTCACTGATGGGCGCAGATTCTTTGACCAGATGAGGGCAGTTGCGCAGAAGATCCCACTGGTCGTTATCAAAGGTGGTGCCACTGCTGGCGGTGCACAAGCAGCGGCGAGTCACACAGGCTCTCTAGCAAATGACGATCGCACTTTTGATGGCGCCTGCCGCCAAGCAGGGGTCACGCGGGCGGCAACGGTTGAAGAGGCCTTTGAAGCGGCAGCCACATTCGCAACCCAACCCTTGCCACGTGGCAACAAAGTGGTGGTCATGACAACTGCCGGGGGATGGGGAGTGGTGACTGCGGATGCAATTACCCGTGACCATGACCTGGAACTCATTGAGCTACCTGCCGATTTGCGAGAGGCCATCGACGCCTATCTTCCACCGCGCTGGAGTGGGAGCAATCCGGTGGACCTAGCCGGCGGCGAAACTCGAGACACCATTCCAAAGGTGCTCGAACTTGTTGCCTCTCACCCGCAAGTTGACGCAGTCGTTTATCTAGGAATTGGGATTCAATCGAATCAAGCTCGGATGCTCAGCGAAGGCCCGTTTGCCGATGAGGCTGATGTGGAGCGGATCATTGCGTATCACCAGAGACAAGATGCACGATTCGCACAGGCCGCCCACGACGTATCGCTAGCAACCGGCAAACCAATTCTGACTGCAACCGAGCTCGCCGTAGCTTTTGGAGACAATGCCGGTCCAGCCACGGTTCGCAGCACGGGGCGCTTGTGTTACAGCTCAGCCGATCGGGCAGTGACGGCTCTTGGCCACATGTGGAGACATAGTCGCTATCGGATTCTGCGAGACCTGCCATTGATCGATGGCTGCCCAGAAGCTTTTCTGCCAACGGGCAATCTCCTAGGCGGTTCCGTTAGCAGTGACTAGCGAAGAGCCCCCGCCACCGACACGCGAGCAAACCCCAGCGGAGCGCGCCGGTGCAACCCCACTCGACCCTGATTTGTTTCGGGCTACTGCTGCGCAGGCGGCCGCTCAGGCTGTGCCGAAGCAGCAACGCAACATGTCTGCCGAAGGTACCGAGATTGCTGTCGTTAGAAGAAAATCCCGCCAGAGACACCGCTCCCTAGAGTCCTCCCGGTCACAGTCAAAGAGAGCCTCAAGGCCTTGGATGATTGCGGCTGGATGCACTGCAGCGTTTGCTTTGCTTCTTGCTGTAGTGGGCTATACCCAACAGGTGGATACTCCCATTGCTGCAGCCTCAGGGGCGCCGCTAGTTGCCACCACCGACGTCTTGTCGGCCCGTCGAGTTGCCGAGGCTGTGGTTCGCCCAGTCGCTGCTCGAAACCTAGACTCCGCTTTGCGTCCGATCCTTGCCAAGGCTCCTGCAAGTACATGTCTTCAGGTTCGAGACTCCAATAACCCCGTGTTTTCGTATCAAGTAAGCGAACCGCTCGTCCCTGCTTCAAACCTCAAGCTGCTTGTTGCTGCGGCCGCACTTGATCGGCTCGATCCGAATAGTCGACTCAGCACAAAATTTGTTACCGATGGCCAAGCCACTGATGGCTCAACTGTTCAGGGCAACCTGTACATGGTCGGCGGAGGTGACCCAGTGCTCAGTACGGCCTCGTTTGCAGGACGGCCTGATCGAGCAGGTCAGGCCTTTACGGACCTAGACAAAGTCGCTGATCAGATTTATGACACTGGAATTCGCACCATTACTGGCTCAGTTGTTGGTGATGCGACCCGTCACGACGGAGTTGGATCAGTTGATTCTTGGCCCGATCGGTACACCACCCAGGGCCAAGTTGCCCCGCTTTCAGCGCTACTCGTGAATGATGGCGTCGATGGCAGCGGCACAGTGGTGAAGGATCCGACATTGCATGCTGCAGCAGTGCTGACCGAGCTGCTTCGCTCACGTGGCGTCACCATCGAATCAGACCCCAGCGTCGGTGTAGCCCCAAAGAATGCCACCGAACTTTTGCAGGTCGAATCTCCGACAGTGAGTGAGTTGGTCACCGATGCAGTTCGGTTTTCTGACAACACCACAACCGAACTGCTCGTCAAGGAGCTTGGTCTGTCTGCTGGGGGCACTGGCTCTACTGCGGCTGGAGTCGTAGTCCTGCAAGAGTGGGTCGCAGCTTCGGGTCTACCTTCTGAAGGTGTGAGTTTTGTTGATGGTTCCGGGCTCTCTCCGGATGATCGAGTTACCTGCGAGTTCTTGTCGGCGCTAGTGGCCAGCGAGGGGAGCGAAGGCGAAATTGCTTCCTCCTTGGCTGTGCCTGGCAACCCGGGCACCCTCGATGATCGCTTTTTGTCTGAGCCACTTCGAAGCAGTTTGCGTGCAAAGACCGGGACCTTGTTGCAGGTCACTGCTCTTTCAGGCTGGTTAGCAACAGCGGCAGAAAAGAACTTGGGCTTCTCATTACTGATCAATACAGGTAACAGGAACGTGAATGCTGCCGACCTGAACACACAACGAGAGGTTTTGCAGGCAATGTTGAGCTACCCGGATGCGCCGGCACTTGACACTCTCGCTCCTCTCGCACCGGAACCGCCAAAAGGATAGTTGTGACGCAAGAACCTGCAGGGGAATCCTCGCCGAAGAATTCGGATCAGGCATTTGAACCCCTTGACATGCCCATGTTTCCGCTTGGGTCGGTACTGCTTCCAGGTATGGGTTTGCCGCTCCACGTCTTTGAGTCCCGGTATCGGGTGATGATGTACGACTTGCAGCAGTCGAACTCTCAGGAGTTCGGGGTGGTACTGATTGAGCGGGGAAGTGAGGTAGGCGGCGGAGACACGCGTGGGCAAGTTGGATGCAGAGCAGCTATTGCCCAAGCCGAGGAGCAACCCGACGGGTCGTGGGTCTTGATTGCCGTTGGCACTGAGCGGATCAAGTTGCTCGCATGGCTGCCAGAGGATCCCTACCCAAAAGCGAGCGTTGTTCCTTGGCCAGATCAGCGAACTGAGCAGCAACTCGATCATGCCTTGATTGAGGGTGCTGAGCGGGTCGCGCGCCGGGTGGCGGCCTTGGCTGTAGAGATGGGAGCACAGGGGTTACTCGCAGATTGTCAGCTCAGTGCCGACCCCAGCAGCCGTCTCTATGAGTTAGCGACTATGGCCCCGCTCGGGGCTCTCGACCGCAGTCGACTGCTGTGCACACCCGATCTCCCTACCCGCTACGAGTTGCTGATCGAGATGCTTGAAGAACAAGAACTTCTGTTACAAGGACGCCTTACTTTCGGTGACTAGAAATTATTGGCCTCCATTTCTTGCTGCTATCGGGCGTGACTGGTTTGGCATCTAGAAACAGCTCCTGGGGAGTAACACCTCTGAGGCTTCGGGGGTGGTAAAACTGGGGACTGAAAAGCAGGAGGGCAAGTTGTCAGATCAATTCGCAGAGAAGTTCCGACCGAAATCTAAGTCTGGACCGGTAGGACAAATCACCGAATTGAAAGACCTAGTTGCCGGGTACGCCAAACAGCAGACGGTGGATCCGCTGAAGACTCTTGGTCGATACCTGGGGTACGGGTTCGCAGGTTCTATGGCGATGGGGCTTGGATTCTTCCTGTTGTTGCTCGCACTTCTGCGAGGCCTTCAGCAGTTCACAGTTTTTAATGACCCAAGCCAGATCGACGGCGGAACCTTTTCCTGGGCACCGTATTTCATTACGGCCGCTGCCGGTACGGTGTTGGTAGTGCTTTTTCTGTGGCGTTTAATCGTCAACTTGAACAAGCATCACGCAGCAAGCGCCCATCCAGCATGAAGACAACGCTCACCAAGAAGAACAAGGGATCTCAATGAGCCAGAACAGGTCAGACGTTCCGATCAGCCGCGAAGACATCAAGAACAAACTCGGAGACCTTCAGGGTGAGGCCCTTGATCAGGTCGGAGAAGCAAAGAGCCAACTCCTCGCAGTAGCTGCAGGGGTTGCTGTTGCAGTCCTCGTTGTGGTCTTTCTTCTGGGTCGCCGCGGCGGCAAGCGCTCCTCTGCGATTATTGAAGTTCGCCGCTCCTAATGCTGCAGAACTTGTGGGAGTGGCTTCTCTCCCGCGTTTTCGGCGAGGGCATGGCTTCGGGAGTCGCTGTTCGCGGAACTGAGTTCCTCGGAAAAGAGATTTCCCAGGCAGTCCACAGAGAGGACCAAGAAGTTACGCGTGTCCGCTTGCGCGCTGGCGAGAGCTACACGGTTGTCGCAAGGCCTCCCGCTACGCGGAGGGAACGCAAGTTGGCAAAGTCTGAGCGCTCCCTCAACCGCAAGTTCGAAGCGCTCAATCGTCCAACGAAATCGCAGCTCCGCAGCGCCAGAAAGCTCTCTCGTGCACAGCGCCGGATGGGACCAGCTACTCCAGTCGGCAAGCGGGGTCGGAAACGAGCACAGAAAGAGGCTGCCCTCGGTAGGAGATTTGATCAGAAGATGCGGCCGAGTAAACAGCAATTGAAGGTGGCACGCGAACTCACTGCCACCACGAATCAACTCGATGCCTCTCGAGCTGTCAGCTTGCAACTTGCCCGGCGTAAAAATCGGATTCGCCGCAGACGAACCAAAGTTACCGTGTACGACTGAGTTTTCTTTCGGGCGGCGTGCAGCATCACTTAAGAGTCAGGGTCCCCGGATTGCCAGAGTTCTCGGGCTGGTTACACAAGAGGTGCACTCTCGTCCATCATGTAGCCATGATTGTGCGCCTTCGAAACCCAACTTCTGAAGTAATCGTGCCCGGACCCGCATTGGTTTCGGTATTGCTTGAGCGTTTGAAACTCAATCGTGAGTCATATTTGGTCATACGCAACGGCACAATTGTTGCTGGCGATTGCCGTCTCGAGGATGACGACGAGGTCGAGGTTCGCCCGGTCATTTCTGGTGGAGCCTTCGATGTTGAGCCCGTGGCGAACCGAGGCACGGCGGCTGAGGCTAGGTATCCGAAATGAAGTGTGTGGTTTGTCGTGAGTCGGCTGTTATTGATGTCCGAAGGGCAAATTCCAATTTCTGCAGCGATCACTTTCTGCGTTTCTGTCAAGAGCAGATGTCGCGAGCGATTCGAGAATTCGACATGTTGTCACCCACGGATCGCGTGCTCGTTGCCGTATCAGGAGGAAAAGACTCGCTGGCAGTTTGGGATTTGCTGCAGAGGTCGGGCTACGAGGCAGACGGCCTGTATGTGGGATTAGGGATCGACGGCTACAGCGATACCTCTGGGGACTATGCACGTGCCTTTGCTGAGTCGCGCGGACTGAAGTTGATAGAGATCGACCTTCCCACAGACTACGGATACGACATCCCAACGGGAGCACGAGCGGCACGGAGAGCGCCATGCTCTGCATGCGGCACATCCAAACGGCACCTCTTTGATAAGGCTGCGCTTGAGGGCTCATACGATGTCTTAGTTACGGGACACAACCTTGATGATGAGGCAGCAGTCCTGTTCGGCAATGTGTTGCGTTGGCAGACCGAATACTTGGCACGCCAGATGCCGGTGCTGCAGGCCCGGGTTGGATTTCCCAAAAAGGTCAAGCCACTGATTCGTCTATCCGAGCGGGACACTGCTGCCTACTGCATTCTTCAGGGTATTGATTACATGGTTGAGGAGTGCCCCATGTCCGCTGGCAACAAGCACCTGGGGTACAAGGAGGCACTCAACTCGATTGAGCTTGCATCACCTGGAACTAAGTCTGACTTTTATTCCGGATTCCTGAGGAAGGCATCTGCGTTGTTCCGCGCTGAGTATCTCGAGAAGTCACCCACGGGTCAGGATTCGGCGTCTGTTGATGAACTCACCTATTGCGAGCGTTGTTCGGCTCCGAGCACTGCGTCTCTGTGCGCATTTTGTCGATTAGTTGACAAGGCCGGCGGGTCCGTCAGGGTTGAAGAAGGCAGGATCGGAAGTGGGTTGGAGGACAATGCTGCGCAGTCTGTCAGGATAACTACTCGAGCAGAACGCTTGGCATCATCTACAACCAGAGAAGTTGAGGCAGGACAATGAGCGGACCATTAGCTGAAGGGGACTTAGTTCAGTTCCTTGATAACAAGGGTCGGCGGTATCAGGCGGTGCTGACCATAGGCAAGGAGTTTCACTCCCACTCTGGATATATCGCTCACGACGAAATTATTGGTCGAGCCGAGGGATCAAAGTTCAACACTACGCGTGGCCAAGTGCTAACGGTGCTCCGGCCGACGCTGTCGGACTTCATTCTGAAAATGCCACGGGGAGCGCAGGTCATCTACCCCAAAGACATCGGCCCGATACTGATGCTTGCTGACATCGGCCCGGGTGTGCGTGTCCTTGAGTCTGGGGTTGGTTCAGGGGCGCTGTCTATGGGCATGCTGCGCGCAGGCGCAGATATCGTGGGCTATGAGATTCGAGAGGACTTTGCATCTCGTGCTCAGAAGAACGTCGAGCAATTCTTGGGTGCGGATGTTCTGAGTCGCTACCGCGTCGAGTTGCGCGATTGTTACGAGGGGATCGACGAAAAGGAACTCGACCGGGTAGTCCTCGACTTGCCGGAGCCTTGGCAGGTTGTGCCGCACGCGAAAACCAGTTTGCGGACTGGCGGAATCTTCTTGGCCTACACCCCAAGCGTTACCCAGGTCGCTCAGCTCCGAGAAGCCCTGGCTGCAGCATCATTTTTTGCATGTGAGACGCTTGAGGTTCTCCAGCGGGGCTGGTACGTGGAAGGCCAAGCAGTTCGACCGGATCATCGCATGGTGGCTCACACGGGATTCTTGACTCACGCTCGGCTCGGTGGATCCTGAGATGGAACAACGCCCCCTCACCTGCAGTTCGATGCTCGCAGAGGGATGAACCTTTTTGATGGCCTCCTAGTCGCCGGCGCAGCGTTTGGCGCCTATGGGGGCTGGAAGCTCGGTTTCTTGCAACGGTTTTCCGGATGGCTTGGCGCGGCGGCTGGGTTAGGTCTGGCGCTGTTGCTACTTCCCGAACTGAGCAGGGTGTCCGGTGTGAGTTCTGACCTTGCAATCTTGACCCTGAGCGCGGCTGTGCTGTTCCTTGCGTTCATGCTCGGTCAGGCCATCGGTTCGGCTATTGGATCACGGCTCCGAAGCGGAGTTGATAGCAGTGCTGCGCGAGGCGTTGATGCACTTGGAGGAGCGCTCCTCGGCGTCCTCGGGGTGATCCTACTGGCTTGGCTGATCTTGCCGGTGATGTCTGAGACGAAGGGCTGGCCGTCCTCGGCCGCTCGAGGTTCCGCCATTGCTCGAGAGATCAGCAACTCCCTGCCTTCACCTCCCTCGCAGATTACAGACCTTGAACGGCAACTCACAGGAGGTGAGTTCCCGAAGGTGTTCTCTGGTCTTCGATCAGCACCCGAGATCGTTGCTCCTCCCGAGGGAAGCACATTCACGCAGGATCAACTCACCGCCGCATCAAGAAGCTCGGTACGAATCGAGGCCACTGCCTGCGACCGGGTTCAGGCGGGAAGCGGGTTCTTTGTGGCGGACAACCTGATTGCTACCAACGCTCATGTGGTGTCAGGTTCGACATCTGTTCAGGTAGTGACCGCTGACGGGGGGGACGTGACCGCTGGCCAGGTAGTTGCCTTTGACCCATCGGTTGATCTTGCCCTCATTGCTACGGACCTGAATCGGCCAGCTCTACCCCTAGCTGATCCGGTAGTTGGTGATCGCGGCCTAGTCATGGGCTTTCCGGGTGGTGGTCCGTTTGCCCCTTCGCCTTTCGAGGTCGGTGAGCGTGTGGATGCGAGCGGCTATGACATCTATGACCGCAGCAAAGTCACTCGAGACCTTCTGGTCCTGGGCAGCAACCTCGAACCCGGTGACTCGGGTAGCGCAGTCTTGCGGGCAGATGGTTCTGCGATTGGGGTTGCTGTAGCCATAGCTCCCGACAAACCAGGGGTGGCGTATGCGCTCTCGGCAAGAGAGTTGAGTCAACTCCTGCAGCAGGGAACAGGTGCAGCAGTCAGCACGGGGAGTTGTGTCTGAGCGGCCAATAGCGCCTGCTTGATCGCAGTTCGTGACCGAGTCACTCCAATTTCCTGCCGGAGTCGCTAAGTTTGGGGTCTCGCATTACCTGCGTGGTACGACCAGTGAAGGGCTTGCGCAATGTCTGATGAGAACACACCAGTTGGCGGATCCACTCCAGGGGGCGGCTTTGAGCCCTCCGAGGGGTCGGTTGACCCGACGCAAGTACTCCCAGCCACGGCAGCAGTGCCGGCAGCTAGCGATCCAGCTACAACAGCCGCTCAGTCAGGACAGGCAGCGCCTGAGTCCAGCCAGAATGCCCCTAGCGGAGGTGTTCCAGGATGGGCAGTAGGAATCATTGTTTTACTAGTGGTAGTCGTGATGCTGGCGTTGTTCCTTGTTCTGCGCGGAAACGCGTCGTCTCCTGCGGATTCCACAACGAGTTCAACCAGCAGCAGCGTTAGCACCACGGTGACAACCTCGGCACCAAGCACCACAACGCGTCCAACAACAACTGAACGGCCAGCAACGACTACTACTGCAGCGCCGACGACAACTCAGGCTCCGACAACGACTACTGAAGCACCAACAACAACCTCAGCTCCCTAGCAACGCTCTCTCCCTAGCATTGCTAGGGGGTGGGACTGCTCTCTCCATAGCAATGCTGTGGAGCTGGGAACAGATTGTTCAGCCCGCTTCAATAAAGATGCACTCACCGGGGCATTCTTCGGCTGATTCGACAACACCCTCAATCTCTTTGTCAGGGATGTCTGCAAGGGCTGCAGCTCCGCCGGGATCGCTGAGGATGTCGCTGCCTTGTTTGACATATGCCAAACCGTCATCGAGCAGTGCGAACACAGCCGGGGAGATTTCCTCGCACAGACCGTCTCCTGTGCACAGATCCTGATCGATCCAGACCTTCAAACCCATTTGAATAACCTGCCTTAGTGTCGGCTCACTAGGGAGCCAGATTGACGAACCGTTAGACCTTCATCTTAGCCCTACTAATTAATTATCACGGTAATTTTGGTGGAAATTCGTCACATGCCTCAGCCTTCTCAGCATTCTGCCCACCCAACGGTGCAGATGCGGGGTATACAAAGGTAGGGCGTTTTTGGTTCGCCCCTAGCTGAAACTGAGAGGGTTCCATGGACGATCAGGAAACCACAGATGATTCTGGCTTTGGAGAGAGCGAGAACGACCTGCTGCGCGAACAAGTTCGCGAGTTGAATGAAGAGGTCTCAGTCCTGCTCCGGCGACTTCAGGACGCACCGAAGCGAGTTCGGACCCTCGAGGAGCGTCTGCTCGAAACCAAAGGACAACTTTCTCAAGCCGTGAGCCAGAACGAGAAGCTCTCCTACACGCTTCGAGAAGCCAGAGACCACATCTCATCCCTGCGTGATGAGGTCGACAAACTCACGCAACCTCCTGCTGCGTATGCGACGTTGCTAGGAGTCAACGATGACGGCACTGTTGATGTGCAAGCAGCTGGTCGAAAGATGCGAGTTGAGGTTTCCCCCGGCATTCAGCCCGAGGAACTCTTTGCCGGAGCCGAGGTCGTGCTCAACGAGGCGTACAACGTGGTCATGATTCGGGACTCAGAATCCTCGGGCGAGATTGTTACCTTCAAGGAACTGTTCGAGGACGGTCGCCGGGCTCTCGTTGTGGGCAGAGCAGATGAGGAGCGAGTTGCCGAACTTGGCGACAAGTTGCTGACTGTCAAGATGCGATCGGGCGACAACGTTCTCATGGACTCTCGCTCAGGCATGCTCCTTGAGCGTTTACCTCGGCCAGAGGTTGACGAGCTGATTCTGGAAGAGGTTCCCGATATCTCATACGAGGACATCGGTGGACTTGATGAGCAGATCGAAATGATCACGGACGCAGTAGAACTGCCGTTCCTTCATCAAGACCTATTTCGGGAGTACCAGCTGCCAGCACCGAAGGGCATCTTGTTGTACGGCCCTCCTGGATGCGGAAAGACACTGATTGCTAAGGCTGTGGCCAATAGCTTGGCGAAAAAGGTGACCGAGTCAACCGGCAGGGAGGCTCGAAGTTTCTTTCTCAATATCAAGGGCCCTGAACTGCTGAACAAGTACGTCGGGGAGACTGAGCGACATATCCGACTTGTGTTCCAGCGAGCGCGCGAAAAGGCAGCTGACGGGACACCAGTGATTGTCTTCTTCGACGAGATGGAGTCGCTGTTTCGTACTCGTGGCACTGGGATTTCCTCTGATATGGAGGCAACCATCGTTCCTCAACTGCTCGCAGAAATTGACGGTGTTGAGACCCTGAAGAACGTGATCGTGATCGGCGCTTCAAATCGTGAAGACCTCATTGACCCTGCAATCCTTCGGCCCGGCCGATTGGACGTCAAGATCAAGATCCATCGTCCAGATGAACGCGCTGCAGCGCAGATCTTTGGCCGGTACCTGACCCCGGAGTTGCCACTCGACCAAGAGGAGGTTCAGCGCTTAGGTGGCGGTGATCCCGAGAAGGCAATTCTGGTGATGATCGAGCAAACGGTTGAAGAGATGTACCGCACTGATGAATCGAATCAGTTCCTTGAGGTCACCTATCAAAATGGTGATAAAGAAATCATGTATTTCAAGGACTTCTCTTCGGGTGCGATGATCGAGAACGTTGTGCGGCGGGGAAAGAAGCTAGCTATTAAGCGGCAGCTTGCCGGAGGGAGCACAGGTATCCGCGTGGCCGACCTGATTGCGTCAATTCATCAGGAGTACAAAGAGCACGAGGACCTTCCGAACACAACGAACCCAGACGATTGGGCCAAGATCTCTGGCAAAAAGGGTGAGCGGATTGTCTATGTGAGAACGCTCGTTCATCACATTGATGCCGACCCCGCAGGCGGTAGGTCTATCGATCGCGTGGCTACGGGCCAGTATCTCTAGCTGGGCCTGAGGTCGCTGGGACGTTCCCTTGTACCCTTGAACTGTTCCTCAAGTCACAAAAAGATTTGTTCCACTTCAGTGAGAGGATGTTGCGGATGTCTAGAAACCGTTCTGGTGTTGTTCCTAGTCGCTCAATTCTGCGAGTGGTCGGGATGTGCGCACTAGTATTGGGTTCGCTTTTGATTGCAACAGGGTGCGCGCCGGAACTCGGTCCCTTGCTCAAGTTGAGGGCAATGTGGCAACCCACACTGCCCGAAACCTCAGACCCGTCAGTTGTTCGGGTGGACTCGGAGTTCTACATATATGGTTCGAATAGTCACGTGCGGGCACCTGTCACGAGGACCACTGACATCGATCGGGCGTATTCTCTAGGAGAGAAAAACAGCCTGACTACCAACGCGATGCCCACCTCGGCAGCTTGGGTCTCGAAGCCTCAGCAGCTCTGGGCACCGACGGTCGGTAGGTTCGGATCGCGTTGGGTCATGTTCTTTGGAGCCGATCGGCGCTATCCGCCGCAGCCCAATAATCCACAGTGCGTTGGTCGGGCTTGGGCCACAAACCCAGAGGGCCCATTCGTGCCGGAGCCGGAGCCCTTTACCTGCGGACTTGGTCAGGTTGGTGGAGCGCTAGATCCAGAACTCACCAGCGACGCAGAAGGTAACCGATTCCTGCTTGTTGCATTTAGCGACACCCAGGCTCCTCTGCACTCAATTCCACTTGATGCCAACGCGAATGCAGTGGGAGCGCCAGTGCAGATTTTGGCTCGTCAATTTGGGTGGGAGTACCACTTCATAGAGAACCCCTCGATGGCCTATGACTACACCCGAGGAAACTACCTGCTGACCTACTCCGCTGGGGTCTGGTGGGAGCGCGACTACTCCACTGGGATCGCTAGGTGTTCGACGCCAGTTGGGCCTTGCACATCGGACCCTTCTGGGCCTTGGATTGCTTCATCCGCAGGTCGAACGGCACCCGGGGGTCTGAGTTTCTTTACTGATACCACAGGCCAAGCGAGAGCCATCTTCTCGACCTTTGCGGATGGTCGTGAAACTCAAAATGGTGGACGTTCAGCCACGATTATGCCGCTGACACTCTCGCCAATTGTCGGCCTCGGTCCGGTCGTCAAGTAGCGATCCGTTCCTGCCGCTAGCGTCAGGGTGTGGCCATACCAAAGATCTGCGGAATAGAGACCGAGTACGGAATTCTGGTCCGTGGGGTTGCTGAATCAAACCCGATCTCATCTTCCTCAATGTTGATCAACTCATATCTCTCCCTTCTTGAGGGGAATCGAATTGGTTGGGACTTCGAAGATGAGATGCCCGGCAATGATGCCCGCCAAGATCAGCGACTGCTATCAGTGGCACCTGAGATTGAGACCCATCTCGTGAACGCAGTGCTCACCAACGGTGCGCGCTACTACGTTGACCATGCACACCCAGAGTTCTCGGCGCCCGAATGTATTGATGCGGCTCAAGCACTTTTGTATGACCGTGCCGGCGAAGAGATTCTGTTGCAATCCATGGCAGCTGCACAGCGGCAGATGCCTGATGGTCAGGAGATAGTTGTCTACAAGAACAACTCCGATGGAAAGGGAAACAGCTATGGGTGCCATGAGAACTACCTCATGGATCGAGCGACTCCGTTTCCTTCAATTGTGTTGCACGCAACGACACATTTTGTCACCCGGCAGATTTTCACTGGCTCTGGCAAAGTCGGCACAGAGATGCCCGGGGTTCGTCGTGATTCCGTTCCATTCCAACTGACGCAGCGGGCCGACTTTTTTGAAGAGGAAGTTGGTCTAGAGACCACCCTCAAGCGTCCGATCATCAATACTCGAGATGAACCACACGCAGACCCCGTGAAGTACCGCAGGCTTCACGTCATCGCCGGCGATGCCAACATGGCAGAGGTTGCAACGTTTCTTAAGCTTGGTAGCACTGCAATCTTGTTGGCCATGATCGAGGACGAGGTTCTTGACGACCTGCCTCAGCTTGCTCATCCAGTTCCGGCCATGCACCAGGTTTCACAGGACCTCTCGCTCAGCGAACCGCTGCTCTTGGCTGACGGAAGCAGCATGACGGCTTTAGAAATGCAGTGGCTGATACTGGAGCACGCACAAAATTGGGCGGGCAGCCGAGGCCTTTCATCAGTAGGCGAGGAGGTTGGCGAGCAGATTCTGCAGCGCTGGGAAGAGGTGCTGAATGGTCTTGATCAAGATCCCTTGAGTTTGGCCTCTCAGATTGATTGGGTTGCCAAGTACAGGTTGTTCCAAGCATCTATGGAGCGCCATAGTCTGGACTGGTCGAGTCCGCGCTTAGCTGCCATGGACCTGCAATATCACGACCTCCGCGCAGGCACTTCGCTCTCTCGCCGTATGGGACTTGAACGCTTGACTACTGATGCGCAGGTTGCTCTCGCAATTACCGAGCCTCCTCCGGAGACTCGGGCTTATTTCCGAGGCCGCTGTTTGGCTCGTTTCCCAGAGCAGGTAGTAGCGGCGAACTGGGATTCACTAGTCTTTGATGTCGGTGAGGCGGCCTTGCAGCGTGTCCCCATGCTTGAGCCGGGCAAAGGCACCCAAGAGGCCGTCGGCGCCCTGATTGATTCCTCTGTAGATGCGGCCGAATTGCTGCAACGATTAAAATAGAAGCGGTCAAACCCAGTGCAGAGCCAGTCAGGGCCGAGATTGCTGATTGGTGCGTCGCTAATTTTGACCCAGCGCAGGGTACGGTTAGAGGAAAGCGGAGGTTGAACATGCCAGAACGTGAACTCAAGAAAAAGCCAGAACCACAGCAGCGTGAGAGCGAAGCAGACCACAGCCCAGCAGTTACCGAGTCGGGAACCAAGATCAAGGCTGAACTTGATGATTTGCTGGACGAGATTGATGAAGTGCTTGAGACCAACGCAGAAGAGTTCGTGAAGTCCTATATTCAAAAGGGCGGGCAGTAATTCTTCTGATCTTCCAGCTTGTAGCCTTGCCTGCGTGACTCTTCCCAGCTTCCGCCTCAGTGAGGATCCAGGGCCTGATTTTGCAGCACTCGTGCGGCGAATGGGGCTTTCGCCAGTAGTGCCAGACAGTCCGGTTGATGCCAGGCTGACCATTACTCACGGAACGACATGCGTTGCTGTTCGTTACCCGGGTGGGGTCGTCATGGCAGGCGATCGACGTGCAACCTCGGGCAATTTCATTAGTCACCGAACTATCGAGAAGGTCTTTCCTGCGGATCGTCACTCTGGCGTCGCAATCGCCGGCGCTGCGGGGCCTGCAATCGAGATGGTTCGCCTGTTCCAACTGCAACTCGAGCACTACGAAAAAGTTGAAGGTGCTCCTCTCAGTTTGGAAGGCAAGGCGAATCAGCTCTCGCAGATGGTGCGAAATCACCTTCCTGCTGCGATGCAAGGACTAGCCGTGGTTCCGATCTTTGCTGGTTTCGATACTGCTCGATCTGCAGGACGACTCTTTCAATACGACGTAACGGGTGGCCGCTACGAGGAATTTGATCATGCTTCAACCGGATCCGGACAGATGCATGCGAGCACCGTTATCAAGATGGGTTGGCGAGGCACATTGAGCGCTGACGAGACCATCGACTTGGTTTTGCGGGCGCTCTACGAGGCCTCGGATGAAGACTCCGCTACTGGGGGACCCGACCTGCTCAGGGGAATCTTCCCTGTCGTAGCCACGATTACTTCAAGTGGTTTTGAGCGACTCGATGACGAAGATCTAGAGGCCCGATATCTGAGCATTCTGGGTCAGGTAGCTACTGAGCGTGGAGGATCAAGATGACTGCACCGTTCTATGTAGCGCCAGAACAGATGATGCAAGACCGAGCCGACTATGCGCGCAAGGGAATCGCACGCGGACGCGCAATGGTTGCCTGCACCTATGACCAAGGCATTCTTTTGTGCGCTGAGAATCCCTCACGGATGTTGCGAAAGATTTCAGAGATTTACGATCGCATCGCCTTTGCTGGAGTTGGGAAGTACAACGAGTTTGATCAATTGCGAATCGCAGGGGTTCGTCACGCAGACCTGAAAGGGTTCTCGTTTAGCCGTGAAGACGTGGATGCTCGCAGCTTGGCGAACCAATACGCCCAGATGCTCGGTCAGGTCTTTACCCATGAGATGAAGCCCATGGAGGTCGAGATTCTTGTGGCAGAGATTGGCCACGATCCGGCGGGCGATCAGCTCTTCCACATCCTCTATGACGGCACCTTGGTTGACGAGAATGGCTGGTGCGTACTCGGTGGTGAAGCCGAAGCGATCGGATCCAGAATGAAGGAGCAGTGGGTCGAGGGAGGCACCTTCGCAGAGGCGCTCCAAGCAGCCGTGGGTGCACTCGCTGGGCCTGACCGCACCCTGGTAGTCAGCGAGATTGAAGTTGCTGTGCTCGATAGGGAAGGCCCGAGACGAGCGTTCCGAAGAGTTGAAGACGAGGACGTCACCTCGGTGCTTGGCAGTAACGATACGAATATCGACACCTAATCGCTTATCACGGCCTGTAGGTTGACCGTATGGAACGGCGCATCTACGGACTCGAGAATGAGTACGGAGTCACTTGCACTCTGCGAGGCCAGCGCAGGCTGAGCCCAGATGAGGTTGCCCGTTACTTGTTTCGTAGGGTTGTTTCTTGGGGGCGGTCCTCCAATGTTTTCCTTGCAAATGGCGCACGTCTGTATCTCGACGTTGGCTCGCACCCGGAATATGCCACCGGCGAATGCGACTCGCTCGATGACCTTGTAGCCCATGACAAGGCGGGGGAGTGGATCCTTGAGCAACTCGTGGAGTCGGCTCAGGAACGTCTCAATGAAGAGGGAATTCGCGGCGACATCTACCTCTTTCGCAATAACACTGATTCGGCTGGCAATAGCTATGGGTGCCACGAGAACTATCTCACCAGCCGAGATGATGACCTTGGCCACTACACCGAGGTACTGATCCCATTTCTTGTCAGTAGGCAGATCTATGCAGGTGCGGGCAAAGTCCTTCAGACGGCTCGTGGTGCGCAGTTCTCCATCTCCCAGCGGGCGGAGCACATCTGGGAAGGTGTCTCATCTGCGACAACTCGTTCACGTCCGATCATTAACACGCGAGATGAACCCCATGCCGACTCCGATCGGTTTCGGCGACTTCACGTGATCGTCGGTGACTCAAACATGAGCGAGTATGCGACTTTTCTGAAAGTCGGTGCCTGCTCGATCATCCTGCGAATGTTGGAGGACCCGACGGTGGTGCTGCGCGATATGACTCTCGAGAATCCGATCAGAGCAATCCGCGAGATCAGCCATGACATCACCTGCACACGCAAAGTTCGCTTGGCCAACGGTCGTGAAGCAACGGCTATAGAGATCCAGTCCGAGTATCTGGCCCGAGCGCTTCGCTATGCAGACAATCACGATATGTCGCCTCAGGAAAAACAAGCCCTAGGCATGTGGGAGCACGTGATGACTGGCCTGCAAGACGAGCCACTCTCTTTGGATGCCGAGATTGACTGGGTCACGAAACACAATCTGATTGAGGCCTATTCCGCCCGACATTCTCTGAAAATTGATGACCCGCGAATCGCTCTGTTGGATTTGCAGTACCACGACATCAATCGAACTCGCTCAGTCTTTTACAAGCTGCAAGCTGCTGGACGAGTGGAACGAATCGTCAGCGATGGGGCAATTGCCGAGGCCATGGAAACTCCACCTCAGACCACCCGCGCCAAGCTCCGAGGCGAGTTCATTCGCAAGGCTAAGGAACGTAAACGTGACTACACCGTTGATTGGGTGCACCTCAAGCTCAATGATCAGGCGCAAAGAACAGTCCTCTGTAAAGACCCGTTCCTTTCAGAGGATGAGCGCGTAGAACGGCTCATCGAATCTCTCTGAGTAGTTGACTGGCGTACTCTGGCGAACTTCACAGGAGGGACGCCTAGGCGTTCTCAATCAGATTGGTCAGCGAGGGGAATTCCATGAAGGTTCACGGAGGTGTCGAGACGCTCACAGTGACAGGGGCCGAAGTGGGAGCCCATCTCGAGGTACGAGATTCACAGGGGAAGTTGCTCGTCACACTGATTGCAGATCACGCCGGGAATGCCCACTTGGCCTACGTGCCAGCGGAGCCAATAGTTCTTCGCAGTCAACAGGACCTTGCAGAGGCGCTCTCTGATGGCGAAGTCCTAGCGCCTGGCGACTACACGGTGGCCGATGTGCCAGTTCTTGTCCTGGCAGTTGACGACATCGGTGACCCTTCGCTCTATGAGCAGACTCTGTCTCCAGGGTTTGGCTATCTACGTGTCCGTGACGGGGTGGACCTCTCAATCCTGGTCAGCTTTCCAGATGAGAATCTGTACGGCGCTGGTCCCTATCCCACAGTCATCGAATACTCGGGCTACGGGCCCTCGAACCCTGATGCGCCTCAGCCCGGAACGCTTATCGCGAATCTCATGGGCTTTGCCGTAGTTGGCGTCAACATGCGTGGGACGGGTTGCTCTGGCGGAGTCTTTGACATCTTCAGTCCGGCCCAAGCCGCTGACGGCTACGACGCTATCGAAACGGTTGCCCGTCAGCCTTGGGTCCTCCACAACCATGTGGGCATGGTTGGTCTGAGCTATCCCGGGATTAGCCAGCTGTATGTTGCGGCAACACGACCGCCAAGCCTGGCTGCGATTACACCACTATCGGTCATCGACGACCTGTGGCGCCAGCAATGGCCCGGAGGGATTTACAACGCAGGTTTCACCCGAGCATGGCTCGTTGCGAGAGATAAAGAGAGTGCTGCAGGTGGGATGACCTGGGATCAAGAGCGCATCGATGCCGGTGACGAGGTAGCGAAACAGAATCAGATGATCCGAACCCAAAACTTTGATTTCGAACAATTCGGTCGTGCCATCGAAAATTTCCGGCCCACGATGGGTGCTCGTCGCGCTGCTTCGCTAGTTGATCAGATTGAAGTGCCGGTATACCTCACAGGTGCTTGGCAGGACGAGCAGACGGGTAGCAGGTTTGCCCTGATGCTTGAATCC
>ERZ888423.879-NODE-879-length-29074-cov-22.794445_pt1 | contig 29074 bp, 19 predicted proteins | sample MGYA00520523_ERZ888423 | MGnify/ENA primary metagenome ERZ888423 (study PRJEB32303, sample SAMEA104408611) | aquatic metagenome | biome: Brackish water; feature: Pelagic; material: water | place: Baltic Sea | collected 2014-06-08T10:24:00 | depth 30,27 m ...
TAGAGCACGACCTTGCCAAGGTCGGGGTCGCGGGTTCGAATCCCGTTTCTCGCTCTTTTGAGCTCGAGTGGTGGAATCGGTAGACACGCCGGACTTAAAATCCTGTGGGCATTTGCCCGTGCGGGTTCAAGTCCCGCCTCGAGTACAATATTGTGAAATTAGCCCTTGATTCTGAACGAATTGAGGGTTTTTTGTTTTAACATAGATTGCATTTTATCGGGATGTAGCTCAGTTGGTAGAGTACTCGTCTGGGGGGCGAGAAGTCGCAGGTTCAAGTCCTGTCATCCCGACTATACTATGGGCAAAAGCAGGCAATAAACACCATTGTATATTATTTATGGAATTTATCGGGTAGAAAATACCAAATAGGAATGCCTACGAAAATAATATAAGGAAGGTATACAGAAATAAAGGCAAGTGGTATTGACAACAGATACAGTGCACTTGCTATCAGATTGCTTTTTTGAACCAAATGATTATACGGAATAAGCTTCGCTTTCACCTCAATATATCTGCGCATCAACATGAATGCAAAAGCATTCATAAACATGATAAATCCATAAAACATTGCTGCCTGGGGCATAAACGGATATTTCGATAGAAACGCTGTCGGTAGCGGAATTAGCGACATTGCAAAGAGCAAAAAGCCATTATACCACACTAATTTTGAGGTAGAATGCGGAAGCTTATCAAACAAGGCGTGGTGATTTAGCCACAAAATTAAAATCACCACAAAACTCAAAAGATAATCAAACAATTTGGGCACAATTGTAAAGATGGCATCCCAAACCTCATTTGAAGTATGCGGTTCTTTAAGTTCAGGAATTGGGAGTTGTAAAACCATAATAGTGATGACAATTGCAATCACACCGTCGCTAAAGGATTCTATCCTGCCTTTATTCATGTTGAAATTCATAACACAAAAATGCACTTATTTCGTATATTCTACTTATATATTTATGCTATAATCAACTAAATCTGTCTTAATAATAATACGGTGCTCAAAGCTATCCAATATTATTGAAAAGAGTCAGTTAAGCAATAATTCGTAACTTCACCCCTCAAAATTTTGTACATTTAGTCGCATGTGGAGTAGAGTTGCTAGTTTTATCTTAAGGAATCGCTTGTTTATACTAGCCATTATTGCCATCATAACTGTTTTTTTTGGTTACTATGCCGCTACTGCACTCAAGGTAGATAACCGTTTTGGCAACACCCTACCCAAAGACGACCCCATCCAAATGGACTACGAAAACTTCAAATTACAATTTGGAGAAGATGGTTCTACACTCGTCGTTGCCGTGCAAACAGACTCTCTTTACACGGAGCACAATTTTAAAAAATGGCGAGAGCTCGGCTACCAAATACTTAAAATTAAAGGTGTTGATAACGTTGTTTCTGAAGCCACCCTTTTTGGCATGACCAACAATATCAAAAAGAATGAATTTGAGATTCACCGCATTTTCTCAGACACTACTTTTAGAGATAAGTCCATTGAAGACGTGCGTAATGAAGTCCGCAAAAACCCCATCTATAATGGCTTGCTTTACAACGAAAAGAGCAATGTTTCCTTATTAATGATTGGAATAGACGAAAAAGTGCTTTCCGACCCTAAAAAATCCAAAGTTGTATTCAAAATTGAAGCGCTAGCTCGTAAATATGAGAAACAATTTGGAAAAGTTTACTTTGCCGGCTTGCCCCATATTCGGGTTGTTGTTGCCAAGCGCATAGTCAATGAAATGTACATTTTTTTAGGCCTATCCATTTTGGCCTCTTCCATTTTAATGTACTTAATCTTTAGGTCTTTTACCATCATGCTGATCAGTAATATCATTGTGTTTATATCGGTCATTTGGGCCCTTGGAAGCATTGCCTTTATGGGCTACACCTTATCGATTATCATGGCGCTCGTTCCACCTTTACTGATCGTTATTGGGGTGCCTAATTGCGTTTTTCTTTTCACGCGCTTTCATCAAGAATACATAAGGGTCAACAGCAAAATGCGCGCGCTCTTTATCATGATCAAACGTGTTGGTTCTGTTACTTTTCTCACCAACGTAACAACTGCTGTTGGTTTTGTAACCTTTACCAGTTCGGATAAACTCGCAGAGTTTGGCCTTATTTCTAGTTGGAACATCATGGTGGTTTTTGCACTTTCACTCACTATTCTTCCCATCTTGACTTCCTTCATTGGCAACCCGAAGCCTCGACATCTTCATCATTTGTCAAGACAATCATCAAAATGGTTTCTAGACCTCGCGGTTACAATCGTCACTAAATACAGAACCTGGGTCTATGTGAGTTCCGTTATGCTCGTGATCATCAGTCTTTTTGGCATGACTAAAATTTTCTCAACCGGTAATATTACCAGCGATTTACCTCCGGATGACCCTATTTTACTAGACCTCAAGTTTGTTGAAAAGAATTTTGGTGGCTCCATTCCATTTGAAATTACGATCAACTATAAAGAAAAAGGGCGTTTGTTCAATATGAATACCATGAGAAAAGTGGAAGCTATTCAAGAAAGCTTCCGTAAAGACTCTCTTTTTTCTAAAAGTATTTCCTACATAGACCTCATCAAGTCTATTAATATGGCTTACCATGGGGGTAACCCGGATAAATACACGATTATCTCTAACAGAGATAAATTGCGCCTCAAAAAATATATCGATAAACTCGATTTAAGTAGTCTAAATGGGGGGGCTATCTCTTTAAAAAGCCTTATTGATACCACCAACACTACACTGCGCATAAGAATGCAAATGAAAGACCTCAGTGTTGACAAAGTTGCGCCTGCCCTTGAAAAACACAAAATAACTACCGACGAGATTCTCAATCCTGAAAAAAAACAATTAGAGCGGATCTACACGAAAATAACAAAAGGAAACGCCGACATGGTAGATACCCTTATCTTAGCGCACACTGACGTTTTCAATAACTTATGTGCACTGTTATCGAAAGGCGATGCCGATAAACAAATGGCTTTTGACTTGGACCCATTTAAAGTAAAAGCCTATGCTGGGCAAGCCAAATTTAAAAAAGAACTCAGAACCGCCATCGATCAAACGTATCTAGAACCCGTCTTTACTGGAATTAAAGTGGTGCAAACAGAAGGCACCAAATACCTGTTTACCAACCTACTCCAAAGCCTAGTTTTTGCTATAATTTCCATTGCCATCATGATTGGCTTTTTGTTTCGATCCCTAAGAATCATCCTGGTTTCTATGATTCCTAATATTATCCCTCTCTTGTTCACGGCGGGCATGATGGGTTATCTTCAAATTCCACTCAAGCCCTCAACTATTCTTGTTTTCGGTATTGCTTTAGGGATTACCGTAGATAACGCTATTCTTTTCTTAGGAAAATACCGAAGCGAGCTCAAGCTCCATGCATGGGATACCCGTTTTGCTATTCTCTATTCCCTTCGAGAAACCGGTTTAGGAATTGTCTATACGTCTATTGTATTGTTTTTTGGCTTTCTCATGTTTTCTTTCTCACAATTTGGTGGAACGCAGGCTTTAGGCTTGTTAGTTTCTATTACCATTCTTGTGGGAACAATTACCAACTTAATTATTCTGCCTTCCCTGCTCTTGACTTTAGAGCGAAAGATCAATATCCGCTCTTTGCAAGAACCTTTCTTTGATAATTATTACGAAGAAACGGATTACGACATGGACAAACTAGCCATCGAATTTGGCGAAAATTTTCCGGATGAAAAAAACAATGAAAGCGCCTAATTGAACGTTATGCGTCTTTTAGTTTTTTGACCATTGTTAGAATCGTTGCCAAAGCAACGGTTTCTCCAGTTTCATCATAGACATCTACCAAAAACTTTACGATTCCTTTTGCGATATCATCAGCAGACTTCTTTTCTTGGTCGATCTTTTCTTTGACTGTAAAACGAACGCCGATAGTAGCACCCGGGTAAACAGGCTTAGTAAAGCGCGCTTCTTCGATGCCATAATTGAGCAGGACAGGTCCTTTTTTAGGGTCTACAAACAAGCCAGCGGCCTTGGAAAGAATAAAATAACCATGTGCCACACGGCGCTCAAATATGGTTCCATCTAAAGCCGTTGCGTCCATGTGGGCATAAAAGTTATCGCCCGAAACATTTGCAAAGTTGACGATATCAGCGTCTGTAACCGTATGCTTGTGCGTAAATACCGTCTCGCCAATGAGCAGTTCCTCAAAGTGCTTTCTAAATACGTGAGGCTTTGCTTCAGGCATGGCTGCTCCAATCTGAAACTGCTGTGTAATGGCCGTTATTGTGCTCGGATGGCCTTGGATGGCCGTGCGTTGTAAATAATGTAGCACGCCGCGTTTTCCGCCCATTTCTTCGCCTCCCCCTGCTCGGCCTGGGCCTCCGTGTGTGAGTAGTGGCATTGGAGAGCCATGACCTGTGCTTTCTTTGGCGCAATCTTTATTCAAAACCAAAATACGACCATGCATGCTAGCTGCGCCTACTACATACTCTACGGCTTCTTTATTGTCTGGAGTTACGATAGAAGAAACCAACGAACCCTTACCCATTTTGGCCAATTCTATAGCCGCTGGCATGTCTTTATATGGCATAATAGTAGCAACGGGGCCAAATGCTTCTATTTCGTGAACAGCAGTTGCAGTAAAAGGCTGTTCATTGCGAAACAATACCGGTGGGAAGAACGCCCCCCCTTCTTTACTGGCTCCAATGACTTCAAAATCCGAAAGATCGCCAAAGACAATTTGTTGCGTTTTGGCTAATTCAGCAACGCTTGCGTTCACGCGATCCACTTGCAATTTAGTGGCAAGCGCACCCATACGCACGCCCTCTGCTGAAGGGTCGCCGATTTTGGTGCTTGCCAAACGCGCAACAATTGCGCGCTGAACGTCGTCCAATAAATTTTCAGGCACAATGATTCGGCGCACTGCCGTACATTTTTGACCCGCCTTAATTGTGATTTCTTTAACGCATTCTTTGACAAATAAATCAAACTCTTCAGTGCCCGGAACAGCAGCTTGACCTAAAATAGTTGCATTCAAGGAGTCTGCCTCAAGATTAAAGCTCACACTTTGTTCTGAAATAATAGGCAGGCCTTTCAGTATTTTACCTGTTGCTGCACTACCCGTAAAAGTAACCGTGTCTACAGAAGTAACGTTGTCGAGAATGCCGCGGCCTAAGCCACAAATTAATTGCAGGGCTCCTTCGGGTAAAATTTTGGAGGCAATGATGTCACGAACCATCACTTCTGTCAAAAAACAAGTGTATTCAGAAGGCTTAACAACCGCCGGTACCCCCGCCATTAAATTGACTGCTATTTTTTCGAGCATGCCCCAAATTGGGAAATTAAAGGCATTAATATGTACGGCCACGCCTTCTTTAGGAACCATGATATGATGGCCTATGAAGCTTCCGTTTTTGGAGAGGGGCGCAGCAACGCCATCTACATAATACGGGAGATCTGGAAATTGGCGACGCAAACTTGCATTTGCAAACAAGTTGCCTATTCCGCCTTCAATGTCAATCCAAGAATCTACTTTCGTGGCCCCTGTGAGCGCCGACACTTGATAATACTTCTCTTTTCTTTCCATCAAGAACAAAGCAAGTGCCTTAAGCATTCGGCCTCTTTCTTGAAAAGTCATTCTGCGTAGTGATAATCCTTTTTCACGGCCATAAGCCAGTACAGCAGAAAAATCAATGCCTGCGCTAGAAACTTCGCCTATTTGAGCGCCAGTAATAGCATTGAATAGTGGTGTCTCGACGCCTTGGCCGTCTTCCCATTGTCCGAGAATGTAATTTTGAAAACGTTGCATAGGTGCTTATTTCATTAACCAACGCACTAAGTCGGCGCCATTGGCATAAACCATCAAAGAAAGAAGTAAGAAAATCCCGATATACTGTGCAACCTCCAATACTTTTTGAGGCGCTTCTTTGCCGGTTATCATTTCGTACAACAAGAAAACTACATGCCCGCCATCTAAAGCCGGAATTGGCAAGATATTCATGAACGCCAAAATGATAGAGAGCAAAGCTGTTGTTAGCCAAAACGTATGCCAATCCCAAAGCGGAGGAAACATATTGCCAATAGAAGCAAACCCACCAATTTGCGTTGCGCCTTTTTTTGTAAAGACAAATTTAAACTGACTAACATAGTCTGAAAGGGTGTGGTAACCATAACTCATGCCAATACCAATGCTTTGTGTAAACCCGTATTTTTTTTCGGAGAGTGCTTTTCGATCAATGAATTCCGAATTAGTTATGGTGCCAATAGTGCCGTTGGATTTTACTTTTACTTCTCGAGTAATCGTATCTTTCGCGTTGCCTCTCTGCGCAACTTTGATGTCTACCACTTTGTTCTTATTCGCAAATAAAATGGCTTGAAATTCATCGTAATACTGAATTGGCATTCCATTAACCTCGTAAACATGGTCTTTTGCTTGAAAGCCCGCTCGAAGTGCTGGTGAATTTTTGGTGACTTCTGCTACTTTCAAGCTTTTTGCGCGCAAGGTGAATGCAGGCAATGCGCCGACTTCAAATAATTGCTGATCAATATCAGAAGGCAGGGTGATTTTGGTTGTGTTTCCGTCCGGATGTTGAACAACAATATTTCGAGCCCCGCGGAGCAAAATTTCTTTATTGATGTCGTCTAAATTCAGTGGCTTTTCTCCTTCAATTTTTAAAATAATGTCGCCAGACGAGATTCCATATTTTGATAAAAAAGGATGCACCCCCAAACCTGCCTGAAGTTTGTTTTGATCTAGTGTTAGCTGGCCCCAAGTAAAGACAACCGCAATATAAATCAAGAAACCTAATACTAGATTGACCGTAACGCCGCCTACCATTATGATGAGGCGTTGCCATGTCTTTTTGCTGCGAAATTCCCATGGCTGAGGCTCATTTTTGAGCTGCTCGGTATCCATTGATTCGTCTATCATGCCAGCAATTTTAACAAAACCACCCAATGGTACCCAACCAATTCCCCACTCTGTGGTATCTGGATCTTCGGACCATTCTTTTGGAGGAGTTTTACTCAGCCATGAAGTTTTTTTAACGCCTTTCACTCGTTTCCAACGGAAAAGCGAAAAATATGGATTGAAAAACAGATAAAATTTCTCGACACGCGTCTTGAAAAGTTTTGCGGGTATGAAGTGTCCGAACTCATGAAGAGTAACGAGTATTGCCAAAGAAGTAAGGAGCTGTGCTGCTTTAATAAGTATTTCCATTTTCTGTATTGTATTTTACAAAGATACCTTAAGTTTATTAGTGGGCTTCTAGCCAATTCGAAGCTGTTTTCATTTCAACCTCCATGGGTACTTCCATAGAAACGGCGCGTTCCATTGCATTTTTAACAATTAATTGCATTTGTTCGATTTCCGCTCTATGCACATCAAATACAAGTTCGTCATGGACCTGTAAAATCATTCTCGATTCTAACTTTTCTTTGCTCATTGCCTCGTGAACTGCTACCATTGCTAGCTTAATGATGTCTGCGGCCGATCCTTGAATGGGTGCATTAATTGCGTTTCGTTCTGCAAAACCCCTGACTACTGCATTTGCAGAATGTATATCTGGTAAATATCGCCGGCGCTTGAGAATGGTTTCTACATAGCCTAATTCTCTCGCTTGGGCAATAACTTTTTCCATATACGTTTTAATGGTGCCATATTGTTCAAAGTAAGCGTCGATGATGCCTTTTGCCTCTGTGCGTGAAATTTGCAAGTTTTGCGCTAAACCAAATGCCGACTGGCCATAAATGATGCCAAAATTAACAGCTTTTGCTGCGCTGCGCTGTTCTCGAGTTACTTCGTCAAGAGCCGTATGAAAAACTTTGGCAGCGGTAGCCGCGTGAATGTCTTGGCCACTTTTAAAAGCGGTGATCATGTTGGCATCGCCAGAAAGCGCAGCAATAATGCGCAGTTCAATCTGGGAATAATCAACGGCCATCAGCTGAAAATCTGTAGACCTAGGGACAAAGGCACGGCGGATTTCTCTGCCCTTAGCGGAGCGAACCGGTATGTTTTGAAGGTTCGGATTATTGGAACTAAGGCGGCCTGTTGCGGTAACAGTCTGCATGAAATTGGTATGAATTCTACCGTCAACAGGATCGCAAAGCGTAGGCAGCGGATCTACATACGTGCTTTTCAATTTACGCAACTGTCGGTACTCTAAAATGTGCCCAATAATTGGGTGGTCGTGTTCATGCTTTTGAAGGATGTCTTCTGATGTGGCGTATTGGCCTGTTTTGGTTTTTTTTGCTTTACTTGAAATCTTTAACTTATCGAACAAAATTTCTCCGAGTTGTTTAGGGGAGTCTATATTAAACGCTTCTCCTGCCAAATCTTTAATTTGCTGATCTAATTCTAGCAGTCGGGTATCTAGTTCTTTCGAAAATGATGACAGCGCTTCAGTATCAATAGCAATGCCTTCTTGCTCAATTTCTTTGAGCACGCGCACTAAAGGCATTTCGACATCATAAAATAAATGACGTAAATGTGGTTTTTCGATTTCTGGCGCTAGTAATTTCTTTAATTGGTAAGTGATGTCGGCGTCTTCACATGCGTAATCTTTAATTTGCTCTGGCATTAATTCAGACATATTGCCTTGGTTTTTACCTTTTTTACCGATGAGCGCTTCTATTGAAATCGGTTGATAGTTTAAGTAATATGTTGCCAAGAAATCCATGCCTTGTTTGGACTCAGGATTAATAAGATACTGTGCAATCATGGTGTCAAAGAGCGGGCCTGTAAATTGAATGCCGTAACGATGCAACACTTTGAGGTCGTATTTGATGTTGTGAGCTATTTTTTCGATGGAATTATTTTCGAATACAGCAGCAAATTCTTGAACAATCTGTTTTGCGGTATCAAAATCAGCAGGGACGGCTACATAAAATGCCTCTCGAGGCTTATAAGAGAAAGAAAAGCCAACTAAATCTGCGTGAAGCGCATCGATAGAATTCGTCTCTGTATCAAAACAGACCTCGCTTTGAACTAACAATAGAGCGAGTAATTCTTTGCGTTCTTCTGCCGAGGTAATGAGATGATAACTTGGTTTTTCTGTAGCGATCGTTTTATAGCTAGCCGTAGGAGCAGCATCTTGAGGCTCCAGCATGCTTTGCATGCCAAAAAGATCGAGCTGAGCCTCTTCTTTTTTATTGACGGGAGCTTGGGTTACGACAAGCTCTTCACCGATCATACGCTTGGCTAGTGTTCTGAATTCTAATTCCGTAAAGATGTCTCGAATAGCATCGGCATTGACCGGGCAGACCTTTAAATCTTTTTCATCAAATTCTATGGGCACGTCTCGAATAATAGTGGCTAACGATTTGGACATGAGTCCTTGTTGCTGAAATTGCTCGACATTTTCTTTTTGCTTGCCTTTGAGTTCGTGCACATTTGCAAATAACCCTTCCATGGAACCGTACTTTGCCACTAAAGCCTTTGCTGTTTTTTCGCCAATCCCGGGAATCCCGGGAATGTTGTCTGAGGCGTCGCCCCATAAACCCAGAATGTCAATCACTTGAATTGGTGCGTTGATCTCAAACTTTTCACAAACTTCTTTTACGCCTAATATTTCAGGAGGGTTTCCGCCCCTGCCTGGCTTATAAATGAATGTTTGTGGGCTGACTAATTGGGCATAGTCTTTGTCGGGAGTCATCATGTAGGTTGTAAAGCCCCTGGGTTCGGCTAGCTTGGCAAAGGTGCCTATGACGTCGTCGGCCTCATAACCAGCAACTTCTAAAATAGGAATATTAAAGGCTTTTACAATTTGCTTGATTGGCTGAATCATGGATCGGATGTCTTCCGGCATTTGCTCGCGTTGCGCCTTGTACTCAACGTATTCCTCTTGGCGCTGGACAGAACCGCCCGGCGGATCAAAAACAACTGCTATGTGAGTAGGTTGTTCCGTCTTCAAAACATCGATAAGTACGTTGGTAAAACCAAAAGCAGCAGATGTGTTTTCGCCTCTTGAATTTACCCGTGGGTTCTTTGCAAAGGCGAAATAAGCCCTATAAATAAGCGCGTAAGCATCAAGTAAAAAGAGTTTTTTTGGGGCGGCTGGCGTAAGCATTAGAAAGTAGGGATGAAAGGAATAAATTGGGCAGGTTCAATTTGTGCCTCTTTAGATATGGGAAAAGTCTTGTAAATAAATAAAACCCCCGCCTTCGGAAAGCCGCTGATTTTTACATTGGCTATAGGCTTCTTAGCCGCTTTATATACAGTGGTAATAAATCCGGGCTCCGGAATCATGCGCATCGGCACTGTAAGCTCACTCTCCCTGTGACCTCGAATTTTAATTGAGGAGTCTAAGTATAAATTACCTATTTTCTGTTGATCGACAAATAATTCAAAAGAACCTGGCTTCATTTTAACCGGAACCCAAAGCTTATTTTGAATGTGAAAACTTGCCTTAAACTTTACGAGTTGGCCGCTGAATTGTTCTATTTGGGTGCCGTCAAAACTGATCAATTCAACTGGCTCCTGTATGCTTTTGCAAGCCGCTAACGTCAACAAAATAAATAGAGAGCCGCCAATTTTCATGAGTTGATTTCACTAAAGTGTTTGTAAAAATAAGGAATCGTTTCTATGCCCTTGAAATAATTAAACAAACCAAAATGTTCATTTGGGCTGTGAATGGCGTCGCTGTCTAAGCCAAAGCCCATTAATATTGTTTTGAGCCCAAGCTCTTGTTCGAACATGGCAATTATTGGAATACTGCCACCGCTGCGAACAGGTATTGGTTTTTTTCCGAAAGTGGTTTCATACGCGCGGCTTGCTGCTGCATATGCCAAAGAATCTGTTGGGGTTACAACGGGCTCGCCTCCGTGGTGAGGTGTAACTTTAACGCGCACACTCAATGGCGCAATGCTTTCAAAGTGTTTTTGAAAAAGACTGGTAATTTCTATAGGGTCTTGATCTGGCACCAAGCGCATAGAGATTTTTGCAAACGCCTTAGCGGCAATGACCGTTTTTGCGCCCTCGCCCGTATAACCACCCCAAATACCATTTACATCTAAGGTAGGGCGTATGGTGCCGCGCTCCATAGTGCTATAACCTTTTTCACCATGGGTCGACTGAATATCTAAGGCTTCGCGATAAGCTAATTCAGAAAATGGTGCTTTGGCCATTTCGGCGCGGTCTTCATTTGATAACTCGACAACTTTGTCGTAAAAACCAGGAATGGTAATACGCATATTTTCGTCATGTAAGCTCGCTATCATCTGAGTGAGCACATTAATTGGGTTTGCTACACAGCCGCCATAAAGCCCCGAATGAAGGTCTCGGTTCGGGCCCGTGACTTCTACCTCAACATAGCTGAGGCCGCGCAAACCTGTTGTGATAGACGGCGTGTCGTTAGCTAACATTCCCGTGTCTGAGACCAATATAATATCTGCTTTTAGTTTGCTTTTATTTTCGCGGACAAATACCGCAAGGTTCGGACTACCGACCTCTTCTTCCCCTTCGATCATGAGTTTGAGGTTGCAAGGGAGCTCCTGTGCTTGTAGCATTGCTTCTACTGCTTTAACGTGCATAAAAAATTGACCCTTGTCATCGCAAGCGCCACGCGCAAAAATAGCACCATCCGGATGAATAGCCGTTTGCTTGATGACCGGCTCAAATGCCGGGGTGTGCCATAATTCGAGAGGATCTGCTGGCTGCACGTCGTAGTGACCATAAACCAGAACTGTCGGCAATGATGGATCGATAATTTTTTCAGCATAAACAATTGGATGCCCTGCTGTTGCTATTACCTCTGCCCCGTCTAAACCAATATCATTAAAATGTGCCGCTAAATGAGTTGCGCAGGCGGCCACCTCTTGCTGAAATGCAGGGTCAGCCGAAACAGAAGGAATTCGTAAAAGTGAAAATAACTCTGCCACAAACTTGTCTTTGTGTTGACTTATAAATTGTTGTGTTTTTTCCATAATTTTTTGTTGCTTCAAAGTTGCGAAAAATCGTTGTGTTTTGCTGCTTAGGAGTTTATATTAATTTTGTAATGCAACTTTATTGTCTTTTTTGACGTCTAACCGACAACTTGCGCATATGAAACACTTACTACACCTCGTTTTTATTTTTGGATTCGGTTCGCTTTTTGCACAGCCAATAGCTGTCTCCACCACCCAAACCCCTCAACAATTAGTAGACAATGTTTTGTTGGGTTTTGGTGTCACGGCGTTAAATGTAACGGTTAATGGAAATCCGCTACTTGCAAACTCCAGCCAGCTAAATTTAGGCTACTTCACCAATAGCAATGTTGGCTTCCCCATTGCCAACGGGCTCATTCTGACCACAGGGAATGCCTCTGGTGCCGTCGGGCCAAACAACAGCGGCTCATTTACAAATAACATGCCCGCCACTCCAATTGTCGGTTTTGATCCTCATCTCAACGACATTGCTGCAGGTGGTGTAAACAACGGTGTTGTCTTAGAATTTGACTTCATTCCTTCTGGCGATACTTTAGTTTTCAATTACATGTTTGGCTCTGATGAATACCCCGAGTTTTCCCCTTCTTCATACAATGATGCATTCGGGCTCTTCTTGTGGGGTCCCGGAATATCCGGTCCGCATGTATTAGCCGGATACCCCAATGGTGGTGCTAATATTGCTACTATTCCTGGCGGAATCCCCGTAACTATCAACAACATTGGCCCTTCATCTAACACGCAATATTATACCAATAATTTGGGTGGTGCTGCCTACGGCGATGCGCTTCAATACGATGCAACCACAACGCTCTTAACTGCAGCTGCCTCTGTGCAATGCAACCAACTTTATCACATCAAATTAGCGATTGCCAATGTCGGTGACTTATCCTATGATTCAGGTGTCTTTCTAGAAGCTGGCTCCTTCAGTTCTGCTGCCGTTGATGTTGCGGTTGCTACTGTCTCGGGTGATACCACTATCGTAGAAGGATGTACTTATGCTGATTTTATTTTTACACGCCCTCCAGGGCAAACCAACGACACGCTTATTATTAACTACACCATAGGTGGAGTTGCACAACAAGGCATAGATTATAATACACTCACAAATCCTATTGTTTTCTTACCTGGTGAAGACACAGTTATAATTACCCTAACGCCTACTCAAGACGGTATAAATGAAGGATTTGAGTCTGTTATTATTAGTGTACAGATCATCAACCCTTGCGGAGACACCATCACCTCCTCTGGAACCATTTATATAGGCGAAGGGCCTATTATCAATATTCTTGGCAACAACCCAACTGTATATTGTGCAAGCGATAGCGTTTGGCTCACCGCAAACGCCTCTGGTGGTTATGCCCCATATGATTACCAATGGGAAAATTTAGCTGGGGCAAACCTGGGCACCAACGACTCCATTTCAGTAGGAATCAGTCAAAACGGCACTATGTATTATTTAGTAACTGCTACTGACAACTGTAATTTTACCCAGACCGACACCGTTACCATTACCATGAACCAAATTTTGACCATTGACACCATTTATGTAGGGCCCTCTACTTGTGTGCCGACAGGTTTTGTTTCTGTTCAGGTCTCGGGCACACAAGGTGTGCCTCAATACAACTGGTCAGGCCCCGGTCCCGGTGGTTTTATAGATGCCTCGGTATGGCAGAATATTCCTTCGGGTTGGTACTATATCACAGTACAAGATAACGTTTGTTCGGTTTCAGATAGCGTATTTGTCGATGTGCTTGACCCGCCGGTGGCTGAGTTTAGCGCAAGTGTAACAAGTGGCTGTGCTCCTTTAAGCGTAACTTTTACCAACACCAGTCAAAACGCAAGTACTTTTAGTTGGAATTTTGGCGATGGCCAAAGTGCCAGCAGTAATGACCTCAGCGCTCAAAACCATGTTTTTGATGTTCCATTCGGAGCATATACCGTTACACTAACTGCCAACCAAGGGCCACAATGTTCAGATGTAACAACCATTGCTATTCAGGTGGATGTCTGTGGATGTACAGATCCGCAAGCTACCAACTACAACGCAAATGCAAACGTCAATGACGGTTCTTGTGTTTACCCAACGGGTTGTACCGATTCTTTGGCACTTAATTTTGATGCTACAGCGCAAATAGACGACGGTAGTTGTCAGTACGAACAACCATTTGGTCCAAATGTTATCTCGCCTAACAATGATGGAGACAACGATGTCTTTTTCATTCGCAATACAGAAAGTCTGACCACCTTGGAATTAATTATTTTAAACCGATGGGGCAATGTTGTTTATCAAGAATTGTCGACGAATGTTCAGCTTAAGAATCCGCAGTGGGATGGTAAAATCGACGGGCAAACGGCTGAAGAAGGGATCTATTTCTACAAATTTGTAGGCTATCTTGGTATCAACCAACAAGAAACAACCGGTCATGGCTTCCTCCACCTCGTGGACAAACAGTAAGTAACGGTTTGAATTGAAATGAAACCTTCACTATTGCGCTACATTTTACCCGGTTTTGTGGTAGTGGCAGCAATAATTATTTTCTTTTACTACGGCCAAATGCCTCGCCAAGCTGGTGGGGGTGCTAAATACGGGGGGGTACTAAATATCTCTGTTAAAAGTGAGCGGGTAACTCTTTTTCCACTTGCTGATCATACGCTAGATCACCACCGGATACAGCGGCTTGTTTTTGAACCGTTGCTCCAACCTTCGCAAACCCAGCGCGGTTGGAAATATTTTCTTGCCAATAAAATTACAAGTTTAAGCGCCGGTAAAAAATTGCGCATTCAACTTCGCAAAAATGTACATTTTTCCGATGACCCCTGTTTTCGTTTTCACTCTTCAGAACTCTCTGCTGAAGATGTCGCTTTTAGCTTAAGCCTCGCTTGTTCAAAAAAAACGAGTGCAAAACAAGATCTTATTTTACCCCAAATAATAGAGGGCGGCCTTGTTTTTTACGAACAAAATGCCAACCCTCTTGAGTCCACCGTTCGCGGAATTCGCATCATTGATAATTACACCCTAGAAATTTCGCTAACCGGTTCTTACAATCATTTTTTGAATGTCTTATCTAGCCCTAGTTTAGGCGTACTTAGTAAACAAGCCGTGCAATATTACGGCAAGGAAATAGACGCAAACCCAGTTGGGACAGGCCCCTTTCTCTTGTATAAAGCCGATAAAAAAAATTATACGTTTAAGCGCAACACAAATTATTGGCGGCATGACCGTTTTGGAAACCAACTTCCTTATCTCGAAGAAATTCGCTTAAAAATTAACGTGCCAGGAGAAGATGCACATGCGCTTTTTTTAAAAGGGCAACTTGATTTACTATTTGATTTGCCCATCGAAGATTTACAAGGGGCATTCGGAACACTTTACGACGCAAAACGCGGTAAAAATCCGCTGCACGAAATTTATATTAAACCAGCAGCGAAAGTTCATTATTTGCAATTCAATTGTACGCAAGCGCCTTTTGATAATCCCAACATAAGAAAAGCGTTTTCAATGGCAATTGACGCGACAACCATATGCAATAATGTTTTAATGGGAGAAGGTCGCGCATTAAACAATCTATTGATACCAACCACAACTCAACACAAAAATCCTTATCTCCAACCAGATAGCCGCAACTTCTCTGAAAAAATGAACGAGGCAAAAGCCTTATTGCGACAAGAGGGCTACCCATCTATGGCCTCATTTCCAAAAATCAAATTTTATACGGGTAGCAAAAAAAATACCGCGGCTTATAAATGGTCGGTAGCGGTAGCCCGAATGCTTGAACAGCATCTTGGGATTACCCTTGAATTGTTTGAGCAGCAACAAACCTTAAAGATGCCGCCCGCGTCGATTTATCGTGTCGGCTGGGTTGGTGATTACCCGGGCCCGGAATCTTATCTAAGGCTTTTTTACAGCGCGGCCCAAAAACAATTATACTTTAAAAATAAGCTCGTCGACTCTCTGTATTTGGCCTCGGTTTTTGCGGGTTCTACAAGTGAAAAAGTTGCGGCGCAGCACCGCTGTGAAAAAGCGATCATAGACCAACAAGCACTAATACCTATCTATACTGAAGATTTTATCGCCCTCTATCGAATTGGCGTTCGCAATTTTAATCTCAATGAATCAGGCCTTCTAGACTACGCAAAAGTATTTATCAAAGAGTTATAAAAACAATGCGTTTACTTTAGATTGTCTTCTACCCACATCTTTCCCCAGTTTTCGTGTTCTGTTGTAGTCCAAAGTTCGGGGTAAAAAATGCGTTTTTGGAATCTCGGAGGTAAATACTTTTGCCAATTGGTGCCGCCTGTGGCTGCCACGTCTTTATCTTGTCGGGCTAGGTACTTCACCGCTGATTTATAATGTGCAAGGGGCCAATTGATATTTACATTGGTGTCGTTTTGGCGAAGTACTTGTTTCACGTTTTCATCAGCTTGATCTTCCTTGCTCAGGCGTAAATATACCTGCCATAAGTTTTTATCCTTACAATGGTTGCCAAGTGCTATAAAGTGGCCCTTGTACTTTTCTTCAAACTGTATGAGCGTCAGGGTTTTCTTGCCGCTTTCTGCCTCAGTGGCTCCTGCTTTCCAGTAGATGTGGTCAAACAATTGGTTGATATCCTTTACACCTCGTTTTTCTTCGCGTACATCTTTTGCCACTAAATTGATAAAATCAGTGCTGTAAATTTCTATTTCTCTGTATTGAGCAGATTGAAACCCTGATGCAGGTAATAAACTCATGCGGAATTTTAAAAATTCTTCGCGATCCATCCCGTCTATCATGACTTCAAAACTTTTCACTAAGGCATCGAAATAACGATTGATACGGCCCACCCTGTCGATAAAATGCGTTTTATTGAGGCTCGTCATTTGCCCAAGGGCCTCAAATTCGCGCAGCGCTAACTTGAAATAAAGCTCTGTGATTTGATGATACATGATAAAAACAACCTCGTCTGGAAAAGATGTTTTTGGTTTTTGCAAACTCAACAGGGTGTCTAGTTGGATGTAGTCCCAGTAGGCAGTGACGTCGGCATGCAGCAAGCCCTCTAAATAAGCATTAAAATCTTCGCCAAGCGCGGCATATTTTTCATTTAACTGACTAAGTTTCTCTTTGAGCTCTGCTGTGATTTCCATCTTTTTTTACTTGATATGCTAGTCCGAAATTAAACAAAATTTAAGTGCTTTGAGAATTTTTACCTTTGTAGTATAATCAAACTCGCGCATGATCAACTACAATCCAAAAAACTGGCTCAATTTTATCTTTTCATTTCATAAAAGCGACACTATTCGAATGATGTGGAAAGAGCTTATTTATATCAGCGCTCTCTCCATACTTATCGCCTATGTGGAAATTACTTTTTTTCCAGAGGCGTACTTTTTAAAAAATCTAACCGCTGTTTATTCATTGCTCGGCTTTGTTATTTCCCTTCTGTTGGTTTTTAGAACCAACACCGCTTATGATCGTTGGTGGGAAGGACGAAAAGCGTGGGGGGCTCTGGTTAACGATACCCGTTCGTTAAGTTCTAAATTAAGTGCGCTCCATTTAACAGCGGCAGAAAAAACCTCCTTTACTCGGCTTATTCCGCTCTTTGTTTATGCAACTAAACAACATTTACGCAACCAGGACCTTCAAGAAGAGGGTGCTGCTCAACTCGATTTAAGCGATTTGGAATTAAGCGGCCACCAGCCTTTGAGAATTGTCCAAATTATGCGCGCTGAGGTCGAACAACTACACCAAAAAGGAACTGTTCAACATATGCAATGGTTTGCGATAAATAACGATTTAGACGCACTTATTGACTCTCTAGGAATATGTGAGCGAATTAAAAACACCCCCATTCCCTTTTCTTACAGCCTCTTTATCAAAAAGTTTATCTTCATTTACGTCATCACGATGCCGGTGGCATTTGTTCCGTTATTTGGATATTTGTCGGCGTTTATCTCCACTTTTGTGTTCTATGCGCTGGTCAGTATGGAATTATTGGCAGAAGAAATTGAGGAGCCTTTTGGTGTAGACGAAAACGATTTGCCTACAGATCAACTTTGCTTGACCATTCAAGATAACGTGCGACAAATCTTTGGGGCATAAAAAAAGCGCCTAGCGGCGCTTTTTGAAAATATGAATGGTGTGTGTTTTATGATTTCACTTCTTCGTCAAAAATGCGTTTTGGTCGCAATTGCTCGAACAAACCCAAGGTAAGCCAATAAGGAAGGATGAACCCTAATAAAAAGAACAACATCCAAAAGGCCATACCGCCTATTAAAAGAAACATTACAATACCGAAAGTGCTCATCTTCTATTATTTTTGCATTTGAAAACACGTCAAAATTACATAAATTAATTCACAAACACCAAAAAATGGAATATCGCATCGAAAAAGACACCATGGGAGAGGTAAAGGTTCCTGCCCACCGCTATTGGGGAGCACAGACCGAAAGATCTCGAAACAATTTTAAAATTGGCCCCGAAGGCTCGATGCCCATCGAGGTTATTCATGCTTTTGCCTACCTCAAAAAAGCCGCTGCTCATGCCAATCATGAACTGGGTGTTTTGGCGCAAGAAAAAAGAGACCTCATCTCCAAAGTTTGTAATGAAATTTTAACCGGTCAGCACAACAATGAGTTTCCATTGGTTATTTGGCAAACCGGCTCTGGCACTCAATCTAACATGAATTGCAATGAAGTCATTGCAAACCGCGGCCACGTGATCAGCGGTGGACAACTATCTGATGCGGACAAAGTGCTCAACCCCAACGACGATGTCAATAAGTCACAATCTTCTAATGACACCTACCCTACTGCAATGCACATTGCCGCCTATAAAATGGCCATTGAAGTAACCCTGCCAGGGCTCAAACACCTCCGAGACATTCTTCAACAGAAAGTAGTCGAATTCAAAGACATCGTCAAAACAGGACGCACCCACTTTATGGATGCAACACCCCTGACCCTCGGTCAAGAATTTAGTGGTTATGTGGCACAGCTTGACTACTCCATGCGCGCAATAAACAATGCATTAGAAGTAGTTGCTGAGTTGGCTTTGGGCGGCACTGCTGTCGGAACAGGTCTCAACACACCTAAAGGCTATGATGTTTTAGTTGCGCAAAAAATAGCTGACTTTACTGGGCTTCCTTTCATTACTGCGGCCAATAAATTTGAGGCCCTTGCTGCTCACGACGCTATGGTCGAGCTGTCTGGCGCACTAAAAAGATCAGCTGTCTCCTTAATGAAAATTGCAAATGACATCCGCATGCTTTCTTCTGGGCCGCGTTGCGGAATTGGCGAAATTATTATACCAGACAACGAACCCGGGTCATCTATTATGCCAGGAAAGGTGAACCCAACTCAACCAGAAGCACTTACTATGGTTTGTGCACAAGTCATGGGTAACGACGTAACCGTAGGTATTGCGGGGTCTAACGGACACTTTGAACTCAATGTTTTCAAGCCGGTCATTGCCGCAAATGTGTTGCAATCTGCGCGCCTCATCGGCGATGCTTGTGTCTCTTTTGCAGACAACTGCGCTAAAGGTATTCAAGCTAATTTGCCGATGGTAAAGCAGCACCTCGAGAACTCCTTAATGCTTGTTACAGCACTCAACACCAAAATTGGTTACTATAAAGCAGCTGAAATTGCTAAACATGCCCATAAAAATGGCACCACCCTTAAAGCAGCCGCCGTTGGGCTTGGGTATGTAAGCGCTGAAGAATACGATCAAATCGTTGACCCATCAAAAATGATCGGTTCTTTAGATTAATTACGTAGTGTTTATTAAGCATGTGGGTGAAGCACAAGTATAATAATGATTATTTTTGTGCATAAATTATTTACATGTCAAAAATTAAAGTTAGCAACCCGGTAGTAGAACTCGATGGCGATGAAATGACGCGCATCATCTGGAAATTCATCAAAGACAAGCTTATATTGCCTTACCTCGATATAGACATCAAATACTACGATCTTGGTATTGAAAAAAGAGATGAAACCAACGATCAAATCACAATTGATGCAGCTGAAGCTATTAAAAAACACAAAGTTGGTATCAAGTGCGCTACCATTACCCCAGACGAAGCAAGGGTTCAAGAATTTAATTTGAAGTCTATGTGGAAGTCTCCAAACGGGACCATTCGCAATATTTTAGATGGCACTGTTTTTCGCGAGCCTATAGTTATGCAAAATGTACCGCGCTTGGTAACAAACTGGACGGCCCCAATTATTGTTGGGCGTCATGCTTTCGGGGACCAATACCGTGCCACAGACGCTGTGTTTAAGGGAAAGGGGAAACTAACCATGACCTTCACGCCAGAAGATGGCGGCGAAACTCAAACTTTTGAAGTGTATAACTTTAAAGGCGACGGTGTAGGAATGGCCATGTACAACACTGATGAATCTATTACTGGTTTTGCGCGCAGCTGTTTTAATATGGCATTAACTAAAAAATGGCCGCTTTACCTCTCCACAAAAAACACGATCCTCAAGAAGTACGATGGTCGGTTCAAAGATATATTTGAAGAAATATTTAATGCTGAATTCAAAGCACAGTTTGAAGGAGCTGGAATTGTTTACGAACATCGGCTCATTGACGACATGGTAGCTTCTGCCCTAAAGTGGAATGGTAATTTTGTTTGGGCTTGCAAAAACTACGACGGCGACGTTCAGTCTGATACCGTTGCGCAAGGTTTTGGCTCTCTTGGTCTAATGACCTCCGTTTTAATTACACCAGACGGACAAATCATGGAATCTGAAGCCGCACATGGAACAGTAACCCGCCACTACAGAGATCATCAGGCGGGCAAAAAAACATCCACGAATCCTATCGCCTCTATCTTCGCCTGGACTCGTGGGTTGGCGTTTAGAGGAAAACTCGACAACAACCAGGCGCTCATTGACTTCTGTAATCAACTAGAACGCGTTTGTATTGAAACCGTTGAAAACGGCATCATGACCAAAGATTTAGCTGTGTGTATTCACGGAAGCAAAGTCAACCATGGGGAACACTTTGTTTATACCGAAGAATTCCTCGATGCGCTCGACCGAGGATTGCAAGCAAAAATGCATTAATTTTAGGGGCTTAGGCCCCTTTTTTATGTGCATACTTCTCAAAAAAATGAAGTACATCAGAATCATTTCTTTTCTAATCTTAGGGTTGTATTCTTGTAAAACAATTACAATTGAATTACCCGTTCCAGACCTCAAGGTTATTGCTGAGATAAGTGCTCCTGAACCATCCTTTCTCTCTTTACAAACCGAATTAGCGCTTAAACCGTACTTAACGGAGGTTGATCAATCCTTAGATCAAAAGTTTAATGGTGAACAACAACAATGTGAAGGAATTAGTTATAAATACCATTTTGAACGAGGCCCCCTAGATTTTGAGTTTAAAAACAACGAAGTGCGCTGTGATATAAGCGGGAAATTTGATTTAAGTTTAAATTATTGCCCCACCTGTCAATATGTTTTTGGGGGCGAACGTTGCATGACGCCAAGAATTTTTGCGTCTTGCGGCGTCAACGAACCCAAAAGAAAAGTAATGATTTCATACAAAAGTCAAGTAGAAATAACGCCTGACTTTAATCTCAAATCTCAAACAAAACTTCATTCATTTGCGCTTATTGACCCCTGTAAAATAACCTTTATTAAGTACGATGCAACGGCTACAATCGAAAAAGAAGTCAAAACCTCCTTGGTGCAGCTTGAAAAAGAAATAGACAAGCAGCTGGCCTCAACACCCATGCGTTCTACCATGAAAGATGTTTGGAAATCTTTACAAGATCCGATTCTTGTGGCTCCATATGGTTACTTTTATTTGCGGCCAAGCCAAATTGGTATTGATGATCTGGTTTTAAAAAACGAAGGTCAAAAAGCCGTGTTTACCACCCAGATTACAGCCCAACCATTGTTTTCAACAAATGCGCTAAACATGCCTTATGCGCGCCTGCCACAAAACACCCCTCGGGCTGGTGCTTCAAATGAAAGTGTTTTCAATCTTAGAACTGTTGCGACCTACGATTCGATTAACCATTTTATTTCGCGCGACTTCGACACACAACAAATTTACATCACGAATAATAAATACATCAACATTGATCATGTAAAAATACTTGGGCCACAAGGGGAGCGTTTAATGCTCTCTGTTCAATTTTCAGGCAAAAAAAAAGGCACGCTTTATTTAGTCGTGCAACCATATATTGACCAGCAACAACATTTAAAAGTAAGAGAGGTTGATTATGAATTGAGAACCAAAAGTGTGCTGCTGCACTCCGCTAAATGGATATTAAGCTCCAAACTAAAAGAACAACTAACCGCTAAAATAGATGCGGACTTGAGTCCTATATTAGCTGAAACTAAAACAGCAATTGAACAACAAATCAATGGAGAAATCACAAAAGGTGTTTGGTTGTCAGGAAAAATAGAAGAATTAAGTGTTCAAAATTTAATTCTAACCACGGGCCACCTGGTTATAGATTCTCGTTTAACCGGACGGCTGAAACTAAAAATAGACTAAGCCGTATAAAGGTTTTGTGAAAATTTTCTTTTGCTTTGCCCTTCTGTTTTTACTCAACTGTTCTTACGGGCAGCGCTCTTCTTATAATAGTTGTTCGGGAGCTGTATTTGCGCCAGTAGAAGGTTCTTTTTCGCTTTCTTTCTTAGGTGATAAAAAGTCAAATCAAATTTGGGTGGTTTTTGTTGCGCCTAAATCAGGAGATATTCAGTTGGCCATAACGGCTACCGGACCGTCAAAGACTATATCAAAAGGCGTTTTAGTAAGAAGCGAAGCTGACATTTGCGATGTGTCAGTAAGTAAAAGCCAAGCAATTGATACTATTGCTTTTGAGATAAGGGAAGGTGAAAATTTAAATTTTCACGTTGACAAAAACCAATTTGCTAGTTTATGTTTAACATCGGGCTCAGGTCTTAAAGATGAGGTTACTTTTAATTGTGCGTTCAAAGCAGACAATTCACAAGAAGAAGAACATGTGCTGAATTTGGTTTATGACGACGCATTACCCACCTACACTATTCTGATTAGAGACGAACGAACATTGACGCCTGTAGCTGGCCGTATTTTTTTACAGGGTAGCGCAGAAATAAGCGGTTCTTATTACGCTTCAAAATTGTATATAAACCTCAAACAACCTGTAAAAAAGGGTTCCATTAAAATCGATGCGCCAGGCTACTTTCCTGTTGAATTAAAAGAACGAAATATTCCATTAAACGGTCAAAAAACGGATACGATTCGCCTACATAAATTTGAAGCCGGTGAGCTTACTAAACTTGAACAGGTCTATTTTAGTGCTGGGCTCCCTGAAATCATGGAAGAATCGTTTGTACAACTGAATCGTTTAAGAGATTTGTTAATTCTGAATCCTAATATCTCTATAGAAATACATGGCCACGTCAATCTATATGAAAACAGCGCCAAAAAAGCACAGAAATTATCCGAACAACGAGCAATGATGGTAAAAAAATATCTTGTTCAGAATGGTGTGCGCTCAGAGCGGCTTTATCCTCTTGGTTTTGGATCATCTAAACCTATTTATATGCAGCCACAAACCGAAGAACAAAAGGAAGCCAATAGAAGGGTAGAAATATTAATTCGAAAGCTTTAACAAGAGATTTTTGCAACACGTGTAGCGTGCCGCCCACCCTCAAATTCCGTATTTAAAAATACGTTTACCATTTCTTTGGCTTCCTGTGCTGATATAAATCGGGCTGGTAATGAAATGATATTTGCATCGTTGTGTAAACGCGCTAGTTCTGCTATTTCTGGCGTCCAGCACAGCGCACAGCGGATTCCTTGGTGTTTATTGGCAGTCATGCTGATGCCGTTTCCCGAACCACAAAGAAGAATACCTAAGCTTCCTGGATGAGCTTCAATATGGGCCGCAACAGGATGTGCATAATCTGGGTAATCTATGCTTTGCTCTGAATAGCATCCATAATCCTTGACTTCATATCCTAACGAAATTAAATAAGTGATGAGTAGTTGCTTGGTGTCAAAACCGGCATGATCGGAGCCAATGGGTATTATCATCTTTTTCTTGCTAAATTAAGGACTATTTTAGGTTTAAACTTATAAACAAACTAAAAAATAGTGGCTCTACAACTCAATAAATAGGTTGCAGTTACAAACACAGAAGTAAGCTTTTAAGTTAAAAACGTGTTAACAATACATTAAAACAATTTTTGAATATGTGGTTCTTTTGTATAAGCTCAAATACCTATGACATAGCAACACTTTTTTTCGTTTTGTTCTACAAAGCTTATAAACGAATTGTGAACTGTTTTTAACTCAACAGTATATATAATTTGTGAACAAGCTTAAAATGAACATATATGTTAATATGCTACTAAGTATTTATAGATCAACAAGATAAATAAATTTTTATGTGTAAAACATGTTTGTAAAACATGCGTTTTATACAAAGCTCTTTTTTTAGCTTTATTTTATACACATATCAACATCCTTAATAATAATAGTAAATTTTTATAAATTCTTTTAAAAGAAATATATTAATCTAATTAAGCGTTGGTTTAGGTATTAATTTTGTAGCTAACAAATGAAGCAGTAGTTTTATCCTATGCAAAGTTCATATAATCTTCTTATTGATCAAATAGATGCTTTTATCCGGAAGTACTATAAAAATCAATTAATTAGAGGTTTGATATTGTTTACTTTGTTCTTTATACTCGCCTTATTATTCACTAGTTCTCTTGAATTCTTTGGCAAGTTTCCCGTATTCGTTCGCGGTATTTTATTTTTTGGATTTATCGTTCTTCAGAGTTATTTATTTATTCGTTTAATTGCTATACCTCTCAGCCGACTCTTTGCAATTGGGAACCGCATCTCTCATCTTCAAGCGGCTGAAATAATAGGTGTTTTTTTTCCTGAGGTAGCTGATAAGCTCAAAAATACTATTCAACTACAACAAGATTTAACTCGAAATTTAGGAAATATAGCGTTAATCTCTGCTAGTATCCAGCAGCGCGCTACACAACTGAGTATTATCTCTTTTGAAACAGCCATACAATACAAAAGTCAACGTCAATATTTAAAATATTTAGTGCCTGTATTGTTAGGTTTTTTAGGTGTTGCGCTGTTTATTCCTCAGATTTTAACTCAGGGATCAACAAGAGTATTACAGTACACCAAAGAATTTAAGGAGCCCAATCCATATATATTTAAATTTAGCAAAATTCCGTCTGGTCTGGAAGAAGGAGCTTCATTTGAATTACTTGTCAAGGTAAAACCAGCACCAGGTTTCCAAACCTTACCTAAACAATTGTATATCATTCATGATCAAGGTAAATTTTTACTAAAGGCTAAAAAAAGAGATGTATTTTCTTATCGCTTTAATCAACTACAAAAAACAAGCTCTTTTATTATAACCACCAATGAATTTAATAGCGCAAAAAAATGGATTAGAATCAATAAAAAAGCGCTGATAGGAACCATAAAAGCGCATTGTTTCTTTCCTAAATATTTGAATAGGTCCGACTATACTTATGACAATACTGCTGATTTAAATATACCTGAGGGAACAGTTGTAAGATGGGAGCTAGCCACTAAAAATGTGAGTAAGTTAAACATATTATTACAGCAAAAACTTCGTCATTTAGATCCTGTATACAGCACCTTTGATCAAGAGTATAGAAATAGTTTAAAGCAATTTTTCATTTTTACCAATGCTCAAACTGGTAAAAAAGATACGCTTGCTTCTGCCATAGATGTGCTAAAAGATGCGCACCCGACGATTGAAGTTCAAGAACAGCAAGATTCTATATATAACGGAAGAAAGTACTTTACTGGTTCAATAAATGATGATTATGGCTTAAGTAGTTTGAAATTTATTTACACCATCATACAAGAGGATGGTCAAACCAGAACACAAAATGTAACTGTTGAAGCGGTAAAAGGTACTACGCAAAAATTTGAATTTGCAGTAGATTTTTCAAGAGAAAAACTTCAATTAAAAGATCGTATCACCTATTACTTCATGGTATATGACAACGATGGTGTAAATGGTCATAAAGCAACAAAAAGTGATGTGAGTACTTATCAGTTACCTAGTTTAGAAGAACTTAACGAACAAAGAAAAGAAGATCAAACTGAACAAATTAAGCAGTTAGAAGATGTATTTAAAAAAATGCAAAAATTCAATAAAGACATACAACAACTCAAGAAAGAAAGTAACCAGTCTAAAATAAATAATTGGAATAAACTCAATAAAATAGAGCAATTACAACAAGAACAACAAGAACTTCAACAGCAAATACAAGAGAGCTTAGAAGAAATTAAACAAAGTACTTCGCAAAAGAATCAATTGTCACCTATCGACGAAGAACTTTTAGAAAAGCAAGCATTACTCGAAGAATTACTTAAAGAATTAATGGACGACGAATTAAAAGCACTTTTAGAACAACTAGAGCAGCTTTTAAAAGATCAAAACAGAGAAGATAGTAAAGAAAAATTCGAACAGTTGGAACAATCCTCTGAAGACATGAATAAACAATTAGATAGAAGTCTAGAATTATTAAAAAAATTACAAGTTAATGAACGCATAGATGATTTAGAAAAAGAACTGAATCAATTGGCTAAAGAACAAGAAGAATTAAAAGATCAAACGCAAGAACTCTCGAAAGAAGAGTTATTAAAAAAACAACAAGCACTCAATGAAAAATTTGAAGCGTTAAAACAGGATATAAAAGAAGTTCAGAAGTTGAATGACGAATTGGAACGCCCGCTAGATTTAGATATTATTGATGATTTAGAACAACAGGTATCAAAAGATTTAGAAAATGCCGCCAATGAAATAACGGAGGGTAAATCTAAAAAAGCAGCAGAACACCAAAAAGCTGCATCTGATGGAATGAAAGCCATGGCGTCTCAATTAAATGCAAAGCAACAACAGTCTAACAAGCAACAACAAGAGGAGGATATGGAAAGCTTGCGCGCAATTTTAGAAGGCCTTATTAATTTGAGTTTAGACCAAGAAATGAATGAAAAAGCCTTTCTTAAAATAAGCACCAAAGACCCTGTCTATAGAAAGTTAGGTAGAAGACAGCAAAGAATCAATGACGACACAAAAATGATAAGAGATAGTTTAATTGCTCTAGCTAAACGACAACCAAAAATCGCGACGTTCATAGATGGAGAATTAAATACAATTGAGAAACAACAACAGGCGGCAATAGAAGCAATAGATGATCATAGAAAAAAAGATATTGAAAAACACCAACAGGTGGTGATGACATCTTACAATAATCTAGCTTTATTACTTAATGAAGCATTACAATCCATGCAACAACAGATGAACGCAGCTATGGAAGGAAGCGGAAGCTGTGATAATCCTGGAAAAGGCCGTCCTAAGTCTGGTCAGTCGATGTCGACAGGAGACATGAAGGAAATGTTGAAAAAGCAACTTGAACAGCTGCAAAAAGGCTCAAATCCCGGGGGTAAAAATCCTGGAAACAAGCCCGGCTCTTCTCCTGGAAACAAAGGAGAACAAGGTTCGGGCTTACCTGGTTTAGGTTCGAAAGAATTGGCGAAAATGGCAGCGGAACAAACCGCTATTCGCCAAAGATTAGAGCAATTAAAACAAGAACTAAATAAAGAAGGAAAGGGTCTTGGTAATCAACTTAACCCACTACTAAAAGAATTAGAACAGCAGGAAAAAGATCTTTTGCTGAAAAGAGTGAGCCCCGAAACGATCCAAAGGCAAAAAGAAATTTTAACACGCCTGCTGGAAAGCGAAAACGCCGTTATGAAACGAGGTTTTGAAGAAAAAAGAGAATCTCAATCTGCAAAAGATGAGCAAAAAGGTAACCAAATTCGTTTTGATGAGTATAAAAAAGCCAAATGGAATGAGTTGGAGTTAATAAAGTCTATAGACCCGTCCTTGCAGTTATACTACAAACAAAGGTCTGACAAATATTTAAGCCAATGATTTCCCGGATTTTTATCATATGAAAGAAGGTTTTTCTATAGTTACCGAAATGGTGTTACCGTCTGATTATCAGTCTCTTATTGATGTAGAGAAGTTGGTAGGCACGGTTTGTGAAGAGTTTGGTGTTCAAGAGGACGCTTTTGGAAACGTGTTGATTGCAGTATCAGAAGCCGTTAATAATGCGATACAACATGGAAATCAAAATAACCCTGACGCCAAGGTAGAAGTAAAAGTTGCCAATCAGGCTGATGTTTTTTGTATTCAGATCAAAGATCAAGGCACTGGTTTTTCATATGAGAGCCTTCCCGACCCTACGGCACCGGAAAATTTACTTAAGGATAGTGGAAGAGGTGTGTTTTTAATGCAGCACCTTGCAGACGAAGTAGAATTTGTAAACACAGGAAGTGTTGTTAATTTATACTTTCGTAAATGACCTCTATTGTTAATCTAGGGGTCCGACTCCCAGATTTTTTATCAAAAAAAGAACTGAAGCAAGCGCTAAAAGAGTTGGTACAACAAGAGGGTAAAATCTTGAAGGATTTGAGCTTGGTATTCACTGACGACGATTATTTGTTAGAGGTTAATAAACAATACTTGAATCACGATTATTTTACTGACGTAATCACTTTTGATTACTCTGTTTTTCCTGTGGTGTCTGGCGATGTCATGATTTCTCTTGATCGCGTTCAGGATAACGCCTCTACTCTAAAGCAGTCTTACAAATTAGAGTTCTACAGGGTGGTTTTTCATGGAGTGTTGCATTTGTGCGGTTACAAAGACAAGACAAAAGATGAACAGCTCATCATGCGAGAAAAGGAAGATTTTTATTTATGCGCATTTGTTTCACGTGAAACAAATGAATTGTAAAACTTGTTGTTTCACGTGAAACACAACAAAGATGTTAGATAAATACGACGTAATTGTAGTGGGCGCAGGCCACGCAGGGTGTGAAGCCGCAAATGCAGCGGCGCGCATGGGAAGCAAGGTGCTGCTCATTACAATGAACATGAATACCATTGCTCAAATGAGCTGTAATCCCGCTATGGGCGGCGTGGCGAAAGGTCAAATTATCAGAGAAATCGATGCGCTTGGTGGTGGCTCAGGTATAGTAAGCGATAAAAGCGCAATACAATTTCGGATGTTGAACAGGTCTAAGGGCCCTGCAATGTGGTCTCCGCGCACTCAAAATGACCGCGTCATGTTTTCCTTAGAGTGGCGCTATTTATTAGAGCAAAA
>ERZ888423.881-NODE-881-length-28935-cov-13.990893_pt1 | contig 28935 bp, 23 predicted proteins | sample MGYA00520523_ERZ888423 | MGnify/ENA primary metagenome ERZ888423 (study PRJEB32303, sample SAMEA104408611) | aquatic metagenome | biome: Brackish water; feature: Pelagic; material: water | place: Baltic Sea | collected 2014-06-08T10:24:00 | depth 30,27 m ...
GTTCTTCAAATAATGAAAAAAACACGAAGCGTAATACTAGGTTCTGGTTCATATCTACCTGATTACAGCAGACCAAACTCCTATTTTGAAAACAGCGAATTTTACAATCCAGATGGATCTAAATTTCCTTCAGACATCAAAGAAATAGTTAGTAAATTTCACGCAATTACTGGAATTGAAGAACGTACAGTTTTAAATTCAGACATGCATACTTCTGACATGGGAACCATTGCATCACAAAACGCTATAAAAGCTGCAGGCATTAACAAAGAAGAAATAGATCAGATTATTGTTGCACACAATTTTGGGGATACTGGAGCAGAGAATAGCACTCCTAATCAAATGCCAACTATTGCTTCCAAAATAAAAAATAAACTGGGCATTAAGAATGAAAACTGTATTCCGTATGATCTTGTTTTTGGGTGTCCAGGCTGGATACAAGCTATGATACAAGCAGACGTTTATATTAAAAGTGGATATGCGAAAACATGTTTGGTGGTAGGCGCAGAAGCCCTGTCTAGGATGACAGATCCCTATGATAGAGATTCGATGATTTTTTCTGACGGCGCCGGAGCTGTTATCCTAAGCGCAGTAGAAAGTGAAGAAGAAATTGGGATTTTGCAACATTCTGCTATGTCTCACACCCAAAATGAGCTAGATTATTTAACTATGGGAACGAGTTTTCACAACCCTGATCCTAATCATAAGTTTATCAAGATGAATGGCCGAAAGATATACAACTATGCACTCTCAAATGTTCCTAGAGCCATCAAAACCTGTATTGATAAATCAAATCTAGACTTGTCAGATATAAGTAAAATACTTATTCATCAAGCTAATGAAAAAATGGATTTAGCAATCGGTGAACGACTATTTTCCTTATATGGTATAGATAAAATGCCAGCAGAAAAAATGCCTATGAATATTGCTAAAATGGGAAACAACTCTGTGGCTACAGTCCCCATATTATTTGACATGATTATGAAGAATGAGCTAGATTCACACTCCTTCTCACCTAGCGATGTGTTAATAATGGCTTCAGTAGGCGCAGGAATGAGCATCAATGCGTTCAGTTATAGATTACCTTAAAACACAGAAATAAAGTGCCATTTATGCGAACAAAAGTTGGAATACACGATCTTGCATTTCAAGCACCTTCGTTGTTTTTATCCATAGAAGATTTAGCCGAAGCAAGAGGTATCGAAGCCGCAAAACTGAGATTTGGACTTGGGCTTGAAGCCATGTCTCTTTGTGATGTAAATGAAGATATAGTAACCTTAGCTGCAGGTGCAGTTCTAAAATTATTGCGTCAAAACCCTAGTATAACTCCTGATCAAATTGGGCGTATTTACGTAGGAACAGAAAGCAGTATCGACGGAAGCAAACCCATTGCAACTTACCTGCATGACATTGTAAATCAATATTTTAATGAGACTGAACAAGGACCTAACGTACTGATAAATACAGATGTAGTCGATATGACTTTTGCGTGCATCGGCGCTGTAGATGCAATGCATAATTCGCTTTACTACGTGCAAGCAGAATCAGAAAAGTTAGCTATAGTCGTAGCTGCCGATATCGCAAACTACGACCTAAATTCCAGCGGCGAGTATACCCAAGGCGCCGGAGCTGTTGCCGTTTTAATAGGAGCTAACCCCCGATTACTTGAAATAAAAGACAAATGGGGTGTCGCGACTCAAAGTGAACACGATTTTTTTAAGCCCATTAGATTAAAAACAGAAGGAGACCATATCCTAAAAATACATGATGAAAAACCTATTTTTGATGGGCATTTTTCCAACCAAACTTACCAGAACAGAATAACAGAAGCCTGGATTCACCTGGATTCTGCTAACCCCATTTGGTCTGCCTACCATCAAATCATTTTTCATCTTCCTTACGCATATCATGGAAGACGAATCATATCCTCTTTAGTAGAAGATGAGTTACTAGCTTCTGGACTACTTAAAACCATTTGTGAATCAAATAATATTGACATAAATAACCTAGACAGAAGTAAATTATTCACTAAAACCATCGAGTATAAAAACTGGATAAATGATAAAATAAGTGCGGGCGAAAAATTATCATCTCAAATGGGAAATCTTTATACCGCTAGTATATTTTTAAGCCTAATGAGCAGCTTAGAGTTTGCAAAAAATAGCGTTGGCGATACATTTCTCTTTTTTGCGTATGGCAGTGGATCTAAGGCTAAAATATTTGAAGGAGAATTAATGCCAGGTTATGAAAAAATTATTAGAATGTGGAAGACCTCAACTATTTTAAGTGATCGAAGGCAGGTAACTTTTGATCAATATATAGCTATGAGAACACAAAGAATGACACAACCTATTAGCGTAAATTCGTTAGTTTATCAAGTTTCGAGCGGGATTACCGAAACAAATAGATTTGAAAGAATCTATAAATTACGAAACACCTAAAATATTGACGACAAAAACCAAAACCGTCATTCAGGTGAACCTATTTTACCTAATTTTGGCGGCATAATTCAACTGAACATGGAAAATCCATACTCTATTCAAAATATATCAATACAATCTGGGGATGACCGAGAGGAAGTAAGCCCCTTCTTTACCTATATTGAAACACTTGAACGTAATAATCAAAAGAATGATGGTAAGGTGAAATCGCACAATCACTCAAACTTATTTCAAGTAACGATTATTGAAGATGGAGATATCTCCTTTTATGCAGAAGGAAAGGAACATAGGATTGATTATCCTTGTGTTATTTTAATACCCGAAGGTAAACATCACTCCATCACCTACCATAAACCAACTCATGGATTTATGATGCTCATGTCACCAGAATCTGTTAATGAAAGCTTAAACCAGTTAACTGCCGAATTTATATTTTCGCATAAAACTTCTATTGTAAGTGAGGAAATAGCTCCCTATGATTTTGAGGATATCTTAGCTCTATGTAGGAGTCTTCATCACAAGATGATTCAGAAAGACAGGGGAAGCTTAGTAATCAAAAAGAACTATTCTGTCTTAACATTATTAGTTATACTTAATAGTTTAAGAAACGCTCTAAAACCTAATTTTAAGGAGAAATATGCCGAAAGTAGTTACTTATACAAGTACAAAAAGATGATTCGAGAAGAAGTAGATGCTGGAGGAAAAGTAGCGAATTATGCTAAAAAAATAGGCATTACTCCTACTCACTTAAATCGGGTTTGTCAGCAGTTGGTCAACAAGTCTGCCTTAGAAATAATGCACGACAACATAGCACTAGAAGCCAAAAAACACATAATGTATTCTAACTTTTCTGTTTCAGAAATTGCTAACATACTCAATTTTAAAGATCCATCCCACTTTAGTAAATTTTTCAAGAAAAATACAGGAAAGAGTCCTAAATTTTTCAAGGAATCGATCCAATAAGAAGAGAATCTTAAAACGGCGAATCCTCCCCAGGTTCAAATGGAGACATGTCGTTCATCTTGCTTCCGATGGTAATACTGCTATCGGTAAAAGTGTCTGCGCCATAATCACTATAACCCCAATCTGCAAATTTACCAAAGTGCTTCACAAACTTTAGATTAACGGTACCTGGCGACCCGTTTCTGTGTTTTCGTATGATGATTTCAGTTAGTCCTTCGTTGTCATTTCCTTCCTCATCTTGTGTTACACCATAGTATTCAGGACGGTAAATAAATGTTACCAAATCCGCATCTTGCTCGATAGATCCCGACTCCCTTAAATCTGATAGCATAGGTCGCTTGTCTTGACGCTGCTCTACCGCTCTACTTAATTGCGCTAGTGCAATAATTGGTATATCTAACTCTTTAGCTAAACCTTTGAGCGACCTTGAGATATAGGATATTTCCTGCTCTCTATTCCCTCCATTTTTAGTGCTTTCTTCGGCACGCATAAGCTGTAGGTAGTCTATTATTATAAGGTCTAATCCTTTTTGACGCTTAAGTCTTCTCGCTTTCGCTTTCAGCTCTAAAACCGAAAGAGCTGGGGTATCATCGATAAAAAGTTTGGCATCTTCTATGGCACTAATTTTAGTGTGTAATTGCTGCCATTCATGTTCTTCTAACTTTCCGCTACGTATTTTCTCAGATGAAAGTTCTGCTTCTGATGCAATTAATCTTTTAGTAAGTTGCAAACTACTCATCTCTAGAGAGAAAATGGCAACTGCTTTATTCGCCAAAACGGCAGCATTCCGAGCCATACTTAATACGAATGCCGTTTTACCCATACCTGGTCTAGCAGCAAGAATAATCAAATCACTTTTTTGCCAGCCAGAAGTCATTCGATCGAGTTCTGTAAAACCAGTAGGTATGCCAGTTAATCCTTGCTTATTTCCTTTTGATTCTTCTATTTCCTTAATCGCTTTAGCAATCAAATCTGATACTGTATCATAATTTTTCGTCATGCTCTCCTCTTTTATTTCGAAGAGTTTTTTCTCAGAATTATCCAGAAGCTCAAAAGCATCTGTAGTTTCTTCAAATGCGCTTGAACCTATTTCAGCCGCTACAGAAATCAATTTTCGTTGTATACTTTTTTGAATTACAATATGAGCATGGTATTCAATATTGGCAGCACCACTCACTTTATTGGTTAGAGAGGTTATGTAGTATGCACCACCTGCGGCTTCTAATGTTCCGTTTTTACGAAGTTTATCAGTAACCGTCAAAATATCTACAGGATTGCCATCGTTAAATAATTGAACGATAGCCTCATAAATGTGCTGATGAGACTCTACATAAAAAGCATCCTTAGACAAGTAACTTATAACTTTTTCAGGTGCATATTTTTCAAGCATCATTGCTCCCAAGACCGCTTCTTCTAAATCCCTTGCTTGAGGTTGAAGTTTAGACAGATCCATATTCCCAAACGTAGATGTCTTTTTAGTCTTAGTTACTTTTTTATCCATTCGTACTCTGTTTATCTTTTGTAGACTATTTTGTTATCTTTTTTATAAAGTTCAAAAGTATTCATCCACTTGAGCAATCAATCCACAATGGAAGCACCTGACTACTTATACACAAGTCCTATGAAAATGTGCGTGAAACGTTCATAACCAAATAAATAAAATGTATTCAACTGACAGTCATAGCTATCTTATACACATCCATTTTTTTGCTATTTTACTGTTTCACAATTTTATGCCATTCTAAGGCATATTCTGCCTTCGCATAAACACCTTATTATCACAACTCTTATAGTTATCAACGCATAGACACGTATAACTCTATTTGCGAAACAAGGACAATTTTTAAATTATTAGTCAATTGCACATTAACTTTAATAAATGCTAAACTGCCATATCTTTTTGGACTTATATTTGTTCACTATAATATATAATGGAAGCACAGTTTTCACCAGGAGTAAAAGAAGTAATTCAATTCAGTAGGGAAGAGGCCATCCGACTAGGACATAGCTATATAGGAACCGAACACCTATTACTAGGTTTAATTAGACAGGGTGATGGAAAAGCTATCCGCCACCTTAAGACTATGGGTATTGATATGCTTAGACTTAAGAAAGCCGTAGAGGATAGCATAAGAGATACCACGAGTAAATCAACTAACATAGGCAACATCCCCTTAACCAAACAAGCCGAAAAAGCACTGAAAATCACCTACTTAGAAGCAAAAATATTCAAAGATGATGTTATTCGTACAGAGCACTTATTGCTCTCTATTTTGAGAGATGAGGACAATGTTGCTTCACAAATATTAAATCAATTTGGAGTAGATTATGACTTATTTAAAAGTGCCATGGAAGATAAACTTCCTGACACAACTATTGAAATGAGTACAGACTCACCTGAGGACTTTTACAACGAAGAAACAAGCAAATCTACAACGCCAAATAAGCCTGGCACTAAGGGAAAAAGCAAGACACCTGTACTTGACAATTTCGGAAAAGATCTTACCAAATTGGCAGAGGCTGACAAATTGGACCCTATAGTTGGCAGAGATAAAGAAATAGAACGCGTATCTCAGATATTGAGTAGACGTAAGAAAAACAATCCTGTGCTTATTGGTGAGCCTGGAGTAGGTAAAACAGCTATTGCAGAAGGTTTAGCACTTCGAATCGTGCAACGTAAGGTATCTCGTGTTTTATTTGACAAACGAGTTGTAACATTAGATTTAGCGAGTTTAGTTGCGGGCACAAAATACAGAGGTCAGTTTGAAGAGCGAATGAAAGCCGTAATGACGGAGCTTGAAAAAACAGACGATGTTATTTTATTTATAGATGAAATACACACTATTGTAGGCGCAGGTGGAGCAAGCGGTTCACTTGATGCTAGTAATATGTTTAAACCCGCTTTAGCGCGAGGCGAAATACAATGTGTGGGAGCCACTACCCTTGACGAATACCGTCAATACATTGAAAAAGATGGTGCATTAGAGAGAAGATTTCAAAGTGTAATGGTCGAACCAACATCGCCAGAAGAAACACTCGAAATTCTAACAAACATCAAAGACAAGTACGAATCTCATCACAGCGTTGAATACACGGATGAGTCTCTTAAAGCCGCCGTAACCATGAGTGTGCGCTACATTACCGATCGTCATTTACCCGATAAAGCCATCGACGTTTTGGATGAAGTAGGCGCTCGTGTACACTTAAGCAACATACACGTTCCAGAAGAAATCCTGGAGCTTGAAAAACAAGTGGAAGAGATTAAAGAAGAAAAAAATAGAGTTGTTAAAAGTCAGAAATACGAGGAAGCAGCAAGACTACGTGATAAAGAAAAATCATTACTCGAGAGCTTAGACGAAGCTAAATCTGTTTGGGAAGAAGATAGCAAAACACAACGATATAAAGTTACCGAAGACGACGTGGCAGACGTAATTGCCATGATGACAGGTATCCCTACAAAACGTATCGCTCAAAAAGAAGGCAATAAATTACTCAAAATGGGTGACGAGTTAAAGGCTAATGTAATCGGACAAGATATTGCCGTAGAAAAACTAACCAAAGCCATTCAACGCACACGAGCAGGACTTAAATCCCCAAACAAACCCATAGGATCTTTTATATTTTTGGGGTCTACAGGAGTAGGGAAAACAGAAATGGCAAAATCTCTAGCCAAATACTTATTTGATTCAAAAGAGGCTTTGCTTCGAATTGATATGAGTGAGTACATGGAAAAATTTGCGGTATCTCGACTCGTAGGAGCTCCTCCAGGATATGTTGGGTACGAAGAAGGCGGAATACTTACGGAAAAAGTACGACGCAAACCCTATTGTGTTATTCTATTTGATGAAATAGAAAAAGCACACCCAGATATTTTCAATCTATTGCTTCAAGTTTTAGATGAAGGATTCCTTACTGATAGCCTCGGAAGAAGAGTTGATTTTAGAAACACTATCATAATCATGACGAGTAACATTGGTAGTCGTCAGCTAAAAGAGTTTGGCGCAGGTGTAGGTTTTGGAACAACAGCTAAAACCAATGCTCAAGATCTAAATAATAAAGGCATAATAGAAAATGCATTAAAACGATTCTTCTCCCCAGAATTCTTAAATAGGATAGATGACGTAATCGTATTTAATTCTTTAGAAAGAGCAGACATCGAAAAAATATTATTATTGAGCATCGAAGAGCTTATGGTAAGAATTAGACAAATAGGTTTCGATATTAAACTTTCAAAAAAAGCAATCGACTATCTTGCTGAAAAAGGATTTGATTCTAACTTTGGAGCAAGACCTCTTAATAGGGCAATACAGAAATACCTTGAGGATCCGCTTGCAGAAGAAATTTTGAAGTCTGATGTTAAAGAAGGTGATGTAATTGCCGTAGACTTAGATATTAAAAAAGATGAGCTTACCTTTAAAAAACAAAAAGTAAAGGCAAAAAAAGAGCCGAAAGAAGAAAATAAAGCCTAAACAATGCATTTTACGACTGGACTAGTTTCCTGAAATCGCATTCATTAAACAGACACATCTTACTTCGAGATTGGTCTGTTTTTTTTGGTTCAATCGTAAGATTACAACCATAGCAATACCACTACCAAATAGTAAAAAAAAACCTTCATCTCATTATGGCTATTCTATTACCTTTGCCATCAAATGGAGATCGGAAAATCATTATTTAATTTTGAATTAGAAGGCACGGATGGAAAGATGTATGATAAATATACGTTTGCTGACCGTACGGCGTTGGTACTAATCGTAACTTGTAATCATTGCCCGTATGCACGAGCCTATTGGCACAGACTTATTAAGTTATACAATCAATTTGAAGAAGACAACTTAATGATTTTAGCGATTAATGCTAATGATACAGCTCAATATCCTGCCGATTCATTTGAGAATATGAAAAAAATGAGCGCAGAATTAAAGCTTCCTTTTCCATACTTATATGATGAAGACCAACGTGTAGCAACTAAACTAGGTGCAACTCGAACGCCTGAAGCATTTGTTTTTAACAGTAAACGAAAACTGGTTTATAAAGGCGCTATAGATGACAATTGGGAAAGCGAGCATATGGTAATGCAAGTATATCTGGAAGACGCCATTGAAGACACACTAGACGGCATGGAACCTGATTACCCTGAAATAACTGCAGTAGGTTGCAGTGTAAAATGGAAAAAATAAAAAAATTTGGATTCGTTAAAAGCTAAAAATATCATTATTACTGGAGCATCTTCAGGTATAGGGGAAGCCTTAGCTATACAAGCAACCAAAACAGGAGCCAACATTGTACTTGCTTCGCGCAACATTTCTAAGTTAGATGAACTTAAGAAATCACTAAATAATTATGACACTACCATAATTACTTTAAGTTGTGACGTCACTATAGCTAGCGATTGTCAAAATCTTATTGACACAGCTATTCGTGAATTAGGAAGTATTGATGTGCTTATCAATAATGCAGGAATATCCATGCGCGCTTCGTTCGAAGACATAAATATGGATGTGCTTAAAGAAGTAATGAACGTCAATTTTTGGGGATCAGTATATTGTAGCAAAGCAGCAATACCGTACTTGCTCAAAACCAAAGGAAGCTTAGTAGCAGTAAGCTCCGTAACCGGCTTTAAAGGGCTACCTGGTCGTTCTGGCTATGCCGCTTCCAAATTTGCTGTGAATGGATTTTTTGAATCTATACGCATGGAATATATGAGCAGGGGTCTTCACACACTTATCTCTTGTCCTGGATTTACGGCCAGTAACATTCGTGTCAATGCCTTGAATGCTGCCGGAGAACAACAAGCAGAAACGCCTGCAGATGAGTCTAAGATGGACACTGCAGAGAGTGTTGCTTTGGATATATTACAAGCCATACGAGATCGAAAAGATTTTATGCTTACCAATAAACAAGGAAGAATAATATTTTGGATGAATAAATTTTTTCCAAAATTCGTTGACAAAAAAATATACCAAGTAATAGCCGCTGAGCCCAACTCACCGATTAAAAAATAATGGAATTAGTAGACATATTAGCTGACAAAATTAAAGCAGCTTTAGCCCATTTATATAACGTAACCGATGCTAAAATTAGCTTCGAAAAAACGAATACCAACTTTGCTGGCGATTATACCTTCGTGGTATTTCCTTATGTGAGATTTAGCAAAAAAGGTCCAGAAGCAACAGGAGAAGAGATTGGTGCATTCATACAAAATGAAGTGCCTGAGATCACTGGTTTTAATGTCGTAAAAGGTTTTTTAAACTTGGAACTAAGTGACAATTATTGGCTTAAGGTAGCACAAAAACGAGCAACTAATGGCATTACTATACCGAATATTGGTGAAGAAAAAAAAGTCGTAGTAGAATACTCGTCACCTAATACCAATAAACCACTCCACTTGGGTCACGTTCGCAATAACGTGTTAGGCTTGGCCATGTGTGAAATTTTAGCTGCCAATGGCTACGTTGTAATCAAAAACAATTTAGTTAACGATCGCGGTATCCATATTTGTAAAAGCATGATTGCATGGCAAAAATGGGGAAATGGAGAAACACCTGAGAGCTCTGGAATTAAAGGCGATCACTTAGTAGGAAAGTATTATGTAGAGTTCGACAAGCATTATAGAGTAGAAGTCCAAGCCTTGGTTGAAAAAGGAATGGCGGAAGAAACTGCTAAAAATGAAGCTTCGTTAATGCAAGAGACCCGTCAAATGCTTCAAAAATGGGAAGATGGAGATGATGAGATATTAGCTCTTTGGAAAAAGATGAATGCATGGGTATATGCTGGTTTTGATGTAACCTACAAACGATTAGGCGTAAGCTTTGATAAAATATATTACGAATCAAACACCTATTTACTAGGAAAAGCAATGGTTCAAGAAGGTCTTGCTTCTGGTGCATTTTACCAAAAAGAGGACAACAGTGTATGGGTAGATTTAACCACCGATGGACTTGATGAAAAAATTGTGCAGCGCTCCGATGGCACTTCGGTGTATATAACCCAAGATATTGGTACTGCAGACTTGAAGTATCAAGATTTTAAGATGGATAAGTTCATATACGTCGTAGGGAATGAGCAAGATTACCATTTTAAGGTATTGCAATTAATCTTGAAGAAACTCAATAAGCCTTACGCGGATGGTCTTTTTCATTTAAGCTATGGCATGGTTGACTTACCCGAAGGTAAAATGAAAAGTCGTGAAGGAACTGTTGTGGATGCCGACGAGCTGATGGAAGAAGTGGTAAGCACGGCACAAAAACAAACCGAAGAGTTAGGCAAAACAGAAGGAATGTCTGCCGAGCAGCTTGAGATTTTGTATGAAACACTTGGAATGGGCGCTCTAAAATATTACTTACTCAAAGTAGATGCTAAAAAACGCATGCTATACGATCCAAAAGAATCTATAGATTTTCAAGGAAATACAGCCCCATTTATTCAATATACCTTTACCCGAATTAACTCAATACTTCGCGCTGCTAGTGAAACGGGGCTAATGGTAACATTTGAATTACCCGACCAATTATCTCCGGAAGAAAAAGAACTAATCGTATTGATGAATGCATACCCTGAAGCCGTAAATGCTGCAGCCAATCACTATAATCCTAGTGAAATAGCGAATTCCGTTTACGAATTAGCCAAGGCATTTAATAAATTTTACCACGAGCACAGTATACTTGGAGCTACCAAAGAAAATGAGAGAAACTTTAGGATTACCTTGTCTCAAGCTGTAGGAGAAACCATCAAACACGGCTTTGGACTTTTGGGTATAACCGTTCCTGAAAGGATGTAAATAAGAAACACCGTTTTACAAAAACAGGCTACTATCCCACGATAGCAACCTGCCACATAATTGCTAACAAAACATAAAAAACGCTCTTTAGCCTCTTTTAAGGCGCTCAGCCAATTCTTTTACCCAAAACGCACTCCGCTTTGGATTTCTTTCCAAAGTATTGAAATCAACATGAAACAAACCGAACGGAGCAGTATACCCTTCTGCCCACTCAAAATTATCCATTAAACTCCAATAGAATAAGCCACGCACATCTTTAGACTGGATATGCGGGATTAAGGTTTCGAAAACCTCTTGGTAATATTTTATCCTATAGCTATCATCAAAGGGATGGATTATGTTACTTTCCGGCATACTTACACCGCACTCGGTAATGTAAACCGGGACTTTTTTACTTGCCATATGGGGAATAAGCCATTCCAATATTTCATTGAGTGCTGGGTAGTACAACTCTTGACCCAAGCTTGTTACCGGCATATTTCGTTTTTTAGCACTCACTATTTTTGCTTGTAAATATGGCATTAGGTAGCTATGCTTTATCACTTCTCTGGTATACACCTGCACTCCCAAGAAATCTGGTGTTGCTCTTATTTTAGTCATATCACTTGAACGCACATACTTATCTATTTTTCGTAGAAAAGGAGCAATGGTTGTAGGATACCAATTGCCTAGCATGGGGTCTAGAAAAGTTTGATTAATGGTAGCATGTACACGTTGCGCAGCTTCCTCGTTTTTAGGGCTATCATCAACGGCTTGAATACTGGCAAAAGAAAGCGCTGTTCCTACATTTTTTGCTCCTTCTGCTTGTAAAAAATTTATCCCTTCTGCATTCGCTAAATTAATATGATGCATGGCAGGTAAGAAGTTTTTTAAACCCACTTTCCCAGGAGCATGTATGGCTAAAAAATAGCCAGCACCTGCAAACACAATGGGTTCATTCATTACAATCCAGTTGTCTACTCTGTCACCCAGATGTTTATGACATACTTCTAAATAGTTTAAAAAGTAGGAAACAATGTCTCTATTCACCCAACCGCCCTTATCCTGAAGTACCTGTGGTAAATCCCAATGATAGGCTACATACCAGGGAGTTATTCCTTTGTTTAGCATCTCATCGGTAAGTCTATCATAGTACGCTAGCCCTTTGGAATTAACTGCTCCACTCCCATTAGGCATTATTCTTGGCCAACTTATAGATGTTTTAAAATGGTCTAAACCCAACCAATTCATCAAACTCAAATCACTTGGAAATAAGTTATAAAAGTTACACGCTTGTGCTGCGGTAGATCTATCTTTTATTCTCCTTCCTTGTTCGAAATTTTCCCAAATAGACTTCCCGCTTCCGTCGATGTCTCGAGCTCCTTCCGTTTGATAGGCAGATATACCGGCACCCCAAACAAAATCAGGTGAGACAATTGTCTTTGAGTTTGAACTCAGATCTTCTTTTATCACGGTACATTTTTGAGAATATCGTTTGCCACGTAATCCTCCAAAATAGTGCGCACGAGTTTGTTGTTTTCGTCTTTTATTTCGACCATGGGCTTCTCATCCGAGGCTATCCAATCTGCCAATACCGAATGAAATTTCTTCTTTAAGGAGGATATAACAGGCACACCTAATAGACCAAGATTATGAGCATTACATTGCTGCTCATACTGGCTTTTCATCGGAATCACCAGTAACTTTTTGCGTAGAAACAACGCTTCGCTAGTGGTTCCAAAACCAGCGCTGCACATTACGCCTTTACAATTTTCCAATGCTAGAAGAAATTTGTGCTCATCGATGGGTTGCACATGAACATTTCCATTGCTATAACTTTGCGTAGCATGTTTTGAAAAAACGAGCCATTGGGTGTTTTCAAAGGTTTGTAAGTGTTTTAAAATCTTTTCTGTACTGTAAAATGGGAGATAAACGACATAATGACTGCCATCTGTTGGTTTTAGTTTTTTAATTACATCACGCACAGGAGGATAGTAAAGTTTGGAATTCAGTTTTTGATAAAACAAGCCGTAATGCTTATTCGCTGGACAAAAATTATTTATGATAAGTTGTGAAATAGGGCTGATAATATTGGGTTTGGGAACATCTGCATCTAACAAAGCCGCTTGATTGCTCAAGGCGACAGAATACACCCAATTGCGTTTTGCGCTCCATGCGGTTACTGGTTCAAAATCGGAAATAACCATATCGTACAAATGCGTAGGCACTTCCTTTATTTCCTGTAAAAATCGAAGTGGGTTGTTATCTCTTATCGTTCTTAACACATCAATACTCCCATTCTTCCCAAAAAAATAGGAAAGCCCTTTTTGTTTGAATTTAACGTCAAAAGGCAACTTAACTTCAGAATGAGACCCACTAGTTAATACATCCACGTGAACATATTTGCGAAGTTCATTGATCATATCAATGGAACGGGTAATATGACCGTTCCCTGTACATTGTATGCCATATAAAACTTTCATTGATCTAGAGCATTTAACTGAAACTCCACTAACATGTCGTCAAACATTTCCTTCGCATTTTTATCAACCTCTTCTAATCGTTCACTAAATTCACTGGGTTCGTAGGTATAAATATTCCAAGTCTCTCTATCATATTCCAGCGCCGTTAAGTTTTCGATCCAGTCTCCACTATTGAGATAAAGTACCGATTTATTATTGCGTATAATTTCACGTATTTCAGGTTGATGAATATGTCCGCAAACGACGTAATCGTAGTTTTTCTGAATCGCAATATCTGCACACATATCTTCAAACTGGTTGATGTATTTCACTGCGCCTTTTACCCCATTTTTTATTTGCTTAGAAAATGATTTTTTTTCTTTACCCATAAAATCCAACCATCTATTCACGTGGTAATTTAGCCAAATAAGAAAATCATATCCTTCGGACCCTAGGCGCGTTAGCCACCTACTGTGCTGCATAGTTACATCAAATACGTCCCCATGAAAAAACCATGCTAGTTTGCCATCTAAGTCTAGAACTACTTTATTTTCTACCTTAATGTTACCCAGCTTATACCCCACAAACCGACGAAACACTTCATCATGATTGCCTGGCAAGTAATACACCTTACACCCTTTAGAAGCTAAGTGAAGGACTTCTTTTAATACCTTAGTGTGGCTAGCAGGCCAGTACTTTTTTTTGAATTGCCATCCGTCCACAATATCACCGTTCAAGATTAATTTTTTAGGCTTTATAGACCTGAGGTAATTCAATACTTCGTCAGCACGACAGCCATAGGTGCCCAAATGAATATCAGAAAGAACCGCCACTTCTAGCGCACGGCGTTTCATCTGCGAAACACTGGAAAGAAGTTCAAAAACAATAGATAAGTTAATACGCGTATCATGATTACAAGTATCTCTTCATCATATTACCGAATACTTGTAAGAAGATTATGTTTGTGTAATCCGTGCGATAAGAAATTATTACTTTAAGGTGAGGGTCATGTTACTTGTCTGTGCTTATTAAGCAAAAAAGGTCGCTCTGAGGCGACCTTTTTTCTTATAATCTAACAATCTTACAAGGTGTAACTTACTCCTATGGTGAAGGTTCTCATGGGTTTAAGTGACGAGAATAATTGATTTTCTGCGCCATAAGATACATATTCAAAATAGCGCTCACTACCCATAATATTATTAGCGGTAAGACTCCATTTCCACTGGTCATTTTTGCCACTAGCTTTACTTGCCTTAAAGTTAAGACTATGAAATGGCATTTCATATACATCAGGATTACGAGCAACACCTACTACAGTTAATCTTGGCCCTTGCACATTATAGGTAAATGTAGCGTCCCACTTGCTTTTAAGATTAGTGTAATTGATATAGGCATTTACGATATATGGAGATTGACCTACCATGTCTCTATTGGTTCCTATTACCTCTCCTACTCTTGCTGCTGATATTCTACCTAGTCTTTCTGCAACCGTCATTTCTACACTTGATTTCACGAGGGTAACATTACTACCAAAAGTAGTTATTGCATTGGTATCACTCAATTTATCTATTAATAATTTAGCTTCTAGCTCCACACCGTATACATTAGCCGTACCCACATTTCTAGGTTGAAAATTATTTGGATTTTGACTGTTGTAGGCCACCAATTCTATTGGATCTGTAAATCGTTTATAGAAAGGACTTACCGAAAGTAATTGTCCTCCTTTTAAGAATGACTCATATCGCAAATCAATATTATCAATAGAAGTTTGAGTAAGGGTATCATTCCCTAGGAAAGTACGTCCAGATATTCGATCGACAATCTCCGCATTTGATAATTCTTTGAACGATGGTCGTGCTACTGTTCTAGCATACGTGAAACGAGCATTGGTTTTTGGTGTTACCTTATAAATAAAGTTAACAGATGGAAGAATACTTGTTTTATTAAGTAACAAGGAATCCCTTAATCTTACTCCATCCTGATTTTGACCTGTATAGTGATTTCTAGTTTGCTCTACACGAGCACCGTAAATCATATTCAGTCTCTCTGAGAATGGATATTCATGCATAATATAAGCCGCAGCTATATTTTGAGTAGCGCTATAGGTATTAGAGAGCTGACGCTGTCCATTGATATAAGATCCGCTATCTTCAACACCTAAAGGAGCTGGTGTCCAAATATTTTCATCTGCCAAGAGTTCATTAGGGTCTCCAGTCCAAGAAAATTTACCCTCCGACTGTATTCTAATACGGTAATCTAGAATGCTGTAGTCTCTAGCTTTATATGTTTCAAGTAATCCAAATTTAAGTTTAGCCACGCGCTTTGGTGTGATTTTCATCGTTTTTTCAAGATCAACTCTCGTATTGTAATTTTGCTCTTGTAAATTTCTAAAAGAACGTGTCACTCCTGCTCCAACTGCTTCATTTATAGCATATTTAGGATTGATATCATCCGTTAGCTCAAAAGCGGTTAAACGCATATCAGGTTCATCAATAGAACTAAAGGTTGGTGAAAGCTTCCAATCTAGTTGCCATTGTCCAACACTTAAAACGTGCTTTCCGCTAAGCATGAAGTTAGTAACACTTCGTTGGGTGTATTCTAAATTACTTCTGAATTGCACATTGGGATTTTCTCTGTAATCCTCTTGTCTTAAAAAGGCAGATCTAGATTCAGCATTTTGAGTTCTAAACCCGCTAAGCGAGTATTTACTATTCCCTTTTTTATATGCACCTCCGGCTAAAATGCTCCAAGCCGCAGTACTATTGCCCATATTCCCTTTAAGATCTTTGTCTCGCAATAATTCATTTTGTACAATTTCTTGGGGTTTAATATAAGAGCTAAAAATAGCTTCCTCATAGTATTCTGTTTGCAAGCTGTAATTCAGGGCTAGGTTATAACCAAGCGTATTTCCATTTTTTTTATTGAATTGATCTCCTTGACTAAAAGAGAGGGAAGTATTGGGTGCATTTAATTTTCGCTCAGTAGCTAAATTATTGCTAAATTTTTTTGTTATGGTAGTCAGTTCAGGATTATTTGCACTGGGATCATATTGATTTTTAGTTAAGTCTATAGAACGACTTATAGGCAAAGCACGGTCTCCATTATCAAAAGCTAAAAAATCTGTTGAACTACCTTTGTAGGTTATATAATCTTTATTTAAGTGCATGGTTGGATTATATCCTAAGCTGGCAGAGAATGATCTTGATTTTTTACTAGGGAATGCTTTTGTAGAAATATCTACCAAACCTCCTGCAAAATCTCCAGGTAAATCTGGAGTAAATGTCTTGTAAACCATAATGTTATCTAATACATTGGTTGGAAAAATATCCATTTGTACGGCATTTTTATCCGGATCTAAACCTGGAATAACCATACCATTAAGAATTGTTTTAGTGTATCTATCACCTAGGCCTCGGACAAAAACATGCTTTCCTCCTTGCACACTAATACCCGTTACACGAGCTACAGCTTGACCTGCATCGCTATCGCCAGCACGTTTTGACGCCTCTGCCGAAACACCGTCAACTGCATTTATTGAATTTTTCTTCTCTGCTAAAATCGCTGCATCTGTATTGGTTTTACGTACCCCAGATACCACAATTGGTCCTTTGGTAAGCACACTCTCTACCTCTCCTACTATACGTACGTCTCTTACGGTTACTTTATCCGCAAGAATCACTACATCATACTCTTTGTATTCTGGCAAACCAATGTATTTAAAAGTTAGCGTATACGTTCCTGGAGGTAAAGAGAATACATAAGTTCCCTCAAAATCTGAGATCGTACCACCGTTTACGCCTATCGCTTTAACGATAGCGCCTACACAAATTTCATTGGTCGCATCATCATAGATTTTACCTCTAAGTGTGCCATTTTGCGCAAACATAAGGTTGGAAATAAGAATAAATAAAAGGGTATTAAGTGTTTGTTTCATTTTATTTTTTTAAGCATAAAATGCCTACTGCTTTGTGCAGTAGGCATCATAATAGTATATAAATTAAAGTGTTTCGTTCGGTTATAATTTATTGTTAACTGATGTCCAAGACCATCCAGTAAACTCAGACTTATTAGCACCTTTAGAAGAAGCTGTGTTAAGAGCATTCCCAGAAGTAGCCATTAAAGCATCTAGAGCTGTTTCTGCTGCAGAATCAAAACATCCACAAGAAACACAAGAAGCTGTGTAACCAGAAGCCATAGCAGTTAAGCTAGAAGCACCTAAATCATTATTTTTAACGATTAATTTTGGTGTAGCAGCAATGAAGTATGCGTAAGCATCAGATTTAGAAGTACAATTAGTAGTATCTCCAAAACTTGCTCTGAATTTGATGTATTTACCTGAGTAACCTGCAAAAGAACAGTTTTCAATAGTACCTTGTGCTTTAGATTTTAAATCTGCCGCAGAACCTTTACCATCTGTTGAGATAATAGTACCGTTTTTCAAGGTAAATAAACCTGAAGTATGAGTAGTTCCCTCTGGACCATCTATTTCTAATCCTTCGTCAGTGTCACCACCATGCATTACTATAAAGTTATTTACAGTACCACTGTAGTTGAAATCGATATCTATTCCGTCGTCACCATGGTTATATACTAATGCGTTTTGTACATTAACAGATCCTCCAAAAAACTCAATACCATCATCTAAAGTAGCAACTATTTCAACGTGGTTTATAACAGTACCAGACCCTACACCACCAAGCGTAAGACCATTAATCTCGTTACCTTCTCCAATAAGAGCACCACCATGACGTATAGATACGTAAGTTAACACACCTGAGTTATCAGCATCATTGTCTCCACCGAAAGCACCATAAGTAGCTGTAGCTGGGATACCTTCTATTTGTGCAGAGATATCACCATTTTCAGCAGAAATTTTAGCTTGACCTAAGATGATAAGACCTCCCCATTTTTCTCTGTCGTTTCCAGTAAGATTTGTACCTGTTTTTTGACCAAGAGCAATGTTATCTAACTCTGAAGTGAAGATGATAGGCATATCAGCTGTACCTTCTGCCATTAGCTTTCCACCTTTTGCGATAATAAGTGCAGATGCATTTGCTTCTGTTCCAGTTCTACCTTTAACGATAGCACCTTTTTCTATAGTAAGCGTAGCACCACTTTCTACCCAAACTCTTCCTTTAATAAAATGGATTGTATTTGCAGCCCATGTTGTGTTGGTAGTTATAGCACCAGAATGCTCTAGCTCAGCAACTGGTGGCTGAACGTAACAATCACTTGATGGATCAGACTCGTCACAATCTTTGCAACCTACAAAAGATGCAGCAGCTACTGCAAGCATCATTAGAAATAAGATTTTTGAAATGTTTTTCATTGGATTGAATTTTTAAATTTTAATTGTTTTGCTTTGAATTTTGTAGTGCAATGTTGCGGGGGTAATGTTATGTGATTGTTATCTTAGATTTAACATTTAAACATGTGGAAAACCGGTGTATTTCTGACCAATGAACGCTTATTACAAAATAATTCTAACAGCGCTTTAAAAAATAATATCCTTTAGTCACGCATCTTTTTAAACAACTTAACACATTCCACAGCTTCTTTTACATCATGCACTCTAAGCAAATTTGCGCCGTTTTGGAGTGCGAAAGAATGCAAAAACGAGGTGCCATTTAGCGCATTATGTGCATCAGTTCCCAAAAAATTATAAATCATAGATTTTCTAGATAATCCAACCATTAAGGGTAATTCTAAGCTATTAAAAACCATCAATTGTTTCAATAATGCATAGTTATGTTCTACTGTTTTGCCAAAACCGAAACCTGGATCGATTAGAAGATCATTTATTCCCGCCGCACGACATGCTTCTTTTTTAGCCAATAAATAATCAAAAACATCTTGCACTACATCTATGTACTGCGGATTATTCTGCATGGTTTTTGACTTACCTTGCTTGTGCATAGCAATATAAGGGACACCCAGTGCTGCAACGCTGAAAATCATATCCGCATCATCCTCACCAGCGCTGATATCGTTGACCATACAAGCTCCCGCCTGCACAGCAGCAACAGCTACTTTACTTCTAAAAGTGTCAATACAAATGGGGATATCCACCGTATTTGCAAGCTTTTCTATAATGGGAATAACACGATCTAATTCTTCTTGAGTGCTAACATCTGCCGCTCCCGGTCTTGAGCTATATCCGCCCACATCTAAGATTCCGGCACCCTCATTTACCATTTGATGCGCTTGTGTAAGGGCCGTATTCAGGGTATCGTATTTACCTCCATCCGAAAAAGAATCGGGAGTTACGTTTAAAATTCCCATGACCATGGGCCTACTTAAATCCAATTCTGTGCCTTTTATGTGGATGCTTCTTTTCATTAGTATGGTTTGGAAAATTATCTTCGCAGCAAATTAAATTCATTTTGAGTACAGATACACCTATACTGTTTGACTATTCCATTGCAAAATGCAGAGAAATTTTTAGTAAAAAAACCTATGACTACGGCACCGCTTGGCGTATTCTTAGGCCCATATCCATTACAGATCAAATCTTTATTAAGGCTCAACGTATTAGAAGCATAGAAGATAAGAAGGAAAATAAAGTTGGTGAAAGTATAGAAAGTGAATTTATAGGTATCGTAAATTACTGTATAATAGCTCTTATTCAATTAGAATTAAAAGATGACGATGACATGGAAATGAATCCAAATACGGTATTAAAACTTTACGATTTAAAAGCCAATATGTGCAAAGAACTAATGGCTACCAAAAACCATGATTACGGCGAGGCATGGAGAGATATGCGAGTAAGTACTTACACAGACCTTATTTTGATGAAAATTTTGCGCACTAAGCAAATAGAGGACAAAGGCGGTAAAACACTGATATCTGAGGGCATAGACGCTAACTTTAGCGATATGTTGAACTATGCTATTTTTGCCTTAATTAGAATTAATAATTTTTACAACTCATGAAATATTTAGTTAACGTATTACGTGTTCTTGTAGGTCTACTCTTTATTTTCTCGGGTCTAATTAAGGCCAATGATCCAACTGGCTTCAGCATTAAATTAGACGAATATTTTTCTGTTTTTTCTGCTGATTTAGAAGCAACTCAAGATAGCGTAACTATTTTTGTAACCACTCCCGACGGAACTAATTCAGTTAAAAAAGCAATCCAAGCCAGTAACCCAATCGCAGAATTAAGTGCGAAAAATAACCCATGGAAGGCCGTGCCCCTCGGAGAGAATCTAAACGATAGCGTATACTTTAGCGATGCTTTTATCTACTGGGGAAGTCAAGAATTATATACCTCATCTCTTAATGCAGAAGATACTAATACGGTTCTATTAAAAGTTACCGTTAAGTATGCGGTTAATAATAATAATGTCGGGGAGCAACACTTTGTATTTAACTCTTTCGAAGAGAATTCACAAACTACAACTATAGATTTGTCCGACTACCTTGTCACTAATTCCGGGTTGGTAATTTTTTTACAAAGTCTTAGACCCTACGCCGTAAGTATAGCCATATTCCTGTGTGTTTTTGAAATAATACTGGGCTTATCACTGCTTATTGGTTGGGGACCAAAACTCACCATTACCTTACTGATTCTTCTGATGGCTTTTTTCTCATTTCTTACATGGTATAGCGCTATTTACAACAAGGTGACTGATTGCGGTTGCTTTGGAGATGCAATTAAACTAACACCCTGGCAAAGTTTCAACAAAGACATAATATTATCGATAGCTATAATTATTATTTTATTGGGTTTAAAACATGTAAAAGCCATCTTCAGCAAGCCATTTGCCGCAAGACTACTTACTGTGTTTGCCTTATTATCTTTTGGTTTTGCAGCATATTGTTATCATTATCTCCCGGTCAAAAATTTTTTAAAGTTTAAAGTGGGTAACGATATTGAAAAAATGGTGATTGTGCCTGAAGGAGCCCCTACTGACATCTACACTAATGTTTTCTTGTATTCTAAAGATGGCAAAACAAAAGAATTCACTATAGAAGAAATAGGAAATAGGGATTTAAAAGCCGAAGGATATGTCTTTGTTGATCGAATAGATAAACTAATTAGTAAAGGGTACGCTCCTGAAATTTATGACTTTAAGATGATGGACGAAGGACGGACCAATGATTATATCGACGTATTTTTTGCAGATTCCGGTTTTAAATTACTTTTAGTCTTAAGCGAGGTTGAATCTGCCAATACTAAAACTATGGAAGAGCTTCGAGAAATTTTGCGAGCCTGTAAAAAACACAAAATTAAGGTCTATCCTCTTACGGCAAGTAGACAAGAAGATGTAGATGCTTTTAGGCACGAACATCAGTTAGACATACCTTTTTACTATGGTGACAAAACCAACCTTAAATCAATCATACGTTCCAATCCAGGTTTGTTGTTATTTAAAGAGAACATAGTGCACAACATTTGGCCGTCGACACGGCTACCTACTGCAAAGCGATTTTTAAAACAATTGAACAAATGATTACTTTTCTGATAAAAAGGATAATCAATGGTATTTTTATACTCTTTAGTGTAGTTACTGTAGTATTCTTTTTGTTCAGTTTTTCTTTTCCTAGTCCTGAAAAAATGGCCGTGGGACAGCGTACGGATGTTGAAACACAAGATGCCATTAAACGCGAATTCGGCTTAGATAAACCTCTTTTTACGCAGTATCTACTTTTTTTAAACGACCTCTCTCTCATTTCATATCATGACAATATAACGTCAACAGAACTGAGCCAAAAATACGGCTCCAATCTAACTATCAACCTAGGCTCCTCATTTATAGCATTTAAAAAACCGTTTTTAAGACGCAGTTTTCAAAATCGAGAAAAGACTTCAACCCTCATCGCTAATTCTTTCAAAGGCACTTTTGTGCTTGCTCTAGTTGCCATTATTTTTGCTGCTTTTGTAGGTATTACCCTAGGTATTTTTTCAGGCATTAAAGCTAATTCTTGGCTTGATCAAAGCATTGTATTTATAAGCACCTTAGGCATCTCTGTGCCCTCTTTTTTTTCTGCCATCATTCTAGCTTGGTTCTTCGGATATGTGCTGCACGATATTACCGGGCTTAATATGTCTGGCAGTTGGGTAGATATAGATCCATTTACCGGCGAGTTTTACCAATGGAACAATCTGATTTTACCAGCAATAGCACTAGGCGTTAGACCTCTATCTATTTTCACCTTGCTTACACGCAGTTCTATGTTAGAAACATTAAACAAAGATTTCATAAAAACAGCGAAATCTAAGGGATTAAGCTCACGAGATATCCTCACCAAACATGCATTGCCCAATGCGTTAAATCCCGTTATTACGGCGATTTCAGGTTGGTTTGCATCTTTACTAGCAGGCGCTTTTTTTGTAGAATATATATTTAACTGGCGCGGTTTAGGAAAACTTACAATTGATGCTTTAGAAATGAATGACCTGCCTGTCGTTATGGGAAGTATTTTATTTATAGCCATGTTATTTGTGATCATCAATATTATAGTAGATATAATCTATGTAAAACTTGACCCTCGAATCCAATTAGCCTGATGCTATACTTTATTACAGGATTTACAGGCGTGGGTAAAACCACGATAGGTAGAGAACTCGCAGTACTAACTAACCTACCTTTTATAGATTTAGATGAATCTATTGAGAAAAAAATAAATCAGAGTATTACAAGCTATTTTGAAAAAAATGGGGAGGATGCTTTTAGAGACATAGAGCGGCAGACTTTGCTAGAATCAATCAAGTTGCATTCAGAGGCTATAATTGTTCTTGGAGGCGGCACCTTATCATATCGGCTCAACCACATACCTGTTTTGCAAAGTGGTACCCTATTGTTTCTGGAGCTACCATGGGATGAACTATATGCTAGAATCAAAAAATTAAAGAATAGACCCACTCTTCAAGGTAAAACAGAAGCTCAAATGAAAGCCATTTTTGTTCAACGATTACCTTTTTATGAGCTTTCACAGCTCAAGATGCCTATAAATAGTGGGTTTAGCACTCGAAAATTGGCAAATATTTTGAAATTATCAACAAATAGGTAACAGTCCTTGTATTCATGCGACTCCTCTCCTTAACATTGGACATTAATTTACAAGTACTAATAAAATAAACCTTATGAACAAATCAGATTTAATATCAGCTATGGCTGATAAAGCTGGCATCACAAAATCACAAGCTGGTGAGGCCTTAGACGCATTTATGGATTCAACTTCTGCTGCACTTAAAGGTGGCGAGAAACTTATCCTTGTAGGTTTTGGAACTTTTTCAGTAAGTGAAAGAGCTGCAAGAACTGGAAGAAACCCAAGAACTGGTAAAGAAATCGCAATCGCTGCTAAAAAAGTAGTGAAATTCAAAGCGGGATCAGGCCTTTCTGAAAAAGTAAACTAAGAAATCTTAGAACATTAAAAAAAGCCTCTTGGAAAAATTCCTGTGAGGCTTTTTTGCTTTATTTTTTTTAGTTGGTATAAACTTCCAAAATTCACCATTCCTTAAGCTATGAATACTCGAGCTGAGAGAATAAAACAATCCATTAATATTTTCTTGAAACTACATTTGCTTAGCTAAATTTGCAGAGATGCAATTTTGGTGGCTTTTTCTATTATTTTTCTTTCCTTTTATAGGTGGTGTAGTGGGTTTATTAATACAATCAGAAAAAACACGACAACTTAAACTTTTTCTTGCCTTTAGTGGTGCGTTTTTAATTAGTATCACTATTCTTAATCTTATACCTGAAGTATATGACAAAGTAGGTCACAAAGCAGGCTATTTTATCTTAGCAGGATTCTTTTTACAAATCATATTAGATTTTTTTACTAAAGGTATAGAACATGGACACCTTCACTTTCACGAGTTTAAAAAAGGATTTCCTTATTCCGTATTTATTGCATTAAGTCTACACGCATTTATAGAAGGCTTAGGACTTGGTGGTGGCGCTTTTTCAGAAGCCATTAAGAATAATATGGTTTTTGCCATAGGCTTACATGAATTACCTGCCGCATTTGCCCTTGCGGTAGTACTTAAGAGCGTGTTTTCAAAAAGCAACTCAAACTATATATGGATAGCTATATATGCAGCTATGGTGCCCCTAGGAATGCTTGTAGGATCATCATTAACAAATTATCAGGACATCCTAAGTGGTCTCATCGGTTTGGTTATAGGTGTTTTCTTACATATCAGCACTACAATCCTATTTGAGAACAACGAAAGCCACACCTACGGCAGATATAAACTCGTAGCCATTCTTATAGGATTAGGAGTCGCTTTGTTGGCGGTTAATCTTCACGTACATTGACCCAAGCGCGTAAATTAAAACTCATCATCTATTGCCTAGCACTTGCTGGTTCAATTCTATATTGGATTAAAGTAACCTTCCCAAGAACCTCCGAGATTAAACAAATCCCAATTCAGATTAATACACCTAAGAAAGACACCTCTAGATTGATTAATGCAGTTGCTTTTTGTGACTCGATGAAGTACAATAAGGAATTTGTGATATTAATTGACTTATCTGGATATTCTGGCTCGTATCGATTGTTCGCAGTAAATCTTATAACGAATGACACCCTACTGAAAGGATTAGTAACACATGGCCACTGTAAACGATCTGAAGGTCGCATTGCACGTTTTAGTAATGAGATAGGATCTAACTGTTCTTCGCTAGGCAGATATTCCATTGGACAAAAGTACAATGGAAGCTTCGGCATCGCCTACAAAATGCATGGGCTAGATAATACTAACAGAAACGCTTTTGAGCGATTCATCGTCCTTCATTCACACTCTTGCATACCTGATAATGAACAAGAAGATGACATTTGTGAAAGCGAGGGATGCCCAACTGTTTCACCACGCACTTTGGCTCAGCTTAGCAAACACCTGGATGCATCACTTTTACCCGTGTTAGTATGGATTTACGCTAGTTAACCTTAATCTACTGTTATCTTATACCAAACTACCTTTTTACCGCTTTGAGCTGGTGCTAAAATAGTGTCTTCGTTTACCGTTTTGCGGTACGTGAAATATTTACGTTTCATTCCAGGTATTTTTTCGCTTCGGCTGAACGCTTGTAATTCAGCGTCTCTAACCTTACTCAAATCACCATCACTTTTTACGATATGACCTTGTGTCATCACGGTCAGTTCTCCATTTTTCAAAGACACATCCATGCTTTTTTGCAACGGTGAATTAATCGATACAAAACTCTTTTTGTAATAGTTCTGGACTACGTCGTCACCTATAAACTTCGTAAAAATCAAGTCATCATAATGATAATAATAGGTTGTAGTCGTGGTTGTACGACCGTTTGCATCCGTATAGGTGGTAGTTACTATTTCTAAATGCTGTTCCTCTAGAACTATCATGGCATCACCATTTTCATCCAAACCACTAAAAGCAATGCTGTTCACATTTAACGCAGCACGTTTTTTAATATCAAAATAAGCTTTCTCCTCTGGAGTCATTTTAGCTAATTTTTTCTTGGCTTTCTTCTGAATCCGACCTTTTCGATTTCCATTTTTCATGTTATCTATTGCTTTTTCAGATTCCATGATATCATTTACATTTTCGAGTACATCCTCCGTAAAATTATCATTAACATTACTAATCTCATCTAAATTATCGTTGTCTAAAACAATTCTACTCACACCTGTAGTAGCTAGTTTAGCATATACTTGTTCACCATTTAGTCCTACTAAATTAATATTCCCTTTTTTATCAAAAAGAATATTCATATCTACAAATAAGTCGTTTTCCGGGGTAATATATTGTTCTGTTGTACCATCTGAATTTATTTTTTCCAAGACAAACGCTGATTTATTGATATCAACCCATGTAGCACGTTTCATAGACTTTACTTCTGCACGTGTCAGTTCATCTATCACATTATTTTTACCCAAGATATAAATAGCGCCTTTATCATCAACAGCGAAGTCACGCACATAGAACTTATCCGACGATTCCTTTAGCGTTACGGCATAATTTTTTTCATAATTGACAATTTCAAAATCCTTGTCCAACACCCAAAAGGTGAATTTAAAATCATATGTTCCAATTTTACTCTGCTTGCTACTCTTGCCAAAGAAACTTTTTGATTTCTTTTTAATTGGCTCCGCATCTTTTCCAAAAACAACCATGTATTTTTCGTCTTTGGAGAGTGATATATCAAAACTAGACTCAGTATACCCCGTTTTTGCAGCAGGATCTTTTACTTCAGCTACTTTAATAAAGCTGCCTTCCAGTGCCATTTTTCCCACATTAAGCTTAGAATAAAATAAGTACTTTTTCTTGTTCTTTTCATTTACAAAAGTTGAAAATACATAAAATTCATTTTGGAATTTCACTAATTTTTCAAATGCTAAATTCTTGCCTAAGTGATCAATATCTAATTGTTTTTGTTCAACTAGATTAAGATTTTTATCATACCTCTGGATGTAATATAATGCTTTGTATTGTACAAAACGGATTATGTTTCCAAAAGAGACCCCGCCACCGGCACTACCAACGCTAAGAGACATATACCCTCCGTTTGGCAGTTCTACAACATCAATAAAACCTCTTCCCTTTTGCTCAAAAAGATCACCATGAGTTTCTTTTACCTTTATTTTACCTTGAGCTACACTAGTATTAGTACAGACTACAATCAACAATAGCAGCACACTTATTTTAGCTAATTTCATTTTTTTCTTTTTTTAATACTTAATATAATAGCCAAAGCCCGCTGAGAAGCCTCCATAAAATCCGGTTTTTTTCACATCCTCAATTCCTACAGTAGTTCCAGTATGAGCATATTTAGATAATCGCAGTCCTGCGTTAAAGCCTGCTTGCGCACTAATGCTATTACTCAATAGGTATTTCCATCCTAAAGTATAAAATATATCTTGTGCATTGTAGCTATATGTTTCGAAAGCACTGGTCCTATTTCTATAGGTTAAGGCTTGAAAAGTCATCTCTGAAATAGCCTCTTTACCACCATACCTTTTGGCCGTTACCGAAAAACCCATACCCTTGGTAAGTTCTTCATCATATGGGAAAAACTCTAGTTCATTAACTAACTTAAACACATCTATGCCTCTATTAAACTGATAACCTCCACCCAGTTCTACCGAATAAGTATGATTGATTCTTTGCTCGTATGCCAAATCCAAAAAACCTGTTACAATAGAGGTAACAGCAATTCTAATATCGGCATCTGCATCCGTATTCTTACCGTCATCTAGATACTTTTTAGCGTTACTGTCCGTCGTGGGGAGGTCTTTTTGAGAGAAAGCATTTAGAGTCAATCCTATACAAAAAAACAATACTATTCGTGTCATATTTTTTTTACAAATTCAAATTAAAAGAAAAAAACCTAACTAAACCACAATTAATTAATTAATGTCACTCACTTTAAATAAGGCTACTTTTTACTTTTTTAGATTAGTCGTATATACTATTCAGTAAGCCTGCTAGCCTTACTCCTGCTTGCTCTAGTCTTAACTCTACCGTTTTTAAATGCCTAAACGAGTATTCATATTTCAGATTAGCATTTTCATCAAAGTCATAACATGCTTTTCGCAAGTCTTGGCTTTCTTGAGCCCAATCTCTAACGGTAGAGCTTTGCCAAGCTTTCACTTGCCATTTTTCTATATTTCTATTTACATGCTTGCCCCACTCCACATAACTTAACTGCTCATTATCTATGATTTCACTATCCCATACGTGGTGCAAATTTGTAGCTTCCCCAAACCATTTCACTTTTATATCGTTTCCTCCTTTATCTTCTGCCAAGCCTACATGCAAAGGCTGATGTAAATCACCCACCAAATGTACCAATGCCATGATCGCAAATTCTTCATCTTTCACTAATTTAAATTTTTTGGTTCGCAATTCAACAATCAATTGCTCTATGATGCTAATCACATCGCCTTTGGGATTTGGGATAATATCTTCATAGCGCATTCCGTCAGGAATACTTACATAATGCCACGAATTCATAAACCTATAATTGGTATCTGATCTTAAAAAGTCCATGTAATTCCCACTCATTTCAAGTGAAAATTTTGTAAGAATTTGATTTACCTGCTTACTTGCCTTTGCGGTAAGATGTTGCTGAGCCACATAGCCTACTACACGATGCCCAGTTTGTCCCCAAGCCAATAATTGAACTGCTGCACATAAAAAAACGAGCAATGTTGATGTTCTGATCAATTTCATAAAGTGCAATGATAGAATATCTAATTCAGCTTAACTTCGCTGCTAAATGAAAAAAACCTTAATTCTTTTGCTTTTACTTGCGACAGGAGTTTCGTTGCAGGCTCAAAATCTTTCTCCCTACACGATTTACAACGCAAAAGGAAAA
>ERZ888423.882-NODE-882-length-28912-cov-8.969921_pt1 | contig 28912 bp, 11 predicted proteins | sample MGYA00520523_ERZ888423 | MGnify/ENA primary metagenome ERZ888423 (study PRJEB32303, sample SAMEA104408611) | aquatic metagenome | biome: Brackish water; feature: Pelagic; material: water | place: Baltic Sea | collected 2014-06-08T10:24:00 | depth 30,27 m ...
ATTCGTAGAATACCAATTACTGTCGTAACACGTATAAAGAAAAAAAATGAAAATAACAAATAATTTTAGTAAAATAGAATTTGAATCTAAAGATGGAGCTGAAATGCCGGATAATGTATTATCTAATATTAAGTTATTAGCAACTCAACTACAAATTTTAAGAGATGAAATAGGACAATCAATACACATTAATAGTGCATACAGAAGTCCATCACATAACTCTTCAATAGGAGGAGTAAAGAATTCCTTCCATATACAAGGGATGGCAGCTGATATTACTTCTAAAGACTATACACCTAAGAAATTATATAAAGTCATTCAGAAGTTGATTGATCAGGGTAAAATGGAAGAAGGTGGTATAGGTCTATACAATGGGTTTGTTCATTATGATATAAGAGGCAAAAAAGGAAGGTGGGATAATTCTTCCTTATTTAATTTTATTTAAACACATAAATTAACAAGAATGACAACTGAATGTATAAATGCGTACAGAGTGTATTTCTCCTGTAAGTTAGTTAATCTAGCAGCAAAGTATGATAAAATGCTTTGTATGGGAATAAACACACAAGTTATACGAGATAAGATTATATTTATTAGAAACCTTTTAACTGTTTTATGTATAATATTGGATTCTAATTGCTATGATATTCTTATAGCTGAAAAAATAGTAATAAAAATAAACACCCTATTAAATTAGGGAAATGAGCTTTCTTTTTTCGTTAGTTGTTTAAGGGTGTATAGAAATATATGCCCTTTTTAATTTTTAAAATGAAATAAATTACTTTATATAATAAAATTAGTTAAATTTGCAGGAATGCAAATTGAAAGAGAAAAAGAAAAAGTCAAAGAAATATTCAAAGACTTAGTGTTTAATGAAAAAGCACATAGTTATTTTGTAGGAAATAGGCAGTATATTAGTGTATCTACGCAGCTAAAGAAATTTTATACTCCATTTGATGACATAGAGATTGCTCCTCATTCAGCTGCAAAATGGAATAGAAATCACCCATTTAAACCTAAAAAGAATGCTGCTGATTTGTTAGCTGAATGGAAGGCGATAGCAGACGAGGCTTGTGATAGAGGACATAGAGTGCATCTATTTGGGGAAAATTACCCAATATTCAAAGAAGTTACTTGCATTCAAGAAGAAGCAATAGTTCAATACTACAATGATTTAAATCCAAAGTACGTAGTATTTTTTCTAGAACTGCAAATGTATTCTCCGGAATTAAATTATTCTGGTACAGGTGATATTATTCTTTGGAATAATGAAACCGGTAAAATCTCTATAAGAGATTGGAAAACAAATAAGGATCTCCATAATAACTTCAAAGAACAGAAGATGTTAGAGCCATTTGAAGATATGTTAGATTGTCCATTAAATCATTACTACTTACAATTAAATTTGTATAAAATGCTTATAGAGAACATGACAGATCTAGAAGTAGAAGACATGGAGATTATATGGCTCAAAGAAACAAATGATAAACTATATCAAACATTTAAAGTACCAGATTTAACAGAAAAATTATTACCATATTATGAATGAATTTAAAACAATAGCTGCTCATATAGGAGATTTAAGAATCCAACTGAGACAAACTTCCGATGACAGTATCTGGACAGATAAGTTTTTATACAAGAAACTATTAGATGCTAGGAGTGTAGTAATTAAGCAAGAACTTGATAAGCATAAAATGATTAATGATTTTAATTATCTTACTTTATGTTTAAATATGGCGCCAGGAGTTCCAGTTGATTGTGGTTGTAGTGACTTACAATGCAAAGTACTAGTATCTACACAAGATCTACCACAAGCCTTACAAAATAAATATACCATGTTTTTAGAAATATTGGATGGTAATTATAATCAGATACCTCAAGGAGGTACCACGAAGTCTAAATACTTAAAATATTATAAGACTTTAAAAGACACTAAATCTTGGACTATTATTAATAATAAGTTAGTTGTGTATGATGCTGATTTACGAATTAAAAGCCTACTAGTTAAACTTATTCCGGTAGATCCAGTTGATTTAACTAGTTACACCTATTCTAATACATGTGGATGCAATACAGTTCCAGCAGAACCTACTTCTTGTTTTGATATTGATACTTCAAATTTTCCTGTAGATTCTTGGTTAAATAATACAATGTATGATCTAATTGAAAATCGTTTATTGAGGAGTGGTGGAATAGCAGAAGACGTATCTAATGATGCACAATCAACCATAAATGGAAAGTAAAAGACTAACTACTTGTTCTGCTTATGCTAGTTACCCATACCAAGATCCATTGCACCCTCTATATGTTGACTATGATACTTATATGAGCATTAATAGAGTGGCCGGCGATAAAATTGTAGAAGATTTAGTAATAACAGGAAAAGAAATTGTCTTACCAAGCAGATTAGGTACTTTTAGATTATACAAGCATAAACAAAGCAAAAATAAAAAACACATAGACCATAAACTAACTAAAGAGTATGGAAAAACAATTTACCATAAGAATTTAAAAACTAATGGATATTATTTTAGGCTACATTGGGCTAAATTTGGACAAGCAGCAAATTTTAAAAATAAATCAACTTGGGCATTTTCAGTCACAAGAAGTCAACAAAGGTATAAGAAAAATAGCTTTGTACAATATATAAAAAGAACCGGGTTAAACCACTTAATAGAAAAATAATGACAAGCGTAGAAAACATACCTTTATCAGCAGCATTAGCTGACATTTACTCAATAGTAGATGGTAATACAGTTTCTGAGATAGACTTTTTAGAATGGGCCTCACAAGGCTTTAGAAAGTTTAAATGTAAACAACTATATGAGCAGACTACTGCATTCATAAAAGTTGTAAATCACATGGCTAAACTACCTACAGGAGTAAAAATAATAGAGCAAATTTTTTATAAATCAGATTTTTTAGAAGCAGATGTAGATAACATTTTAACTTATTCTTCAGATAGCCCTGACTTTATTATTACAAAAGAATATACTGCATTCTTACAATCTAGTTACTATAATGAACATTGGCTTCCACTAAGGCTAACTAGTTCATCTTTTCACAATCAAGTAGTAATACAAGATAGCCCTAATTACAGAGCTAGATGTGAGGAAGAATATTCAATAAATAAAAACAATTGTGTAATTACTTCATTTGACAATGGATACTTAGCAGTATCTTATTTAAGATTTCCTATGCAAGATGGAGAATTTCTTATTCCGGATGACGTAGATATATTAGTAGCTCTAAAAAATTATGTTTTAATGAGAATGTGGGAAAAACGAATGAATTTTAAAGAGGAAGGAGCAGAAAGAATGTTTGATAAATACCTAAGACTTTGGGAAATAACTAAAGCAGCTACAGTAGGTAACATTATGCTATTTTCTATAGATGAGTTAGAAAATTATAAACAACAAGCATTAAGATTAGGTTCTCATACCAACACTTATTACCAAGGATTTGGTAATCTTTCTCAAGGAGAAAACATAAACTTTAATTAATGCAAGAAGTAACTAGATTTGTTGGAGGAATCCACACAGACAACAAAGCAATATTTCAACCAAAAGGTACTTTATTATACGCTCTAAATAGTACTATATCTTCTAAAGAAGGAGATTTAGGTACTAGAACAAATGAACTAGGTAATGTATCATGTTTGGAATTAGAGCCAGGTTTTAAGATAATAGGGCATATAAATATAGATACAAAAGTTATACTATTTTTAACTGATGGACAAATATCAGTTATTGGTGAAAAGGATAACAACTGCAATTTCACTGAGTTAGTGCGAAGTACTTGCTTAGGCTTTGATTCTTGTAAACAAATTCAATCTGAGTTTGAAATTATCAACGGCTGTGAGAGAGTAGTATACTTTGTTGACGGTATAAATAAAGATAAAGTTATAAATCTAGAAAGATTATCTGACTATACTGAAGGAAATATCGACAATATTAGTGCAAACACTTTTGATAAATGGGATTGTGATTTACTTACAATTGCGTTAAATGTAGAAATACCTTGTATCGATTTATTTGTAGTACCATCTGGAGGTAGGTTACCACTAGGTTCTGTGCAGGTAGTAGTACAGTATGCCGATAGTACACAAAATGCAAGTAATTGGATAGCGCATACTGCTACTATAACAGTTAATAATAATGGTATTTCATATGATGATACAGAAGGTGGAGAACCGAATATAACAGGAGATACTAATTCTTCATTAAGAATAATAATAAAGGATCTAGATCAAAGATATCCTTATTTAAATGTAGCAGTTGTATTGACTACTGATGGAGTAAAAACTGCATACAAAATTACACAAAGAAATATTAGCGGACCTGTCTTAGACTTTGTCTTTGCTGGAATTAACCCAGATATTGACGTAGAAGTTCCTATAAGCGAATTAGGAATAGAAACTGTTCCTTTTGATATAAGTAAAACAATTAAGATACACGATGATAGGTTACTTAGAGGTAATCTAACAGAGAAGAAAGTAGACTGGACTTTGTTCCAAAAAACAGCTAATGACATAGAAACTTATTACAAAACTGCAGCTAATCTACATGGGACTTTTGACGCCTTTGATGGTTATAAAAATCCAAGAGCTAATTTTAAGAAGAAATCATACTTAAGAGATGAAATCTATGCATTAGGCATTGTATGGATATTCAAAGATGGTACACATTCTCCTGCATTTCATATCCCTGGTAGGGAATTAAATAAATTTCCAGATAAAACTGTTATTAATTATAACATTGATCCTAATAAATTTGGTGCTACGTTATTAAATGTTGAGCATACAAGACAACCTACATTTGGTTTATCAGGAGTGTGGGATACTCGTTTAGGACCTACTGCTAATTTTGCAGAGGATCTAACAATTAATCCTACAGGAGTAAGACATGAAATATATAATACAGCTATTAGAACTAATGCAGTGGTTAATTCTTTTGGTCCAAGTACTAATTCTGGTATACTATCCTTTCATGAAAATGATGTTGATTATCCAACCACAAAAGATTGTGATGGTAATTATATTTATCCAGTAGATCCAATTACAGGTATTGGTAAAGTTAGGCACCATAAGATGCCTGATACAACATTAGAGCCTCATTATTATGTAGATGGAAATGGAAATGAATTCATAATTGAATTAGGAATGGAATTTAAAAATATTGTTCCACCAATTCAATATGCTAATCAAATTCAAGGTTACTATATAGTAAGAGCAGAAAGAACAGAAAACAATAGAACCATAATAGATAAGGGAATTATGTATAACAATACTGTACTGTACTATGATTTCACTGGTTCTGGTAATTCTTCTAATAAGGATATTCCTTATACTGATATAACACTGCCTGGGACTAAAGTAGGGACTATATCTAAAAGTACATCTGACAATAAATACATTATGCAACCTTTAGGGCCCAATGCCCATTTTAAAGGATGCAGATTCGGAGGCAATAAAGCAGACTTACCTGCTAAAGATATATTTGCAACTAATAACGAGGATTTTGGTTTCTTACATACTTCACACACAAACTTTAGTTTTTATGGAGCTAAGGCTAAATTTAAACCAGACGAAGTTAACGCTGATTTCATCAAGATTGAATGCTTAATGGAAGGTGGTATAGGAAATTGGGGAACTGTAAAAGGTACTTCATGGGAAACTAGAATGAGGATGCATGATGATGTAGACTATGCAGCTAGAAACGTTAGCAATTCTTTTCCTATGACTAATAGAGTTATTACAGATCAGCAATCAATTGCTCCACATTTACTAAGTTCAGTAGCTAATACTACATTCATAAACTTTGCTCAGCAAGAGACTTATGTTATGGAATTGGATAATTATCTGATGCATGCTAATTGGGCAGAAGCAGATAAGCCTACCGTTCTTGATATACCAGAATCGAATAGTTCAGCAGAATTAGGCTATGCAGATGAGTCTAAAGCATTTTATGTTTCTTTGAAAAAAAGAAATAATAATATATATGGGGGGATAACTGATATTGCTTATATTAAAGCATCTCATTGTATGCATGATATAGGAGATAGTAACATTGAGATCTTTGGAGGAGACTCTACTATAACTAGACTATCTTTTAAAAAGACAGGTACAACAATGAGTAGAGTGTATGACAAAAGAGATGGCCTTTGGGTTCAAGTACTTTCTATGTTTGTAGAATCTGATATTAACACAGAACTTAGACATTCAATTGAAACACCTGTGTCAGCAGTTTCTGGTGAGACATCTTTAACTACTTATTACCCTAAGCAAGGTTTAAAGATATTCTTACAAACTGCAGATTATAATCAATTGTCTACTGGAGTAATAAACAATGATAACACAGGAGAAGTAATTAATGGCTATCATGAAGGAAAATTTGCTAAAAACTTTTACAGATACAATGATGATTATTCTATAGAAAATAATTTAAAATATTATTTTCCGTTAGCTAAGACATTTGATTTTTGTTCGGAATGCTTAAATTACTTTCCACATATGATCATATACTCTAATAAATCTTTCGTAGATGATAGTGCACAAGCTAAGCGAGTTTTTCTGGCTAACAGTGTTACTAGTATTCCTACTAAATTTGGAGAACTTACTAATATATTTACAGATAGTGATCAATTATGGATGCATAGTGAACGTTCTCTCTTTAAACAGCAAACAAAACCTAATGAAATGAATATAGGTTCATCTACAGTATTTGTAGGAGTAGGTGAGATATTCAGTATACCACCTGTACAAATTAAAACTATTGATACAGGATATGCAGGTTCTAAACATAAGTTTGCTACACATACAAATGAAATAGGTACATACTTTGTATCTGCAGAGGCTGGAAAGATATTCTTAATTCAAGGAGGGGCATTAAAAGATATTACTTTAACAGGCAATAGTATGTGGTTTTACAATAATCTACCCATACAATTTGAAAAACAATACAAAAAACTAACAGGTAATAAATATCCTTGTATAGAAGGTATAGCAAATAAAAGATCTGTTGGCTTTATGAGTGTCTATGATAATGAAAATAAAAGATGGATACTTACTAAAAAAGATTATAAAATATTAGAAGATAAGCTATTTATAAATGAAATGAACAGCTTACAAAATGTATATGAAGATGTAGAAAATGGTAATGTTGAATTTGATTCAGTAATTTATAATCCTATATTAGATATATTTTTTGTAGTAACTGGAAATACTAATGTTTACGTTGTAGAAATAATTGAGTTTGGGGATTTTAGATATTTTCAAAACTTATCTTGGACTATAAGCTTTGTAGGAGATCAATTAGTAAGTTGGCATTCATACTTACCTGATTACATGTTTAACACTCAAAATGAGCTATTTACAGCCAAAAACAATGAATTATGGAAACATAATATAGGTAATTACCAAACATACTATGGGCTAGAACACGATCATATCCTTGAATGGGTTGATAATGAATCTCCTGGAGAAATTAAAGTAATAGGAGGAATTGAATACAGACAATCTTGTGAAAAATTTAATAGTGTTAGTGAGACTTGGGTAAAAGATCTAAATAGTACTTTTACTAAGCTAATAGCATATAATGATATAAGTACTACTGGCACTCTTAATATACTTTCTAAAGCTACGCCTTATGATAGTATTGCATACAATCCTACACAAGCACTAGCGTTTCATAAAGAAAACATATGGAGAATAAATCAATTAAGAGATTACAGTATTTCTCCTCTTGTTTCTAATTTTACAAAACAATGGGCTCAATTAGCAGCTTCTTACCCAATAGATAAAGTAGTTAATTCTGCTAATATCAATGTTAATAAATCACAGTATGAACTAAATAGATTAAGAGGTAAGTATCTAGTAATTAGAGGTACTTTTAATAACCCAGACAAGACTTTAAAACTTAGTACTGAATTTATTAACACAGAATATGATAATTCTTTAAGATAAAATGTTACAAACTAAGTAGTATTAAATAAAAAATATTAAATTTACAAAATGGCTAAAAAATATAAAAGCAAAGTTAACTTCAACATAAAAAAAGCACCTTTAATGAAGTATAAAAACGGAGGAGATGGGGCGGCCCCGGAGGCGCTTGGAGAAATAGAAATGAAAGGTACTCCCTTGTTTGATAATCCTATAACTACAAACGGAGAAGGCATGTCTAAAGTAAACTCTATTGATACCTCTTCATTTGGATCAGAAGACTCCGGAGACGCAGGCAGCGCAGTAGCAACCGCATCGATGGCAGCTGGTAAAGTAATTGGAAGTGCAGCTGATTTTGTAAAAATACCGTCACTAGATAAATTTTCTAGTGATAATTATGGAGGATCACAAGGACAAGTACATGCAAATAAAGCGATAAAAGCTCAAAAAAATGGAAACATTGCAGCAAAAACTTTAGCTAGTGCTGCTCCTGCAGCTATGATGATTCCTGTAGCAGGTCCTTTTATAGCAGCCGGATTAGGTATAGCAGCCGGATTTGCTAAACTTGGTGGAAATATTAGAGCTAAAAGACAAGGAAATAAAGCCATAGATTTTGGAGAAAGTTATGAAAAAAGAGAAGGTAACTCTGAAATGGGAAATGACTATTTAGCTTCTATAGGAGAAACTACTTATAAAAATGGAGGAGATAGTAAAAGTAATCCTGTAGAAGGACCTATGATTGCTAATGTATTAATGGAAAGAAATAAAAATAAAGAATTTGTAGATAGAGTTTATAACCCACAAAATTACCCAGATAAAGTAATAAAAAATGCAGATGGATCAGTGAGTACTCATCTAATGAGCTGGGGAGAAGACGATAAAGGGCAAGCTTATATGAAGCCTACTTTATTTAATGAAAAAAATGAGTCAATGAAAATACCTAACCAATACGCTGACTACATGTCTGAAGAAGGGTATAAAACAGTAGGGCAGTTTAAGAATGGAGGAGATACTGAAAATAAAAACTCTGAGTTAGTTAAATTTTTTGGTCCTTCTCATGATAAAGGAGGAATTAATATTGGTGGAGGAAAAGAAGTTGAAGGTGGAGAAACTATGAAAGATGGTTTTGTACACTCAGATCAAATAGGTTATGATAAAAAAGGTATGCCTACATTTGATCCTAGTAAAACTAAAGTAACATTTGCAGATAGAACTAAGAAGATTGATAAGATGTTTAGTGATAGAAATGATTCAATTTCTAATAAAACTAAAGAAAGCTTGTATGCTAAAGTAGAAGCTGATAATAGAAAAGTTGGTCCAATAGCTGATGCTTTAAATGGAAGTCCTAGTGCAGAAGGTAAGTTTCTATTTGGAAAAGAATTAGAAGAGCCAGAGTCTTTATTTAGTAATAACTTTAATTATTCTAAAAACTTTGGAGTAGACAAGACAGATCTTTTTTTTAAAAAGTTTGGTCCTAATGAATTCCTAGCGAAGACAGCTGGGTTTAAAACAGGCAATGGTACAGGATTTATTCCAAAATATCCAATAAAAAGCACTGAAAAAGTTAAAAAAACAAATCCAACTACAGAAGAAAAAATAAAATTAACTCCAGGTGACTATATGGGAATGGTAAGCAATGCGCCTTCCATTATCAATAATTTAGCTCAAGGAATGAAAAAAGCTGAAAGAGAAAAATTACAATTAAATCCGGAAGCTGATACAATTAAGCAAATGATGGCTGATAGAAAGATTAACTTTCAATCATTATCTAATGAGTTGACTAAAGAAAGAACTGCTGGAGCTCAAGACATTGGAAACAATACTAGGAGTGTTGGATCTAGAAATGCAAACTTACAAGCACTATATGCTAATTCAGCTGAAAAGAAAGCCGGCATTAACTTACAAGGGCAATCAGCTAATAATGCTTATAGAGGAGAAGAAGCAGGAGTATTAAACAGTATAGGAGCTCAAGAAGCTGCAGAGAGAGTTAGAAAACAAACTGTAGATTCTCAGAATAAAGCAGTTAAACAAAATTTTAAAAATGAAGCATTTTCTGGAATGTCTAAACAATTAGCTTCTACTTCAGAAATATTAAATAGCAACAGCACTAATAATGTAACTGCTGCTTCTGTAAATGCACTATCACTAAAATACCAGTTAGATAAGTCAGTAATAAATAAATTAATTGGACAAGGTAAAACATTGAAAGAAGCAGAAGAAATGGTTAAATGGTATAAAGATATGGAAAAATAATGAAAAAACCAAATGATGATCCAACAGAAGCTAGTATTAAAGCCACTAAAGATTGGTATAATAGTTTAACAAAGCAGCAACAACAATTAGTATTTTTTGATACTAAAACATATGCAAAGCAACATGAAATTTTATTTCCACAAAAAAAAGTAGAAGATACAAAAGTTACTCCTACTTCAACAAAAACAACTGCTTCAACAAAAACAACTACTGTAAATAAACCTTCTACAGTTAGTAAAGTAATGGCTGGAACAGCTTTAGTAGGAGATGCTCTTAATTTATTTCCACCTACTAGCCTATTAGGGTATGGTATTGGATTAGCACCCACTACGTATGATGTTGTAAATAACCTTAAGAAAGGTAAATACAAAGAAGCAGGAACAGACGCATTAGGGTATATACCAGCACTTAAGTACATTAAAAAAGGAATCAATTTAAAAAAAGGACTGGATAATTTAAATTCTTTTCATAAATTTAACACAGGTATACAAATGATTAATACAATAAAAGACGTAAAAGACGCAAAAGAAGAATTTGCATATGGTGGTAGTACCAATAGGTTTATGCAGCCATCGCAATATTATGAACCAACTAAAGGCTTTAAATTAGACTACAATCAACTTGCTGCTGGAGTATTAGCTAGAGAAGATGCTTATGATCAAAATGCAACTCAGATTGATGCTATGGATCAAGATTATATTCAAGGGATTACTGGAATAGAATCTGATAAAGCTAAAGAAATTAATTCTAATATATCAACTATGGTTAATACTATTGGAGATCAATACAATGGCGATTTATCTAAAGCTGGAGATGCTGTTAGAAATGCTAAAAAGTATATTAAACAGACCACAGGATTTGATTCTGAAGGTGCTCTAATTAATGCTAATTTAAAGGCTTATAATAAAGATATTAAAGATATTGATAAAAAAAAGGATTGGTCTTTAGAAAGAAAAAATCAAGCGAAGCAAGATGCTTTAGTCAAACACAATAAATTAACTGGTGAGTCACGTACTACTAGTGGTGACTTTTCTACTTACAGTAATAGAGGAATGGAAAATTATTTTGATATCCAAGCATTAACTATGGAAGCTGTTAAGAACATTACACCAGAAACCTACCAAAAAGCATGGGGAGCTAAATGGACAGGAAGAAAAGACGCTGATGGCAATTACGAATTTTTACAGTCAGGTACTCAAAAAACAATAAAAAAAACACCTCAAGAGATTCTTAGTCTAGTACCAGATGTTTTACAAAACAACCCTCAAGCCATGGCTTATATGAAAGAAGATGCTTACTTAGGAACTGTGGGAATTCCTCAAGAATATTATGATAAATTAAAATTAGAGCAAGACCTTAAAAAAGAAAAGCTATCTGAAGTACAGAATATGGGGTCTACCAAAGACTTACAACAACTATTAATAGATGAAGGATATCTAGCAAAAGGACAAGATGATGGCGACCAAGGCCCTATAACAGATAAAGCATTACTAGCTTATACAAGTACGCTAAACAAAACTTTTGATCAAGAATGGGCTCAAAATGAATACATGAATGGTAAAGTAGCAGGACTAGGAAACCAAGGAGTAAAACAGTATGCACAAAATGATGTTATAAATACAATTAATTATACACAAGGAATAGCTTATGCAAATGGAATAAAAGCAGCTAAAGAAAAAGTGTTAAATACAGTAAATGGATTTGCAGAATCAAAAACAAATAAAGAATATACTTACAAAGAATTAGAAGAAGCTAAAAAAGCAGCTCTTTTAATATATTCTGATAGTAAAGCTAAATTTGAAACTGCTACCGGTATTTCTTATCCAGATGATCAATCAGCATTAGCAGCAGCACATAAATTAGTTAATACTTCTGATGAAAACTTATTAGCACAGTATGGTAATTTATGCCCTGGATGTAGTGTTGCACAATTAAAAAGAAATCCTGCTTTTTTACAACAAGTAGATGCGGCCAATGCTCTTACTTCTTCATATGTTAATAATAAAGTCTTAGCGCGTAATGGAAATAAACGAAAACCAACAGTAGAATTAGAAAGTACATTAGAAAAGGATTTTACTTTTCTAATGAATGTCGAAATGGCTGGCGCCCAAGATGGTAGCCTTGGCCAACCTTTTAATTCAAAAGGATATAAAAAGCACGAAGCTGAGATAAAAGCTACTATGGTTAAAGTAGCTGCTAATAATGGAACAGGGGAAGACTTTATTGCAGAACTAATGAAAAATCCAGTAATAGCTAAAGATATGAACTTAGATGAATTACCAGCAGAGCATGGCTCAGGTTGGTGGACAGGAATAACAGAAAGCCTTACTGATGCCTTTCTTACAGATCACAGAATTAATGTATTAACTATGGCATATGATCGTACAGTAGGAAGAAATAGAAAAGTAATAGACACAGATTATGGTTCTATTGAAGCTAGTGTAGCTTTTACACCTACAAATGTAAATGCTCCAGGAGAACTTGGAAATACTAGAGCTGCATCTATGAAAGAAACAACTGATAATTATCTTGTATCTGATATGGCTAATAATGTAGGGCCTATTGCTAACTTTCAAATGGATGAAAAAGGAAAGCCTATAGCAGAAAAAGGTAGAAGTTATGGTGCAGCTAATGGAGTAGGATTAGTATATATAGTAGGGGAAGATGGAGTAACTAGAACTTACCAATCTAAAGAAGTAGTACCTATAATGAAAAAAAATATTGAAGATGCTTGGGTATCTAATACAAATACTCCAGAAGCTAAACAAGCTAATAATGAAATATATTTTGAAACAGAAAATGTATCATTTAATTACAAAGATGCCAATACATTTGCAAATAATATAGATGGAAAATCTAAAGATACTTACCCATTTACAACAAAAAAAGGAAATTATATATTAGTACCTGTAGACAATACAGCAAGTAAACAATTTTATGCTTATAAAGTAGATGAATTTGGAAATGAAACTCCAGCTCTAGTTTATCAAGATCCTGCAGATGGTACTATTATTCCTATTCCATACACAGATCCTAGAATGGTTCAGATTGAACTAGGTAACGCATTTATAGCTAACACAGTAAATAAAAGATAATTATGACAGATAAAGCAAAAGACGTCGAAAATATACAGGAAGCATCAACTGATTATTTATCTAATTTAATAGATAATGATGCGGCTAAGCAGCAAGGAACTGTTCAACCATTAGGACCAGCTAAATTTAAACAAAACACTAGTACTAAATTTGATACTAAACATATTAATAGACTATTAGGAGAAGGAAATAACTACGTACCAATGGATCAAGGAGCATTACAAATACAAATGGATGCTGCTCAATCTAATTGGGAAAGAGCTGGCGCTTCCATATTTTCTGGAGCTGTTGGTGGTATAGCTACATTTATAGAAGATCTATCATATGTACCTAATATTTTCACTCAATTAGCTGGAGAAGATTGGCAAAAAAATGCTATAGCAGAGTCTATGGGAGATTTTAAAGAAAATCTATATAATGCAATGCCTTTATATACAGAAGATGAAAATGGAATGTCATTCTGGGAAGGTGTAAGAGGAGTTACAGATTCTGCTGTTGGATTTGGTCTTGCAGGTGGCGTTATTGGTAAAGGAGTTGGTATGTTAGGTAAAGGCGCTAAAGCTACTAGAATAATTGCAAAAATGGCTGCTAAAGGCGGTAATTGGGAGAGAACTGCTGCTCTAGTAAATAGAATGGCAAATACTCAAAGAGGGTTTCAAGCAATGGAAGCTATACCAGCTGGTCTAATAATGAATGATTTAGAAGGTACCATGGTTGGTATGCAAATTTATGAAGATGTATTAGCTAAAACAGGTGATACTCAATCTGCTGCTGAAGCTGCTACTAACTTTAAAAACCTTAATAGAATTAATGCTATGTCTGATATTTTGCAAGTATCAGGATTATTTGGTGCTGGTAAAGCAACTAGAAATATCTTACAAGGACAAGGACCTATGGCTAGCATTAAAAATATGGGTAAACTAAGTATGTCTAATCCCTTACTAAGTGCTGTAGGAGAAGGTTGGGAAGAAATCAATCAAGGTATAATGACTAATGAAGTTACTTACAGAGCTCTAAAAGAAAATGGGTTAAGTACGGATGACTTTAAATCAGACAATGTATTAGGCAGAGCTATTGATTATGCTTTTACCAAAGAAGCCGGATTTGAAGGTTTATTAGGTTTGTTAGGTGGTGGTCCTCAAGCAATTATTACCCAGGCTGTAGGAACCATGGATAAAAAAGGCACTGCGGACTATAATACTAGAATGGAAAATCAACAAACCATTTTAGCTGGGCATAAAGAAAGAGTTAAAAAAGTAGTTCAAAATAACGCTAATATGAAAGCTGTTATTGAGAATGCAGAAATACATGGAGAAGAAGCTCAGAAATTACTTACTGAAGCTAATTTTGCTCCATTAATGGCAGAGGCCTTTGCTAGTGGAACTACTGAGTCTTTAGAAAATAACCTTGAAGCTATTGCTGAATTAACTCCTGATCAAGCTAGAGAAGCTGGATTTTCAGAAGATTACAAACAAGTAGCTGAAGCCAATATTGCAGAATTAAGATCTAAAGAAAAGTTGTTCTTAGACAACTATTATAATATTAATAGAGATGATATAATATCAGCAACATTAAAAAAAGAATTGTATGAAAAATTAGTAGGGCATAAACAAACAAAGGAAGTAAATGCTAAAACTTCTTTAGATAAAAGAGCAGCAGAAATTGCTAAAAACTATAAAGTATCAGAATCTAAAAAAGGCACTAAAGTAGGAGAAGAATTAATAACTGAAGTTAATCCTACATTTGATCCTTACAATGAGAATACATCAGTGAGCCCTCAACAAGCTGCATTTAATGCAGAAGTAAAAGGGACTAATGAATATGCAGTATTTGAAGCAGCTAAGCTATCTAGAGAAAGAGATGAGTCTGGGCTTAGAGATATAAACACTGAATTAGATGGGTTACATTCAGTAAGTAATCAAAGTAGACAAGAGTACAATGCAAAAAGAGGTGAAGAATTAGATGATGAAATTTCAAAAGCTACTACAGCTGAGCAATTAGACGAAATAATAGCTAAAGTAGGTACTGATAAAGGCCTAGAATTACAATCTAAACAAATACTACAAGAACGAATAATTAAAAGACAAGAAGAATTAATTCAAGAAGAAGTTGTAAGACAAGAACAAAAATTTACTGAAGAAGAAACTGAAAAAAGAGTAGCCCAAAACAAAGAAGATAAAGCCGAAAAAAAAGCTTTAGTTAAAGCAAAAGAAATTAAAAAAGAGGAAGAAAGGCTTAAAAGAAAAGCTGCTAGTGCAGAAAGATATCAAAAACAAAAAGCAGATAAGATTAAAGCAGCAGAAGACGAAGCTATTGCAGCTGAGAAAGCTAACACTATTGGAGGTAAAATAAGTAAGACACAAACTGAATTACTAGAAACAAAAAAAACTAGAAATGAAGTTAATAAACTAGTTAAATCAACTAAGAAAAAACTAACTGAATCTAATGATGCCACAGATAAGACTGTAGATGCATTACTCGCTAAAATAGCAGCACTAGAACAACTACTTACATCTAACTCTAAAAAGAACTCTAAAAAAGGAAAAGCAGCACAACTTACTATTAATCAGTTAAAAGCACAAATTAAAAAAGAACTTGCTATAAATCAAGAAATCTTTGAAACACTAAATGAACTTAGAAAAGAAGCATTTAAATTAAAAGAAATTGAAAAAGATCTTACTTTAAAAATAGATTATTTTCAAAAGATAGAGCAGAGTGGTAAAATAACTTCAGCAAGAGATATCCAAGAGAAGATCAATTCTCTTAGAAGAAAAAGAATGAATGTTAGAAATTTACTTGATAAAGTAAAGCATGCTATTACTAATTCATTAAGTTATTTAAATGAATATGTAAAAATATTCCAAAAAAGAACTAAAGTACTAGATACATTTAAAACTAAATTTAATTATACTGCTAAGACTATTAAAGAAATTAATGAGTCTGTAGAAAATGATACAGAAGGAGCTATCCTTAAAGCAGCTAAAGCAGCCCATGATATATTAGAAAATAATGTCAATGAATCAATAGATAATATTGAGCTTAATGAAGAAGCACTTGCACAAGAAGAAGTTACTAAAGAAAACTTAGAACAAGTACTAACTAAATTAGATAGACAAATTCGATTTCTTAAAGAATTACTATCAATTAGTAATTTTGATAATGAAGAACAAATAGCAGTTAAAAAAGCTAAATTAGAAGAACTAGAAAGACAAAATCAAGAAGTTCAAGCAGCTCAAGATGCTGCAAATGAAGAAGCTAAAAAATTATTATCAGAAAAAGAAAGAGCAGAAAAAGAAGTTGCTGATAAAATTGAAAAAGAAAATGCTGAAGCACTAATTCAAAAACAAAAAGAAGAATTGTCTGCACAAGCAGAAGAAGAAAGATTACAACTTATTGAACAACAAGAACAAGAACAGTTAGAGAAACTTCAATTAGATGCTGATGAAAAAGAGGCTGCTGAAAAAGAAGAAACTGAAAACCCAGAAATAGCTGCATTAAATGCTAGAGTTGCTGAATTAGAAGAAAAATTAAAGGCAAATAAGCTTACTCACACAGAAGAAAAGAGTTTGGAAGCAAAAGCACTTATCAAAGCACAAGAAGATGCTAAGGACATGGCTATGACCGATGCTAAGAACAATTCTCTTAATTCTTCAGTTGATGCTCTAGAAACCGAAAGCATTCAAGGCTCTAACAAACGTATTTCAATTCCAGGTCAGCCAGCGCCTACAGGCTTATATGAGAAGATTGCTTCATCATTTGATGTAATGGCATTCTTATCAAGACAGTATAATAGATTTGTATCCGGAGATGGCTCTGTAACTACTATTGGAGAGAAAACTGATGATCTAGTTGAACACTCAATTAACGGTAAACTATTTTTTAATCATGCTATTCTGGATCCTAAAAGATTTCCAAAAGATACAAAAATTACTTTAGAAGTAGATGAATCCTATGTAGGTGATATTATATATAATGGTATTCCTGTTCTTTGGAGTGAGTTCAAAAAAGGAAAAGAGGGAGTTACAGCAGAAGAAATAGAACAACACACTCCTATTGTAATTAAAGCTAACGGTGAAAAAATAGCGTATTTACATCAATCTGATTGGTCCACTGAAACTAATCTAAATACACAAGTACATACTATTGAAGAAAACGCTAAGATGTTAGATACTCTTAGAAAAGATGTAATTACAAATGGTAAATTTGAAACTACTATTTCTCACAAAACTAATGGTAAATTCTTTATTTACGCTGATAAAAAAGCGCGTACACTTACTGAAGCTATGCCTGATCCTGAATTAAGAATTGCAGTAGCTAAGTCTGCAGATGTTTCAGAAGTTAGTTATGGCGATAGAACCATTCAAGTTGTTAATAGTAAGTTAATAGCTGGTGCTACTTATGTTGTAGTACCTACTCATGATGGTAGACAAATGGCTATTCCTGTTGGTAATATAAAGTTATCTGAACATGATGACTCTAGAAATTCTATTGCTGCAGCTATTGCAGCTTACAATGGAACAGTAACTGCTAAACAGCAAGAATTTGTTAATAGCATGGGTTGGGATAGTTCAACTAATGCAGGTAAGGATACTATAAAAGAATATATTGGTAAATTTGTACATTTAGTTCAAAAAGGAGATTCTAAGAAAGGAATGTCAGCTGAAGAGCAAGGTGCTTCAAATAGAAAAGCTAATAATGACTATATTACTCAGCAAGATTCCAGTAGAACTTTTATTGTACAAGATGCTGGTAAACTAAAAATAGTTGCTGGTGGTCAAACAATTAAGGCTTCTGAATCAAATGAAAACCAAGATGAATTACTTGGTAAAATGTTTTTGCAGCCTAGTATTAATGAATTAGGAAATGACACTAATACTATTAAAACTATTTCCGGAGAAAAAACTTACAAAGATTTTGTTAAAGAAACTACTAAGACTAGAATTAAATCTAATAAATTAAATACTGATGCTACTGGTGGTAAAGATGTGTATGTATACACTATTCAACCGGTTGTTTATTTTGATACTAAAGGTAAAGAAACTACAGATAATAGTGCGTATGACAAAGCATTTGCAGAAGCAGAAGCAAAATTAGAAGAAGATATAGCAGAAGTTAATAAAAAAAGAGAAGAGGCATTAAAAGAACAGAAACTTGGAACTACTATTATTCAAGAAGATTTAACAAACTACGATAAAGGAGAAGAATCTATTTTAAGTCAAGGCGCTAAGTTGATAAAAGATGATATAGTAGATGCTGGGGTAAACGGGTTCCTATCTAAGGAAGAAGTGAGATTTGCACAAGCAAAAATGAAACTTTGGCTAGAAAAAGGAATGTCACTACAAGAGATATCAGATAGAATAAAAGCAGAGTTTGGTATAAGAGCCAGCGCAGGAAGGTGGCAATTATCAGAAAATAAACGCAACACAATAAACTCAGAATACGATGCTAAAATAGCTAAATTAGAAGAAGAGTTTTCTGAATCAGGACCAAATAAAACAAAAACAAATGATAATAGCACTGATACTGACGGCACTGTGGAAGTTACTGAAAAGGATTCCAATGAAGCTAAAATTGCAGCTCTAGAAAAAGAATTAGCAGATCCTAACTTTCCTAAAGAATTTAGAGACGCAATCCAAGCTGAAATAAAAGCACTTAAAGGAGAAAGTAATGGACCATTAACATCGGATAAATTACACTCAAGTCCTATATCAGAAGAACAACAAGATGCAGTTAAAGACGCTAATGCTGAGATATTAATTGAAGGTTTTGATATAACTGAACAGTATGCAGCCACAGATTCTATAATTGATATTATGGTTTCTGAAGCTCTTAAAACTACTGATAAGTTATCAATTAGAAAGCTATCTGTAGCTACAAAAGATAAATTCAAAGATGCTATTAAAAGTAGAAATGAATCTATTGAGAAAGCTAAAACAATGTACCCTGAAGGAAGCTTTACTGGTAAAATTGTTGTAAGTAAGTTAGAAAAGGATATAGATAATATTGAAAGAATATTAGCACAATATTCTAAACTAGAAGCATTTGCAATTAGTAGAATGGAATCTATTGGTTTAGTTAACATTAAATCTGATGGAGAAGAAGTAACTAACTTGCTAGAAAAAACTGAATTCAATAAAGACGATATTACTAGAGATTCTAGAGATACTGTTTCTGCTGAAGTTAGGAGATTAATGCATGGTTTAACCAAAAAAAACAACGAAGGAGAACCACAAACTAATTACTTTGGGTTTATAACTCATGAAAACTTTGATTCAGTATACGCTGCTACACAAGCGCTATTAGTTAATGCAACAGGAGATTTTAATTTACAATTAGATATTCTTAGAAATGCTAGCAAAAAAGTAAATGGAGAAAGTGTTTCATTATACCCATGGTTGTCTGAGCTAGTTACTAAATTAGAGCAGTCTAATGATAAAATGCAAAGACAGTTTACAATATCAATGAATCAACATTATAATAACATGTCATACATTCAATATGATGTTGATAGAGATGGTAATTATATTATGACAAGAGTTAATGCTGATAGTGCATCTAAACAAAGAACACTGTTAAGCAACTGGGCTAATGCAAATAAAGTATCAGGCTTATATACTACAGAAGGCATTGAATATAGAGTAAACAAAGACGCTAGAGCAGAATTGCTAGCAGATCTTGAAAATTTGGCCACAGATACTTCTCTTAATGGAGAAAGTATTATGGCATTTTTTAGTAAATTAGGAATAGATATTCAAGAACCGACAGCATTAAATTTAAAAGATGGTGCTTTTACTCACAATAAAAAGAAGTTATCTTATGCAGCTTCATTTACTGATGCTAGTGGTATCTTTAGATTGCTAAGAGAATCCATAAATAATATGGATGAAAATACTACTTTTGATCAAACTAATATATTCGATCAAAGTGTTATTAAATCCCTAGCATCCCTTGATGCATATTATCTTGAAGATGTATATGCTACTTCTTTCACTAATGAAGGAAAAAGTATATCTAGTAATTCAAATCCTAAATATATTGTAGATAGAATTAGTTTCTTAAAAGGAGAAAAAGGACAAGATGAAATTGAAAAGTTATTAAAATTAACATTTTCTAATAATTCAGAGCTTTTAAAGGCGCTACAATCGGGAGATGGTAAAGGTACTTCTGCTTTGTTAGAAGCATTTGCGTATGATTATGCAGCTTTTAATCCATTCAAAAAAGCTAAATCTTCTTCTTTTGGAGATTCATCATTATCAGCTATGTCAGATGCAGATCATGAAGCTTACAAACTAGCATTATTTGGCTCACACATTGCAAAAACAGGAGCTTCTTATACGAGATACTTAATCCCTACAAATGCGGATAAGAGTACTTCTATGAGCATGACAGGAGTATATGCAAGAGCTATGTACAAGGATGGTAAAATTGATAAAAATACCATGGAAAGATTGTATGAAGGTTTATTTTTACCTGAGTACAACAGAATGCTTGCTAAAATGGAAACTAATATTGCTGGGTTTGAAACCGGTAAAAATACATTTTTATTTATTCCTGGATTCAATACCATTGAAGGTTTATTTGATTCCCAAGGAGTTAAAAAAATGGATGACACTTTAAGAGAAAAAGTTGATGCAGTAATCACTGAATATATTGAATCATTAGTTGAAGAAAAAGAAGCTAAATGGGAAAAAGCAGGTATAGGTGTAAAACAACCAAGATTAATATCTGATAGTGCAAAAGACAAAACATTTGAATTTATATTACTTCCGGAAATCAATGAAATATATCAACAAAGAAAAGGAGATCTTAGAAAAAAAGTAATCACTCAAGAAGAATTTAACAAACTTGTAGATAAAATAAAAGGTTCTCCTCAAAAATATGCAGTATTAGAGCCACCAAAGTTTGTAGATAAAGATGTAATGGCTAAAGCAGGTAATTCAAAAAACCTAGCTTTAGATATGGTTGTCAATTATATGATGGCTAATTCTAATTACTATCAAGTAATGGTTGGAGATATTTCTCAATTTTATAAAAAAGACAAAAACCTTAAAAATGATAATTCTATTGAATATTATAATGCTGTAGCTAAAACAACTTTTGATAATATTATTAAAAGACTTGCTGGTGAAATTGCACCAGGTATGTCTCCAGCTAAATTAAACAAAGAGCTACCTAAATTAAGGTATTTAATGTTACAAGATAGAGTTAGTAAATCTGCAGCAATGCAACTTTATAAAGACTTAGGTTTATCTAAAAAAGACATAAAAGAGTACGAAGAAATAGAAGGTACAGATGCACAGGAATTTACTACAGTTGAAGAGCATTTAGATATGATGCTAATGTTTGGTAAAATTTCTGAGGAAGAAAGAACTAAATTTTTAAAGTTAGCTAATACACCAAAAGCTCAATTAACTACTGAAGAACTAGAAGAAGTACAAACTGTATTTCAACCAATGAAACCGGTGTATGTAAATTCTTTTATAGATCAAGGAATACTTAGAAGACTTTATGTTAAATCATCTAGTTTTCCATTAGTACCTGCTTTAATTAAAAATACAGAGTTAGAAACTATGTTGGATTTGATGATCCAAACAAAAACTAACAGAGCTGCATTTGGTACTGCAGTAAAAGTAGGTAATACTACTCAAAAGTTAGATGTTTTTGAAAAATTATCTTCATTAGATGAAAATGGTGTACAAATTATTGAAAATAAAAAAGAAGTAACACACCAAGGAACTAAAATTAATGGGTTTGATTCAACTTACGATTATACTCCTCATATTGTAGAACCTCCTAGAGATGCCATTAAAATTCAACAAGAGGTACCTTACAAAGATAAAGAGGAAATTAACAAAGTAACTCAAGCATCTAAATTGATCTTTGTCAATATGCTAAAAGAGGAATTTAATACAAATGCTTTACCAAATAAAGTTAAAAATTATTTGAAAGCTAAAAATAATGGCAGTTTATCTACAATAGTTACAGGAGAAGCATTACAAGAAGCTTACCACGATTTATATAGAGAATTATATGAAAATGGTAGAAATGAACTAGCTGCTGAAATACTAGATGCAAAAGGTAAAGTAAATATTAACAAGCTTAAAGCTATTATAGTAAAAGAAGCTAAAGCAAGAAATATGCCTTCTAATGTAGTTAATGGCATTATAAATGATGAAGGTTTAAAATTCTTACCTTACTCTATTCATTCAGATAAGTTTGAAGCATTGTTAATGTCAATTGTTAATAATAGAGTTATTGCACAAAAACTTCCAGGTAGATCTTATATATTAGGAACTGAAGAAGGTTTTGCATTTAAAACTGGCGCTGAAGGACAAGAGTACTTAAATAAAACTGAAGGAATAATTTATACTGATAAATATTCAGGTAGTTTAAATGCAGTTAGCAAAAAAGATGGTAAAATGTTACCTACTCAAGTATTTATTCAATCTAAATTTAAATTAAATAACGGATCTAAATTAGATTTAAGAGCTAAAGATGCTGATGGAAATTGGTTGTGGTTAAAAGAAAACGATGAAGGCACCGTTTCTATTGATTTTAATAAAATAGATCCAGAAGTATTGAGAATATTTGGTATGAGGATTCCTAATCAAGGGCCCAATTCAACTGCTAATATGGAAATCGCAGGGTTTTTACCAGAAGGTTCAGGTGATTTAATTATTGCATCTAGAGATTTAACCAAGCAAATGGGATCGGATTTTGATATTGATAAATTATATTCTTATCAAAAATCTGCTTTCATTAATAGTGCAGGTAAATTAGTAGTTCTTACGGCTGAAAATAAAAATGATTTAGTAAATCAAAGGAATACTAAATTTAAAGAAGCATTTGAGAAAAAAGGAGAAAAAAGCTACGAAGATTTTGTAGAGATACTTCAAGGTATGAAAGACGAAACTGAATTGTCTGACGAATACTTTGATATGATGAAAGCTTTAAAAATAAAACAGTTTAATGAAGACAATGTTGAAGCTACTGAAGAAGAAAAAGAAAAAATAGAAAAAGCTCTTGATAATTTAAGTAAAAAATTAGATATAAAAGTGCTTAAAAATGACATCATTGATATACATTTTGCAGTAGCTTCTAATCCTACAAAAGGAATTCAAGCACAAATGGCTACTCCTTTAGGATTTGGTTATTTAAAGACTACAGCTGAAAATATTGAAGGATGGAGAGAAAATAGAGGAAAAGTATCTTCTGCTAAATTTACAGGCTTATCTGATCAGTTTATGAAAGATAAGTATATTTCCGGAAGTAATGGTGGAATGGGAACAGGTATGTATTCTATTGACTCTGTATTTAATGCAATGCTTCAAGGTAAAAATGTGTTTTTAACACAACCAGGAGGAGAAGCTGGACCAGTACCTAGACTTATTAAATTTGCTGGAAGAACCTCTAATAAATTATCTGATGAAAGAACTCTTAGTGGTGGGTATACTAAATCTGATGTAATTTCTTGGTACCAATCAGCTTCAGTTGATAATGCTAATGAAAACTTAATGGGTAAGCTTAACATGAATAGTTATACAATGGCTGCAACTAGAGCATTAAACCAATTAGGTTTTCAAGAAGAAACATTATTACTTATTTCTCAAGATATTATTTATGATTATATTAATGAAATAGCTAATTTACAATCAAATACTAATGATTTTATGGGTGATGCACAAGCAGAAGCTTATGAAAAAATTAAGAAAGACTATAATTTAGGATCAACTGCAGAAGTTACTGCTGATGCTCTAACAGTCACTAAATTATCTGAAATGCTAGAACAAGGAGAAACTGCTTCCAGATACAAAGATCATCAACATGCAGCTTTAGATTTCTTTATTGAAATGGATTTACTAGGAACTTCTATCCTTAAAGTAGCTACAAGTGTTAATACAGATACTAAAGGATTAGGTATAAGTATGATCGAAGCTAACATGAAAGTTAATAATGTTGCTGAATTAACTGGTCATACAGGATTTGCAAATATTGAGGCTGTACTTGAGAAAAATGGTGTTAAAACTATTAATGGATTAGCAACTACTCATGGTTTAGAATTTGGTACTGAAATATTAAATCAGATCTACCCTTATAATAGTACCGAAGTATTGACTATTTTTAATAAGATAGAAGAGCTTAGAGGAACTAAAGAGAAATCTACATACGCTAGAGTTAAAGCAAGAAAAGACGCTTGGAAAGCTATGAAAAGCTACAAGTTTAATACAGCTGAATCTAAAGTAGTTGAAGATATTAACTCAGATAGAAAGAATTTAATGATTGATATTCCTGGAGTAAATGAATCATTGGCTACTGTAATTGCTAAAATTAAAAAAACAGATCACGCTATTAATTACAATGCTTTCTTCAAACGTTTGAATTATAATATAAGTAAAAATGGCGAACTTTCTACAATAAGTATTAATGCTAGTTCTAGAGAGGCTTTGGACGAAGAAGTAATTTACCAAGCATTTTATAGTATGTTAGTTAGTAAAAATGACGAAGTAATTACTACTGTTAAAATAAATGGAGAAACTTACGATTATACTTATAAAACATTAGCACAAGATTTAATTAACTATCAATTTGTTAATGGTTTACAGCAAGGTCCAACAGACTTTACTAAATACATACCAGAAGCATACATAACTGAAGCTACAAAGCTTAAACAAATAGCTATTGATGGAAGTATAGGTAGAGTAGATAAAGAAGCTCATAGAACAGATGTACATCCTTTTATTGTTCAATATTTTCAACATAATCCTTATTTAAATTTGGATAAAGAAATTGAAACAGAAGAAATAGATCCTATCACTCATCAACCTATTAAAGTTAAAAATGTATTTAAGAGAGGATCTAAAAAAGTAAATAATAAATCAGTACCTACTTTATTTAAATTGAACGAACAAGGGGATTATGTTGAACTTCCTACTTTAGGTAACAAATCTAATATGGAGTACAATGGTGATATAGGACAATATAATGTTTCTGTTAATAAATATCAAAATCCGGCTACATTAGCGCCAGTGCGTGTTCCAGTCAAAGCTAAACCAACTTCTATAAATTCTAAAGTAGTTGCTAACCCGGTTAAGCAAAAGTTGAATGATGAAGGCCCATACAGTTGGAATGCTATTAAAGGCAAAAGAAAAGGTAATAGACAAGATGTTTTAAACATCCTTGAAGAAATAGCTAATGGAGATACTAGTGATAATAATCAATATCTTTCAGAGTTAATATTAATAAATGAACATTTATTACCTGAAAACCTTACCTTTGAGATTAATAAAGAAGGAGACAATGAATACAATTGGGGAACTAATAGTATTACATTAAGTGAAAGGTCAGTAGTTGTAGACGGAAGAAGTCAAGAAGAAACATTTTTACATGAGTTAGTTCATAGTTTTTCTTCCACTATTGTTAACGATTTTAATGAAGGTAAATTAGATAAAAAATCAGCTGAGCATAAAATACTGACTTCTTTAGATAAAAAAAGAAACTCTTTAATAAGTAAAATAAACGCTGGAAAAATAGAAGGATTAACTGCAGAAGGATTAAAGGAAGTAACTGATTTTCAAATAGCTATGGAGTTATTAAATGCTGGTAAAAAAGTAGATAATATACCTACAAAACCTTCTACTGATATGTTTAACAAGTATTACGGATTTGTTAACTTAAAAGAGTTCATGACCATGAGTACTAGTAATCCAACATTCAGAGAACAGTTGAATGGAATTAAAAGAGCTGATGGTGCTTCATGGATTCAAAAGATAGTTGATGAAGTAATGGAATTCTTTGGAGAAATCTTAGGAATAACCAAAGAAAACTCTGAATTAAGAGCTGTAATGGAAGATATTATATTATTTGTACAAAGAGATGCAAATAGTTTAAATGAGGCAACACAAGGAGATATGATAGTGATTAACTCCAAAATAGATAGTATGGTCAAAGAAGGAGTAATTGAAAAAGATTGTTCTGGAAAGTTGACTGCTAAAAATGGCATGACAAATGCAACTAAAGGTACTGGTTGGAAAATGGTAAAAGATTTTCAAGGACAGCCTAAACATTCACAAGGAGGAGTTGATATATCAATATCTAATAAAGGAGTAAGTATGAGGAGAGGGAGTAGTGATATAAAAGCGGCACATGGGCTATTAATACCAACTGAAGACGAAGTTTTAAAAAAAACAACTACAACTGATGATAATAAAACAGTACCAATACAAGGTTCTGGAGGTATTCCTTCTTCAGGTGGTAATGTTATAACTGATTTTATAGAGAACAATGCAGGTAATCTCTTGGAAAAAAAAGGTGCAATTCATGTTTTAAATTATCCAACTGAATACACTAGCGAAGAATTTAGGAAGGCTGCTGGTTACCTTGGTAATCTATATGCTACTGAAGATGCTAATGATAATAGACCAATTATTATTACTCCTGGACTCCGAGGCACTAAATAGGTGCCTAAAGATCCTATTAAAAAGCTATTTAAGTACTAAAATAAAAGCAGTATTAGTTTAGTGTAGTAAACAAAAGTTATTTTAAAAGTTAAAAATGGAAAAAACAAATATAGAAGTAGAAGGAGGGGAATTACTAATTATGTCTAAAGAAGGGCATTATGCAGTAATTCCTTCAAAAGATAGAAGTAAAGTAAAAAATATGTTAGATACCGGTTGTGAAGACTGTATAAATTCTTATATAAACAAACTACCAAAAGAAAAAGATTACGCTGAAGATGGTAGTTTGTTATCTTCTTTCATAAACAAAGCTAAAAGTGCAATAAACAAAGGAGAAGATATTGCAAAAGATGTATACAGTAAAGGAGAAGATATTGCAAAAGATGTATACAATAAAGCGAAGACTACTGTAAAGTCTTATGTAGAAACAGCAAAAAACACAGTAGAAGATGCTGTATATGATGCATCTAATATTATTACCGATATTAAAAAAGATGCGAAAACTACTTATCAAGTTGCTAAAAATAAAGTATTATCTGCCTCAGAAGATATAGGTGAAACTAAACATAATCAGCAAATCAATAGCAATGTGTATGATTTTTCTGAAATTGATTCGCCAGAGAAGTCAATAGATAGAAAAGAATATTCAGTAGATAGAAGTCAGTACACTTACAAATCACTTGATGATGTAGATAAAACATGTAAGGACTTAGAATGTACCTCTGCAATAACAAACAACTATTTAAAAAGTGGTCAAGCTAATTTTGTAGATAAGTTTAATGCTAGGGGATCCGGGTGGACTATGCAACAAAATTTAGAAAATGCTGGCGCAAGTTCAATAGCTAATGTATTTTCATTTTTAACTCTTAAAGAAAAAGAAAAGATGTCAAAATCAGATGTAATAAAGTATGTAAATGAAACTACTAGCTCTGATAACTATAAGAATAATTTAAAAAGTAATTTGCAAGGTGGTGATTACGTTTCTTTACTATATCCAGACAGTAAAAACTTTGAAAAAGCAAAACAACAATCTAATAATAATTTTTTAACCACACACGGGGGAGAAATTGTTGTTATAAATGGCGAAAAAATGGTCAGAGATAATGTACATGGTGTATATAACTATAGACCTTTAGACAAAGTATTAGAAGGTAAAGACAAAGATGGCGTAAGAATTTCAGGAGCAGTTAATTTATCTAAAACAGAAGACCAAGCTTACTATGAAGATAATAATTTTAAGTTAAATACTGCACATGTAGATTCGCCTTCTTACGAAAACCTATTTAGTAAGGCAGCTTACCGAGCATCAGAAGCACAAAACGCTAATAAAAAAGCTATTATGACTAAGTACGATATAGATGAAGCAACTTGGGAAAAATACAAAAAAGTATCTAAGTCAATAATGATGAAAGAGTCTAATTTTGGAAGAGCTGAAAATAACGAAAAATATAATGCAGATTCTGGTAGGTCTGTTGTAGGAAAAGTACAAGATATATTTACGGATTTAGGAGAAGCAGTTGGATATGGAGAAGAATCTAGAACATTAGGTAATATTAAATTTAAAAACTACTATTCTGACGATGAATTAACAGATTTAGGGCTAAAAGAATTTATTGATTCAGACAATGCAAGTGTAATGGAATCACCTGAGGTGTCAGGAATAATGGTAATGGATGCATTATTAAAAAATAAGCAGAAATTTAATAGCATGTTAAAAGGCGTTCCAAAATCAATTATAGAAAAGAACAAAGAAATATTTGAAAAATTAGAATACATTTCCTGGAATCAAGGATATGATAAGATTAAAATAAATGTGGATAATTGGAAAAAAACAGGCGATATTAATGAACTGAAAAAATACTTTGTAGATGACAAAGGTAAACCTACACAAACATACGGGGATATAATATCCCTATTTAATGATTATCAAGTTAAAAAAAATTAACACAATAAGAAATGAGTTGCGTATATATATATAAAAATAAAAGGTTTAGCACTAAAAAAGAATTAGCTGATTTTATGTTAGGAAAGGAGCAATCTCCTAATCAACCATCTACTAGTGTAGGTCTACCAGCACAACCAACTAGTGAGGTTAAACCAGGAGTATCAGAATTATTTGAATCTAATCCTGAGTTATCTAATGCTGTATATGAAGTTTTAGGATTTCA
>ERZ888423.884-NODE-884-length-28903-cov-9.930706_pt1 | contig 28903 bp, 24 predicted proteins | sample MGYA00520523_ERZ888423 | MGnify/ENA primary metagenome ERZ888423 (study PRJEB32303, sample SAMEA104408611) | aquatic metagenome | biome: Brackish water; feature: Pelagic; material: water | place: Baltic Sea | collected 2014-06-08T10:24:00 | depth 30,27 m ...
TACTATAAATTGCCGTGAGGATGGATAGTATCGCCACGCCGCGGGCCGCTGATCATCCAGCTAGCGCTTGGCATAGCGGTCGAGTGCGCACCTGTTTACAAGCAAACTCTTTTGCGCAGGCAGTCTTCAGTCTTCAGTCTTCAGTCTTGGGGATGTTGGTGGTGGCGTGGGGGAGACTTGAACTCCCGACCTATCGATTATGAGTCGATCGCTCTAACCAACTGAGCTACCGCGCCTAAACACTTGGTTGCTTTAGATAAGGCGTTGGTCCCTGTCAAACAGGTTTTGGACGCGAATGCCTGCTTGGGCGGGCTTTCCTGAGGGACAGGTGCAAGATAGGCTTGGATTTGGCCAATAGAGGGCGATTTTGATGCAAAAGAACATCCTGTTCGTGATGTATGACCAGTTGCGGTTTGATTACCTGAGTTGCGCCGGCCATCCGCATTTGAGCACCCCCAATTTTGACCGAGTCGCGGCCAAGGGTGTGCGGTTTACCAGCGCCTATGTGCAATCGCCCGTTTGCGGGGCATCGCGAATGTCGACCTATACAGGGCGCTATGCGAGCAGTCACGGTGCGCAATGGAACGGCTTTCCCCTGCGGGTCGGCGAGATGACCATGGGCGATCACTTGCGCGCCCATGGTATGGACTGCTGGCTGATTGGCAAAACGCATATGAAGGTGGATGCGGCCGGGATGGCGCGTCTGGGGCTATCGCCGGACACGGTGATTGGTGCCCGTCAGGCCGAGTGTGGCTTTGACGTGTGGTGCCGTGATGATGGTTTGTGGGCATGGGGGCCGGACGGGTTTTATGACGCCAAACGCAGCCCCTATAACGAATACCTGAAATCGCGCGGCTATGACGGGGAAAATCCTTGGGCGGATTATGCCAATGCGGGGGTCGCGGGCGGCGAAATGGCAACGGGATGGATCACGGAAAATGCCAGTAAACCCGCCAATATCCGCGAAGAAGATAGCGAAACACCTTGGCTGACGCGCCAAGCGATGGCGTTTATTGATCAGGCTGACGGGCCGTGGTGCGCACATCTGAGTTATATCAAACCGCACTGGCCCTATATTGTGCCCGCGCCCTATCACGCAATGTATGGACCCGAACATGTGCTGCCAGCGATGCGGGATGCCGTTGAACTTGATGACCCGAACCCGATCTACGGCGCCTTTGCACAAAGCGATTTTGCCAAACTATATCAAAAGGACGAAGCGCGCGAGGCGGTGATCCCGGCCTATATGGGATTAATCAAGCAATGCGATGATCAGCTTGGCGTTCTGTTGGATCATCTGACGGCCACGGGGCGCGATAAGGACACGGTGATCGTGCTCACGTCCGATCATGGCGACTATCTGGGTGACCACTGGCTGGGCGAAAAAGATATGTTTCACGACCAGTCCGTGAAAGTGCCGTTGATCGTGTTTGATCCATCTGTCGATGCTGACGCGACGCGCGGAACGACCTGTGACGCTTTGGTCGAATCGATTGACCTTGCGGCGACATTTATCGAAATGGCTGGTGGAGCGGTGCCTGATCACATCGTCGAGGGGCGCTCGCTCATGCCATTCCTGCGTGGTGAGGCCCCTGACTGGCGTGACTATGCGATAAGCGAATATGACTATTCCTGCCAGCCGATGCGCGCTGGTCTGGGCGTGGCCCCGCGCGATGCCCGCTTGTTCATGGTCGTTGATAAGCATTGGAAGTTCATCCACGCTGAAGGGGGATTTCCCCCGATGTTGTTCGATTTGAACACTGACCCGCAGGAATTGCGTGACCTAGGTCGTCGTGGTCTGCACGATGATGTTTTGGCATTGATGTATGAGCGCCTTGGCAAATGGGGGCGCAGGTTGTCGCAGCGCGTCACGGTATCAGACGCCGATATTATGGCGCGTCAGGGCGGGTCCGAAGGTGTCGGGATTCTCCACTGGCTTTGGGACGGATCCGAGGTGTCGGCGGAGGCGTTAGAGCGCTATCGCGGGCCTGCTCGCCAGCGTCATGTGGATGACGACTAGGGTGCAGAGAAACGCCAGCTTGTGACCTGCTCGTAGGTCTGATCGGGGTGCAATTCGATGCTTGGGAACCCTGCGTGGTTTGGTGCATCAGGCCAGCCTTGCGCCTCGATGGCGAGACCTTCGTAGGGCGCGCGGTTCGGGCGCTGGGCATTGCGTGCGTCAAATACCTGAATGCCGGGCTGATTGGTGGCGACGGTCATTTCGACGCCGGATTGTCCGGCTAACGTCAGCACATCACGCGGTGCAACCGTTGTGTCGGACAGGCAAAAGTTATTGTCGAAGGCTGGGTGTTGCGGCGAGATTCTGCGCGCCTTGCGAAAATCAAAACTGGTGCCGGTGACATCGACGATTTCGCCTGTCGGGATGAATTCATCGTCCGTGGGCAGGTAATGATCTGCCGCAATACGCAGGCGGTGGCCGTCCCAAGTATCGCTACCGTCAAGGTTCCAATAACTGTGGTTGGCCATGTTGATCAGGGTCGGCGCGTCCGTGGTTGCGGTGACGGTTAAGCGCAGCGTGGTTTCCAAGACTTCAAAGCGTGCTGTGATTTTTCGATTTCCGGGGAATTCCCCTTCGCCATCTGGCAGATTAAGCGACAAAATGCATAAAAAATCATCAGAATTATCAATTTGCCACACTTTTAGGTGGGTCGCGGCACTACCGGAATGCAGGCTATGTCGCCCGTTGAAATTCGCCTCGAACTGATGCGCCACGCCGCCAATCGGCGCGGTTGCATTGGTTAAACGATTGGCAACGGGGCCGATCAAACTGCCAAAATGATGCATCCCGCCCTGATAATCTGACAGGTTGGCGCTGTTCAGGGTCAACCCATAAGGCACCCGCGTCAGCCGCACATCCTGCAAGACGGCACCCCACGTCAGGATTTTGACGGACAGCCTGTCATTCCCGATCGTGATCGCATGGACGTCTTGTCCGTCTTTGGTTGTGCCGAAAACTGTCACGCAAGTGGCTCCCAATGTACCCCGGCAGCAGGGATAATGGTTCCGTTCCAATCGAGCGCCGCGGGGGCGTAGTTAAACACGAAACGATGTGTGTCGGTGTCGCGAATACGCAATCCATCGGGCAGGGTGTGGGTTTCAAGGTCAAGGATATCGCAGTGATAGCCGATGATCCGGTCGAACGTATCGTCGTCGGGCCAGCCTGCGAGGTAGCGCAGATTGTCGCTGCCCATGATCGCGGGGTGGCCCGATTTGGTGGTCATATGGGCGGTTTCGGCGCCTTCAAGGTGTTCAAACCAATGTCGGAAACGCCCGCCGCCAGAGAGTTTGACACTTGCATTGGGCGGGATGCTTTCGGTCAGCGCTACGCTCACATCCAGCCCGTCGATATTGGGGCCAAGCGGGGTTGGAATGCTGATATCATTTGTCTTTGTATCGGTGCGCGGACCGATAAGGGCGATCCCCTCAAAACGTGCAAGTGCGGCGCGCAATGGGTCCGACAGGTGCATGATCCCGGGGGCGAGGACCAGTTTGTAGTTGCTAAGGTCGGCGCAATCTGGTGGCAGGATGTCGATGTTCAAACCGGCGCGGCGCAGGGCGCGATAAGCGGCAAAGGCAAGCCGGAACATATCGAAATCTGCACCTTGGGGCTGGGCCTGCCAAGCCCAAGCGCTTTCGTAATCGAACACGAGCGCGGCCTGTGCTTTGGCTGTGCCGACGTCTGGCAATCCGTTTATCTCATTCGCAACTTGCGCTGCTTCGGCCAATGCGGGGGCATCCGCGCTATCAGGGCGCAACAGGCCCGCGTGCATTTGTTCCTGGGCAAATGGGGCTTGTCGCCAGCGGAAATAGCAGACGGTTTCAGCGCCGTGGGCAAAGGCCTCCCATGCCCAAAGGCGGGCCATTCCGGGCAGAGGGGCAGGATTGTAGGGCGCCCAGTTCACGGGGCCGGGTTGCTGTTCCATGATCCACCAACGGCCACGCCCTACGGCACGGTAAAGATCATGGTGGAACGCTTGATTGTCGGGGTCACCCTGACGCAGGAATTTCAACTTGTGATCGTCGCTGCCTTCGATCCGGTCAGACAAGAACCCAATCGGGTAGCTGTCCCACGAGGCGATATCAAGGTCGGCCCCGACCTTCCAGTGATCAAACGAGGTTTCGCGCCCCATGTAGTTATGGATGATGGGAGCGTCCGAATGTGCGCGGATTTCATCGACTTGAATGCGGTTGAACGCGACGACCTGATCGCTGGAATAGCGCGCGAAATCGAGGACGTGCGGGTGGTTGGGTTCGGTCACTGTCAGGTTAGGCAAATCAATTTGCGACCAATCGTCATAATCCATCGACCAGAACACATTGCCCCACGCGCGGTTCAGGGCATCGGGGCTTTGGTAGCGCTGTGCAAGCCAATCGCGAAACCCTGCGCGGGCAGCATCAGAATAGCTACGTGTTGTGTCGTGACAGGCGTATTCATTGTCAGTTTGCCACGCTTGAATGTGCGTATTTGATCCGTAGCGCTCTGCCATGAGCCGCGTGATCCGGCGAGACTCTTCGCGGTAACCTGCGTGGCTAAAGCAGTAGTGCCGGCGGGATCCAAATTTGCGTGGCCGGTCTTGGGCGTCAACGGCCAGCATATCGGGGTGCTTGTCCAGCATCCAGCGCGGGGGTGTCGCGGTGGGCGTTCCCAGGATGATTTTCAGGCCAGCAGAGCCTAAGGTTTCGATGGCGCGGTCAAGCCATTCCCATTGCAGGTTTCCGTCTTGGGGTTCGATCCGCTGCCATGCAAATTCACCGATCCGGACCCACGACAAGCCCGCAGCGACCATGCGCGCGGCGTCGTTGGCCCAAATATCTTCGGGCCAGTGTTCGGGATAGTAGCAGACGCCGAGGGTGCGTTTCATTGGATGCCTTCAGAGGATTACTTGGTGTTCGGGTTGTCCCGTGTGAGCGACTTTGGTGGCTAAGACCTTGCCATCATGGGCGCTTGGATTTGAAAGGCCCACGGCGGCGGACGTGCAGAACAGGGTTTGCAAGTCTTCGCCGCCAAATGCGGGGCACGATGTTTGTGATGCGCCAAATGCGACGGCCTCGATAAAGGTGCCGTTTGGGTCGTAACATGCGACACGGTTGGCACCCCATTGCGCGTTCCAGAAGTTGCCTGCGGCGTCGACGACTGCGCCATCGGCGTGGAAATCGGTGCCGGAGAGATCAAGCCACAGCGTGGGGTCGCCCTTGGGCCAGCCGTCTTTATCAAGAGCAACGCGCATGATCCTTTGCGTCGGCGTGTCGGTGAAATATGCGTGGTTGCCATCGGGGCTAAAGCAGATTGCGTTGCTGATGGTGATGGGGGCGTAAAGCTGGCGAAGTTCACCGCGATAAAAGCGATAGATCGCGCCTGCATGGTGTTCGGCGTTGATTCCCATCGTGCCAATCCAGAAGCCGCCGTAAGGGTCGGCGCGCCCGTCGTTTGAACGGGTTATCGGATTGTCGGATTCCAGTGGGGCAAGGGTTTCTGCGCTGCCATCTGTAAGGTTGAAATGGTGAAGGGCGGAAGCCGAGGCGAGGATCAGCGATGTTTCGTCAACCCATCCAGCGGCGGAAACATATTCGTCAAAGCCCCACGATAGGGCTTTGGAATGGAGGGTTTTGCCAAGAATATCGAACCAGAACAGTTCGTTGCGGGTGGGGTGCCACAGTGGCCCTTCGCCAAGCTGGCATATGCGGGCGTCAAAGATCATGCGCGCGCGGCGTCGTAGGCTGCAACGATGTCGCGGGCGCGGGCAGCGATATCGGCGACCGTCATTCCGGGTTTATAGAGCGCGGACCCGATGCCGAAGCCATCCGCACTTGCGGCGAACCAATCGGCAAAGTTTTCGGGGCCAGCGCCGCCCACGGCATAGACTTGGGTGCCTGTTGGCAGCACGGCACGGATCGCGCGTAATCCATCAGGGCCAAGCAGCGTTCCGGGAAATATTTTTAGCCCGTCCGCGCCGTTTTTTAGGGCAGCGAAGCATTCAGTCGGGGTCATCACGCCAGGCCAGCTTTGCAGGCCTGCGGTCTTGGTGGTGACGATCACGCGCGGGTCGGTGTTTGGCGACACGATCAGCTTGCCGCCTGCCTGTGCAACACGACCAACGTCATCCGTGGACAAGACCGTGCCTGCGCCGATCAGGGCGTGGTGCCCGTGCGCATCGGCCATGGATTTGATGCTGTCGAACGGATCCGGAGAGTTCAGCGGCACTTCGATTTTGGTGATGCCTGCGTCGATCAGGGCGCTCGCGGCGGCGGCGGCTTCGGGCGGGGTGATTCCGCGCAGGATGGCGATGATATTACGGGTCATGTGGCGGCTTTCATACGGCGGTAGGCAGCAGTGAGGCCTGCCAATGTGGCCCGGTCGCCATCGGTTTGGATGACGGGCACACCTTGGGCCGTGATTGCGGCAGTGTAAATCTTGGCCAAGCCACCCGCGCCCAACACAGCGACGGATTGACCAAGCCAATAGGGTCGTGCGGCGGCGAGTTCGGCACCGATCAGCAGGCCCGACAGGCGCGCGCGGGCGGCGTCACGACACTGGCCATTGACGAGTTCATTGGCGCGCAGGTTGAACAGGCGCGCGGCCATGGCCTCGGGTTTGGACATGGCTTCGGAAACGGCATTGGCAAAGGCGGCATCGTCCCAGCCGTCGCCGATGGAGTGGCGCAGCACGGATTGGCCGGACAAAAGCGCGAACATTTCACCCGTCATGAAGGTTTGGAAGCTGATCACTTCGTCGGCGCTGACGTGGACCCATTTGGTGTGGGTGCCGGGCAGGCAAATCACGCCGTCCCATTTGGGATTGAGCGACAGGAAGCCAGCGATTTGGGTTTCCTCGCCCCGCATCACATCGGCGGGCTGCAGTTGTTTGATGCCGGAAATGACGTGGACATCCACTCGTGGGCCGGGGGCCTTGGCCAGACCGTAGCCCAAGGGCGGGCAGGGCGTGGTCGCATATGGCGCTTCGACCCAGCCTTGGCGGCTGCCAACCATACCGCAGGCGATCATCGGGCCGCTGCAGCCCCAGTCACCGATCAGATCGAACAGCGCACCTTCGAACTGATCGCGCGCTAGGGTGCCCATGCCGCGGTCAGACTTCACGGTCTGCAGCACGGTTCCGCTGCCGGTCATGCCCCAAGCCCGCAGGTGGGTCGTGCCCCAGTCAATAGCGATCCAGTCGGGTTTGGTCACAGTTTCTCCCCTTCGAGCACCCACATACGGTCAGGGAAGGACCAAGGCAACGTGATCCCATGGGCCATCAGGTAACGGCCGGATGCGGTCAGTGGGCCGGATTTTAGCGCGGGCGTGCCGCGTGACAGACGGTTAATTTCTTCCCGATTGGCGAGGGTGATTTTGTAGCTGGCAGCAGGGTCCAGATTTGTCAGGCGTAGCGGGCGCGGGGCGATTTGGGCCGATGTATCAGCCTTGCCCGCAAAGACGACGAAACGCGCGCCATCCCTGGCCATTTGTTGTTCGGCGATCACTGCAGGATCAGCACTGTCCAATCGTAAGATATCGGCGCGCTGCATCCAACCGCGGTTCGCCTTCCACCATGCGGTGACGTGGCGCAGAACGGCGGCTTCTTTGTCGGTCAATTCACGCGGGTCCATCTCGAAGCCCATGTGGCGTTGTGCAGCAACCCATGCGCGGAAAGTGATGTCGTGCATCCGACCGGAGGTATGACAAAAACGTGGTCCAACGTGGCTCCCGGTGACGCAGAGCGGCAGGAACAGGGCGGCGTTGTGCTGGATGCGCAGGCGTTCAAGCGCGTCGTTGCTATCGGACAGCCAAACGCGCTGCGTGCGGTGCAGAATCCCGAAATCAATCCGGCCACCACCGCTGGCGCAGCTTTCGATTTCCACATGCGGAAAGTCGGCGCGCAGGCGATCAATCAGCGTATATGACCCGCGTGTTTGTGCCGCATCGGGCATCGGCAAGACGCGGTTATGGTCCCATTTTATATATTCGATTTGATGGTCGCGCAGGATCGCCGACATGCGGTCATATAGGAAGTCGCGCACTGCGGGCAGCGCCATATTCAGCGCCTTTTGCTGGCGACCTAACGTCTGGTCTTCGCCACCCAAAGCCCAATCGGGATGCGCGCGGTGAATGTCGCTATCGGGGTTGATCATCTCTGGTTCGAACCAGATGCCGAAGGTCATATTCAGGCTATGGACGTGATCAATCAGCGGGTGCAAGCCGTCGGGGTATTTGCGCGCATCTACCGTCCAGTCAGACAGGCTGCGCGTGTCATCATCGCGCTGCCCGAACCAGCCGTCATCCAGCACGAAACGTTCGGCGCCAAGGTCGGCGGCGCGGGTGGCAATGTCTTTCAGGGCTGGCACGTTGTGATCGAAATAGATCGCTTCCCAGCAGTTGTAGTGCACGGGGCGTGGCGCGTCTGGCTTGGGCCACGTGACGATGCGGTCGCGCAGGTGGCGTTGGAATGCGACAGCACAACCGTTCAAGCCGCTGGGCGAATAGGTAATATAGAGCGGTGCGGTTTTGAATTGGGTCGCGGCTTCGGTTTCCATGCGGGCGGCATGGCCCCACTGGATTTGGCGGCGTCCGTCTTGCAATTCCTCTGCGATCATCCCGTGGCCGCCTGACCAGCCGTAGTGGAAACCATACGCCTCGCCTTGGGTGTTCGTCGCGCCTGTACAGGGCACGATCAGGCCGGGGAAATGTTCGTGCCCTGTTCGCCCCGTGCGGTTTTCGCGGTAGCGGATGCCTGCGGACCACGGCGTGCGGTTGAGCTGAAATTCACCGCACCACCGGCCCGAAAAATCGATCATGTCATCGGCGTGTTGCGGCGCGGGCAGGACGGGTGCGCAGAGCCAGTGCAGGTGCACGGGCGCGTCGGCATCAAGCACGGTTTGCGCAGTGATGATGTGGGTCGCGGGGTCAATCGCGAAGGTAAAGGTGAGGGTCAGGCCGTTGTCGGTGTCCCGGTAGATCAGGCGCAGACCGTTACTTTGTTCATCGCTGTCGTAGCAGAATTTCGGCAGCAGCGGCGTGCCGCTGTCGTCACGCACGATCAGGCCGGGCTGGCCTGGAAAACTGCGTGAGGCTTCGGGACATAGTGAGAGGTCGGGGTTGGCATCCAGCATACCGCCGGTGACGTCAATCGCGTGGGCGGCATGCAGGGTTTTTAGATCCTCGCCAGCGGGCAAGGACGGCCCCCAGTAAACCACCTGCGGCAGTCGTTCACCCGTCGCGGCCAGAACAAGGGTCTGGCGCGAATCATCAAGTCTCCAATTGTGCATTATTTGACGGCGCCAAGAGTAAGGCCTGCAATAAAGTGCTTTTGCATCAAGAAAAACATCGCGACGGGGGGCAGGGCGGCAACGATGCTGCCTGCGCTCATCAGGTGATAGGCGGCGCGGTACTGCGCGTTAAAGCTGGTTATGCCGGCGGTGACGGGTTGGCTTTCGGCGCCTTGGGTCAGGACCACGGCCCAGAAATAATCGTTCCAGATGAAGGTAAAGATCAGCACAGACAGGGCGGCGATCGCAGGCTTCATCAACGGAAGGACGACATACCAAAAGATGCGCCACTCGGCGATACCTTCGACGCGTGCTGCCTCGATCAGCTCGAACGGCAGCGCGCGGATAAAGTTGCGCATGAATAGGGTGCAAAAGCCGGTTTGAAAGGCGATGTGAAACAGCACGAGGCCCGTCTTGGTGTTATAAAGCCCCATGTCCACGGTCAGGTCGCGCACAGGTACCATCAGGATTTGGAACGGCACGAAATTACCCGCGACGAACATAAAGAAAATCCACAGGTTCGCGCGGAATTTATAGATGCCAAGGGCAAATCCGGTCATGCAGGACAGGGCGACTGCGCCGATCACAGTGGGGACGGTGATAAAGACGGAGTTCAGCAAATAGCGGGGCATTTGCGATTCAAAGAAGACCTTGCCGTAGTTGGTGAAGCCTTCGAATGACGAGGGCCAGCCCCAGTAGTTGCCGCCCGAAAAGTCGCTATCCGGTTTGATCGAAAATACCATGACGGCGATCAGTGGCATCAGCCACAAGAACAAGGCGACGGGCAGCAGGCTTTGGTAGGTCAACTGCCATGTGCGGGACGTTTTTTCGACAGGTGTCGGGAACATCTTAGCGGCCCCTTTCTTCTTGATACATCGACCATAGGAAGTAGACGATAAAGACCAACATGATCAGGAACAGCACCACGGCGATAGCTGCGCCATAGCCCATCCGCAGCCCGTATTCACCTAGCGATTTTTCAAACATGTAGAACGACAGCACGCGGGTTGATCCGAAAGGGCCGCCGTTGGTCATAATGCTGATCAGATCGAAGGATCGCAGCGCGCCGATAATAGTGACGACAAAAGCGATGAAGGTGGCGGGTTTCAGTTGCGGAATGATGACGTGCCAAAGCATCCGCACACCCTTGGCCCCGTCAAGACGGGCCGCTTCTACCTGTTCGGGATCCACGGCGTTCAGGCCGGTCAGATAAAGGATCATGCAATAGGCCGTTTGCGGCCAAAGGCCCGCAAGGATCACGCCGTATGTGGCCAGTGTTGGATCGCCTAGCACGTTAATGGAATCAATCCCGAACCATCCCAGCGCCACGTTCAACAGGCCGAATTTAGGGTCGTAAAACCATGTGAACACAAGGCCGACGACGACTTGGGAAATCACGAATGGGAAGAAGAATAGCGACTTGTAAAGCCGGATGCCTTTGACCGTTTGGTTCAGGAATAGCGAGATGAACAGGCCCGCAGGGATTGCGAGCAGATAGAGCACCAGCCATTTCACGTTGTTGATCAGCGAGGTGTGGAATTTCCGATCGTCCATCAATTCGACGTAATTGGCCAGCCCGACTTGCGCGCCTAGTTCAGACATGTCGCCCAAACCGTTCCAATCAAACGTCGAGATATAGAACGATTGGAACACCGGAATGATTACGTAGAAGGCAAAGAAAATAAGGCCGGGCGTCAGGAAAAGCCACGGTGCGATGGATTGCCGGTTGCGATACAGCCATGACGGATTGTGATCGGCGTTGCGCGCGGTATGGGCAGTTTCAGACATCGACGTCGTCCTTGCGTGGCTCATTTGGAAAGCGCCTTGGCGGCTTGCAAATGGGTCAGTTGGGTTGGGGTGGGCGGGGCACGCATAACGCGCCCCGCCCCAAGCAATTTACTGCATGTTTATGCGTGTTTCTTCCAGACGCTCGAGGATATCGTCGAGGTTTTCAGGGAACACCATGAATTCCTGGAAGCCTTCCATGGCTGCCGCTGCCATTTCGGCAGATGCGTCACGGTCAAAGAACTGTGCAACGCCGCCCGGAGAATTGGTGGACAGCATTTCAAAGCCCTGGTTGAGGAACTTGTCGTCATCCACAGACGCGCCAGCATTGACGGGCAGTTGGCCAAGGCCGTCACCTGAGTTGATGATCGTCTGGTTTTCAGGCGACACAACAAAGCGCAGGAATTCACGTGCGGCATCTTTGTTGGCGGCACCTGCTGGGATGTGGAAGGTATCTGTTGGGGCATCTTCGGCCAACGGGATACCGGGTGTGATTTCCACGAACTGGTAGAAGTCCAGTTGGTCATCGGTCAGGCCCGCTTCGCGCAGTGGAGCGACCGCAAAGTTACCCATCAGGTAAGCGGCAGCATCGCCGTTAACCATAAATGGCAGGGCTTCTTGCCAGCTATAGGTCTGGTGGTCATCAACAAAGGCACCCATGTCGACCAGCGTGCGCCAGTTTGCAAAGGTTGCCAGCACGCGCTCGTCTGTCCAAGGGATTTCGCCCGAGGTAAGTTGCATGTGGAAATCATAGCCGTTGGTGCGCAGGTTCAGGTAGTCAAACCAGCCGCCAGCAGTCCACAGGAACTTGGTGCCGATGGTGTAGCAAGCACGGCCGCTATCAACGATCGCCTGACAGTTGGCCAGTTCTTCTGCCCAAGTCGACGGCTCGCTCAGGCCGAGTTCTGCAAAGATGTCAGCGCGGTAGTAAACGCCCCACTGATAGTATGTGTAGGGAACGCCCCACTGTGCGCCGTTGATTGTCATCGCGCCGCGTGTGGATGCAAGTGCTTCCATTTCAGGCTCGGCCCAAAGATCAGAGATGTCTTCGAACAGGCCAGCATCAACGTAGGGGCGCATGCGGTTTGCTGCATACCAGTTCGCAACGTCGGGCGTGTTTGCCGTCAGGAAGTTGCGGATCTGTGTTTTATAAGCTTCACGATCAATAACCGTCAGCTCGATGTTCAGATCAGGATGCAATTCACCGAAACGCTCGACCATGCCTTCCATCACTGCGCGGGGCGCAGGGTTGGACATGTCCGAGAAGATGATCAGATCGCCAGTCAGTTGCGAGTGTGCGTCTGCGAAGAGGGCTGTCGCCGAAACGGACGCAAGCCCAAGCGCCACAGCGGACGCCTTGATGATGGAACGCATAGTTTTCCTCCCTAATGCTTCCTCGGGGTAAGTTCCAAATAATGAAACTCGATTTTAGATATTGAAATCATAACCGCGAGTCGCCTATGCTTGTCAAGAGCGCAGTTTGGATTATTGAGGAAGCCATACCGCGCAATTGGAGGAATGGAATGTCAGCACCTATCGGCGACGGCACAGTTGGCAAGGCGCTTAGCGTGCTTGATCAAGTGGCGGCTTTCGGGCGGCCCGTGAGGTTTGTCGAACTGATCGCCGCGTCCCCCTTTCCCAAGGCAACGCTTTATCGGTTTGTGCAGACCCTCACCAATCAGGGGATGCTGTCATTTGACCCCGATCACGCCACCTATGCGCCCGGTGTGAGGTTGGTGCGTCTTGCCCACGCGGCATGGGCGCAGTCTTCGCTTGCGCCTGTGGCGCGCCCCTATCTGGATGCACTTAGCGAGAGCCTTGGCGAAACGATCCACCTTGCGCAGCTTGACCATGCGCAGGTGCTATATGTCGACAAACGCAGCGCTGCGCGCCCGCTTGAGATGTTTAGCGATGCAGGCAAGATCGGCCCTGCCTATTGCACAGGTGTCGGCAAAACGATGCTGGCATTCATGGAAAATGGCGCGACCGACGATATCGTCGAGCAGCAGTCTTTCCACCGCTTCACCCCGAATACCCTTGCCGACGCCGTTGCCTTGCGCGCCGAACTGGCGGAAATACGCGAGAATGGCTACGGCTTTGACCGCGAAGAACACGAGCCGGGCATCATTTGCATCGCCGTGCCGATTTTGTCGGACAGTGGCCGTGTACTGGGCGGGCTATCCGTCACCAGCTCGACCGACCGCACGAATCTGGCAGGCCTTGAACGGCTTGTCCCCGAAATTCAAGAGACCGCGAAACAGATCGCGCGCGAGGCAAGCGCCTGGCGCTTTCCCGATCGCGTCGCTTCAACATGACAGGGAACGAATAGATGTCAGGTGTTCAGCTTCAAAATGTAGTCAAACGGTACGGCGACGTGCAGGTGATCCATGGGGTTGACCTGACGATCGAACATGGCGAGTTTTGCGTTTTTGTCGGCCCGTCCGGTTGTGGCAAATCCACGCTTCTGCGGATGGTTGCGGGATTGGAAGAAACCACCGAAGGGTCGATGACCATTGGTGATCGTGATGTGACGCGGATGGATCCAGCCCAGCGCGGCGTGGCGATGGTGTTCCAGACCTACGCGCTTTATCCGCATATGACGGTCGAGCAGAACATGGGGTTCGGCCTCAAGATGAATGGCTTTCCCAAGGCCGAGATCAACGCAAAAGTGGCCGAGGCCACGCGCATTCTGAAACTCGAAGACTATCTAAAACGCAAGCCGGCCGCCCTGTCGGGTGGACAGCGCCAACGCGTGTCGATTGGCCGTGCGATTGTGCGCGGGCCGGAAGTGTTCTTGTTCGACGAACCGCTGTCAAACCTTGACGCCGAGTTGCGTGTCGAAATGCGTGTGGAAATCGCCCGCCTGCACAAAGAAATCGGCGCGACGATGATCTATGTGACCCATGATCAGGTCGAGGCGATGACGCTGGCGGACAAGATCGTTGTTCTGCGTGCAGGCATGATCGAACAAGTCGGCGCACCAATGGAGTTGTATCGTGATCCCGACAATAAATTCGTAGCAGGGTTCATCGGATCACCTGCGATGAACTTTCTATCGGGCACCGTGACCACCGACGGTGTCGAGGTTCCCGGATTGCAAACGACGCTACCTATCAAGTTGCAGGCAGCAGATGTTGGTCGCGCTGTGACGGTTGGTTTTCGCCCCGAACATCTGTTGCTTGATCCAAAGGGCAAAACCCACAAGATTGACCTGACCGAGAGCCTTGGTGGTGTGTCTTATGCCTATCTGGTTGGCGTCACAGGCGAGCGGATGATCATCGAAGAACGCGGCGACGACCGGTCAAGCATGGGCATGCAAGTGGGTCTGACGGTTGATCCATCCCGCGTGCTGTTGTTTGACGCGCAAACCGAATTGCGGATCAGGTAACCTGGGTCACCCCTCGCTAGCGTTTGCCGTAGTATAACCCGACCACGTGTTCCGCCTGTGCAAAGAAAAGCCAGCGGGACACGGCCACGCCGATCAGGTGGGACAGCACTGCCAGCGCCGCCCAGATGTGCCCGAACGGCACCAGCAAGAACAGGATCGGCAGTCCGACCATCAGCACCAAAGAGATCAGCCGCAGCGTGCTGGCGTGTTTGCGCCCGACCACATGCACCATTTCGCGCAGTAGGTAATTCGTGCCGGTATGCGGTGGTTCAAAGGCGCGAACCTTGCCGATGTTACCAAGGCCTGTAGCGGTTTCAATTGTCGTGCCAGAGGCGCGCAATTGTCCGTCGCCAATGATCCAGTAAGACACCTGCACAACGCCCGCGATTGCCAGCAAGGGAATGGCGAATGTGACTTGCCCAGCAAGTAGTGCACCGCCTGCCAATGATAGCGCCGCAAACAGCAGTGGCGTTGACCAATGATGCCAGCGCGGCACAGTTTTCAATTGGGCATAGATCATCGAAGTGGTCAGGACCGTACCGAGCGACAACACTGCGCCGAGCCATCCGAGCGTGGTGAGCGCGGTACCAAAAAAGACGAGCCCCGCGCCATATACTGCCATAATCAGAAGCGCGAAAACACTGAACCATGCTTCACGTGACAACCAGCTTGTCTGCCACTGCGTGAACGCCTTGAGAGCGCGTTTGGGGTGGCCAAGATGGAAGGTCGACGCCATGAGGCCGCCGACCGCCAAAAGGTAGGCGATGGTGAAGAAAATAAAGGCGTTCAGACCAGTAGTGGCGGGCATGCCAAGGCCAAGCCAGAACAGCAGGCCAAAGCCGAGGCCACTAAGGGTGGTGAAAATGATAACTGACGAGGCGGGATGCATTATTTCGTCCCTCCGGGCATGGCGGTCAGCGCCTTGTCGAGCCAGCCGAGGAAACCTTTTGGGTTATCGGCCACCGGGTCAAGGAACGGCGCGAGGATATCAACCGGCGCGTCCTTTGGGCGTGGCGGGAGGTATTTATTCACAGGCCGGGTGCCCAATTCCGGCATCAGATCCATCCCGCCGCGGCTCGCTGTCAGGATGCTAACGTTGCTGTCGGGATCGGCGAAGTCGCCAAAGTGGCGCGCGTTTGACGGACAGGTGCGCACGCAGGCCGGTTCGCGGTCTTCCTCGGGTAGATTTTCGTTATAGATACGGTCTACGCAGAGGGTGCATTTTTTCATCACACCCGCAGCCGCGTCCATCTCGCGTGCGCCGTAGGGGCAGGCCCAAGCACAAAGGCCACAACCGATGCAGTCGCTTTCATTCACCAGCACGATCCCGTCTTCGACCCGTTTGTAGCTGGCACCTGTGGGGCAGACGGTGACACAGGGCGCATCGTCGCAATGCAGGCAGGATTTAGGAAAATGGATGAGTTGGGCGGTGGGGGCGGGCACGGCGTCGCTCGGGCTTGGCTGGACCTCGTATGAATGCACGCGGTTCAGGAATGTGCCTGACGGGTCAGCGCCATAGGGGTCTTGATCCGACAAGGGAGCGCCGTAATTTTCAGTGTTCCAGCCTTTGCAGGCGATCACGCAAGCGTGGCAGCCGACGCAGGTATCAAGGTCGATCACGAGGCCGAGTTTTTTGTCTGTGTGGGTTGGGAGCTTGGTCATGAAACACCGTATGGAATGCGTATGGAATGCGTATGGAAAGCGTATGGGTCCGATATGGGGCTTTGTGTGGTCAATGTCGGAGCCTCCGGCGGGGATATTTGTGGCAAGATGAGACTGAGGGACTCTTCGGCTTTGGGGTCCCACGTGGCGACGAACCAGATGAACGAGCCGATGATCAGAGCGAGAAACAGAGCGATCAAGACGAGAGTGCGGGTCATTGGATCGTCTCCGTATTATTATTGCGCAAAGCAATCGCAATAGCGGCTGCGATGAGGCCCACTCCAGACCCGATGCCGAGCGATTTTCGGAATCGTGACCCAACTGCTGCGACCGGCGTTGCAGCGAAAAAACCCATCGCCAGCAGGATCACGCCGTCGATCACAAGGTAAGTAACGCCGAGGATGGCGATTTGCGGCATGATGGCGACTGTGGGGTCGATGAACTGCGGAAAGAGCGCGGCAAAGAAAACGACGGCGTAGGGATTGGCAGCAGAGGTCATGAATCCGCGTCGGAAAAGCTGGCCGCTCAATGGTGCATTGCCCATCGTGGATGGTGTGGCCGCATCGCGGATGATCCGCACGCCAATCCACACCAAGTAGGCGACGCCCATCCATTTGATCGCCAAGAATGCGCTTGCCGATAGTGCGATGATGCTGGTGAGCCCGAAACCGGCGATCACCAATTGGATGGCGTTCGCGCTAAGGTCACCTGACATGATCGGCATCGCGCGCCGCAACCCGTGCCGCATGGCGCCGCCAATGAACAGAATCTGGCTGGGTCCGGGTGGGTGGGTAAAGAAAAGCAGTACGGCACCAAGATAGATCAGGTAGGTTTCAAGCGTCATTTCCCGACCTTCCAAGCAAGTGCGTCGGGTCCGTTTGGCACTGGCGCGTTTTGCGCGGGCGTGACGGGTTGGCTCTCGGCAGGGGCGACGGACTTTTCAATTTTTACGCGCAGGTCGAACCAAGCGGCTTGGCCGGTGATCGGGTCGCTATTGGCCCAGCGCATACCGTCGTCTTTTTCAGGCAGAAGTTCGTGGATCAGGTGGTTCAGCAGAAAGCCCTTGGTGGCTTCGGGTGCATCGTTCGAGAGCGCCCACGCGCCTTTGCGTTTGCCGATCGCGTTCCATGTCCAGACGGTGTTTTCATTTAGCGCGGCCATGTGGGCCACGGGCACGGTAATTTCGCCTGTAGGCGATGTGACGCGGGCCCAGTCGCCATCGGTAAAGCCGTGTTGTTCCCAGATTTTGGTAGGCACATAGAGCGGGTTATGCCCGTGCAATTGCCGCAGCCACGCGTTCTGGCTGCCCCATGAATGATACATCGCCATCGGGCGTTGCGTGAGCGCGTGCACGTTGAATTCGACGGGGTCGCTGGTGGCATCGCTCATCGGGGCATACCAGAATGGCAGCGGGTCCATCAGCACCTTTGTCCGCTCGCGTAGGTGCTTGGGCGGTTGGACGGGGCCGTGCCCTTCGGCTGCCAGTTGGAAGCGCCGCATCGGTTCGACGTAGAGCTGAAAAATGTAGGGTTGTGGGCTGTCATAGAAGCCTTTTTTCACGGCCCAATCTTGGTAGGCTTTTGAGAAAGGCTTGTAGAAGGAAGCCGCCTTGGGGAGGTGTTCCATCCAGAAGCCGCCGTTGGCGATATAGCTATCAAGCTGCGCTTCGTTGGCGTCGCCGCGCCCGTGTTGCGTGCCTGTATCGCCCATGCGCCAGCCTGCCAGTGGTCCGATACCGGGGCGGCGGATGTGGTTGGTGATGTAGTCGGCGTAATCGGCGTATTTCTGGGAGCCGTCGTCATTCACGAAGCCGGGCAGGCCAAGCCGCGCACCAAGATCGCAAAGCGCTGATTGGAAACCTTTGACGTCGCGATCAGGTTCCACCACGGGCCAGCGGATGGCATCGGCGACGGCGTCGGCCTCGCAGATCGGGCGATCCAGCAGGCTGATACAATCGTGGCGTTCCAGGTAGGTTGTGTCGGGCAGGATCAGGTCAGCAAAGGCTACCATCTCTGACGAATAGGCATCGGAATAGATGATGTGCGGGATCACGTAGTCGCCATTTTCATCCTTGTCGCGCAGCATGTCCATGACGCCCGAGGTGTTCATCGACGAGTTCCACGACATATTCGCCATATACATAAATAGCGTGTCGATTTTGTAGGGGTCGCCCGCATGTGCGTTGCTGATGACCATATGCATCAGCCCGTGCACCGACATCGGGTTTTCCCATGTGAAGGCTTTGTCGATCCGGCTGGCCGTGCCATCGAGTTGCAGGCACAGGTCTTCGGGGCCTTGCGGATAGCCGAGGTGTGGGCCGTCGAGCGCCTGACCAGCCTTATAGCCGTGATGCGGTTTGGGGTGGGCAGTGGCGGGTTTCGGATAGGGCGGTTTGAAACGCATGCCGCCAGGGGTTTCTACCGATCCAAGGATGATTTGCAAGGTGTGCAAAGCCCGGCAAGTTTGGAAGCCGTTGGAATGGGCCGATATCCCGCGCATGGCGTGAAAGCTGACCGGGCGGCCGATCATTTTCGGGTGCACTTTGCCGCGAAAATCGGTCCATTCCTGATCGACTTCAATGGCTTCGTCAAAGGCCACGCGCGCCAGATCGGCGGCGATGGCGCGGATGCGCTCCGCCGCGATACCAGTGCGATCCGCGACTTTGTTGGGGGCATAAGTCGGGTCCATGAAACGCTCGGCCATCTTGTGGAACGCGGGGGCGTGGGTGACGCCGGCGCGGCGGTATGTACCATTCAGATCAGGTTCGACGCCTGCGCCGTTCCATGGGGCAAGGTGGCCTGTGCGCCGGTCGATGACTTGGGGATTGCCATCGTCGTCACGCAGGAAAAGGCCGCATTGGTCGGACTTGGGGTCGCCGTTCAACAGTACAGATGCGTTGGTGAAATGGGCGAGGTAATCAAGGTCGATCTTGCCGGCGCGGAACAGCTCATAAATCAGCGCCATGATGAACAGCCCGTCGGTGCCCGGCGTGATGCCGACCCAATCATCGGCGACGGCGTTATAGCCGGACCTGATCGGGTTGACGCCGATCATGCGCGCGCCGCGTTCTTTGACCTTGGCGATGCCCATTTTGATCGGGTTGGAGTCGTGGTCTTCGGCCACGCCGAACAGCATGAACAGTTTGGTGCGGTCCCAGTCGGGTTGGCCGAATTCCCAGAACGCACCGCCCATGGTATAGATGCCCGCGGCGGCCATGTTCACAGAACAAAACCCGCCGTGTGCGGCGTAATTGGGGGTGCCGAACCCTTGTGCCCAGAAAGACGTGAAGGACTGTGATTGATCGCGGCCCGTAAAAAACGCCAGCTTTTCGGGGGCGGTTTCGCGCAAGGGGCGCAGCCAGCCTTCCGCGATGTCGTAAGCTTCGGCCCATTCGATTTCTTCGAACTTGCCTTCGCCGCGTTCGCCGACCCGTTTCAGGGGCTTGCGCAGACGGGATGGCGCGTTGTGCTGCATGATGCCAGCGGAGCCTTTGGCGCAAAGCACGCCTCGATTGACCGGGTGGTCCTTGTTGCCTTCGATATAGGCGACTTTCCCGCCCTTCATGTGCACGTTGATCCCGCATCGGCAGGCGCACATATAGCAGGTGGTCTTGCGGATCTCGTCGCTCACGAATGGTGAGGTATCAAATTCTGGCTGATCCTTTGGCATTGGTTTCGTCCCTCCGTTTATCAAACGTATATCAATTGGCGCGGGATTCTAGCGGTCATTCATCGGTGTATAGGCCCGCATATCAGGCCCGTTATAAAGCGTGAGCGGGCGGATCAGGATGTTGTTACGCCGCTGATCGAGGCACTGGATCACCCAGCCGGGCATGCGGCCAATTGCAAAGATAGGCACGTAAAGGTCCATCGGAATTTCGTGCAGTTGGGAGATCACGCCGGAATAAAAGTCGACGTTCACGTTCAACCCGTGGCGCGCGTAGGGCTGCATGGCTTCGACCACGGCTTGCAGGATTTCATACCATTCGGGCGCGCCCATTTCTTGGCCCAGTTTGCGCACGCCGTCGCGCATGTGGCGCGCGCGCGGGTCTTCGGCGCGGTAAACGCGGTGGCCGAAGCCTGTGACGGCTTCGCGGTTGGCGCGCTTGGCTTTGACGTAAGCGGCGGCGTTGTCGGGCGTGCCAATCTCGGTGACCATCTTCATTACGTCTTCGGCTGCACCGCCGTGGGCGGGACCAGCAAGGGTGGCAAGTGCTGTGGTGATCGCCCCGTGGATATTGGCTTCGGTTCCCACGGTCACGCGGGCGGCGAAACTGCTCGCGTTAGAGCCATGTTCGGCGTGCAGGATGAAATCCACGTCGGCCAAACGGGCGGCATCGGCAGAGGGTTTTTCGCCCTTGAGCATCCAGAGCCAGTTGGCGGCATGGGGCAGATCGGGGTCGGGCCCGACGGGCGCGCGGCCTTGCCGGATTGCATGGTGCGCGGCAATGATTGTCGGGACTTGGGCAGTGAGGCGCAGGCCATTGCGCAGGAAGCCGTCTTCGGATGCGTCGTCGCTGTCGGGGTCAAGTGCTGCGAGGGCGGACACACAAGTGCGGAGCACGTCCATCGGATGGCCGTCTTTGATCGTGGCGATCAGCGCGTGCAGTGCATCGGGAATGGCGCGGCTGGCGCGCAGGATCGCGTCAAAATCGGCTAGTTGCGCGGTGGTTGGCAGGTCGCCGTGGATCAGCAGATACGACGTTTCCTCGAATGTGGATTGCTGTGCAAGGTCGTGGATGGAATAGCCACGGTAGCTAAGCTCGCCCTTTGCGCCATCAATGTGACTGACGCTTGATCGTTCAAAATACACGCCCTTAAGGCCACGGTTGATCTTGACGGTGTCGGTCATATGAAGGCTCCTGTGAGGGACATGGAGGGCGCGATGGGCATCTTGGACAATTTGAAAGACGCAGCACGGGCGAAACAGGCACGCGTGGTGTTTCCCGAAAGCGATGACCCGCGCGTCGCCGCCGCGATGGCGCGGCTGGCGGATGAGGGGTTGTGCGTGCCTGTGGGGCTGGCGGACGTAAGTGCTGCACAGGTCGCGGCACTGGTCACGGGGCGTGGCGTAAAAGAAACCCTCGCGCGGCGCATGTTGGGTAAGCCGTTGATCCGCGCCGCAGCGATGGTTGCCGCGGGCGAGGCCGATGTGATGGTCGCGGGGGCCGATGCGCCGACCCGCCGCGTGATCGAGGCGGCGGGGCTGGCGATTGGGCTGGCTGACGGGGTGACGCTGCCCTCGTCGTTTTTCCTGATGGTATTTCCGAACGGGCGGGCGATGGTCTGGGCTGATTGCGCGGTGAATGTGGCACCTGACGCGGATGGATTGGCGGCAATTGCGCGGGCCTCGGCGGTGACGGGCCGTGCGTTGCTGGGCGATGCGCGCGTGGCGCTGCTGTCGTATTCGAGCGGGTCCAGTGGTGCAGGTGATAGCGTTGATGCGGTGCGCGCGGCGGCAGAAGCGACTGGATTTAACGGACCACTGCAGGCCGACGCGGCGTTGAACGCCGCGATTGCGGCGACCAAAGGCGTGCAAGGCGGTGACGCAAATGTGCTGGTATTCCCATCGCTTGATGCAGGCAATATCGCATACAAATTGGCGCAGGAATTGGCGGGCGCGCAGGCGTTGGGGCCCATCTTGCAGGGCTTCGCGGCCCCTGTTTGTGACCTGAGCCGTGGTGCCAGCGTCGACGATATTGTTGCGGCCACAGCCGTTACGGTGGCGCTGGCATAGGTCATAGCAGGCTTGTCGCGTCGATGGCGATCTGGCGCTCTTCGTCGGCGGGGATGATGTGGGTTGGCACGTCGCCGAGCCACGCCAGTCGCGCCATGATCCTGTCGCGGATCGGGGCGGAATTTTCACCAATCCCGCCGGTAAAGCCGATCCCGTCGACGCCTTCCATCACGGCAATCAGGCTGCCTGCCTGATGCACGACCGACCAGATGAAATGATCGACGGCGAATTGCGCGGCATCTGACGGGTCAGCGAGCAGCGTGCGCATATCGGCGGACGTGCCGGAAAGGCCGAGCAGGCCGCTTTCGTTGTTGAGAAGATGTGTTGCTGCCTCGAGCCCCAACTCCTGCGCGATGCGCAGTACGGCCATGCCATCAATGTCCCCTGTGCGGGTTGCCATCGTCGGGCCGGACAGGGGGGAATAACCCATGCTTGTCGCAAGCGATTTGCCCTGCTTGATCGCGCAAAGACTGACACCTGCGCCAAGGTGCAGGGCCAGCAAGCGGGGCGGCACGGCATCACCAAATTGCCGGACCATGCCCGCGTATGACAACCCGTGAAACCCGTATCGCTGGATGCCCGCGTCGCGCTGGGCTTTGGGTAGGGCATAGGCAGTTGCGACCTCGGGTTGGGTCGCGTGAAAGGCCGTGTCGAAACTAGCAAATTGCGGGACATCTGGCAGTTGCGCCGTGACGGCGGCGATGCCTGCAAGGGCGGGCGGATTGTGCAAAGGCGCAAGCGGGATCATTGCGTTGATCTGGGCGATTGTTTCGTCGGTGATGCGGCAGGGTGCTGTCAAACGACGCCCACCATGCACGACGCGGTGCGCGGCCGAGGTGATTTGATCCAGCGGAATGCCGCGTGCGACAAGACAATCAAGGAGGTGGTCAAGCGCGTCGGCATGATCTGTGCTGATCACGTCCGATTTGTCATCGCCCAGCGTCATTCGCCCTGCATGGCCGACACCGGTGATGTTGCCTTGGATCACAAGGTTCAGGGCCGCGTCAAACACCGCGATCTTGATCGACGATGATCCGGTATTGAGGACCAGCATCATGCCCGCGCACCTGCGGCGATCACGCCAAGGGCGGCGGATGCGATCCGTGCGGGGGCTTGTTGGCTGCGCGAGGTGAGCAGGATCGGGACTTTGGCCCCAAGGACGATCCCAGCCGCACAACATCCCATGCCAAGCACCATCAGCTTGAACAGCGCGTTGCCGGTGGTGATATTGGGCGAAACGATGATGTCAGCGTCACCCGCAACGGGGCTGTCGTAGCCTTTAATGGTGGCGGCCTCATGCGATAGGATCAGGTCCATAGCGATGGGACCAGCGACGATGGCTTGGGGCAAGTGGGTGCGGGCCCATGCGGCGATTTCTGCGCTTTCCATCGTGTTTTGCACCGAGGGGATCGGGTCTTCGGTGGGGGCAAGCAGCGCCGCTTTGGGGCGTTCAATGCCAAGTGTTTGCGCCAGTTGCACGGCCAGTGTCAGGCAGGCCTGACGGGTTTGCACATCGGGATCGACATTGAGCGCACCATCGGTGAGCAGCAGGGGGCGGTCGCTATGCGGTGTGGTGATGTGAAACACATGACCGCAGCGCGTCCCTTTTTCGCGTAGGCCCGCCGAGGACGGCAAGAGGCCCTTGAGGAAAGTAGAGGTGTGCACCTGACCTTTCATGATCGCATCGGCATCGCCGATCCGGGCAAGCTCGGCGGCTTTGACAGCCGCTTGGGCATGGGGCGCGTGGATCAGGCGCAACTGGCTGATGTCGAAATCCAGCACTTCGGCGGCGGCGCGGATTTTCGTTTCATCGCCGATCAGGATTGGTTCGGCGAGGCCAGCCCGGGCAGCTTCGCGGATGCCGATCAGCGGATTTTCGGCACCCGCGTTCACCAATGCCACACGCGGCACAGGCAGGCTGCGGGCCTGATCAAGCAGGCGTTGCGGGCAGTGGGGGAGGATCGTGGAAAGGAAGGGATGTGGGGCGGGCATTGGTGTGTCCTGTTATCGAATTCAGCCCTATTTCATCAGAGGCAGGCGGGAGGGACCAGAGGCACGGGGTGGAGCCTCCGGCAGGAGTATTTCTGAACAGAAGAATTCCGCCGGAAGCTATTTTGTCGTTACTGGGCGCGCATGTCGGCCTTTGAGATACCAGCTACAGAGACAGGTTTCTTCATGGCGTCACGGCGGAAGGGTTCGCCGAGTTCCTGATTGATCATCGCTTCGATCAGGGTGGTCTTGCCGTGCTTCATCTGATCCTCGATCGCAGTATTCAGGGCGGCGGTGAGTTCGTCCATTGTGCGCGCGACAACGCCTTGCAGACCGCAGGCCTGAGCGATGCCAGCGTAGGACACAGAGGTATCAAGTTCTGTGCCGACGAAGTTGTCGTCAAACCAAAGCGTCGAGTTGCGCTTTTCGGCGCCCCATTGGTAGTTGCGGAACACGATCTGCGTAATCGCGGGCCATTCACCACGTCCGATTGCGGTAAGTTCGTTGACTGAGATGCCGAATGCGCCATCACCTGCGAAACCGACGACAGGCACGGTTGGCTGACCGATTTTCGCACCAACGATCGCCGGAAGGCCATAGCCACAAGGGCCGAACAGGCCGGGAGCGAGGTATTTTCGCCCCTCGTCAAAGTCGGGGTAAGCGTTGCCGATGGCGCAGTTGTTGCCGATGTCGGAACTGATGATCGCCTCGCGCGGGAGGGCGGATTGGATCGCGCGCCATGCCATGCGGGGCGACATCCAGTCGGGTTTGTCGTTGCGAGCGCGTTCATTCCATGTGGTGCCCGGGTCATCGTCTTCGTGATCCATGCTTGAGAGTTGCTGAGCCCATGTGGATTTGGCTTTGGAGATGGTGGCCTTGCGGTCGGCCCGTCCTGCATCGCCTGCGTCGTCGGCCAGTTGGTTCAGGATGCCGCGTGCCACTTTGGCGGCGTCACCGACAATGCCGACTGTGACCTTTTTGGTGAGGCCGATCCGGTCGGGGTTGATATCGACCTGGATGATTTTCGCATCCGTCGGCCAGTAGTCCATGCCGTAACCGGGCAAGGTGGAGAACGGGTTAAGGCGTGTGCCCAGGCAGATCACGACGTCTGCGTCTTTGATTAATTCCATGCCTGCCTTGGACCCGTTGTAGCCCAAGGGGCCAGCAAATAGCGGGTGCGAACCGGGGAAGGCGTCGTTGTGCTGATAGCCAACGCAAACGGGTGCATCAAGGCGTTCGGCCAGCGCCATCGAGGCGGCGATGCCACCATGCGACAGCACTACGCCAGCGCCGTTCAGGATCACGGGGTTCTTGGCATTCGAGATCAGGTCAGCCGCTGCAGTGATCGAGTTCTCGCCACCCGGTGATACCTCAAATTCGACCGGATCTGGGATGTCGATATCGACGATCTGGGTCCAGTAATCGCGCGGGATGTTGATCTGCGCTGGGCCAGACAGGCGTTTGGCTTTGGCGATCACACGGGTCAGGACTTCGGCCATGCGGGATGGATCGCGGACCTCTTCCTGATAGGCGACCATGTCTTCGAACAGTTTCATCTGCTCGACTTCCTGAAAGCCGCCTTGGCCGATGGTCTTGTTGGCGGCTTGCGGTGTCACCAGCAGCAGCGGTGTGTGGTTCCAGTAGGCGGTTTTCACGGCTGTCACGAAGTTGGTGATGCCGGGGCCGTTTTGCGCAATCATCATCGACATCTTGCCGGTGGCGCGGGTGTAGCCGTCAGACATCATGCCCGCCGAGCCTTCATGGGCACAATCCCAGAACTGGATGCCAGCCTGCGGGAATAAGTCGGAAATTGGCATCATGGCCGAGCCGATGATTCCGAAGGCATGTTCGATGCCATGTTTCTGGAGCGTTTTTACGAATGCTTCTTCGGTGGTCATTTTCATCTGGGGATCCTCCCTTGGGATTTCGCGCGAGACTATGAAGAGGGGCGCTGATTCAATAGGGCCAATTGATTGGATCAGATATGGCCAGTTGCCGTTTTGATGGCTGCCGCAATGCGGGCTATGCCATCTGGTATACGGGCGCTGGGGATAGAGGAATAGGCAAGGCGATAGAAATTTTGCGGCGGGTTTGCGGCTGCGAAAAAATGATTACCTTGTTCGATCAGCACGCCATCTGCCTGCAAGGTCTTGGCCAGTGCGCTGGTATCTACACCTTCGGGCGCGCGCATCCAGAAGGACGATCCACCAAAACTGCCCGCGCCTGCGACGGTCAGCCCGTGATCCGCGATCGCGCGATCCATGGTCCGGCGACGATCCAGATATGCTTTGCCCATGCGCCGGATCAACGCGTCGTAATGGCCGCGTGACAGGAAATAGGTCGCCGTGCGTTGGATATGTCCGGGGGGGTGGCGCAGAACGCTGGCACGCAGTGCGCGGGCTTCGCGGATGAAGGGTGCGGGGCCGACGAGGTAGCCAAGCCGCAAGCCCGGAAAGAGGGATTTCGAGAACGAGCCCACATAGATCACCCGCCCGTTGCGATCGAGAGACTTAAGCGCGGGCGAGGGGGATTTGAGGAACGACATTTCGAATTCGTAGTCGTCTTCGACGATCAGAAAGTTGTCCCGTTCTGCACGCTCCAGAAGGGCCTGGCGTCGCTGCATCGGCATGGTCGATGTGGTCGGGCACTGGTGACTGGGTGTCGCGAAGACGACATCCGTATCGGGCGGCAGGGCATCAGGGGGCAAGCCATCGCTATCGACGGGCACAGCAGTCAAGTGACAGCGGGCTTGGGTCAGTATTCCGCGCAGGGCGGGATAACAGGGGTCTTCCACGACCGCGCGTCGCCGGCTGGTCAGCAGGACTTGTGCGGTGAGCCACAGCGCGTTTTGCGCCCCGAGCGTGAGCAGGATTTCGTCAGGTTTTGCCAGTATCCCGCGTCGTGGCAGGGTTTGGCGGGCGATGAATTCGATCAGCTTGGGGTCGTCCTGATCGTTATAGTCTGTGGTCAGTGCGTCGAAATCCTTGCGGCCCAAGGCTTCGAGCGCGCAAAGCCGCCAGTTGGCACTGTCAAACAACGTGGGGTCGGCCTGCCCATAGACAAATGGATAGCGATAACTGGCCCAGTTGCGTGGTTTGGAATGCGGTTCGCTGCCGGTGAATTTCTGCCCGATGGCGCGCGACCAATCAACGCTGCCGACCCCTGCGGCCAACGCTGGAAAACTGGGTGGTTCGGGCGCATTTTCAGAGACGAAATAACCGGAGCGCCCGCGCGAGGCGATGTAGTCGTCGGCGAGAAGTTCCGTATAGGCAAGCGTCACCGTGATCCGGCTGATCCCAAGGTGTCGCGCCAATTTGCGTGAGCTGGGCAGCTTTTCACCACGCCGGAAGCGCCCCGACAGAATGCCCTCGGCGACCATCTGTTGAATCTGGGTTTGCAGGGTGCCTTGGGCCTGCGCGTCTAGAAAGAAGGTTTCTTCGGAAATCGCCATATTGCCAATCTGGATATAAATTGCGGTTCAAACTGGATGTAAAGGAATTCGGTGCCTAACGCTAGCGTCTGTCAATCGTATCCCTTTTTCGGAGGTCACAACCATGGCACTCGACGCTAAAAATAACTCGCTAGAAGAATTCTGGATTCCTTTCACGGACAACCGTGGATTCAAGAAGGATCCGCGCTTAATCACTGAAGCCAAAGGCGTTTATATGACCGACCACAAGGGTGGCACGGTCATTGACGGATCGTCTGGCCTGTTCTGTTCGCCCGCAGGCCACTGTCATCCGAAAATTATCGAATCGGTGCACAAAGCGATGCAGGATCTGACCTATGTGTCGCCGTTTGGCACGGGCCACCCGCTGTCGTTTGCGCTGGCCGAGGAAGTTGCGCGGATGACGCCGGAAGGTCTGAACAAGATATTCTTCGTTAATTCCGGCTCCGAGGCGATCGATACCGCGCTCAAGATTATCATGGCCTACAACACGGCTTGCGGCAAGAATGCGCGACACTTTATCAGCCGTGACAAGGCCTATCATGGGGTGAATATCGGCGGGGTCGCACTGAGCGGGCTTGTTAATAACCGCCGCGCGTTTTCTGTCACGATGCCGGGCGTCGTTCATATGCGCCACACATGGACCGACGAGGAGCTGAAAACGCCAGGTTGCCGCAATACAGGCGCGGATCGCGCCGAGGATTTGCAGCGCGCTGTCGATAACTTTGGTGCCGAAACGATTGCAGCGGTGTTCGTTGAGCCCGTTGCGGGGTCGTGTGGCACGCTGCCCCCGCCAAAGGGATATCTCAAGCGTCTGCGTGAATTGTGCGACAAGCACGATATTTTGCTGGTCTTTGATGAAGTAATCACCGGCTTTGGCCGCGTTGGCGGCGCGTTTGCGGCTGATGTCTTTGAGGTCACGCCTGATATCATGACGATGGCCAAGGCGCTAACAAACGGGTCGATGCCGATGGGTGCGGTTGCGGTGCGCGATGACATCTATGAAACCGTCACCGATAAGGCGGCGATGGGCGGGATCGAGCTGTTCCACGGCTACACTTATTCCGGCCACCCTGCTGCCTGTGCTGCCGGTTTGGCGAGCATTGCGATTTACCGTGAAGAAGGCCTGTTCCAGCGCGCCGCAGATATGGCACCGTATTTCGAAAAGGCAGTGATGGAGCTGGCCGAGTTGGATGTGGTCAAGGATGTGCGCACGATTGGCATGATGGCGGGCGTCGAAATGCACGCCGGTGAAAAGCCGGGCTTGCGCGGTGTCGCGGCCCAGACTGAATTGTTCTGGAATGGCTGCCACATCAAGTTCACAGGTGACAACGCGGTTCTTGCGCCGATGTTTATCAGCGAAGAGAAGCATATCGATGAAATTGTCGATAAACTTCGCAAGACGCTTGAAGCCATTCCGACCTAAGTTTTAGGGCGCATCCGGGGAAATCCGGATGCGCCCTTTTCTATTCTGGGGTTGGACGTCGGCGCGAAACGTGCTCAGTTTAACGCTGGACGGCCCCGCATGCGGGGCGACACGAACGGATGAGGCAGGGTTAACCTGTCCGACGTAATTCGGCCCGCACGGGCCACCAACATGGGAGACGATACATG
>ERZ888423.885-NODE-885-length-28903-cov-6.817041_pt1 | contig 28903 bp, 33 predicted proteins | sample MGYA00520523_ERZ888423 | MGnify/ENA primary metagenome ERZ888423 (study PRJEB32303, sample SAMEA104408611) | aquatic metagenome | biome: Brackish water; feature: Pelagic; material: water | place: Baltic Sea | collected 2014-06-08T10:24:00 | depth 30,27 m ...
AGTTGTCCGGGCGCAGTTTCCCGTTTTGTCTTGGTGGGCTGTGGTAACGGTATTGGTGCGTTCAGCCACGACCTTAACAGTTCTCTCAATATTGCTTTTGGGGCTTTGGTTGTTTACTCAAAACCTCATTACTGTTGGTGAAATTGTCACCTTTATCGTTTTTGCCAGCATGATTATTGTTCGGCTTGAACAAGCGGTTAGTTTTACTAATCGTCTTGCTATGGAAGCGCCGCGTTTGGTTGAGTTCTTCGATGTGCTCGACACGCTTCCACAAGTAAGAGATTTGCCGCAGGCACAAGCGCCAGGGCGATTGCAAGGTCGGATTGAGTTTAAAAATGTCGCTTTCTCTTATGATGGTCAAACGACTGCAGTAAAAAGTCTAAATTTCGTCGTTGAACCAGGTCAAACGGTTGCGTTGGTCGGAGCCTCTGGTGCTGGAAAATCAACCGCACTGGCTTTGCTTCATCGGGTATTTGACCCAGACGAAGGGCAGGTTTTGATCGATGATCAAGACATTAAAACGATGACTTTAGAGGGGTTGCGGCAAAATATTGGTGTGGTTTTTCAAGAAGCGTTGCTTTTTAATCGCTCGATTTCAGACAACCTACGCGTTGGAAAACCTGATGCCACACTAGATGAACTCACACAAGCTGCAAAACAGGCTCAAGCATTAGAGTTTATTGAGCGTCAACATGAGGGTTTTAATGCTCGAATTGGGGAGCGGGGTCGAGCTTTATCAGGTGGTGAGCGGCAGCGTTTATCGGTTGCGCGTGTCTTACTCAAAGACCCCCCCATACTTATTCTTGATGAAGCCACCAGCGCATTAGATGCCGATACAGAGGTACGTGTTCAAGCCGCGCTAGAGGTCGCTTCAAAGAACCGAACAACATTAGTGATTGCCCATCGATTGTCAACCGTTCGCCATGCTGATTTTGTTTTGGTATTTGATGGGGGTCAGATTGTTGAATCGGGTTCATTTTCTGAGTTAGCACAAGCAGGCGGTATTTTCGCTAAACTTGTGTCACATCAGTTCGGTCTTTCGACAAAATAGCAGCACCAAAAATAAACTACGGAGCTTAAATCGTTATGGGTGGTTTTTCAGCAGAATGGCTCAGTGTGCGCGAACCCGTTGATCATGCTTCATGCAACAACATGGTTAAGCGAGCCATGCTCGATTATTTAAAAGCTAAGCACGGCAAAACATTGTCGAACCTTAGCGTGGTCGATTTAGGTTGTGGCACGGGTTCTAATTTACGAGGTTTGGCCCCCTTTTTGGGGCGTCAACAGAACTGGACGTTGGTTGATTACGATCCGCTTTTGCTAAGCGCGGCTCGAGAGGCCTTACTAGACTGGGCAGATGAAGTCATTATCGATGATGATCAACGCTTTGAAATCAAGCGCACGGAGTACACAATTAAGGTGCAGTTTTTGCAGGCTGACTTAATGAAGTCGTATGATGAGGTATTAAACCTGAGGCCAGATTTAATCACCGCCGCAGCGTTTTTCGATTTGGTTTCTATTGACTGGATCAATCGCTTTGCTCAAGCGCTCAAATCGCCCCTTTATACTGTTCTGACCTATAACGGCACAGAAAAATGGTTGCCTCCACATGTAGCTGATCAGGCTGTTTTAGCAGCTTTTGTGGCGCATCAGCAAACCGATAAAGGTTTTGGGTCGGCTGCAGGGCCTCATGCAGCTCAAGCGTTAACTGATGCTTTGCAGACGCGCTCTTACAATGTGTCACAGGGCCTAAGTAATTGGGCGCTAAGTCAATCAGAGCATCATACGTTGATGCGTTTACTCGCTAAGGGTATTGCACAAGCAGTGGTTGAAACCGGTCAGGTCGAGCAGGTTGATGTCAATGAGTGGTTGGCTGCGCGAAGCCTGGCTAAGGGCTGTGAGATTGGTCACGTAGACATTTTTGCTGCACCGACCGTGCCAGACACATTAGCCGAATCTTTATCGCCAAAGCAAGCGTCCACATCATGAATCAAACCATTTCTTTTCAACCTATCTTAGGTTGCTCAAGTGTTGCATCTGAATCGGCGGAAACCTACCATCATCGTTGGTTCGTTATCAACGATGATAAGCAACTTATGACAGTTAAGCAGCTGCCAGGTTTGGCACAAGTTGAGGTTAGCTTAAAGTTTGGTCAACTTGCTCTACGAAGCCCTGGCATGATGCGACTGGATGTTCCTTTAGACGTCATTGAAGATGACGATAGCGTTAGAGAGACGCTCAATACCCAAGGTAAAGTTTTTGACGTGGTCGATGAAGGTGATTTGCCCGCGGCTTGGTTCAGTAACGTATGTGGGCAGTCTTGCCGATTGGTTAAGGTTCACCCAGATTCACTTGATCGGTTAAGTTTCGATACTTAACCATTAGGGCCTCTTCAGATTCTTTGTGTTCAGGGTGTAGTTCAATACAGTCGACTGGACAAACGACTTTGCATTGCGGCTCATCATGATGCCCCATACATTCAGTGCATGAGTCAGGGTTAATGACATAAATGTTTTCGCCCATGAAAATTGCATCGTTCGGGCACTCTGGCTCGCAAACGTCGCAGTTAATACATTCATCGGTAATACGTAAAGCCATTTCTGCCTTAATTAAATGAATACATGCTCAGCCATTATTCGGACCGTACGACCCCGTTTGTTCTCGACGCTCTTTAGATTTAGCTTGCAACCATCTGTCAACAGAGGGAAATACAAATTTACTCACATCGCCACCAAGTAAAGCAATTTCTCGAACAAATGTGCCAGATATAAACTGATATTGATCAGATGGCGTTAAAAACAAGGTTTCAACTTCAGGTAATAAATGTCGATTCATGCCAGCCATTTGAAACTCGTATTCAAAGTCTGATACGGCACGTAAGCCACGAATAATGACGCGACCTTCTTGTTCGCGAACAAAATCTTTTAATAGCCCTGAAAACGTCGCAACCTTAACATTGGCATAGTGTCCCAGAACTTCAGTGGCGATTTCAAGGCGTTCGTTTATGGAAAAAAAAGGCTTTTTGGCTTGGCTTTGTGCAATACCCACAACAACCTGATCAAACAGGCTGGATGCTCGACGAACCAAATCTTCGTGTCCGCGAGTGAGTGGGTCGAACGTGCCAGGGTAAATTGCTGTGATCATAATGTAGAAAGCTTTTTTTGCAGTAGTTGATAATGTACAGCACCTGCGTGCCCAGATCTAAGGGTTTCAAACGACTCAGGGGGTTTAAATACAGTTTCCGCTTCAACATAAACCAAGCCATCTTGATTGAGCAAGGGTGACACTTGATTTAGCAGGGCCGGAAACCAGTTTTGACCAAAAGGTGGGTCGAGTAAAATTAAATCAAATCGTGCTTGACCCAGTCTAGACATCACCGCTTTGGCATCGCCTGGGTGAATTTTGACGTGGTCAGCCTTCAGCTTATCACGCAAATAACGCAGTGCAACAATTGTTTGAGTATGACATTCAACCATTTCCACACTCGCCACGCCTCTTGAAGCAGCTTCAAACCCTAACGCCCCTGAGCCCGCGAACAAATCAAGTACATTCTTAGTTGAAAATTGATCTTGCCAAAAAAATGCCACCCAGTTAAAAAGCGTTTCACGAACCCGATCAGGGGTGGGCCTTAAACCAGGGGCTTCCACAACAGAAATTGGCGTGCGGCGATACTGACCACCCACGATACGAATATACTTCTTCATATGTTTAGATTCTTTAAAAGAAAGCCTCAAACGGCTACCCTACCAGCCTCTAATGTACCTGATGAATTCGGTGCAGTAGCCGCTGATGACCATGATCTGCAAACAGATACTCAAACAGAGGTTTTTGAGGCGACTGTTGCTGAAACGTTGTCGGCTCAGCCCACTGATCTTATAGAGCCTGTTGTTGATGCACCACAATCCATTATTGAATCCACGTCCTCCACCTCATGGATGTCGCGGCTTGCCAAAAGTATGTCGCGAACAGGCAAACAAATTGGTGTTATTTTTGGGCACAGCACAATCGATGAAGCGCTTTACGAAGATCTAGAAGCGGCGTTAATCATGGCTGATGCTGGCCCTCAAGCCAGTCAACAGCTTATCAAGTCATTAAGAAAACGTGTGCGCAGCGAGTTGATCGACACGCCTGCAGGGGCAAAAAAAGCACTTTGTAATGTCTTGACCGACCATTTAAAAGTACTTGAAAAACCTTTTGATGTTGGGGCGGTTAAACCTCTGGTTGTCATGATTGCTGGGGTGAACGGAGCAGGAAAAACGACTTCAATTGGCAAGTTGGCTTATACCTTGCAAAAACAAGGGGCAAAGGTGCTATTGGCTGCTGGTGACACCTTCCGGGCTGCCGCGCGCGAGCAATTGATTGAATGGGGTGCACGCAACAAAATTGCCGTGATTGCGCAAACAGGGGGCGACCCAGCTGCGGTTGCGTTTGATGCGGTTCATGCGGGTAAAGCTCGAGAAATTGATGTGGTGATGATTGATACGGCAGGGCGGTTGCCAACGCAATTAAACTTAATGGACGAACTTAAAAAAATTAAGCGGGTGGTCTCGAAAGCAGATGAAACGGCACCACACGAGATTCTGCTGGTGATAGATGGCAATACGGGTCAAAACGCATTAATGCAAGTTAAAGCATTTGATGCCGCTTTAAATTTAACGGGTCTGATTGTCACCAAGCTTGATGGTACGGCTAAGGGTGGAGTCCTGTGCGCCCTAGCTGCCGGTGCTCAAGGGTGTCGACCCATACCTGTGTATTGGGTCGGTATTGGCGAACAAATTAACGACCTACAACCCTTTGTAGCCAGTGAGTTTGCTCAGGCACTTGTTAACGAATAGTGCCGGTCAATGGGCGGCGTTTGCAGTGCATATTGATTAATTTGACCAAAAGTGATCTGCGCGTTTAAGTTCTTTAAACGCTTTCGTGGCCTCAAGGCCTAACACTTCAAGTCGAGAAGCGATCCAACCCACAGCAAACCATGCCGGGGGTTGATCATCACGCAACTGCTCAAAGCGCTCTCGTGCCAAATATAAGTCATTCATTTCACCCAGTATGTCTTGAATCACAGCTAAGGCTTTACGATAGTGCTTGAGTCGCGTAGTGGGTAAAAGTGATTCGGCGAACTGCAGGCCGTATCGCAATCGCTTCGTGCGTTTACGCAATGTATGTTTGGCCTCAATTTCAAGTGTTTGGAATTGAATGCCCTCGCTCACAACACGTTGATGCCATTTGTGTAGGCGTTTGCGTAGTGCCAGTTTTAGTTTAGTTGGGTTCTTCGGTAACCGTTCATTTGCCGTCACAGAAAAAGACATCATGTCAATCAACCAAGCTTGAAACTCAGGTGAACCCGCTAATTTATTACCGTTTAAATCTTCAAGGCTGCTGTGTAAGTCAAGTGGCGGCTGACCCGCTGCATTTAAAACAGGCATGACGGTCTCGCGAAGTACGTCATCATCTCGCGTGTTTCCGAGTTGTTTGAAGTGTCGTTTTATTTCATCCCGAAGTGACTGTTCAGGTAAGTTTGCTAGCCCATCAAACAGTGACCAACTCGAGCGTAAGCGTCTTAAGCCTACGCGCAATTGGTGGAGGTGTTCAGGCGTGCCGGCTCGACAAATACCCAATGTATCGATTTCCGCCAATACCGCTGCGTTGCGTGCCACTTGCGATAAGCATGCTTGACTCAATAGCGCAAAGGCTTCGTCGCAAGACAGAGAAGGTTTTAATGTAATAGGCTCAACGCCCGTAGTGCCCCAAAAACGAGCGACGGCAGCCGCTTTGGCGGCTTGAGTAGCAGCCAAGTCTTGCTTTTGTGTCGTTAAAAGTGTTTGGTAGAGTTGCGCCAGTTGGTCACCTCGCTCAGCCTTACTTCGCAAATCAAGCAACAGACCGTGTTTTGAAAGCCAGCGTTTACCAATTGTGAAAAGTGACTGAATCGGCCCGTTCACCAGCTCGAATTCAATTTCACGAATGGGCAACTTTAAATCGCCGGCCTGAATATGGCCTTGATCAAGCGCAATTTCAACCACACTTGACCCGACTCGGGTACGTCGAAACAAACGCTTGACGTCGGTTTCATAATTAACGGTTAACCGATCTTGGCAGGCATTTAATGCCTTGGAGGCAGGGGTATCTTCATAAACGCTTAAATCAAGTACGGGGCCTGGGCGAGGGTGGTTCAATTCGACCCTATCCATTGAATGCGCCCCAGGCATTTTGAGGGTTTGCATCCAACGCCGGCCCTCAAGTCGCAGGCGTAAAGAAATGCGCGCCTTGACCAAGTCACGTTCAGGCGTGTCAAAATATTGAGCCCGAAGGCGCAAACGGGTTACCGCCCCCCTTAAAACGTCTTGTTCTACTGCTCCCCAAACTGATTTAGGCACATTGAGTTTAAGTTCTTGTTCAGACATATTTGTTTACTTTTAACAGTCAGGCTTACATAGTAACGGTCAAGGGTAAAAAATTTGATGACAAGTCACAATAGTGCAATTTAATGGTTAAGCGCAATATAAATCAGTTAAAACCAGAGAAAGTTGCGCAGGCTTCTATAATGATGTTTTTCACCGTTTCGCTGCCGATTGGCAATTGACTATGTCTTTAGCTTCTAAACCCCAATTATCTAACTCTTTCGCCCCTACTTCGGCCATTTCATCTGTGCACGAAATAATTAGTGAGCTCAGGGCTGGGCGAATGGTTGTGTTAGTAGACGAAGAAGACCGCGAAAACGAGGGCGACTTGGTAATGGCCGCTGAGTTTGTGACCCCAGAGGCCATTAACTTTATGGTCACGCATGGTCGCGGCTTAGTTTGTTTAACTTTAACCGAGGCGCGTTGTAAACAACTAGACTTACCACTTATGGCCAGTCGAAATGGCACTGCGTATGGCACAAACTTTACGGTTTCTATCGAGGCCGCTGAAGGAGTGCACACCGGCATTTCAGTGGCTGACCGAGCACATACTATTCGCGTAGCGGTCGCGCGTGATGCCAAACCTGCAGATATCGTGCAACCCGGTCATATTTTTCCCTTAAGAGCTGTTGAGGGTGGTGTGTTGGTCAGAGCGGGTCATACCGAAGCGGGTTGTGACTTAACCGCTATGGCGGGCTTAAGACCTGCTTCTGTTATCTGCGAAATTTTAAAGCCAGACGGCACAATGGCTCGTCTACCCGACTTAATTGAATACAGCCGCGAACACAATTTAAAAATTGGCACCATTGCTGATTTAATTCAATACCGAAGTGAGCATGAATCAGTGGTGAATCGTGTTACCCAACGCGAGATGCAAACGCCATGGGGCCCTATGCAGGCCGTCATTTATAAAGATACAGTCGGTGGCCACCCTCACATTGCTTTGGTTCATGGTCAAATATTGGCTGACGTTGAAACATTAGTCAGAGTGCACGAACCTACATCGGTACTTGACGTGCTTGACGCCGAAAGCTCGGGTCACTCATGGGGTATTGATCAGGCTGTGAAGGCTATTCAAGCGGTGCCTTCAGGAGTTTTGGTGCTTTTAAACTGCGACACCAGCGCTAAACACTGGTTTGAACAGGTCGAGGGGTGGTCTAAATCAGCTCCGAATTCATCAACCCATACCGACAACAAGCGAAATAGCCGCTTAGATCTTCGCACGTACGGTATCGGTGCCCAAATCCTAAGAGACTTGGGCGTGGGCCAAATGAAATTGTTAGCGCGTCCGCGCAAAATGCCCAGTATCATGCCAGGCTTTGGTCTTAACGTAACCGGTTACGACGAAAGTAATTTAATTTCAACCGCATCAGACAGGAAACCACTATGAGCCCTTTTACCCTAACCCCAGACATGAACGGAGAAGGCCTTCACATCGGTATTGTTCGGTCTCGCTTTAACGAAGAAATCGGTTTGATCGAACTAGATGCTTGCCTGCAAGAGCTTGCTGAGCTGGGTGTTGACGAGCAAGATATCATGGTCATTACGGTACCAGGTGCCTTAGAGTTGGGTGTCACATTAGCTCGAATGGCTGATACCAACGAGTTTGACGCTTTAATTGCATTGGGCGCTGTTATTCGTGGTGAAACGTACCATTTTGAGTTGGTCAGCAATGAAAGTGGCATGGCCATCAGCCGCGTAGCCATCGAAACCGGCATACCCGTTTTGAATGGTGTGTTGACCACTGAAAACGAAGAGCAGGCACAGGAACGAGCAGAGGGTAAGGGGCGAGATTGCGCACAGGCGGCTGTTGAAATGGCTAACTTGATGAATGCGCTTGAACCCGAGTCTGATGACGAAGAAGATGAAGACGAAGAAGAAATCATCAACGAAGGTCGTCATGACAAACGCAAACCGAAGTAAGCCCGCATCGAGTTCATCACGTAGCCCACGTCGTCGGGCGCGAGAGTTCGCTTTGCAGGGTGTTTATGCCTGGCTTGTACATGGTGACCCAACCGATACGGCGGGGGGTGAAATTCAGGCACATTTGCGTGATAACGAGTCGTTTGCCCAAGCTGATGCAGCATGGTTTCAAACCCTTCTTGAAGGGGTTGTGCGCGATGCAGATAGCTTGCGGGTTCAATTTTCACCATTTGTCGATCGGCCGCTTGTAGAGTTGTCACCGGTTGAGCATGCCATTTTGTTAATGGGTAGCTATGAACTCGTACACCATGTAGAGGTGCCTTACCGCGTGGCCATTAATGAATCGGTCGAGTTGGCAAAAACGTTTGGTGGTACAGATGGCTTTAAGTTTGTGAACGGTGTGCTAGACAAGTTAGCGGCACAAGTGCGCGAAACTGAAGTGCGTCAATCCCCGCGTCGCTGACCTGCTTAATCAACATGACAGGTGAATTTGCACTGATTGACCAGTACTTTAAACAGCCTGCTGCGCAGCAACTCATCGCAGCAGGTCAGTCAGTTTTAGGCATTGGCGATGATTGTGCGTTGCTAGATGTGCCGCCCGGTATGCGTTTGGCCGTCAGTAAAGACATGCTGATTGAACACCGGCATTTTTTTTCAAATGTTGACCCTCAATCGCTCGGGCATAAAACGCTGGCAGTTAATTTGTCTGACTTGGCTGCCATGGGTGCTAAACCGCTTGGGTGCTTGCTTGGTTTGGGGTTGCCGCAGGTTGATGATGCTTGGTTAAGTGCCTTTTCAACTGGGTTTCTTGATTTAGCCATGGCGTCAGGTTGCCCGCTTATTGGCGGTGATACAGTAAAAACACCGAATGATATTTCTTTAAGCGTGACGGTTTTAGGTTACGTGCCGCGAGCGCAACCCGCATTGTTACGCCACGCTGCCCAAGTTTTTGACGACATTTGGGTGTCAGGAGAATTAGGCGCTGCTGACTTGGCTTATCGTATACGAGCGGGCTTATTTGATCTGAGTCATATGCCTTCAGGTCAAGCCACTTCAGAAAAAGTAAACTTAAATAAATTGAGTGCCAATCAACTCATGTTTGAGACAGCACCCATAGATTCAACGCTTTTAGATCAAGTCAATAGGGCCCTTGATTGGCCCACCCCACGCTTGCAGCTTGGCCAAGCGTTGCTCGGTAAGGCGCATGCAGCAGTTGATATATCTGATGGCTTATTGCAAGACCTAAACCATATCTTGCAAGCCAGCCATGTTGGCGCAATCTTGTATGAGCCTTTATTACCTGTTTCATCGGCTTTATTGCAGGTCAGCCCAGAGGTTCGTCAGCACGCCATATTGTCAGGGGGAGAAGCCTATGAATTGTGCTTCACAGCCTCTCAAAGCGCGAGATTACAGTTATCAGAAATGGCTCAGCAAATAGGTGTTCAATTAACCCGTATTGGTCAAATCGTTGAAGCGCAAGGCATATCAATTTTTGATCAAGACAATCGCTTGATCAAGCCCCATATGTTTGGCTTTGACCATTTTTCTAAACAGTCATCATGAGTCTTAAAACAGCACAAAGCGACTCATCAGGCTCGATGAAAAACAGACATAAAACGGTTTGGCCATCTATCGGATGGGTATTTTCAAGGCCTGATCGATTACTTGCGTTTGGGTTTGGCACAGGTTTATTTAGGCCAGGCTCGGGTACTTGGGGCACCTTACTGGCCGCGATATTGTGGTGGCCTTTGCAACAGACCGTACCGCATGGCATATTAGGCGTAGCCTTGTTGCTAGGCTTGGTGGCGGGTATTTGGATTTGTGGTCGCACAGCCAACAGTTTGGGTGTCGCCGATCATGTTGGTATCGTTTGGGACGAAATTATTGCTTTTTGGTTGCTGATGTGGGCCATACCTTTTAACTGGGTCACTTTGCTTGTGGCGTTTGTATTATTTCGGTTTTTTGACGTTTATAAACCCTTTCCAATCGGCTGGTTTGATCAAAATTTCAAAGGCGGTTTTGGGGTGATGGTTGATGACCTGATCGCAGCATTCTATGCTTGGCTAATGATGATGACTTGGTTTGTTTTTGTAGGCCCCATGGCAGGTGCGTCAGTATGATTGATGATTACCCAAACGCTTCCTTAACTTTATTAGCCAATGCGCTCGGGCAGTTGTTACAGGCTCAAAATGGTTGGGTGGCCACTGCAGAATCGTGCACTGGTGGTCTATTGGCGGGGGCGCTTACGGCTATTCCAGGCAGCAGTAATTGGTTTGACCAAGGTTGGGTAACCTACAGTAATGCGGCCAAACACCGTCAACTAGGTGTGTTGCAACTTACGCTTGAAGCCCACGGCGCAGTGAGTGAGGCCACCGCTCAAGAAATGGCGTTAGGTGTGTTGTCATACGCACCGCAAGCAACCCTTGCTATTTCCACCACAGGCATAGCGGGGCCAGGTGGTGCAAGTGTTGGCAAACCGGTTGGTCTAGTCTGTTTTGCTTGGGCGCAACGCACTGATCAAGGTGTTCATGTGGTGTCTGCCCAGCGGGTGTTTTCAGGTGATCGTCATCAGGTCAGAGTGTCTTCAGTAACGTTCGCTTTGCAGCATGCTATTGAATTAATCAGCTGAATGGCATAAACGCAATTTTGTAAAGACTGTTTTTTTGCGCATTACCAGTATTAAATTGTTTCAGGTTTTAGCAGATCAATCATTGTTTAGTAGACCGATTGGTGTTGATGTCGTCGCGGGTCTGCTGGGCTACTTTAGCAGCTGCTTCTCGCCAGTCGTCGCCTGAACTGGCGTAGAGCACGGCACGCGATGAATTGATCATCATGCCCGTGCCGTCAGTGCTACAACCGGCGAGGCAAGTCGCGGCAATGTCACCGCCTTGCGCGCCAATGCCTGGCACCAGCAGCGGCATACGATCACCCACTAATGATCTCACCCGCGCAATCTCTGCTGGAAAGGTCGCCCCGACGACTAAACCGCATTGATGGTGAGTGTTCCAATGATTTGCCACCATTTCGGCTACTTTTAGATAAAGTGGTACACCCTCAGTCTTGAGTTCTTGTAAGTCAGCACCCCCAGCATTTGAGGTGCGACACAGCACAATAATGCCTTTATCTTGGCGTTCAAGGTAGGGTTGGGCGGAATCAAACCCCATATAGGGGTTAATCGTGACGGCATCAGCACCATAGCGATCAAAGGCTTCTCGAGCATATTGCTCAGCCGTTGCTCCAATATCGCCGCGCTTGGCATCCAGCACAATGGGCAAACTCGGATGGCGCGACTTAATGTGCTGGCATAACATTTCAAGTTGGTTTTCAGCACCTGCGGCTGCAAAATAAGCGATTTGAGGCTTAAAGCCACAGACAAACGGGGCGCAGGCGTCAACTATTTGCGCGCAAAATTTAAAAATGGCGTTGGGCTGACCGATGAGTTCTGCAGGCATGCGAGCGACATCGGGGTCAAGCCCGACCATAAGGAGCGATTCAGTATTTTGCCAAGCGTGTTCAAGTTTGTTTAAAAATTTCATTTTGAATGCGAGTTCTCTAAGGTTCAAGCTCAACAGTTAATCAACGTAGTTATAGGTCGAGCAGATGTTTGCTGCCGTGACAGTTTGATCAGGTGAAACCAAATCTTGCAATTGAAGTGACTCTGCATAATAGACCGTCATCGATAGATCGGGTTTAGGCTTTACACCGACTTTTTTAAAAGATAAGTAGTTCACGGGCGCTTTTCCGCAAAGGTAATTGCCGTTGAGCAACTTGGGGTTGCTTGTAGAGATGACTTTATAAAGTGTGATGTTGTTTTCAGAGTCTTCGTCAACTGCGCGAATTGAGAGAAAGGCGCCGTTCTGGAAAGTGATCTGATTCGCTGTGACGGTTATGTCACCTGTAATGCTTTCCGCTGTGCGACTCATTGCATGCCAAGTATTCTGGGTATATAGAGATTGATTTGTGCTGCATGCAGCGGTGAACGCTATCAAGCCAAGACAGACGAGTATTTTAATTTGAATCATTTTTACCATAACCCACAGAGTAAAGGTATTTTTCAAATTTTGCCCAAACGTGCTGCTTGACGCATAAAAAATTTAAACAATATTTTAAAAAAATAGACATCAACCCCAAATACTTTCAGTTTTGCTCTTGAAACCTCAATATATGCCCCTATAATTAGCACTCGATGCAGGTGAGTGCTAATAGCTAGCCTGCTTTAGTTTTCTTATTAATTTAATTATAAAACAGGAGTGTTTCATGGCCCTGCGTCCCCTGCACGATCGCGTGATCGTCAAACGTTTGGACAACGAGCGTAAAACTGCATCAGGTATCGTTATACCTGAAAGCGCCGCTGAAAAACCCGATCAGGGTGAGGTGCTTGCCGTTGGTCCAGGTAAGAAGACAGAAGACGGTAAAGTTTTACCTGTTGACGTCAAAGTTGGCGACAAGATTCTTTTCGGTAAATATGCTGGCCAAACTGTCAAAGTTGACGGTGAAGAAGTGCTGGTCATCCGCGAAGAAGAAATTCTTGCCGTTATTCAGTAATCCACAGAACACACTAGAGGTTAATCATGGCTGCAAAGCAAGTATTGTTCGGCGATGATGCACGCGTACGTATCGTTCGCGGCGTCAACATTCTCGCCAATGCTGTAAAAACAACTCTCGGCCCCAAAGGCCGTAATGTTGTACTCGAGCGCTCTTTTGGCGCCCCAACCGTTACGAAAGACGGCGTGTCAGTTGCCAAAGAAATCGAGTTGAAAGATAGATTTGAAAACATCGGTGCACAGTTGGTTAAAGAAGTTGCTTCAAAAACTTCTGACAGCGCAGGCGACGGTACAACAACCGCCACTGTTTTGGCTCAATCAATTGTTGTCGAAGGCCTCAAGTATGTGGCTGCCGGCATCAACCCAATGGATCTAAAGCGCGGTATCGATAAAGCGGTAGCAGCTGCAGTAGCAGAGTTGCACGTTTTATCAAAGCCTTGCACGACAACCAAAGAAATCGCTCAGGTGGGTTCAATCTCAGCTAACAGTGATCACTCAATTGGCAAAATCATCGCTGATGCGATGGAAAAAGTCGGTAAAGAAGGCGTTATTACTGTCGAAGACGGCAAGTCACTTGACAGCGAATTAGACGTTGTTGAAGGCATGCAATTTGACCGTGGTTATTTGTCTCCTTACTTCATTAACAACCAAGAAAAGCAAGTGTCAGCGCTTGACGATCCTTATGTTTTGCTTTTTGACAAAAAAGTAAGCAACATTCGCGATTTGTTACCAATCTTAGAGCAAGTTGCTAAGTCAAGCCGTCCTTTATTGATTATTGCTGAAGATGTTGAAGGCGAAGCCTTGGCAACTTTAGTTGTAAACAATATTCGTGGCATTCTCAAAACCACAGCCGTTAAGGCGCCAGGTTTTGGTGATCGTCGCAAAGCCATGCTCGAAGACATCGCGATCTTGACAGGTGGTACGGTTATTTCTGAAGAAACAGGTTTATCACTTGAAAAAGCAACCTTGGCCGAGTTAGGTCAAGCTAAGCGTATTGATATTGGTAAAGAAAACACCACCATTATTGATGGTGCTGGTGATACAAAAGCGATTGAAGCCCGTGTGAAACAAATTCGCGCTCAAATCGAAGAAGCTACTTCAGACTACGACCGTGAAAAGTTGCAAGAACGCGTGGCCAAGTTGGCTGGCGGTGTCGCAGTGATTCGTGTCGGTGCAGCCACTGAAATTGAAATGAAAGAAAAGAAAGCCCGTGTCGAAGACGCACTGCACGCAACCCGTGCAGCCGTTGAGGAAGGTATTGTTCCTGGCGGTGGCGTTGCTTTGATTCGTGCTCGTGCTGCGATTGCAAAAGTTAAAGGCGATAATGCTGACCAAGATGCAGGCGTACAGCTTGTCTTACGTGCAGTTGAAGAGCCATTGCGCACCATCGTTGCCAATGCTGGTGATGAGCCAAGCGTTGTGGTTAACAACGTTGCAAATGGTAAAGGTAACTATGGTTACAACGCAGCCACCGGTGAGTACGGTGACTTAGTTGAGCAGGGTGTTCTTGACCCAACCAAAGTAACTCGTACAGCATTGCAAAATGCAGCTTCTGTGGCCAGCTTGTTGCTGACAACTGAAGTCGCCGTGTGCGAAGCACCTGAAGACAAATCTGCTCCGAGTATGCCTGGTGGTGATATGGGTGGTATGGGCGGTATGGGTGGTATGGGTGGTATGGGCTTCTAAGAAGCCTACGAGGCCTCAGGGCCTCGTTCTGCCAGAACATTTCGGCGCATTAAAGTGATGTCCCTTAATTAGGACGCCATTAAATTCAGTCGACTGTTATTAATAAGTTAAAAGCTTGGGTTTCAAAAGAACCCAAGCTTTTTTGTCGTTCAAAAAAAGTGGACTGCCTGAGTGTTTAAAGCATGCAAACGGTACCGCGTGAGTTTTTTACGATAATAGCTTTAAGCGTTTAGCAGCTGTATCAGCTGCAGGTGTTTTGGGGTAGTCTTTTATTATTTTTTGTAATGTATTTTTAGATGCAGTTCGATTGTTTAATTCAAACTGACTGCCCGCTACAACCAGCAACGCATCGGGTGCGCGTGCATGGTCAGGAAACTGCTTGGCCATGCCTTGCAACTGCGTAATGGCCGCTTTAAAATCTTTTAAAGCATAGCTACTGCTACCTTGATAAAACAGGGCTGTGGGTGCGAGCGGGCTCTTTGGGTACAGTGTTAAAAAAGCACCTAAAGACGCCTCTGACTCTTTAAATTCACTTTTTCTAAAAAATTCTAAACCTGTGTCAAATGCAGATTGTTCAGCCGCATTAGCACCTTTCTCACTTGACCCAGTCAACCCTGAACCTGAGGTTACAGCACTGGTGGGGCGACCCATTTCTTCTAATTGACCGCGTATACGAGCAACTTCTTGCTCTAGTTGGTCGATACGTGAAGCCAATTGTATGTTGGCTCTTTGGCTGATTTCTGTTAAATCACGTACTTGTTGACGTAATTGAATAATGGCTTCGCGCGCTTCACTGTCGGTAAACGCGTAAGCTATTGGGGCAGATGCCGCCAGAACAGAAGCCAACAAACACTTAGAAAAAAATGCCTTCATGAGAAAGGTTACCTAGATATTAAAAATAATTAAAAGTTACTGAGGTCGTTTGTAAACGATATCAGCACGACGATTTTCTGCATAGTCAGCCTCGGTGTCACCTAAAGCCTTGGGCTTTTCTTTACCAAAACTGATCACTTCAATTTGAGCATCGCGAGCGCCTGTCAGTGTCATGATGCGACGAACAGCGTCTGCGCGTCGTTGCCCAAGTGCTAAGTTGTACTCGGTGCTACCACGGGCATCGGTATTGCCTTCAATGACGATAGTTTGCTTAGGGTTGGCAACCAGATAACTGGTGTGCTTGCCAACTATATCTTTGTACTGACTATCAACTGTAAAGCTGTTGAGTTGGAAATAAACCGAGCGATTGGTCGCCAAAACACTGCTAGGGTTGAACGGATCTAAAACACCCGAACCATTCGCACCCTTAGCATTGCTGCCACTACCTGATGCTGAGTCGTCGAGAGACACAGATGAACATGCTGCTAAACTAAATGCCAAAGCGGTAATGGATAGGCTTTTGGCAATACGCGATTTCATTATGATTCCTTCAAGGAAAGTTAAATTGTAAAAAATACAGATAAAACAAGTAAAAAACTAAACTTTTTAATCGATGCAAAAGTTCAGAACTGCAAAGGTTTACTCATGAATAGTCTACCCTTTTAAAACAAAAAAGAAAGCCTTTAGACCAACTATTGACTAAATGGACCCCAAGTGGGTTCGCGAATTTCACCGTTTAAGGTCGATAAAGTTTGCCGCATACGGCCATCACTTGAAACGCCTGAAAGTACTTGACGGCCCCCTTGACGTGAAGCGTAGATGACTTGTTTGCCATTTGGTGCAAAGCTTGGTGATTGATCGTCAGGGCCGTCTGTTAGAAGCGTTTCTATACCAGTTGCTAGATCAATTGAGGCGATTCTAAACGAGCCATCACGCTTAGTCACAACCAATAAATTTTTACCGTCTTGCGACAATCGTGGGGTAATGTTGTAAGGGCCATTGAAACTAATTCTTTTTGTTTCGCCACCATTCACTCCCACTTGGTAAATCTGCGGATTACCACTTCGATCGCTTGTAAAGAAGAGAGATTGACCATCAGGGCTGAAAACGGGCTCGGTATCAATGATGGGCGATTTAGTGATGCGCTTCAAGTTTGAACCGTCTGATGCATTCAAAGTGTAAATCTGTGACAAGCCATCACGCGTCAGCACCACAGCAAGAGTTTGGCCATCGGGCGACCAAGAAGGGGCAGAGTTGTTGCCTTTAAAGTTAGCAACGGGTACACGTTTGCTGGTTGAAAGTTCATGTACGTAAACGACAGGCTTGCCTGATTCAAAGCTAACATAGGCCAATTTTGAGCCATCGGGTGACCATGCAGGTGAAATGATAGGCTCGCGCGAGCGCAGTGCTACTTGGGGGTTTTGACCATCAGCATCAGAGATTTGAAGTTCAAAAGTATTCCCTTGTTTAAGAACATAGGCAATACGGGTTGCAAATACACCCCGTACACCCGTGATTTTTTCATAAATACGATCGGCTATTTGATGCGCAATACGTCGTAACTCACGGTCACTACCCGTGAAAACTACACCATCGAGCGCAGTTTTGTTGATCGTATCAGCTAAACGGTATTTGATTTCGTAACGGTCACCAGTTAGTGAGACCGTTCCATAGGCTAAAAAGTCAGCCCCACGGTTACGCCACTCGTCGTAGGCAATGGGTGAATCAACGGTTAAGGCAGCCCCTGTCGTATTAATGAGGCGAAATTGACCAGAACGCGTTAAATCGGCCCGTATGACTTCGGCAATCATTCGGCCTGCAGGGTCATCACTGAAATCAGCTATGGCAACGGGGTATTGTTGCGCGCCCGCACCAGAAATATCAACACGTAATTGCGCATGCGCGGCACTGACCATGCAGGCTAGAAAGCACATTGCCAGCAATTTTTTGAAAACAGCTTGGCTACCCTTCAGTTTAGCAAAGGCAAGTTTTGGCATCGAGTTAGAAAACAAAGTTAAACCAAATGATTGCATGGTGTTGAGGCTCCTGTCAGTCGTACATATAGTAGGTTACGTCAATGTACGATGGGTATCGTCCAGAGGGTGGGGCTGGAAATGGTGTGCAACGCTTAATGCCTGCTTCAACTGCTCGATCAAAGCTCGTGTTACCAGACGGTTTGGTTAATGTCGTTGACGACACAACACCATCAGATTTTAACTGCACTCGAAACTCTGCGAAAGGGTTTGTATCGCCAGCTCGAACGGGTGGTGGAAATGACACGCCAGGTTTTACGCAAGATCTTACCTTGCCAGCATAGCCTGAGTTTGATCCGCCACCTGATTGGTTCGAGCTGGCTGTGCCACCTGGAATGCCAGTTGCCCCCATGACATCGCGCCTGAAAGCTTCTTTTAATGCTTTATCTGCCGCCGCCTTTTTGGCAGCAGCAGCTTTTTCTTTAGCCGCTGCTGCTTGTTTGGCGGCCTCAGCTGCTTGTGCCTTAGCCTCGGCCTCTTTTTTGGCCAATGCCACGGCTTTAGCCTTAGCTTCAGCTTCTTTTTTCGCTAAAGCAGAGGCCTGAGCTTTAGCCTCAGCTTCCTTCTCTGCTAGCTCCGTCGCTTTTGCTAGTGCCTCTGCTTCTTTCTTGGCAGCTTCAGCGGCTTGTAATTTAGCCTCAGCCTCTTTCTTAGCGTCTTGCTCAGCTTTGACCTGCGCAGCAGCTTTTTGTTGGGCTAGATCTATCTCTTCTTGTTTAAGCTTTTCAAGTTTTGCCTGTTCCTCACGTTGCTTAGCAATTTCTCTATCTTGGCGCTCTTTTTCGGCCAAAGCTTTTTCTTGCTTAATTTTCTCTAACCGCGCTTGTTCGATTTTTTCTTGTTCCAGGCGAGCGGTCTCATCAGCTTGTTGTTGACGCTTTTCCTCCTGTTTTTTCTTACGATCTTCCTCAAGCGCAATTTCAGGGTCTATGAAAGGTTCAACGGGCTTTGGAGTAGCCGTTTCAGGGGGAGCAGGCGCAGGTGGTGGTGGGGGAGGTGGTGCCACAGGCTCGGGAGGGGCTGGTTGCGGCTCTGAGGGGGGGGGTTCTTCTGACGCTTCGGGTTGGGGCGTCTCAGGCGTGGGCTCAGGCTCGGGTGGCGGTACAGCATCTGGCGTGCCATCAGCCCATAACTCAACTTGTAGGGGCCCTGCATTTTCAAGTTTTAAATTCCAGTTTGCGAACAGTAATACGGCTAACCCCACGTGAATCGCTAAGGCAATGCTGAATGCGCGCCAATTGAAGGCATCTTGACTAGGCGTCAAGCTTTGAATGCGCGAGTTATTACGCTTAAGCATTAACGACCTGAAGGCTGACGATTGGGTATAGGCTCAGACGACTTTTGATCAACTAATAACCCTAACCGTGTGATACCGTTTGCTCGAAGGTCATCCATTACCTTTACAACTGATTCGTAGGGGACGCGTCCATCGGCAGCAATTAAAACAGGTTGGTTGGGTTCCAGAGCAGACAAAATGGTTTGAGCCATGGCGTTGCGTTGCACGCCTATAAACTGTGCGCCTGATTCACGCTTTCGCCACTGCACAGTACCGTCTTGCTTGATTTGAATTTCAAGTGGTGCGACAGGAACTGAGGCTGCCTGCCCCACTGACGGTAATTCAACTACCCCTGGTGTGATCAATGGTGCTGTTACCATAAATATGACAAGCAAAACCAACATAACATCGATGTAGGGCACGACGTTAATTTCATTTTTCAGTCGACGGCCAGGTCGACTAGTGTCTGAGCGCATAGATGACATTATCTTGCCTGGCGTTGAAGAATATTGAGAAACTCATCGACAAACGATTCAAAACGTATAGATAAACGATCAATATCGTGGGTGTAACGGTTGTAAGCGACCACAGCAGGTATTGCAGCAAACAAACCGATTGCAGTAGCAATTAGCGCTTCTGCAATACCAGGTGCAACAGCTGAAAGTGTAGCTTGTTGGACATTGGCCAGTCCTAAAAATGCGTGCATAATGCCCCAAACCGTACCTAGCAGACCAACATAAGGGCTTACTGAGCCTGTAGATGCCAAAAAGTTGAGGTTTGATTCAAGGCTGTCCATTTCACGTTGAAATGCGGCGCGCATGGCACGGCGAGAGCCGTCTAAAACGTAAGCGGCTTCACCAGCGACTTGATTTCGACGTCCTTTTAAAAATTCAGTCATGCCCGCATCAAAAATTCGGGCTAAGGCACCATGCTCAGTGCGACGTGAGGATATAGATTGATGTAGGGTGGCTAAGTCACCGCCAGACCAGAAATCGTTTTCAAATTGAGAGGTGCGCTGTTTTGCTTTCTTAATTGCCGAGTGTTTTGAAAAAATAACTGTCCAAGAGCCAATTGAAACAAGAATTAGTAACAACATAATTAACTGAACGGGCAAGCTGGCATGCAAAATCAGCGAAAGAATTGACATATCAGCAGAGGCGGCGGAGGGCATTTTTATTCCTGAGTGGTTAACTTGATGCGTTCGACGAGTGACTGAGGCAAAACTTGAACACGTAGCGTATCTGCGTTGACACAACCTACTTTGATTGTGCCTTTTGCGAGTAGTTCCTGATTATGGAAAACACTCTGTTTGAAGTGTAACGAAGCGCGACCAAAAAAGGTGATGTAAGTTTCAACAGTTAATAATTGATCGAGCTTAGCTGGAGCAATATATTGCATGTCTAGTTTAGCGACAATAAACATGATGCGCTCATGGGTGACCAGTAAGGCTTGCGAAACCCCCTTTGTTCTTATCCATTCAGTTCGGGCCCGCTCCATAAATTTTAAATAATTAGCGTAGAAAACAACCCCACCGGCGTCGGTGTCTTCATAATAGACTCTAATGGGAAAGACGTGCATGACGTTTTCACCATTCAATTTTGAGGTTTGGGACGAAATAGAATTCACCAAAGGGTTGTTTTCAGATACCAATTAAACCACTTATTAAATTTAGGCCGTCATTTGGTTAAGTTCTTCAAGAACCTGTGTGTAGGCATCATCTGTATTGACAAGCAACGTTTCTCCATTGGCGCGATGCACGATTTCGAATTGACCTTGTGCCAAACCACGATCACCGATGGTAACCCTTAGTGGCACGCCAATGAGTTCCCATTCTGCAAACATGACCCCAGGGCGTTGGTCGCGGTCGTCTAGTATGACGTCAACTCCATCAGCCACAAGTCGATTGTAAAGTGCTAAGCTGGCCTCGCGAACGGCTTCGCTTTTGCCCCAACCTAAAGCGCATACTACAACTTCAAAAGGGGCGATGGCACGTGGCCAGATGATGCCTCGGGCATCATGACTCTGTTCAATGGCGGCACCCACAATGCGTGTCACGCCAATGCCGTAGCAACCCATTTCCATTAAAGCAGGTTTGCCAGTTTCATCTAAGAATGTTGCATTTAAAGCTTTTGAGTATTTTGTGCCTAAATAAAAGACATGTCCGACCTCAATGCCACGCTGAATACTCAGGGTGCCTTTCCCTGAAGGTGCTTGGTCACCCTCAACCACATTACGAATGTCAGCAATTAAATTGGCTTCCGGTAAGTCACGCAACCAATTAACGCCCTGCAGGTGAAAATCAGTTTCGTTGGCGCCAACTACAAAGTCGTGCATATTAGCAACGGTTAAATCAGCAATAATTCGAGCAGGTTGAGTCGCACCAGCTTGTTTGTGAGTCAGGCCAACAGGCCCAAGTGAACCGGGTGTCGCACCAAAATGATTCAAAATTTCATCTTCATTTGCTAATCTAAAGCCGATTTCAAACCCAGGCAGTTTGCCAAGTTTGACCTCATTCAATTCATGATCACCACGAATCATCAGTAAGTGAACTTCAACTGGTTGATCGGCAGGCTCGGTCACCACAACAATTGATTTGACGGTCTGGCTTAACGGCAGTGATAAAAACGTGGCAAGCGATTCGCAGGTTTTGACGCCGGGTGTGTGAACTTTGTTCATTGTATGCACAGGTTCTGCACGTTGTGCGATTAAACAGGGCGCAACAGCTAGTTCAATATTAGCGGCGTAGTCGCTATTTGGGTCGTAAACAATGAGATCTTCACCAATATCGGCGATGACTTGAAACTCATGACTTTGTGAGCCACCAATTGATCCCGTATCGGCTGATACGGCCCTAAACATTAACCCAACCCTTGAAAAAATACGCTGATACGCGTCAAACATGATGCGATAGCTTTCTTGAGCACCGGCAATGTTGCGGTCAAAAGAGTAAGCGTCTTTCATGGTGAACTCGCGGCCGCGCATGATGCCAAAGCGGGGGCGGCGTTCATCTCTAAATTTAGTTTGAATATGATAAAAGTTGACCGGTAATTGGCGCCAACTTTGTATTTCATTTCTAGCAATGTCTGTAATGACCTCTTCAGACGTGGGTTGCAATACAAAGTCGCGCCCGTTGCGGTCTTTAACGCGCAGGAGTTCGGGGCCGTATTGCTCCCATCTACCCGATTCGACCCACAATTCTGCGGGTTGAACCACAGGCATCAACAATTCGAGTGCCCCTGCATCATTCATCTCTTGACGCACAATTGCTTCAACTTTACGAATGACGCGTAATCCTAGCGGCATATAGCTATATATTCCGCCAGCAAGTTTTCGAATCATGCCTGAACGCATCATGTATTGATGGCTGATAATTTCAGCGTCGTTAGGGGCTTCTTTGGTGGTACTGAGGTGAAAGGCGCTTGCTCGCATGTGTTGGGGTAATCAATAAGGTTGAAGTGGTGGTTAAGTACGTATAATAAAACGTAATTGTATTAATTTTAGTTGAGAACATCATGCTAGACCGGGAAGGCTACCGTCCCAACGTCGGCATTATCCTCGTAAACCAGAAAAATGAAGTTTTTTGGGGTAAGCGAATACGCGAACATGCTTGGCAGTTTCCACAAGGCGGAATCCAGCCTGGTGAAAGCCCAACACAGGCTATGTTACGCGAACTACACGAGGAAGTCGGGCTTAAACCCGAACATGTGCAGATTTTGGGTCGAACACGAGACTGGCTTCGTTACGACGTACCCAGCCATTTTATTAGACGCGATTCTCGTGGGCATTATCGTGGGCAAAAACAAATTTGGTTTTTGCTGCGATTGACTGGTCGAGATACTGATGTTCAGCTTAGGGCTACAGAGCACCCTGAGTTTGATGCTTGGCGCTGGAGCGAATACTGGCTAACCCTTGATACAGTCATTGATTTCAAAAGAGAAGTTTACAATCGTGCTTTAAACGAGTTGTCACCATTTCTTGATCGCCAAGTACGCATGCGTTCTCAGGTGCGATCGCACCTGAGAAACCCTTACGTATCAACTCAAACGTTTGATCAAACTTGATGTGTCCCAACGAGCACCACCCATTTTTTGCACATCAGCATAAAACTGGTCTACCAAAGCTGTAACAGGCACGCGGGCCCCGTTGCGGCGAGACTCATCAAGAACTAAGCTTAAATCTTTACGCATCCAGTCCACTGCAAAGCCGAAGTTAAACTTATCTTCAACCATGGTTGCACCACGATTTTCCATCTGCCAGCTTTGTGCCGCCCCTTTGCTGATGACATCAAGCACGACTGACATATCAAGTTTGGCAGTTTGACCGAAAGCAATTGCTTCTGACAAACCTTGAAGTAAACCTGCTATACAAATTTGATTCACCATTTTGGCTAACTGACCTGAACCTATTTCACCAATTAACGTTACTGCACGGGCATAAGACAATGCCACCGGTTGGATTTTTTCAAATACTTTGGTGTCGCCACCGCACATGATGGTTAAAGCACCATTTACGGCGCCTGCTTGCCCACCTGATACAGGGGCGTCGATAAATGCTACATCTTGTTGCGCTGCGATGGCGTGAAGTTCACGTGCAATAAGTGCTGAGGCGGTTGTGTGATCAACAAAAACAGACCCTGGCTTCATACCTGCTAGAGCACCGTGCTCGCCCAGTACAACGCTACGCAAATCATCATCATTGCCGACGCAACAAAAGACAATTTCGGCTTGTTTGCAGGCGTCTTTTGGCGTGGCAGCATGCTCGCCGCCAAATTCATTTGCCCACGCTTGAGCTTTTGCTGTGCTGCGGTTGTAGACGGTAACGTGATGTCCGGCGCGAGCTAAATGGCCCGCCATAGGGAAACCCATCACACCTAAACCAAGAAAAGTGACTTTAAGGGAGGGCGTTGCCGTATATTGTCTAGATAGAATACTTGTTTGATTTGTCATCTTGTTCTCTGTGAAGGGTGATGTCTGATAGTTTAAAACAGACTTAAAAAAGACATTTTTACATTTAAATGGGCATAAGATGAGTTGTTTAAAACTGAGGTTTACACCAACCTCAGTTTTTGCTTTACGATGATACCTATGTTTGATGACTTAGACCACCTCGCACAACGCATACTCCAATTAGCAAAACGTATGCAGGCGCAGATCCACACGATTGATGAATTAAATCAATCTGTTGCCCAGTTACGTTCCGAACGTGATGCACTAGCCGTTGACCTCAAATTACAAATTGAAAAGTTAACGGATGCTGAATCCACGCTTCAGTTAAAGCAGTCGCAGACAGAAAATATAGCCAATAAAGCTCAGGCCGAGCACCAGCAGTTGCAAGGTACGCTAGATCTATTTAAGCAAGAGCACGCGTCGTTACAAAAACAGGCACAAATTAATAGCACTGAATTAGGCCGGTTAAAAGAGGTCAATCTAACTGCGCAACAGCGTATTCATCGCGTTCTTGAACAGTTGCCCGGTGCCAACCCGTCGGAGTCTGCATAATGGAACGTGTCGATATCAATATTCTGGGCCGAGACTATTCTCTAGCATGCCCGCCTGAAGAGCGTGACAGCCTCAAATCTGCGGCTGATCATGTAGCTCAATTAGCAGGCCGCATTCAGGGCGCAGGAAAAATTGTGGGTAACGAGCGCATTGTCGTGATGGTTGCAATACAAATTGCGGTAGAGCTTTTGACCACTAAAGCATCAGATGGTCCAATGGCTGGTTTGGCAGTTGGTGATTTCAAGCGTAGAATCCAAGATATGAATTCAATAATTGATGAAGCACTCAGTTCATCAATTAAATAAATGCCTTAATGAAAAAATGCCTTAATGAAATACATGCCCTAAAAGGCTTACAAGTTTGTCCCTGCGGTGTTCGTGACTTGGTCATATATTCTCTGAACCAATGCTTATAGCATTTAGGTTGCGGGTCGATCGGTGGGAGTGCGTGCCCCTTGTGGGTATACTCAAAACCGATTGCGAAGTAACCGTCTTGAACCGATGGTTCGAGATGCCGACCTAGACGACACCTGCGGGGCCATTAATTAATCTATACATTCCCTGAATCGATTAAGCTTACATGAATAAGTGAGCATAATCGATTTCATTTTTAGCGGGAACTTATAGGTGGAATCAGGTTTTTTTCAGGGTGTTTTTGTAAATTACTATTCCAATAGCGATCATGGGAATGCAAAGCCATTGACCCATGCTAAGGTTAGCAGCGAGTAAGCCGAGAAAGGCATCAGGCTCTCTTGCGTATTCCGCTAAAAACCTAAGCATCCCATAACCTATAAGAAATACTGCACTCACTTGGCCTGTTGGGCGCGCCAATCGTGCAAACCACCATATCAACACAAAAAGCGTGAGCCCTTCAAGCCCAAACTGATAAAGTTGTGAAGGGTGCCGAGCAATGCCATCGGCCGAACCGGGGAATACCATGCCCCATGCTAGATTCGTGGGGCGACCCCATAACTCACCATTTATAAAATTACCCATTCGACCCGCCGCTAAGCCTAGCGGTATCAGCGGTGCCATCAAATCGCCAAGCTCTAGAAACTTGTAGTCGCGACGCTTAGCAAATAGTGCCATCATCGCTAGAACACCTAAAAGCCCACCATGAAAAGACATGCCACCTTGCCAAAGATAAAAGATTTCAAGGGGGTTTGACAAATAATATGCTGGCTTATATAAAAACACATAACCAAGGCGGCCTCCAAGCACGACCCCAATCATGCACATAAATATAAGGTCTTCAAAGTCAACGAGTGTGACACGTGTAAGCTTTTGTTTAACACGCCAACGACCCAATAACCAAGCGGAACCAAAACCGATTAAGTACATCAAACCGTACCAGTGAACCTCAAGGGGCCCTAATTTGATGGCGATAGGGTCAATTTGTGGGAAATTAATCATGAATCAATCTGTAAAGTTTATATAAAGTTGTATTTGTTCGATAATAACCGTCTAGTACTATTTATTTATAAAATAAAATTCCATTTATTGCTGGGGAAGATGCATGTCAAAATACGAACGTTCTAGTCATATCACTGAGGGTGTTGCACGCGCTCCCAATCGTTCTATGTATTACGGTATGGGTTACAAAGAAACAGACTTTGAAAACCCCATGATAGGTGTGGCCAACGGGTTTTCGACAATCACTCCTTGTAACAGTGGCTTGCAACCTCTTACCGATGCGGCCGTTGTCGCGATTCGTGAATCTAAAGGCAACCCACAGGTCTTTGGTGTGCCTACCATATCTGACGGTATGTCGATGGGCACTGAGGGCATGAAATACTCCTTGGTATCTCGCGAAGTCATTGCTGATTGCATCGAAACAGCCGTTCAAGGCCAGTGGATGGATGGCGTGGTCGTCGTAGGGGGTTGCGATAAAAACATGCCCGGCGGCATGATTGCCTTAGCCAGAATAAATGTGCCTGGTATTTACGTCTATGGTGGCACCATTAAGCCTGGTCACCATAAAGGCAAAGATTTAAACATTGTGTCAGTGTTTGAAGCGGTTGGTGAGTTCACCATGAACCGCATGAGTGCCGAAGACTTTAAGGCTGTTGAGCAAAAGGCGATTCCAGGCTCGGGTTCGTGCGGTGGTATGTACACCGCTAACACCATGAGTTCATCGTTTGAAGCGCTAGGTATGAGCTTGCCTTATTCAAGCACGGCAGCTAACGAAGATCAAGAAGCCACTAACAATGCGGCTGAATCTGCTCGTGTGCTGGTACAAGCAGTACGCAATAACCTTCGCCCACGAGACATTATTACTCGCGAATCACTTGAAAACGCTGTTTCAGTCATCATGGCAATTGGCGGCTCAACCAACGCAGTATTGCATTTCTTAGCGATTGCCCATTCAGCCGAAGTGCCATGGACAATTGACGATTTTGAACGCATTCGCAAGCGTGTACCTGTTTTATGTGATCTAAAACCTTCTGGCAAATACCTAACGGTTGACTTACATCGCGCTGGCGGTATTCCTCAAGTGATGAAAATATTGTTAAATGCGGGATTACTGCATGGTGATTGCATAACCATCACAGGTCAAACTGTTGCCCAAACTTTAGCGAACATACCAGACGAACCGCCTGCTGATCAAAACGTGATTCGCCCCATAAATAAAGCAATGTATGACCACGGTCACTTAGCTATTTTGAAGGGGAATTTGTCACCTGAGGGTGCAGTGGCCAAAATTACAGGCCTTAAAAACCCCTCTATCACTGGGCCTGCACGGGTATTTGATTCTGAAGACTTGGCCATGGAAGCGATTATGGCGCGTCAAATAACGCATGGCGATGTGGTCATTATTCGTTATGAGGGCCCTAAGGGTGGTCCAGGTATGCGTGAAATGTTGGCTCCCACATCTGCCTTAGTGGGGCAAGGTATGGGTGAGACCGTTGGTTTGATCACAGATGGTCGGTTTTCAGGGGGAACGTGGGGTATGGTTGTGGGCCACGTTGCACCGGAGGCTTTTGTGGGCGGGGTGATTGCTCTGATTGAAGAAGGTGATTCAGTCACAATCGACGCACACAAATTGTTGCTTCAACTAAATGTATCTGACGAAGAAATTGAAAAACGTCGGGCTAACTGGACGCAACCAACGCCACGTTATACCCGTGGTGTCTTAGCTAAATTTGGAAGGTTGGCCAGCTCCGCTAGCAAAGGTGCAGTGACTGATTTGTTCGATTAAGGCAAGAGTCTGCTGATGATGGTGTTAGCAGACTTTTCAACTTGCAATAAAAAATATATTTTGTGGTCGATTTGGTAGGTTCTGACAAGTATGTTCTGACAAGTATGTTCTGATCAGTATGTAACGATCAGCATGCATGTGTCTTTTAATTGAGTGTATTTGAATGCGCAACATTTCGTTTGAAAGAATATGCCGCACCCGCTCGGTGTTCAGTTTGCTTGTTGCTGGGGCGCTTTGCCTGATGGCAAATTCAGCTCGTGCAGACCAACTGATGATTGAATTGGCGCAAAACAAAACATGTTTAGGTTGCCACCAAGTTGATAAAAAGCGGGTCGGTCCTGGCTTTCAGCAAGTAAGTGAGCGATACAAGGGCCAATCTGAGGCAGTGCCTCATTTGGTAGAAGTGATTTTGAAAGGCGGTCGAGGCAACTGGGGTGCTATACCGATGCCAGCACAAACACGTGTATCACCGGAGCAGGCGCAACAGTTAGCACAATGGATACTCTCCCTCACGCCTACAAAATAATTTTGATTGGTTTTTACCAAAATATAACCTTAGCGGTTAATTAACAAATTAGTCATCAAAGGTTAAGGTCAAAAAGGGTTAAACATGACTGAGAAAGCAATATTCGGCGGTGGATGTTTTTGGTGTACAGAGGCCGTATTTAAATCAATTAAAGGCGTCTTGAGTGCTAAGCCTGGCTACTGTGGTGGCCATATTGATTCTCCTACATACGAGGCGATATGTGGTGGGCAAACCGGCCACATCGAAGTTATTGAAATTGATTATGACCCTGAGCAGGTGTCTTTTGACACGTTGCTTGAGGTGTTTTTTGCAACGCATGACCCCACCACACCAGGGCGGCAGGGTAACGATGTCGGTCCGCAGTATCAGTCAGCAATTTTTTACCAAAATGCCGACCAACAAGAAAAATCGAAGCAATTTATGCACATGATTGATGTCTCAGGCCAAATGTCTAGGCCTGTATGTACTCAGTTAATACCTGCACAGACCTTCTGGGTTGCAGAAAGCTATCATCACGACTATTTCGAACGTAACCCTAACCAAGGTTATTGCCAAGTGATTGTGGCCCCAAAGGTTGGGAAGTTTAAAAAGAAATTTCCTAATTTATTAGCTTCTTGAGTAAATATATGTGACTTGTCGTTCATGCTTGTAAGGTGCTGAGCGTGATTGAAGAATAAAGTAAAAAATAATGAAAATTATTTGAGCCTTGAATCTTCAAAGCAGTAAATAAAACTTAAAGTCAATCTTATCAATATTTTAGAAACTTTTTGGCTTCGAAATTGATGCTAAAACGTAAGGTTTAAAGTGCGAGAGTTGGTAGAAATGCCAAGAAAATATGAAATAACTTCAAAATAATTCGTAAAAACCCTAATTCGGTTTGACGCAGTGGAAAAAAAGGTCCATAATCTCGTTTCTCTGCAGTGACCTAGTTGTTGCAGACACGCA
>ERZ888423.887-NODE-887-length-28803-cov-12.116252_pt1 | contig 28803 bp, 21 predicted proteins | sample MGYA00520523_ERZ888423 | MGnify/ENA primary metagenome ERZ888423 (study PRJEB32303, sample SAMEA104408611) | aquatic metagenome | biome: Brackish water; feature: Pelagic; material: water | place: Baltic Sea | collected 2014-06-08T10:24:00 | depth 30,27 m ...
CATGGACAGGGCCAAATGGATTCACGGCAATCACACAAGACTTAACCAACCTAGGACCTGGAACGTATAGCGTTACTGTTACTGATGGAGACTTGTGTACTGGAACTGGAACCTTTACTGTGACCCAGCCTCTTCCTATTTCGGTCAATGAATTTATCACTGGAATTATCTGTGACGGAGATTCCACGGGAGCCATTAATATTGAAGTCATTGGCGGAAACGGAGGGAACATTTTCTTTTGGTCAGGACCTGGAACATTCACCAGTTCCTTTGAAGACATCTCGGGTCTTGCTTCGGGGATGTATGATCTGTTAGTAACCGATTCGAAAGGATGCGTGTATTCAAATTCTTATTTCGTTCCTCAGTCCCCTGCTATCGCGATTACACTTGTTCAAATTACCCCTGCCAATTGCGGTTTAAGTAACGGGTCCATTCAAGTAAATGCCAGCGGAGGTGCTGGCGGCTATAGTTATGTCTGGACAAATAGTGCAAGTGCAGTTGTCGGAAATTCAGCTACCGCGAGTAGCTTGCCTGTCGGCTCGTATACCGTCACGGTGACGGATGCGAATCTCTGTACACGAACAGCTCAATTCTCAGTTACCAGCTTAGAGGCCACACTTTCTGCAGCCATCTCTGCAGTATCATGTTTCGGTTTTTCTGATGGAGCCATTGACGTCACTGTCACTGGTGTACTCACAGGTCCTGTAGACACTATGTGGACAGGTTCTGGTGGATTCACTTCTAGCTCTGAAGATATCTCAGGCTTGATTGCAGGAGCTTACACCATTACACTATCTGATAGCATTGGATGTATAATCAGCGAGCAATACACAGTGCCGCAGCCGCCTCCCATTTCTTCTCCCGCCATCATCACTCACGTTTCCTGTAATGGAACTAACGATGGAGAAATAAATATAAATGTAACTGGTGGTACAGGAACAGCCACGGGTTCTTGGACAGGGCCCAACGGGTATACCGCAAATACACTGGACATTATCAACCTCTTCGCAGGCACCTACACGGTAACGTTGACTGACGCGAATGACTGCGTGCATGTTCAAAGTTATGTGGTCAATCAGCCCGCTGGAATTATAGCCAATGAAGACATCACGCATGTACTTTGTAATGGAGATAATACAGGAGCTATTGATATAAACCCATCTGGAGGCGTAGGAACGCCAACCTATCATTGGACTGGCCCTAATGGATTCGATGAGGTCACTCAAGACATTATGAACCTTCTTGCTGGAACGTATGATGTAGATATTACTGATGCGAACGACTGCGTACAAACCTTCTCTTTTGAAGTGCTGGAGAGTCCGCTTATCGTTATTGATTTAGTACAGCTCAACAATGCAAATTGTGGCCTTTCTAACGGAAGTATAGAAGTGCTCGCAGTTGGAGGAGATGACAACCTAAGCTATGAGTGGTCGAACTCTTCTTTGGCTTCTGTAGGCTCAGGAGTTTTTGTAGATGGACTTCCAGTGGACATATACACGGTTACTGTTACTGACGGCAACCTCTGTATCATGACAGCTGATTTCGAGATAGAGAATATGGACATCTCAGTAACTGGTCAAGTTACAGATGTAAGCTGTTTTGGATTGGATGATGGAGCTATTGAAGTTACTATCGTTGGCGCCTTTATAGGACCAGTTGACACGCTTTGGACAGGACCCTCACCTTTCACTGCATCGTCAGAGGATCTTGCTAATCTATTTGCAGGAACATACACCTTGACCTTAAGCGATAGTGTGGGTTGTGTGATCAATGAATCCTTTGACGTGATGGAACCTGAACAGCTTGTGGCTGATGGAACGATTACAGGAAACCTGTGTTTCTCAGACTCTACGGGAAGTATTATTTCCAATGTGACTGGAGGCACTGAGGCATACGGATATGCTTGGACAGGACCAGGGGTTTTCGCGAGTATGGACCCAGACATCTTTGACCTCATCCCAGGAACGTATGATCTTACTGTTACTGATGATCATGGATGTGAAGCAACATATCAAGGCATTCTGGTAGAGCCAGCATTGATCATTCCTATGGAGACCTTGACCAATCCATCGTGTATAGGGAATGAGGATGGTTCTATACTATTAGACATGACTGGCGGCACTGGAACATTGACCTATGTATGGACAGGACCGGGAACATTCATGAGCATGGACGAGGACATAACAGGACTTGGGCCAGGCGGATATCAAGTTGAAATCACAGATGACAATAGCTGCGCAGTGGAGGCAGATTATGTATTGATTGCCCTACAAGTAATGGCGTTCAGCGCAACAAGTGTGAACATAGATTGCAATGGAAATACAAACGGAAGCATAGACATAGAGGTAAGCGGTGGACTTGAAACCTACGGTTATTCCTGGATTGGACCTGTACCGTTTACTGCTATAACTCAAGACATTGCCGACCTCCTTGCAGGCGAATATGAAGTTCTTATTACGGATCAGAATGGCTGTGAATTGGATACCCTAATCACCTTGACTGAACCTGAAACGCTGATTGCAGCAGAACAAAGTGTGGTAGACCTGAATTGCAATGGAGATCTCTCAGGAGCCATTTCATTGGACATCAGCGGAGGAACATTGGACTACACGTTACTCTGGTCAGGGCCAAATGATTTCACTTCCATAGAAGAAGACATCAGCGGTCTTGAAGCAGGGGATTATGTGTTGGATGTAATAGATTTCAATGGCTGTGCGCTTTCTCTTCCGTTCATTGTGTATGAACCTGCGGCTATCTCAATTATCTCCACAAGCATCACCGATGCGATATGTGAGAACAGCCCAGATGGGTCCATAGATGTGGATATCAGTGGAGGCGTTCCGGGCTACGAGACTTCATGGTCAGGACCTAATGGATTCAGCTCCACAAATGAGGATCTTACAGGAATTCTACCTGGAACATATACCCTTAGCGTAACTGATGATCATGGCTGTATAGAATCGGTTCCGTTTACAGTCGCATACCAACTTGAGATTCTGGCCGATGCTGGGACCTATGACCCCATCTGTAATGGGAATCAGGTGTTCCTAGACGGCTCGAACAGTTCGGGTGCCCAGTCCTATAACTGGACCCTGTTAAGTGGTCTGAGCCTCTCTAATCAAGTCACTACGAATGTACAAGCCAGCACCGCGAATAGTGTCGTCATTTTGACCATCACAAACGGTTTCTGTATTGATAGAGATACGCTGAACTTAGATATACTCTTACTTCCTATCGTAAATGCAGGAGAAGATCAAACTACCTTCTTAGGTGAACAGGTCACCTTAGGAGGAGATCCTACTGCTGATGATGCAGCGTCTTATAATTGGTTCCCGCCTCAACTCTTAGATGATTCATCTCATCCAAATCCTATCTATGTCAACTCAGGCACACAGACCTTCTCTGTAACTGTTGTTGGAAATAATGGCTGTATCGCTTCAGATGATGTAATCATTACATTGGATCCAAGCATAGAGATTCCTGATGGTTTCACACCGAATGGGGATCAGGTAAATGACGTGTGGGTATTGGGGAATAGAGGCCTGTTCCCGAACTTGGTTGCGCAGATATTTAGCCGATGGGGAGATGAACTTTTCAAATCAGCTCCTGGGTATCCTGACCCATGGAACGGTGAGTTTAATAACGCTCCATTGCCTGTAGGAACCTACTACTACATTATCGAATTGAACGATCCGAAATTCCCTGACGCGGTGACCGGACCCTTAACTATTTTCAGATGATACGAACAGCCCTGATGACCCTGAGCCTGCTTTTATGCAGCGCTATATATGCCCAACAGGAAGCGCAGTATTCATTGTTCTTCATGAATGATTATGCCATCAATCCTGCTGTGGCGGGGCTGAGAAAGCAGATGGAATTACGCTCGCTGAATCGCTATCAATGGGAAGGCATCACAGATGCTCCGCGTACATATACGCTGAGCTTCACCGCACCACTTTCTGATGGGAACATGGGCGCAGGTGTTTATCTCTTTACCGATATAGTGGGGCCTACACGAAGGATAGGCGCACAAGGTTCTTATGCCTATCGCATACCCTTGAGTGGGAGTGTGACCTTAGGTTTTGGACTTTCAGTGGGCATACTTCAGTATTCCATAGACGCGGATAAAATCAAATTGGCAGAGGATAATGACCCAGCTTTGGGCACGAATCTCTCTTCAGTAAACGTCATAGATGCCAAGATGGGAGCTATGGTCTCTGGAGAGAATTTCCATGTTGGATTTTCTATTCCTCAGCTGAGTCAGGCGAACTTGAATATCTATCCAGGAACAAGTGCGGGAAGCAGTTCATTAGTGAATCACTACCTTTTGAATGCAGGATATAAATATGAACTCACGTCTGATTTTATGATAGAGCCCAATGTCTTACTGAAGATGGTCACCCCTGCTCCTCTAAAAATAGATGCGACACTACGTGTGCTGTATAAAGACATAGTCTGGCTGGGAGGAGGCTACAGAAACAGCGATGCGTTCACGGCTATGTTAGGCGTAAAATGGAATAACAAGATTCACATTGCTTACGCTCATGATTTCACCACGACTGACGTTTCCAAGTACTCCACAGGAACGCATGAGATCATGCTGGGTATAGATCTGCCAGATCCTAGGGCTGCGAAGTGAAATTCTAGAAACTCGACTATCGCTCGATGTCCGCACTATAAATGGAACGGAGACCGAGTCCCACAGCAGCGGGAAGGCCTTGTATACTCAGGGTTCTAGAAGCTTTACCTTCTTCCTAGATACCAACCAAACTCCTATAAAAATCAACCCCGTAGCTCCTACCATTCCCCAGCTGAAATCTGGCGCCACTTTGCTGTATGTTCCAAGGGAAAAGAAGATCCAGGAGAAGATTCCTGCCATAACGGGTTGTAGGTAAATGAATGAACTCACCACGCTGGGGCTCACACTTTTTAAGGCATACACGTTTAGTAGGTATACCCCAAAGGTGGCAAAGAGCACCACAAAAGCTATGCTTCTGAACTGCACTCCATTCAGTGCTGACCAATCTACTTCAGTGAATTGAGAATAGCCAAATGGAATCACGTAGAGCATCCCAAAAAGGAAGACCCAGGCGATCACAGTGAGTGGTCTGTACCTGCTCATCAATGGCTTCACTGTGACCAAGTAAATGGCGTATGACATGGAGTTTATCAAGATGAAAAGGTCTCCACGAATAGAGGTTCCTGCATCCTTATTCTGAGATCCTAGCCATATTAAAAGGATAGCTCCAATGAATCCTAGAATGACTCCAACGCCCTTACGCAAGGTGATTTTCTCTCCTAAAAACAGTGCGGCAATAATCAAGACCATGATGGGATTCGTGGTGATGATGATAGAGCTGTTCATGGCGCTGGTGAGATTCAGCCCGTTGAAAAAGAACAACTGATTCACCGCGACACCAAACATCCCGCAGACAGCCAACCGAAGGATGTCCTTTTTGGCCGGCAACTCCCAACGCATGAGCAAAATAATCCAGAACAGAACCGCTGCTCCCACAGCGCGAAGCATGATAAACCCACTGGGCCCAATGATGTTGGGCATTACGCCTTTAGCAACAACATAACTGGCTCCGTAGATGATGGAAACGGAAAGAAGGGCGATGTAAGGGAGGAGGGATTTCAATTTCAATGGCAAATTCAAGAGCAAGAATCAAGCTCAATAGAGTGCATAATGGAATGATACTATAATCTTCTTTTCTTGATCATACTGATACGTAATGGCAATAAGTTCTTCTACTTAAATTAAAATCCAATTTCTTATCAGTTCGTCCCCCTCCTTGCTGTACAAAAGTACTTTTACGCAATTCCTAGACTCTTTCAGCTCTTTGACAACAATACTCATCTTATTGATGAAATCCTTGTCGGTGACATCAGCTTGAGCCTCACCGAAATTCAGACACGCACTGCCTGATGACCGTAGGATTTTGATTCCCCTGCTACTTGCCCGCATTATTATTTCCCAGTTTTCTGACAAAAAAACACTTTCTCCGGCAAACTGCCAGGCGATCGTCAAACGTTTATATCCCTTTAGGTTCTTCCGTTTTTCAAACAGCTTCGAAGTAGTCTATACCGCTTTTTAATTCAACAAAGGAGCAATACTTCCAATGCAATAACTTGTTTTCTTTTACTCTTAATTGAGCAAATACTCTTGATTTTTGTCATTGGGCTTGCCGTTTCTCTTGCTACTGAAGTTTAAAAATCGCTGCCTCAATCGTTTTTTTAGAGTTCCCAATAAAAACCTCCTCTCCAACAAGGATAAACGGCCGCTTCAAAAACGTGCACTCCTCAAGCATGTACTTGCGATAATCCCTTTCAGTGAGAGTCATCTTGTCTAATCCCATCGAACGATATTTTATAGCGCGCTTGCTAAAGAGGGCCTCATAGCTTCCTGCTTTTTCCTTGATATCGTCCAATTCCTTGGCAGAGATATTCTTGACTTTGATATCTTGAAGATCGAATCCCTGGGCATCAAGAGGAGATTTCAAAACCTGTTCAAGCTCTTTGATTATGCGCTGACAGGTGCTGCATGAAGACAGGTGATAGATTTTTTTCATGGCCTGAAGCTAAAATTTATCCGGATGCATGCGCACTTATGTACTTTCATCGCCTCTTATTCAATCATACTATGCAAGAAGCTGAAGTGAAACGCCAACTGAGTGCTAGAAAGATTTGGATTCCAGTCCTTATCGGGTTAGCTATGGCTGGGTATCTGCTTCATTCTTCTCTCTCAGCCGTGCGCTACGAACCCGCTACTGACGGAAGTTATGAATGGGTAGACGCGAATAAAGATGGAATAATGGCACCCAGCGATGATGCTGAATTCAGAATAGCCGAGCCAGGTAAGGGGTCTTATGAGCGCATCACCTATCAAGAGACGTTGAACAAGATAGACTGGGGAGGAAGAGCACTCTTCTTTTTAGGTCTTGCCATCCTCTGTGTTTTCATACGAGTGCTAGCGTATGTCGCGCGGCTTAAAATATTGAGCGATGGAGATTTTGATTGGCGTCAATGCCGTGATATCGTGCTGCTGTGGGAGTTCGCATCAGCTCTTACTCCTAGTGTCGTAGGAGGATCTGCTGTGGCGGTATTCTTCTTAAACAGAGAGGGAATGAATCTTGGGAAAAGCACAGCCATCGTCATGGTCACTGCTATGATGGATGAGATATTCTATGTCACCATGATCCCGATTGTGCTTCTAACTTTAGGTGCCGCATCACTATTTCCTGAATCATGGAACATGAACTTATTCGGTCAATCCTTGACTGCTGAAGGCTTCTTTTGGGGGGGATATGGGTTTACTTTCTTGATACTTACAGTATTAATTTACGCCATCTTCATCAATCCAAGGGCATTCCGTTTTATCCTTTTGAAAATCTTCAGTTTGCCTTATTTAAAGCGCTGGAAATACAAGATCATCGAATGGGGAAATGACCTCTTGACAACATCTAAGGAGCTGAAAAAAAAGCCTGTTTCGTATTGGCTCAAAGGCCTTTCAGCGACCTATATTTCATGGTCATTCAGGTTTATTCTTTTGAATTGTCTGCTGCTGATGGTCGTTCCTGACATCGATGACCTTTTGGCATTCGCGAAGCAACTCGCCATGTGGATGATTATGCTCATTTCTCCCACTCCTGGAAGCAGTGGCGTGGCTGAATTTGCGTTCTATCAATTTTTCGGTGGGGTCATGGTTCCCTTCACGCTAGTAGGACTTTTAGCCATCCTTTGGAGATTACTGAGCTATTTCCCATACCTCTTTGCTGGTATACTTATCCTCCCACGATGGCTAAGTAGAACCTCGAAAAAATGAAGGTTTACCTTTGCCCCTTAGTCATCGAGCTACTATGAAATTCGGAACAAAAGCCCTTCATGCTGGTATAGAACCAGACCCTACAACAGGTGCCATCATGACTCCTATTTATCAGACCTCTACTTATGTACTTGAAGCAGTGGGCATGAATAAAGGCTATGAATATTCAAGAACTCTGAATCCTACTCGTGATGCTTTGCAAAAGAATCTTGCAGCGCTGGAAAACGGAAGCCAAGGTCTGGTCTTCGGGTCAGGAATGGCGGCCATAGATACGGTAATGAAGCTTTTGAAACCAGGAGATGAGGTGATCAGTACCAATGACCTGTATGGCGGGTCCTATCGCCTCTTCACTACAGTATGGCAGAACTATGGTATCAAGTTCTATTTTGACTCCTTAATGGATAAAGACGCGGTGCGCTCCTTGGTCAATAAGAACACGAAACTCATCTGGGTAGAAACTCCTACCAACCCCATGATGAGCATCATCGACATCAAGGCTATGGCAACAATAGCTAAGAATGCGGGTGCTTTACTTGCAGTCGATAACACTTTCGCTTCTCCATTTCTCCAGAATCCTCTGGATTTAGGCGCTGACATTGTCATGCACTCTGTGACTAAATATATTAACGGGCACAGCGATGTGGTGATGGGCGCCTTGATAGTGGATAATATAGAATTATCAAAGCGCCTGTATGCCCTTCAGAATTCATGTGGCGCTGTGCCGGGCCCACAGGATTGTTTCTTGGTATTGAGGGGAATTAAGACCTTGCATTTACGCATGGAACGACATTGTGAAAATGGTGCGGAGATAGCTCGCTATCTGAAAAACCAGGATAAGGTTGACCATGTTTTCTGGCCCGGATTCGAAACGCATCCAAATCATCATGTGGCTAAAGAACAGATGAATGGTTTCGGAGGCATGATTTCTTTCAGTTTGAAAGGGAACAGGCTTCAAGATGCCAAGCAGTTCACAGCAGCTACGAAGCTCTTTGCTTTGGCCGAAAGTCTTGGTGGTGTAGAGTCCTTGATTGGTCATCCTGCCAGCATGACTCACGCGAGTATTCCTAAGGAAGATCGTGAAAAAACTGGTGTAGTTGATTCATTAATTCGCCTCAGTGTAGGTCTTGAAAACATAGAAGACCTGATCCAAGATTTGGAACAGGCCTTCAAGACAATCTGACGATTAGAAAAGGGCTACCCTTTCTCCTTATATCCTATCAATACGGTCGCACATCCTTCATGGATGAGCTGATTGGTAGAGGGTCGATCGGGGACACTCAGGTTCACCTTGACTTGTTGAGTCTTGGCTACCGAAAAGTCCATGAATCCTCTATCCATGTTCTTAGAGTCGAATATTGTTTTCCCTGATTCATCAGAGAGCGTGTAATCTACTTCACCGAGGATATCCTCGGTGCAGATGAGTACTCTGTAATCTTGACCTGCATAGAAGGTCATCATAAGCTCGGCTTGATCCCCTGGGATCAGCACGGCACTGTTAAAGTTCTCGTTAGGGATGTACTCGCCTAGGGCGGGTATGCATGACACCTTGGTAAACCTCCTGCACTGTGAAAAGGCAAAGGCCGGCAGCATCACTATCAACAAAACTATAATCGCTTTACGTTCCATATCTCTTGTTCTTAATTCTCTTAATCTTCTACTGAAGAATTTCCTCACATCACATATTTCTGTCTAATCTCAATGGTCTTGACAATTAACTTGTCCATGACCGCATCGCTCATCTTAGCAGCAGGGCTGCCTCCTAGCGTCACCTTACCATCGGCAGCCACTTGTGTCTCCACCGAACCACCTGCATCAGCCTCTGCATAAATGGCTTCCAAAGATTCTAAATCCATTAAGACATCATCCAATGAACCATCTTTGTTGTAAGCCTTGTTCAATGAAATCAAGTCTTTGAGGGCTAAGCGCTGATCAACTATACGATCGCTTAATTCATTTCCTTTTCCATACATCTGCACCATTTTGCTGGCCAGATAAAGTCCTTCAAGCCAGCCACCGGTAATCACCTGAGCTGATATATTAGAACGGTCATTCTCTTTCAAATAAGCATCTAATTCATAGAAGGTCTCTGTGATGATATGCAAGAGAGAATCTCTGTTCTCTAGATTCTCCTCAACACGCGCTATGGTTTCATTAGAGAAAGCGCTTGACACACCTAGTTCATCAGCCAATTGCTTGGCACATGACATATATAGTATAGACTCTTGATTTTGGTTGAACACACTGGTATAACTCAGGTCAGCACCATAGATACCTAGGTTTACTGCTTTGCTTTTCGCGGAACTATACTTCGTTCTGTTTTCCACTTTATTCAACAAAGAATAATCATACCTAGACCCAACATCTTGGATTAAGGAAACCATCTCTACAGGAGATGGGATGGAATAAAATATTTTCTTAACTCGATCTGCCTGCTGCTCAGTCTGACCATCAGCAGCCGTGTTGGCTTTGGTCAAGGAGTCATCTTTAGAGACGTCTCCACAGGAAGTCAATCCAAGTGTTAGGCATAAAGCTGCCGCAAATATCCAGAGGGATATGTTTTTCATTCTATAGCTCATAACTGTTCGTTAATTCAATAAGGACTTGTGTCCGATTAGATATACGTTAAATCAAGTGCAAAGTTTCAAAAAACGAGTCGCTCAATGAGCTTCTAACCAGTTTTCACCAAAACCTACCTCTACCAATAAAGGTACCTCCAGTTCGACAGCTTTACTCATTTTTTCGACCACCATGGCTTTCATGTAGTCCAATTCAGAATGGTGTACATCGAAGACCAATTCATCATGTACCTGAAGAATCATTTTAGAGCGGGTTTTTTTCTTTTTCATCTCCGCTTGAATATGAATCATGGCCAGCTTGATTACATCAGCAGCGGAACCTTGGATGGGTGTATTGACAGCATTTCGCTCTGCTTGAGCACGTACTGTATTGTTCCCTGCATTGATGTCAGGCAATTCTCTTTTTCTTCCCAAAATGGTCTCGCTGTATCCTTTCTTTCTGGCGTCAGCTATACTCTCATCCATGTACTTCTTGATTCCTGGATATTTATCAAAATAATTATCGATAATCTCCTTGGCCTCCGCGCGTGAGATGTTCAAGTTCATAGCTAGTCCGAAAGCCCCTTGACCATATGCAAGGCCAAAATTCACTGCTTTTGCCTTTCTCCTAAGGTCTGTAGTCACCTCAACCAAGGGTACCCCGAAGACTTTAGATGCTGTGGAAGCGTGAATATCTTCTCCATCCAAGAACGCTTGAATCATATTAGCATCCTTAGACAATGCTGCGATAATGCGCAATTCCACTTGGGAATAGTCAGCTGCAAGCAATACGAACTCATCAGATGGCGGTATGAAAGCCTTTCTGATTTTCCTCCCACGCTCAGTGCGTATGGGAATGTTCTGGATGTTAGGATTATCAGAACTTAGTCTTCCAGTAGGCACGATAGCCTGCCTGAAAGAAGTGTGAATTCTTCCTGTTCTAGGATTAACAATGGCAGGAAGCGCGTCCACATAGGTGCTTTTCAGCTTGCTGATTTCCCTGTATTCCATAATATCTGCAGCGATAGGATGCTCATGCTCTAATCTGCTTAAAACATCTTCATTGGTGCTAAACTGTCCTGTCTTCGTCTTCTTACTCTTGTATGGAATAGCTAATTTATCGAAGAGCACTTCCCCTAATTGTTTGGGTGAATTCAAGTTGAACTCCATGCCTGCTTTCTCGAATATCTTATCCCTTGCTCTGATGGCTTCAATCTCTAATTCTTTGGAATATGCGTTCAAGAATTCGACATCGAGTCCTACTCCTTCATATTCCATCTCTGCCAAAACTTTGACAAGGGGTGCTTCCACTTCATTATACAGTTTCTCCACATCGCGTTTCTTCAATGCGGGTTTGAAAGCATGGTGTAATTGCAACGTAATGTCTGCATCTTCTGACGCGTAGTCTTTGATATCTAAGGGCTCCAGGTCTCGCATGCTCTTTTGATTGCGTCCTTTCTTGCCAATTAATTCAGTGATAGAAACAGGGCTGTAACCCAAGAAAGATTCAGAGAGATAATCCATTCCATGACGTTTCTCAGGTTCTATGAGGTAATGCTCTATCATGGTGTCGAGTATTTCCCCTTGAAGTTCCACCCCATAATTCATGAGCATGAGCATATCATACTTCAGGTTATGCCCAAGTTTGCTAATTTTCTCGTTCTCGAAGAAGGGCTTGAATAGGTCTACAATAGCTTGAGTAGCTTCTTTATCATTTGGTACAGTCACATACCAAGCTTCTCCCGGCTTCACGCTGAAAGACATTCCTACTAGCTCACTTAGCAAAGGGTCTAATCCGCTGGTCTCCGTGTCTAAGCACACCAACTTCTCAGCCATGAGCTTTTTAAGCAGCTCCTTTCTCCCTGTGTCGTCATTGATCAGATAATAAGAAGTTTCCACGTCTGACATAGTTTTGAGCGCCTCACCAGCAGGCTCCACGGCCTCCTCTCCATTATTGCTGAAGAGGTCCATTTGTCCTCCTGTTCCACCTGTAGTGCCAAAGCTGTAGTCTTCTCCTAGGATTCTCTTACCAAGGGTTCTGAACTCATATTCATCAAAGAGCACAGTCAATCTTTCCTTATCAGGGCCACAGATTTTGTATTCCTCCGCATCGAAGTCTACCGGTGCATCAAGAATGATGGTTGCGAGCCTTTTAGAGACGAGAGCCATCTCCTTTCCTTCCTCCACTTTCTCCCTTAATTTTCCTTTGAGCCCTGAAGTATTAGCCAATAATCCTTCAATAGTATCATACTCTTTCAATAGCTTCTGAGCAGTCTTCTCTCCTACTCCTGCTATTCCTGGGATATTATCTACAGCATCACCCATGAGTCCAAGCATGTCTATAACTTGATCAATGCGCTCGATGTCCCATTTTTTCAAGACTTCCTTGACGCCCAATAATTCCTGAGGACGTCCTCCAATGGCTGGCTTGAACATGAAAATATTCTCTGTGACTAATTGCCCGAAATCCTTATCCGGTGTGACCATGTATACCTGAAATCCTTCTGCTTCAGCTTTTTTGGCCATGGTACCTATAAGATCGTCAGCTTCATAGCCGTCTACTTCCAAAATGGGAATCTTCATAGCCCTCAAGAATTCTTTGATGGGCTCTATGTTATTGATGATATCACCTGGTGTTTCGTCTCTATTGGCCTTATAGAAACTGAATTCGGTACTTCTGTCAGTAGGAGCGTGTGCATCAAAAGCTACAGCAATATGGCTTGGTCTTTCCTTGCTCATGAGGTCATGTAAGGTGCCCATAAATCCAGTCATGGCAGAGGTGTTCATGCCCTTACTGTTGATCAAAGGACGCTTGATAAAAGCGAAATAAGCGCGGTAGATAAGCGCCATTGCATCGAGAAGAAAGAGCTTTTTATTGTCTTGGGCCATAAAGCGGATGTACTTTTGCAGCAAAGCTAACATTGCTTCAGAGAGCCTTGGTCAAGATTGCAGACATAGAAGTAGGGGAATTCCCGTTGTTGCTCGCTCCCATGGAGGACGTGAGTGACCCACCTTTCAGGGCACTGTGCAAGAAGCATGGAGCTGACGTCATGTACACTGAGTTCATTTCCAGTGAAGGTCTGATTCGTGATGCTGTGAAAAGCACCCAGAAGCTAGACATCTTTGAGTATGAGCGACCTGTAGGTATTCAGATTTTCGGTTCTGACATAGACAGCATGATAGAGGCTGCTGAGATTACAGAGCAAGCCAAGCCAGATATAATTGACATCAATTATGGCTGCCCTGTAAAAAAGGTGGCCTGTAAAGGAGCCGGAGCGGGAATCTTGCAGGATATTCCGAAGATGGTGAGCATGACTTCTGAAATCGTGAAAGCGGTGAATCTCCCAGTGACCGTGAAGACACGCCTAGGATGGGATGAGAAGACCATGTACATCGTAGAAGTGGCAGAGCGACTCCAAGATGTGGGAATCAAGGCAATCTCTATTCATGGCCGCACCCGCAAGCAGATGTATAAGGGAGAATCCGATTGGAGCCTGATAGCAGCCGTGAGGAATAATCCAAGAATGCACATTCCTGTTTTCGGAAATGGAGATGTAGATACACCTGAAAAAGCGGTCTTGATGAAAGAACGCTACGGAGTAGACGGTATCATGATAGGCAGGGCGAGCATTGGGAATCCATGGGTTTTCAATGAAATCAAACATTTCATGCGCACGGGTGAGCACTTAGCACCACCAAGTGTTGGTCAACGTGTGGAAGCAGCCATTCAACACCTGAAAATGTCCTTAGAGTGGAAAGGGCCTGTGCTCGGCATCGTAGAGATGCGTAGGCATTATTCAAATTATTTCAAAGGTCTTCCCGGCATAAAGGAGCATCGTGCGGTGATGGTTTCTACCATGGAGGAAAGCGAGATTATCGCAGAGCTTCACCTAGTCGCACGGAAATATGAAGGCTTCGATTACAGATCTATGGAAATGGTTGAAGCTGTTGACGTAAGCAGGGCCAGCGATTAAGCTATCGTAAAATCAAAAGGTGAATTCAGTCTGTAATCTGAACATGACTTCGCTGGATCCATTCGCTTCTTGAAGCAAACTCGCATCGGTCTGAATCTTCAGGTTATGACCGTAGACATACCTCGAAACACCTAGGGTGTATTGCTCCTTATTGTCTTCTAAGAGTTGGTCTTCAGGTCTCAACATGGTAAAGCGACCTGCAATTTCCCAAAAAGATTTGAAGAGATATCCTGCTTGAGCATTGGCTGCATATCCTGTGTAAAAGACAGCTCCAGGAACCAGGATTGTTCCGTGGTCATCTTCTATGGGTGCAATCACTGGAGAGGAGTTTTCTGCGTAACGCTGGGCATATTCAAGCATTATACTTAATCCTTTGTATTTTAAATGTGCATCGGCCATTACTGTAGCCAGGTTTCTTGAGGCGTTACTGAAATAACTACCTATATGGCCTTGGCTGCGAATAGCTTGCTCGTTATGGTCGAATACAAACCCAAGCATGAGTTTAGGTGTTTTAGTTCTTCTTAAATCAGAAGATTTATACTCTCCCCTAGCCTTTTCGAAATTGCCGAAAGGGAAGATTTCAAGGCGTGCGGTATAGGAAGACCCCTTCGACTTATTCGTTGAATTCAGTCCTTCACCTTGAGAGAACGCCAGTTTTTCTTTGACCATGACGGATCCAAGAAAATGAGTGTGGTGCAATTGAAGACCTCCATCACGGTCAAGGTTGAACCTCGCGTTGAGTATAGAACGGTCGACTAGCTGAAGACTTTGGGAAGAGATTACACGCTCAATATTGCCAGGGAGTTTGGTCTGCCCAATCCAAATTTCCCAATTCTTCGCAAATTCATACCTCAAGACGGCATCCAAGACTTGGCCATTGACCATGTCATATTCATACTTGTATTTGATTTTTTGGTCTTTTCCTACCCATCCATTTCCTTTGATCCTTCCCCTTCTCACTCTATATCTATCTGTATAGCTGTTGTCATCAGTGAGGACCCCTTCGTACTGGGTCTGCACACGGAAAGTAGATTTAGTAGACCATGAAGAATCTTTAGCAACCACATTGATCAACCCATTACCAAAAGAGGTGCTGGTGGTATCCTGTGCGCATAGAGCACTAAAGACGAACGATAAGCTTACGAGTAGCAGAAAGCGAAGATGCATGCAGGGGATTTTCGATGGATTATTAGGCCAAAAGTTCTTTTTTTTTTGCACTGTTATAGTTTAGATAATGTCCTTCTAACATTTTGATAACATAGTATAAGATCAGCGCCCTAAAGTTAATACGGTTCTGCTTATGGCGAACAGTATTTCCTTTCCTATGTTAATGAATCGTTAACCTTGAGATAAAATCCTGACTTTAGCCACATGTGATGTAGTTTTACAGCTCATAAAAAGTTGCCCCCTCATGAGGTTTCCCTTCAGGTATTCGATTTTTTCACTTCTCCTCTTTCTAGGACTTACTCTTCAGTTATCTGCTACACAGACGCAGGATAGCACAGCTACTGAGAACTACGTTCCAGTAAACACCCAGAAACCACTTGACAAGTCGGTCTTCAAGTCAGTAGACGGAAGCGGAGTTGCGGAAGGAGCTGAAATCAACTGGGTACTTGACTACAATGAGGTTGCTGCAGTAGGTGATCGATACGTCATCATCAAGTACAATACGGAGATCGGGGCTAAGCGTGAAGAGAGTGGTCTTTCTTCCGATTGGAAATACACAGAGCCTATTTCGGCCAAGGAAATAAGCTATGCCGTAGAAGATTTGATAGGCAATGAGAAGTACGTCTTCTATGTAGGAATGTCCTCCACTGAGCAGATGCCCTCCATAGAATCTGGAGACAAGGGAATGATCTGGTCTAAGAAGATAAAGGTTCAAGCCGACCGTGGCTGGGGTCTAATGAAGTTCTTAATCCTCATAGGAGCGTTAGGGCTTTTCATCTTTGGGATGAAGGTGATGAGTGATGGTCTTCAGAGAGCTTCAGGTGAACGCCTAAGAAAGATGCTCGGTAGCCTTACTTCGAATCGTGTGAAAGGAGTTTTCACCGGATTCTTCTCTACAGCTATTGTGCAATCTTCATCGGTAACCACGGTAATGACCGTGAGCCTGGTTAATGCAGGTCTTCTTACCCTGAGACAATCAGCTGGTGTGATGATGGGTGCCAACATAGGAACTACCATCACTGCTTGGCTTGTTCTTTTGCTTGGATTCAAAGTGAGCATTGCGAGTTATGCTTTGGTGTTGATTGCCTTGGGAGCACCCTTGATGTTCATGAATTTCTCTAAGGCAAAGGAAATTAGTAGCGCAGTCATTGGCTTCGCTATTCTATTTATTGGACTTGAGTTCTTGAAGGACTCCGTGCCTACCTTGGACAATGACTCTGCTATCGTTCAGTTCTTCGTGAACTATAAGGATATTCCAGTCATAAGTAACATTATGTTCGTGCTTTTGGGAGCCTTGGTCACCATTGTGATTCAGTCTTCATCAGCCGCCATGGCGCTTACACTTACTATGGTGTCCAAGGGCATTATTCCTTATGAGGTCGCATGTGCGATGATTTTGGGAGAAAACATTGGAACTACAATCACTGCCGAGATAGCCTCAGCCGTAGGCAACGTGCACGCCAAGCGTTCAGCCAGAATCCACTCGTTATTCAATATCATTGGAGTCACGTGGATGCTCTTAGTGTTCCCGTGGTTCACCAGCATGGTGGGATACATAATCGGTGGAGATAGTTTCGATGCTGAGAATTATGAAATGGCGAACTCTGGTATCGCCTTATTCCATACAATGTTCAACGCATGTAACGTGTTCATCATGATCTGGTTCGTTCCTACTTTAGTCAGGCTAGCTGAGCGCACCGTGAAGTCTAAAGGGGACTCGGATGAAGAGTTCAAGCTGAATTACATAGGAGGAAGTGTCATCAGCTATACAGGCCTAGGATTATTGGAGGCTAAGCAAGAGATTGCCCGTTTTGGAGATATCACAAGTAGGATGGTGAAATTCGTAAGGGTGCTTCTGAATGAACCCGGGAAAAAAGAGAATGCAAAGATGCTCAAGAAATTGGGCAAGTACGAGGAAATAACGGATCGTTTTGAGATAGAGATTGCTCAATTCTTAGAGAAGGTAGCCAAGAGCGAGCTTACTGATGAGAACAGCATGGAAGTACGTTCCATGTTGAGCATAATCAATGACTTAGAGCGCATAGGTGACATCTTCTATCAGATGTCTAAGAGCATGGAGCGTAAGCGAGATGACAATATCTACTTCGATCCAAAGCAGCGTGCAAACTTGAATGAGATGTTAAATCTCTTGGATGCAGCCTTTAAACTCATGAATGAGAACTTGAATGCAGATTATAAGAAGATAAATCTGGAGAAGGCTAAGTCTATTGAAAAGGATATCAATACCTATAGAAATGAGCTTCGCAGGAAGTATCATGACCGAATAGCTAAAGGGGATGAAAACATTCAAGGCAGCATGATTTATAATGACCTCTTCTCACAATGCGAGAAAGTGGGTGATCATATCATGAATGTGAACGAAGCGATGGCTGGAGAGATCTGATTTGTGCTGCGCTTAGGCTATCGCTCAAACTCCATTGGGCTTCAATATGGCCATCAAGAGAGCCCCCGATCTAAGATGATGTCTTTGGCGATAGATGAGCTAATCAAGCCCCCGCAAAAAGACCTGCAAAGACGTCTTGAAGACGAGAGACTTTGATAATCTGCAAGCGATTTTCTTTATCCATATCCTGCGGGCCATAACTGCTGATATAAATGCGTTTATAGCCTAGTTTGGCGGCTTCGCTTACGCGCTGGGAAATACGCGAGGCAGGTCTTAACTCACCGCTCAATCCTATTTCTGCTGCGAAGCAGGTTCCCTCAGGGATAGCCATATCCAGATATGAAGACATGATGGCGGCTACCACGGCCAAGTCCAACCCTGGATCTTCAACCCGCAATCCTCCAGCGATATTCAAGAAAACATCCTTCGCCCCTATCTTAAATCCTCCGCGCTTTTCAAGCACAGCGAGGAGCATGTTTAGCCTCCGTAGATCAAATCCTGTAGCCGAGCGTTGTGGTGTTCCGTATACGGCTGAGCTCACTAGCGATTGTGCTTCTATGAGCATAGGCCGAAGCCCTTCCAGCATCGCTCCAACGGCTATTCCGCTGTATTCTTCTTCAAATGAATTCGTAAGAACTTTACTAGGATCCAAGACCTCATGAAGTCCATCACCTGCCATCTCGAAAATGCCTAGTTCATGCGTGGAACCAAAGCGATTCTTGGTTGAGCGAAGCAGCCTGTAGGCATGATTTCTATCTCCTTCAAAATGCAACACAGTATCCACCATGTGCTCTAATACTTTAGGTCCGGCCAAGTTCCCATCCTTGGTGATATGCCCTATGAGAATAACCGGAGTCGAAGTCTCTTTGGCAAAACGCATCATCTCGCCTGTGCATTCACGAATCTGAGAAATGCTTCCCGGTGTACTGTCGAGTTGTGGGCTGTACAAGGTCTGAATAGAATCTACCACCAAGACATCAGGCCGCACTTCTTCGAGCTGGGAAAGGATGTGATGAGTGTTCACTTCATTGAGCAATAAGCAAGCGGGGTTCATGTTTCCTAATCGCTCTGCCCTCATCTTAATCTGCTGCAAGCTTTCTTCACCCGAGATATAGAGCACCTTGCTTTTAAGTTCCATCGCCACCTGTAGCGTAAGTGTAGATTTCCCAATTCCCGGTTCACCGCCCAGAAGCACAATGGATCCTGGGACTAAGCCGCCTCCGAGCACTCTGTCTAGTTCTCCGTATCCTGTCGGTATACGTTCATTTTCTTCTCTATGAATCTCAGAAAGAGGTAAAGCCTTCTTACTCTCCGCCTTCATGGGTGCGCGGCCTCTGGCCTGCTTATCTTCTTTGATGACTAGTTCCTCTATGAGGGAATTCCACTCGTTACATGCTGGGCATTTACCCATCCATTGTGCGAATTCATTGCCACAGCTTTTGCAGAAATATGCTTTTTTGCTTTTGCTCTTAGTGGCCATCCTTCTTTATCTTTTTCAATGTTTCTGAGGTGCTGAATCCAGTCACGAACAGAATGGATTGCACACTTCCTCCGTTGCTCTTTACCACATCAGATCCTACAATATATCGCTTGTCTTTAGTGTCGCTAATGGCCGGGTCATAGTCTCCTCCTTTGAAAAGCATGTCAGGCAGAATGGCTTTAATTAAGGTCTCTGGGTTATCTTCTTGAAAAACGCATACTGCCGAGATGGAGTTCAAGCCAGCAAGTACTATAGAACGAGAGAATTCATTGTTGATAGGACGACCAGGGCCTTTACCTAATCTTTTTACCGATTCATCACTATTCAATCCAAGGACCAAATGATCAACCCGAGAAGCAGCTTCTTGCAGATAATTCACATGACCTGGATGTAAAAGATCAAAGACTCCATTCGTAAACCCTACACGCAGCCCCATGCTCTTCCAAGCAGAAACCTGCTTAATAAGGCTCTGTTTAGAGTGAAGTTTTTTGGACAGAAATGGGTGTATACCCTCCATAATCACGGTTATATATGGGAACTAAAAGTAGGGAAAGCGCTCCAAACAAAATAAGCATTAATGCTTGGGAAGCCCAGATGGCCATGCCCAGTGCTTGTCCGAGTCCCAAATCAAATCCATAAAGTGAAAGTGCTAGGCCCACAGCAAAGTGATATGTTCCAGTCCCTCCTGGAGTGAGTACGACAGAAAAACTTCCGAAAACGAATCCTGCACATAGCGCTCCTAGAGGTAATGCCGCAGACTCCGGCATGGAGAAGAAAGGTAGGTAGAACATCAATAAATACAGGGCCCAAATAATCAGACTGTCTATGATGAACCTAGTTTTAAAAGGTGTTTTATAAATGCTCATAAGTCCTTCGGCTATTCCTTTTAAGAACGAAATGACCTTGTCTTTGAGTTTCTGGCCAAGGAAGAAGAATACTACAACAAAAATGACGGCAATAGCTATCTTGATATAAAATCCATAAGGAGAAGCTTCAGCACTTTCGTCTTTGTTCAACATGGCAGCTACGTGATCCCAAATGACGTCTCGCTGAGTCCACATGGTAACTATGGTAATGGAGCCTAACATTATTACGTCAATGATACGCTCTGCTGCGATGGTCCCGAAGGTCTTATCAAAAGGAACTCTCTCATACTTGGTCACGAGAGCTGCACGGCTCACTTCGCCCACACGAGGCAGAATCATATTGATGAGGTATCCGGCCATAGTCGCATGATATCTTGTCCATAAGCGAGTCTTATACCCCATAGGTTCTAGGATATACTCCCATCTTCTTGCACGCACCAGGTGAGATACCCACGCACAGACAATAGAAAGGAAGATCCAGAATAGGTTCATTCCATCAATAGCATCGAAGAGTTCCGTTCGTTTAGTCGGATCCTCGAAGGTGATGTACATAAGATATACGGCAAGCCCAAGTGGTATTCCAATCTTGAGTGCTTTGCCAATATTCTTCATGAATCAGCTGTCTTTTAAACTGTTAGTGCGCGTATCAGGGAACACAAGGCTAGGCTTGAAGGTCTTAGCCTCTTCGAAATCCATATAAGCGTATCCTATAATGATGACGATATCTCCTACCGCACACATTCTAGAAGCTGGACCGTTTAGACAGATAACGCCAGTCCCTTTTTCAGCATAGATTACATACGTTTCTAGTCGCGCTCCATTATTAATGTTGACGATTTGCACTCGCTCACCCTCTAAAAGATTAGCTGCCTCAGCCAAGCTTTTATCTATGGTTATACTTCCGACATAGTTCAAGTCGGCCTGCGTGACTGTGACCCTGTGGATCTTAGATTTGAGTACCTGTATTTTCATGGGCTGCAAATGTAGGTCCTTTCCAGAAGTGGATTAAGGAAGGAGTTGTAGATTATCTATTAGACGTATTTCTCCGAATCGCGCGACTATAAATGCGCGCGATGAATCAGTTTCTTTCCAGCGGTAAATAGGCTGCAGATTATGGCTCTCAGCCACTTCAAGATATTCCAGTTCACAGCACTCGCATGCGCTTATTTTATCTCTGCCCCACGAAGCCAGTTCATCAGGATTCATGAAGGCCGCCATCTTCTTCATATCATTCAGGGTTTTATATAGGATTGAAGCATCACTTCGTTGAGCGGCAGTCAGGCGTTCATTACGCGAGCTCATAGCCAAGCCATGCTCTTCTCTTACAATTGGACCTGGAATAATCAGGATAGGGAAATCATGTTGAGCAACTAGCTCTTGAATGACGGCTAATTGCTGAAAGTCCTTTTCACCAAAGCAGGCAACATCAGGATGGGTCATTTGAAATAAACGAGCCACTACTTCAACCACGCCATCAAAGTGGCCGGGTCTATAATCCCCCTCCATAACCTTATCCAATCCATTATACGAAATCTTTAGGGGGACATGCCCCACAGGATAGACCTCATGCATCAATGGAATAAAAATAATGTCACATTTCTCCTTGTTGAGCAATTCAGCGTCCTTTTCCTCCGTTCTAGGATACTTTTCCAGGTCTTTTTTATCATTGAACTGGGTGGGATTCACGAAGATGGTGCAGACTACTACATCGGCATTCTTCTTCGCCAAGCGGATCAAAGAAAGATGGCCTTCATGCAAGGCGCCCATTGTTGGGACCAATGCGATGGATTTACCTGCCTTTTTGAAGGAATCGATTGATTTAGAGAGGTCTGACACGGACCTGATGATCCGGCTTGTTTCAGAGAGCATTGATAATCAAGGGTTTGCGTGTGAAACTACTTTTAATTGTTGAGAATAGGGTTTTTTTTCTATATTTTTGTGCCCTCAAATGCGTTCTGAAAAAAACTATATGGAAAATCTGAAAATACTTTACCTATCACAAGAAATCACTCCATTCCTGCCTGAAAGCCCGATTTCTATGAGATCACGGATGCTTCCCCAATACATGCACGAGAAAGGCCACGAGATTCGCGTCTTCATGCCTCGTTATGGCTGTATTAATGAGCGCAGGCACCAGTTACACGAGGTAATTCGTCTTTCAGGAATGAACTTGGTGATTAATGATAGTGACCATCCTTTAATAATTAAAGTAGCCTCTATTCCACAAATCAGGATGCAGGTATATTTTATTGATAACGATGAGTATTTCAAGCGGAAGGCCGTAGTAGCTGATGCGGATGGAAAATTCTTCGCTGATAATGATGAGCGAGCGCTCTTCTTCTGCAAAGGTGCCTTGGAAACTGTAAAGAAGCTTGGCTGGAAGCCAGACATCGTGCACTGTCATGGTTGGATGACCTCTCTTGCGCCCATGTTAATCAGAAAGGTATTCAACGAGGATCCTCACTTTGAGAATTCTAAAATTATTTATAGCCCCTACTCTGTTCCAGGAAATATAAAGTTCGATGCCTCGTTTACTAAGAAACTGATGTTTGAAGACGAATTGGAGAAGTCAGATGTTGAGATTCTAGAGGATCCAAGCATGGACAACCTTCATAGAGCAGCGCTTAAATTTTCAGACGCAGTAGTCAAAGGGTCTCCTGACCTAGAGAAAAACTTAGTTAAAGCCATAGATAAGAGCGGTCTTGAAGTCATGGAATACTGTGCTGATGAAGACTACGCTCCTAAGTATGCTGAATTCTATCAAATGGTTTTCGAGTCGGCAACAAGCCTAGCATGACCTGATAAATGACATATATGAACACTATTTTGAATTGGCGGCCTTCCCTGGCCGCCACTTTTTTTGTTTCTGCCATTCTGCTCTTCGCTTCCTGTTCTAAAATAGAGGACCAGATAGGATCAGCATTGCAAGAAGATGGAGACCTTTTAGGCGCTGCTGTAGTGGATACTTTTCGTCTAGAGAGCTATACCTTTAAAGCTGATTCTAGCCGTACTACGGGGCTTTCAGTCGCTTTGCTTGGTGATTTACAAACCCCGGAATTCGGGCGCTTGAACTCTAGTATTTACACTCAAGTACGACTGAGTTCACTGTTGCCAGCTATTGCCGATACAGCCATCGTGGATAGTTTGGTGTTGGTCTTTAAGTATGCCACGACTTCGGCTTTTTATGGATATGAAGATGAGATGCGTTTCAAAGTCTATCGTTTGACTGAGGACATATCTGTTGACAGTCTTTACTATTCGAATGATGACATACTGTATGGCGCTGAAGACTTGATGCACGATTCCTATATCCCTTCAGTTCCTAATTCCGAGGACAGTGTAGTGACCATGCTCGGAGATACATTACGTCCACAATTGCGCATGCGCTTGAATGATGCGATTACTCAAGAGGTCTTCGCTGAAGCACGAATTGGGACCTATTTTGGCGCATTGACTGAGTTCAGTGCTTATTTCAAAGGCTTCAAAGTAGTGGCTGAGAAAGTAGGCCCACGTGGAAATATCCTTGGCTTTGATTTATTGAGCATTGACTCAAAACTAGCTATGTACTATCACGTGGAAAGTCCTGATACTGTGATTCCTCTTCGCTATGATTTCTTAATCAATGAGAACACTGCGCGATTCTTGCATTTCGACCATGATTACGCTGGAACGCAGATAGAAATGGCCTTGGACTCTGATCCTGCAGGAAGCCAATACGGATATGTGCAATCTATGGCGGGGTTAAACCTTGCATATCGTTTCCCTTCTCTGCGTGACTTGAATCTTCAAGGAGGTATTGCCATCAATAAAGCGCAGCTAATAATACCCTTGAGTTATGGTCAAGATACGTCCAATGTGAGTTTCCCCGATCGTCTGTTCGCGGTTTATCGGAATGATGAGGGTGTTATTACCTCTGTCCCCGATATATTTGAGGGAGAAAGCTTCAGTGATGGATATTATGATGAAGAGGAAGGAGCTTACCTCATAAATCTCACTCGTTTTACTCAACAGGTGCTGAACCAAGTGATTACTAATCCTGAGCTCATGGTAATACCCACCCGTAATTCGACCAGCGCTGGAATGGTGCAAGTATACGGGCCAGAGAATATGACGCAACAAGCGAGATTAAGAATAACCTATACTGAATACGAATAGCCATGTGCGGAATAGTTGGATACCTAGGACACCGAGAAGCATACCCTATCATAATCAAAGGTCTCAAGAGATTAGAATATAGAGGATATGACAGCGCGGGAGTCGCATTACAGACTGAAGATGGTATCAAGCTGCACAAGTGTAAAGGGAAGGTCTCTAATCTAGAAGAGATGGTGGCCGGTATGGAGTTGAGAGGAACCAGCGGGATAGGTCACACACGCTGGGCAACACATGGCCCACCAAATGATGTGAATGCACATCCCCATTTTTCTGAAAGCGAAGAGCTATGCATCATCCATAACGGAATCATAGAGAACTATTCTTCGCTTAAGAACGAGCTCATCAACCGTGGCTATGAGTTCAAGAGCGATACCGATACGGAGGTGCTAATCAACCTCATACAGGAAGTACATAAGAAGACTGGATCAGATCTTTACGAGTCTATACGATTGGCTTTGAATGAGGTTGTAGGAGCTTATGCCATCGTCATACTGAACAAGCTAAACCCGGATGAACTTATCGCAGCTAAGATGGGGTCTCCGTTGGTTGTAGGTGTGGGAGAGGATAATGAGTTCTTCTTCGCGTCTGACGCCACTCCTATTATTGAATACACGAAAAACGTAGTCTATCTTGAAGATGGAGAAATCGCTTCAGTGGACAGAAAGAAAGGGCTTCGCATTAAGACTATTAAAAACCAAGAGATCAATCCAGTTATTCAAGAGCTTGAAATGAACTTGGAGGCCATAGAGCTTGGAGGGTATGAGCACTTCATGCTCAAGGAGATTCATGAGCAGCCTAAGAGTGTCTTAGATAGCATGAGAGGACGTGTAGATCTGCTTTCAGGGAAGATTGTCCTGGGTGGGTTTAAAGAACATGAACAGCGCATACGTAATGCGGATCGCATCATCATCGTAGCCTGCGGAACCTCATGGCACGCAGGACTGGTAGCTGAGTACCTTATAGAAGACGTGGCACGTGTACCTGTAGAAGTAGAATATGCTTCTGAATTCCGATACAGAAATCCGGTGATTACCGAGAAAGATGTGGTGGTAGCTATTTCCCAATCCGGAGAAACTGCCGATACATTGGCAGCCATTAAAATGGCGAAGGAAAAAGGAGCCTTGATTTATGGTATTTGTAATGTCATTGGTTCATCTATTCCAAGAGAAACCCATTCAGGATCTTATACCCATGCTGGGCCTGAGATAGGTGTGGCTTCTACGAAAGCATTCACGGCACAGTTGACTGTGCTCACCTTAATGGCGCTGTCCCTAGGATACAGCCGAGGAACGATTTCTCAAGGGAAAATGCAAAGGCTCTTGATGGAGCTAGAACAGATTCCAGCCAAGCTTGAAAAAGTATTGAAGACCGATAAGCAGGTGCGTTACATCGCTGAGATTTTCAAAGATGCACGCAACATGCTCTACTTAGGTCGTGGGGTTAATTTCCCAGTGGCACTAGAAGGCGCTTTGAAGTTGAAAGAGATTTCCTACATACACGCTGAAGGATATCCTGCAGCGGAGATGAAGCACGGGCCTATCGCATTGATAGACGAAGAGATGCCGGTAATTGTTATTGCTACAAAGGATTCTAGCTATGAGAAAGTCGTGAGCAACATCCAAGAGGTGAAAGCACGAGGAGGAAAGATCATAGCTATTATCACCGAGGGAGATACCCAGGTAAAAGAAATGGCTGATTACACCATTGAGATTCCCGAGACTACAGATATTCTCGTTCCGTTCTTATCCGTAGTTCCATTGCAATTATTGTCTTATCACATCGCGGTAATGCGCGGATGTAATGTAGACCAGCCTCGTAACTTGGCTAAGAGTGTGACGGTGGAGTAAAACCGAACAAGGTGAGCATCACTGCAAAAACATGGGGAGCAGCTCTACTGGTGGGACTCCTCAGTGTGGTGTTCTTGTATTCTGACATTCTTCGATCCCCTTCTGAACATATTTTCACCTCCTCAGGAGATGGAATGAAGAGCTACTATTCCTTTCTCTATCATATAAAGCACGACAGCACGTATGCCCATTTTGAAGGGATGAATTACCCCTATGGGGATCTCTTTCAATTTGCCGATGGGAACCTTCCGCTGGCCAATACCCTCAAATTCATAGGTGTTTTAAACCCCGAGCAAAGTGCCTTAGCCATCTATAATCTCAGCATGATTTTCTCCTTGGCTTTTGGGGTTTTACTTCTCTCGTTAATCTTCATAAACCTCGGAATTAACGGCTGGATGAACGTACTGTTTTCCTTAGCCATCATGCTCATGAATCCGCAGCTCATAAGGCTCACGGGGCATCTTAACCTGTCCTATTCATGGGTTATTCCCGCTTACATCTTGTTTTATTTAAACTATAGAACAGCGCGACATAGCGTGAGGAATGGAGTAGTGTTAGCTCTTATGACCTTCGTTCTCTTATGGATTCATCCATACCTCGCTATTATCCCTTCAGGTCTGATTTTAATAGCGCTTGGCTTTGATCTGCTCTATGCTCTTAACCGAAAGAAGCGAAGGACAATACTATCATTGCGTTGCTTGCAACCATACTTCCTATTGTTCTGTATATGGGCTGGATTAAAGCAATGGACACTTCTTCTGGACGCAGTACAAGACCCTTTGGCTTCTTTGAATATAGAGCAGAAATAGAGACCATTTTCGCTCCTCACTCAGGGCCGTTGTACAAATTCATTGTGAAGCTTTTTCATTGGACAGGAACCCCCTTGCCTATGCAAAACTGGGAGGGATATGCATATCTAGGATGCGCAGTGATAGTCATTTTAGCCTTTATAATTATACGAAGAGTCAAAGGAAGGGCGCTGTATATTCCCGTTCCCATTCTGGCCTTGAGTCTTTCTGCCGGTGTTTTATTGCTCTTTTCGTTTTGTCTCCCATTTAGGTTTGGACACTTTTTCAATACCCTATCGAACAACCTAGATTTCATAAGACAATTCAGGGCTGTAGGTCGATTTGCATGGCCATTCTACTTCGTCATGAACATTCTTGCCTTTTATTATTTGGCCAAGGCATGTACGAATAGCACCCATAAATGGGTTAAGATCTTACCTCTTCTCGCTGTGCTGTTAGCGACTATAGAATCAGCGGATGAAAACTGTAGAGTGAGAGAAATTATCAGAGCAACACCTAACCCCTTTATCAGCAAAGCATCAGAAGCTGACTATAAGGTGGCGCCTGAAAATTATCAGGCCATCATGACTCTTCCATATTTTCTCATAGGCCCTGAATATTATATCAAAGAAGGAGATGATAACTTGAATGGGAAAAGCATGTTGCTCTCCTATGAAACCGGCTTGCCCTTAATGAGCAGTATGATGTCTCGCACACCCGTGCCCATTGCATTGAAGCAGGCTTCATTATATGAGTCTAATCTTATTGAAAAGGCGATTGCACAAGACTATCCATCTGAACTTCCATTTCTCGTTTTGGCTGATTCAGCCCTTTGCTCCTCAGATGAACTACGCATTCTGAAAAAGGCTAAGCTAGTAGGCTTTTACAGAGGGTTAGGAGTATATAAACTAAACAAAGCTGAACTTTTTGCTTCCGATATAGATGAGGTTTTAGAACGTTTTTCGGAAGAGTATGTTGGTCATAGAGATGGTATGTATTTCCATGACAGCGCAGCTTTTGTAATGCGTGATTCGTTTGAAGAAGGTGAAGAAATTGTCCATGTTTTTGATGGAAAAAGAAGCCTAAAAGGGGTTCCAGATAATTTCATAGAGGTGCTAAGTCTTGATGAAAACAATTTTGAACTAGGTCAAGCATATGAGTTCAGTTTTTGGATGTATGGCGACCTCAATTCCGCACCAGGAACATTGATTCTCATTGAAAAAGACCCAAGTACAGGGAGTGAAACTTATTCAAATATGATTGGGCTTCTGCGTTTCGTGAATACACGAGGAAATTGGCACAGAATCAGTCTGACGTTTATTCGTCAGAACTCCTCTCCGTTTCGCTTTGTCATAGAGCTTCCATTTTATTGCGATGAGCTTATGATAGTCGACAAGTGCCTAATTCGTCCTGTTAAAGAAGAGGTCTTCGAGGTGGTCAACGGGAAGCTTTGGTGGAATAATATTCCGCTTGAGGTAGATGTTTCAACGCTTATGGACACAACTCCTCTTAATTCAAATTGATTTCTTTCTCCTTTACTTAGGGCCTACCTTGCTAAGAAACAGAATTACGAAAAACACTCTGCTGAAGACCATAGTACCTGGCAGATTCTCTTTGATAGGCAATGCAAGAACCTGCCCGGCAAGGCCTATCCCGGGTTTTTAACGAATGTAGATGCGCTTGAACCTGAGATGAATAGGAACGAAGTAGCCGATTTCAGAAAGGTGGAGAAACGCCTGCCA
>ERZ888423.888-NODE-888-length-28780-cov-42.108372_pt1 | contig 28780 bp, 21 predicted proteins | sample MGYA00520523_ERZ888423 | MGnify/ENA primary metagenome ERZ888423 (study PRJEB32303, sample SAMEA104408611) | aquatic metagenome | biome: Brackish water; feature: Pelagic; material: water | place: Baltic Sea | collected 2014-06-08T10:24:00 | depth 30,27 m ...
CACGCTCGAGCGGTAGTGGCTGCCGCTGATCTCGGGGTAGATGCCGAGGTCCGCCGGGACGACCACGCGCAGGAGCTGCACGGGGTTCTCGCGTTCGAAGGTGATGTGGAACACGCCCTGCACGGCGGTCTCGCGGCGCGATCGGCCGCCTTGGCGCGTGAGCCACAGCAGCTCGGCGATGGAATCGCACAACGGGCGCAGCATCGCGATCCATTTGTTGAGCGTCGTCTCGCGCACATCGGGCGTCTGGCTCAGCCAAAAATAGAAATCCGGCAGGTCGAACTCGCAGCTGCCGCCCGGGATGCTGCTGCGGTGGCGTACGGCGGCGATGAACGCGGAGTCGCGCAGCGGCTGCAGGTAGGCGGACCCGGCGCCGAGCAGTTCGGTGCGCAGGCGTTGCAGGTTGGCGACCAGCCCCTGCAGGCGGTCGGTGTCGACCCCGGGTCGGCGCAGGTAATCATTGAACGCCATGGTCTGGCGCTCGAGCTCCTTGAGGACATCGGCGCGGGTGTCGGTGCGGGTGATGATGGCGAGGATGTCGAGGATGCTCGTCACCGCGGCGCGGCTGCCCCACTGGCTGCGTGAGTTCGCGTGGAACACGGCCTGCGTGTAGAGGAAGTCGATGCGCAGGAAGGCGCGCATGCGCTCGTTGAGCGGCTGCTCGAAGACGAGCTGTCCTCCCTCGTGCACAGGTGCTGGCACAGGGAGCGGCTCGCCGGTCACGGCGGGTTCCTCGGTCATCGCGCTATTCTGCGGCAGGGTCGCGGGCGCCGTAAACGGCGGCGAGCCCGAGGTAGCGCTGGTGCAGGGTGACCACCGCCTCGCGCAGGGTCTCGAGACCCTGGTCGTTGACGATCACGTCGTCGGCCGCGGCGAGCCGTTGGGCGCGGCTCGCCTGTGCGGCGAGCACCGCACGGGCCCCGGCCTCGTCCACCCGATCGCGGGCCATCACGCGCTGGACCTGGATCTCTTCGGGGCAGTCGATCACCAGCACCCGGTCGATGCCGGGTCGGCGGGCGCCACCCTCGACCAGCAACGGAATCGCGTGGATCTGGTAGGGGCCGCCGGCGGCGGCGGACTGGGCAGCCATCCGTTCCCGGATGAGGGGGTGGGTGAGGGCTTCGAGTTCGCGCCGGGCCGTGGGGTCGGCGAAGACCTGGGCGCGCAGCGCACGGCGGTCGAGTTGGCCATCCGCTTGTAGCACGCCCTCGCCGAAGCGGGCGCGGATCGCGGCGAGGCCGGGGGAGCCGGGCGCGACGACCTCCCGGGCGATCACATCACTGTCGATGACCGGCACGCCAAGCTCTGCGAACACGGCGGCCGCTGCGGACTTGCCGCTTGCGATGCCGCCGGTGAGGCCGATCCGAAGCATGGCCTGTCCCCGCCCTCAGCCGCCGGTGAGGAGCCGTTGGAACGCGGGCAGCAGCCCCTCGCCCCACAGCATCACGAGCCAGCCTGCGATCGCGAGCCAAGGGCCGAAGGCGATCGGGGTGTCGCGTGCGTGGTCGCCACGCGCGATCATCGCAAGTCCCGCGACCGCGCCCGCGACCGAGGCGATGAGCACGATCGGCACCAAGGCCTGCCAGCCGAGCCAGGCGCCGAGCGCAGCGAGCAGCTTGAAGTCGCCGTAGCCCATGCCTTCTTTGCCGGTGACGAGCTTGAAGGCCCAGTAGACGCTCCAGAGCGAGAGGTATCCCACGATCGCGCCGAGCAGGGCGTCGGGGGCGCGACCGGCGGGCAGGCTGGCGGCGAGGCCCGCCCACATCAGCGGCACCGTCAGTTGGTCCGGCAGGATCTGGGTGTCGAAGTCGATGAAGGTGAGGGCGACCAGCACCGCGGTGACGAGCATCGCCGCTGCGAGCGTCCAGCCGAACCCGAAGTGGAGCGCCGCGAGCGCGAAGAGCAGCGCGGTGAGCGCCTCGACGAGGGGATACCGCGTCGGGATCTCGACGCCGCAGGCGGCGCAGCGGCCGCGGGCGAGCAGCCAGCCGAGGAGCGGCAGCAGGTGCAGGAAGCGGATCGGGGTCTGGCAGGCCGGGCAGTGCGAACGCGGGGCGATGAGGTCGTATCGCGCTGCAGGCGCAGGTTCACGACCGGCGAGTTCCTCGCACTGCGCGCGCCACTCGGCCTCGAGCATGCGGGGCAGGCGGTGGATGACCACATTGAGGAAGCTGCCGATCAGGAGCCCGAGCAGCGCTGCGCCGGTGGCGAGCAGCAGAGGGTCGACGGCGTGGACGGGGGCGTCGATGAGCATCACATTCCGGTCTCGTCAAGGTTTCCTAAGGCGACAGTTTTCGCCACAATGGTGAGTCTAGTCCACGAACCGCGGGTCACCGGATGAATCTTCACGAGTATCAGTCCAAACAAGTCTTCGCTGCCTACGGCATTCCGGTCCCGACGGGCCGGGTGGCGGCCACGCCCGAGGAGGCGGTCGCTGCGGCGGAAGCCCTGGGGGGGAGCCTCTGGGTCGTGAAGGCCCAAGTGCATGCGGGCGGCCGCGGCAAGGCGGGCGGCGTGAAGCTCGCCCGCGACAAAGCGGCGGTACATGCCGCGGCCAAGGCCATGCTCGGCACCCGGCTCGCGACGATCCAGACCGGCCCCGAGGGCTTGCCGGTCGACACGGTCTATGTCGAGACCGGCTCGGCCATCGAGCGCGAGATCTACCTCTCGCTGACGCTCAACCGCGAGAAAAGCCAGATCGCCATGATCGGCTCGGCGGCGGGCGGCATGGACATCGAAGAGGTCGCGGCGCACACGCCCGAGAAGATCACCACGGTGAACATCCACCCGGCCGCGGGCCTGCAGCCCCACCAGTGCCGTCGCATGGCCTTCGCGCTCGGGTTCACCGGCGCGCAGATCGGCGAGTTCCAGAAGATCGCGATGGCGCTCTACCGGCTCGTGATGGACAAGGACGCCGCGCTGGTCGAGGTCAACCCGCTGATCGTCACGAAGGACGGCAGCCTCGTCGCGCTCGACGCCAAGATCAACATCGACGCCAATGCGGTGTTCCGCCAGCCCGAACTCGCCAAGATGCGCGACACGGCCCAGGAAGACCCGATGGAGCTCAAGGCGAGCGAGCATGATCTCAACTATGTCTCGCTCGACGGCGACATCGCCTGCATGGTCAACGGCGCCGGTCTCGCGATGGCGACCATGGACCTCATCAAGCTGCATGGCGGTTCACCTGCGAACTTCCTCGATGTCGGTGGCGGCGCGACCGCTGAGCGCGTCACGGCGGCCTTCAACCTCATTTTGTCGAACCCGAAGGTCAAGGCCATCCTCGTCAACATCTTCGGCGGCATCGTGCGCTGCGATCTCATCGCCGAGGGCGTGATCATCGCGGTGAAGAACGTCGGCGTGAAGGTCCCGGTGGTGGTGCGCCTCGAGGGCACCAACGCCGAGAAGGCGCGCGAGATGCTCGCGGCGAGCGGCCTTGAGGTCACCGCGGCCGCCGACCTCACCGACGCTGCGCAGAAGGCGGTCGCCGCGGCGCGCTGAGCGCGCGCTGGCACCGACCCCACGCACGGCATCCCGAACCACGATACGGAACAGCATCCATGAGCATCCTCGTCGACAAGAACACCCGCGTCATCTGCCAAGGATTCACGGGCAAGCAGGGCACTTTCCACTCAGAGCAGTGCATCGCCTACGGCACGCAGGTCGTGGGTGGCGTCACCCCGGGCCGCGGCGGCGACCAGCATCTCGGTCGTCCGGTGTTCGACACCGTGGACGACGCGGTGCGCGCCACCGGCGCCAATGCCAGCATGATCTATGTCCCGGCGAGCTATGCCGCCGACGCCATCCTCGAGGCGGCCGATGCGGGCGTCGAGCTCGTGGTCTGCATCACCGAGGGCATCCCGGTGAACGACATGGTGCGCGTCAAGGCGGCGCTCGTCGGCACGGGTGTGAAGCTCATCGGCCCGAACTGCCCCGGCGTCATCACGCCGGGCGAGTGCAAGATCGGCATCATGCCGGGCTTCATCCACAAGCCGGGCTGCATCGGCATCGTCTCGCGCTCGGGCACGCTCACCTACGAGACCGTGTTCCAGACCACCAACAACGGCCTCGGCCAGAGCACCTGCGTCGGCATCGGCGGCGACCCGGTGCGCGGCCTGAACTTCGTCGAGGTCCTCGAGCTCTTCCAGAACGACCCGAAGACCGAAGGCATCATCATGGTCGGCGAGATCGGCGGCAGCGATGAAGAAGCAGGCGCCGAGTTCATCAAACAGCATGTCACGAAGCCGGTGGTCGCCTATATCGCGGGTGTCACCGCGCCGCCGGGCAAGCGCATGGGCCATGCCGGTGCGGTGATCGCGGGCGGCAAGGGCACGGCGGCCGATAAGTTCCGCGCCTTGGAGGCTGCGGGGGTGCGCACCGTGAAGTCCCCGGCGGAGCTCGGTGCCGCCATGAGCGAGCAGTTGCGCGGCCGGCGCTGACGCCGGCGGCAGCACTTCCGCGGGCGCCGCAAGCGATGGACACGCTGCGCCTCGCGCTCGCCCAGTCGAATCTCCTGGTCGGCGATATCGCGGGCAACGCGGACCGCGTGCTCGCTGCGGCTCAGGCCGCGCGTGCCGCGGGCGCCGATCTTTTGATCACGCCGGAACTCGCGCTCGCGGGGTATCCCCCTGAGGACCTGCTCTTCCATCGGGGGTTCCGCCAGCAGATCGAGACCGCGCTCGCAGGCCTCGCGGCGGCGAGTGCCGATGCCACGCGCGGCACCGCGATCCTGGTCGGGCATCCCGAGTACGCCGGCGAGCGGCTCTTCAACGCCGCGACGCTCTATGACGCGGGCCGTGAGCAGCTGCGCCACCGCAAGGCCTGTCTGCCCAACTACCGCGTGTTCGACGAGAAGCGATGGTTCGCCGCGGGCACGCAGCCCTCGGTGATGGACTTCCGCGGCTTCCGCATCGGCGTACTCGTCTGCGAGGATCTTTGGGAGCCGGAGCCTGCGCAGCTTGCGAGATCCCAGGGCGCCGAGATCCTGTTGGTGCTCAACGCGTCGCCCTACGACCTGCATAAACAGGCGGCACGCGAGGACATCGCGCGCCGCCGCGCCGCCGATGTCGGGCTGCCCATCGTCTATGTGAACCAGGTCGGTGGTCAGGACGAGTTGGTGTTCGACGGCCAGTCGTTCGTGACCGATGCGCTAGGCGAGGTCGTGCTGCGCGCACCGGCGTTCGAGGAGGCGCTCGAGATCGTCGAGTTCCGCCGCCCGTCACCGGGTGCGGCGCCGGTGCCCGAGCCTGGTGTCATCACGCCGGCACTCGATGACGAGGCGAGCGTGTATCGGGCGCTGGTGCTCGGTGTGCGCGACTATGTGGTCAAGAACGGCTTCCCCGGTGTGGTGCTCGGTCTCTCGGGCGGCATCGATTCGGCGCTCACGCTCGCCATCGCGGTCGATGCGCTCGGCGCCGACCGGGTGCAGGCGGTGATGATGCCGTCGCGTTACACGGCGTCGATGAGCGTGGAGGACGCCTCGGAGCAGGCCCGATCGCTTCGGGTGCAGCACTCCGTGATCGGCATCGAGGGCATGTTCGGTGCAGCGCTCGAGTCGCTCCAGGCGGAGTTCGCCGGGCGCGCGGTGGACACCGCCGAGGAGAACCTGCAGTCGCGCTGCCGCATGCTCATCCTGATGGCCCTGTCCAACAAGACCGGCAAGATGGTGCTCACCACCGGCAACAAGAGCGAGATGGCGGTCGGCTATGCGACGCTCTACGGCGACATGGCGGGCGGTTTCGCGCCCATCAAAGATTGCAGCAAGCTGCTCGTCTACCGGCTCGCCGCCTGGCGCAACGCGCAGGGCGCCGCGCCGCCGCAGGGGCGGGTGATCCCCCAGCGCGTCATCGACCGGCCGCCGTCCGCCGAATTGCGGCCCGACCAGAAGGACAGTGATTCCTTGCCGCCCTATGAAGTGCTCGACCCCATCTTGGAGGCCTTCATCGAGGATGATCTATCGGTGGGGGAGATCGTCGCGCGGGGTTTCGAGCGCGCGACCGTCGCGCGGGTGCTCGATCTGGTGCAGCGCAACGAATACAAGCGGCGGCAGGCGCCGCCCGGTGTGCGGGTGAGCCGCCGTGCCTTCGGCCGCGACTGGCGCTATCCGATCACGAGCGGTTATCGGCGCTGAACCGGCCAAGGCCGGTCAATGCCGGGCCCGGTCAATCCCAGGGCACATACCAGCGCTTGCGCACCGGCACCACGCTGCTGGCCTCGCCGCCGTAGTTGAGCGCGTAGACGCTGCGCGCGCGATCGGCGAGTTCCTTCATCTCGAGACGCTCGTAGGACAGGATCATGATGCGCAGGGCATCCTGAACCGCCGGGGCGCCATCGTATTCAGTGATGATCTGGTCGGAGCGCTGTGCGGCGGCGATATAGGCGCCGCGCTTCACATAGTGCTCGGCGACATGCAGGTCGTAGTCGGCAAGCCGGTTGCGCAGGTGGATCATCCGCCGTCGGGCGTCGTGCGCGTACTCGCTCTTCGGATATTCCTCGACCACTTTGCGCAGCGAGGTGAAGGCCCGACGCGTGGTCTGCGGGGGGCGTTGGTCGAGGTCGACGCGGAACCAGCGCTCCAGGAAGTTCGCTTCCCGCTCGAAATCGGTGAGGCCTTTGATGTAGTAGGCGTAGTCGAGGCGCGGATGGGTCGGGTTCTCGCGGATGAAGGTGTCCGCTTGGTCGAGCGCGGATTCGGTCTCGCGGCCGCGGTAGTAGGCGTAGATGAGGTCGAGGCGGGCTTGGCGGGTCTCGGCGGCGAACGGATAGCGTGCGATGAGCGCCTCGTAGACGCGGATCGAGCCGTCGAAGTCCTGGTTGTCGAGGCTGCGGCGGGCGCGCTCGTAGAGCTCGCCGGATGCACCTTGGGCGCGCTGGTCGTCGTCCTTGTTGAACATGCTGCAGGCGGAGAGCGGCAGCATGAGCAGCAACAACAGCAGCGGCGCGAGAGCTGATGGCGTACGCGGTTTCACCAGTCCATTATAACCCCGTGTCGACCCCTACGCCGGAACTTCATGAGATCACCGTCCCCGCAGCCATGACCGGCCAGCGTCTGGATGTCGCATTGGCGCAGCTGTTGCCGCAGTACTCGCGCGCTCGGTTGCAACATTGGATCGACGAGGGTCGTGTGCAGGTCGATACGGATCCCGCGCCGCTGCGAAGGCGCCGGCTCGCGGGCGGCGAGGCCTTGCGTGTCACGGCCGAGTTCATGGCCGATGAGCGCGTGGCGGCGGGCGACGCCAGTGTGCCGTTCGGCGTACTGCATCAGGATGCGGCGTTGTGGGTGATCGACAAGCCGGCAGGGCTGGTGGTGCACCCCGGAGCGGGCAACCGCAGCGGAACGCTGCAGAACGCGCTGCTGGCGCTCGATCCGGCGCTTGCGCGCGTGCCGCGTGCCGGGATCGTGCACCGCCTCGACAAGGACACGGCGGGGGCGATGTTGGTCGCCCGAACGCCGCAATCCCATGCCGCGCTGGTGCGGGCGCTCGCGGCGCGCGAGATCGGCCGTGAATACCTCGCGCTCTGCCACGGCGCGCTCACGGGCGGTGGCACGATCTCTGAACCCATCGGCCGTCATCGCACCCAGCGGGTGAAGATGGCGGTGCGTGCTGACGGGCGAGAGGCGGTCACGCATTATCGGATCGAGCGACGGCTCGGCGCCCTGACGCTGGTGCGGGTGCGGCTCGAGACCGGTCGCACCCACCAGATCCGTGTGCACCTCGCGCACCTCGGGTATCCCTTGGTGGGTGATCCGGTCTATGGCGGACGGCGTCGTCTGCCGCCCGGCGCGGGCCCGGCGACGGTGACTGCGCTCGAGGCGTTCCATCGGCAAGCCCTGCATGCCGCGCGGCTGTCGCTGAAGCATCCGTCGACGGGTCGGGAGTGCGTCTTCGATTCGCCGCTGCCCGCGGATCTCACGACTTTGCTCGAGGTCATCGCCCGCGAGGCGCAGGGATGACGCTGCCGTGGCTGCGGCCAGCGTGGGAAGCCCCTCGCGGGGTGCACGCGGCGTTCACGCTGCGCAGCGGCGGCGTCAGCGCCCCACCGTGGGACTCGCTCAACCTCGGCCGGCATGTCGGGGATGATCCGCGCGCGGTGGCGATCAACCGGCAGCGCGTGGTGCAAGGGCTGGCGCTACCCGCCGAGCCCTGCTGGCTCGAACAGCTGCACGGCAACGAGGTCCACGAGGCGGACGCTGCGCCCCGGCCGGAGGCCGCCCCGCCGCCCCGCGCCGATGCTGCCGTGACGCGGCAGTCCGGGGTCGTGCTCGCCATCCAAGTGGCCGACTGCCTGCCGGTGCTGCTCGCGGCCGAGGACGGCAGCGTGTTGGGGGCGGCTCACGCCGGGTGGCGTGGGCTCGTCGGTGGGGTGATCGAGCAGACGGTCGCCACGATGGGCGGGCCGCCTGAGCGGCTCGTGGCCTGGCTCGGGCCCTGCATCGGGCCGGAGCGGTTCGAGGTCGGGGCGGAGGTCCGTGAGGCGTTCCTGACGGCCGGAGACGCGCCAGAGGCTTTCCGAGAGAGTCCGGCAGGGCGCTGGCTCTGCGACCTGCCGGCGATCGCCCGGGCGCGATTGCAGCGCCTCGGGGTCGGCCGGGTGGCAGGGGGAGGTTGGTGCACCGTCGCCGACCCCGCGCAGTTCTTCTCGCACCGGCGCGATCAGTTGACCGGACGCATGGCTGCACTACTCTGGCGCGAAACCTGATCCTTTTTATGTTATATTATTACATATGAACTCATTGACCATGATCCTGCTGGCCACAGCGTTGGCCGGAGCCTTGAGCGCGCTGGTGGCGGGGCTTTTCCTGCTGCTGCCGAAAGCGACCCGTGACCGTGCGATGCCGCATTCGGTCAGTTTCGCGACCGGCGCCCTGCTCGCCACGGCGCTGTTGGCGCTCATCCCACACGCGATCCAGGGCGCAGGCCCCTTCAAGGTCCACGCCATCGGCATGGCCTTGCTCGTCGGCATCGCGATCTTCTTCGTGCTCGAGAAGTTCCTGTTGTGGCGGCACTGTCATACCGAGGCCGTCGAGTCGGCGCAGTTCCACGAGCACCACCGGCGCGATGCCTCGGGTTGGCTCACGCTCGTCGGTGATGGCTTGCACAACTTCATCGACGGCGTGCTGATCGCGGCCGCGTTCCTCACCGACCCGCACCTTGGCGTGGTGACCACGCTCGCGATCCTCGCCCACGAGATCCCGCAGGAAGTGGGGAACTTCGCGGTGCTGATGCACGCCGGGTTCAGCCGCGCGCGGGCGTTCGCCTGGAACCTCGGTGCCAGCCTCACCTCCGTTCTCGGCGGCCTCATCGGTTGGCTCGCGCTGCGCGAGGCGATGGCCCTGCTTCCCTATGCGCTCGCGGTCGCCGCAGCGAGCCTCATCTATGTCGCGGTCGCCGACCTCATCCCCGGCCTGCATCGCCGTACCGACCTGCGTGCGAGCCTCGCGCAGATCGCCTGGATCGCGGTCGGTGTCGGCGTGGTGATGGTCGCGGAATCGCAGTTGCACTGACTTCGCCGGGGCGGTGGTGCGCTGCCGCCCCTTGAAAGACTGATTGCGGGCCCCATATTTGAGGGCATGAGACAGGACAAACTGACCACCCGCTTCCAGCAGGCCCTCGCCGAGGCCCAGTCGCTCGCACTCGGTCGGGATCATCAGATCATCGAGCCCGCCCATGTGCTGCTCGCGCTCCTCGATCAGCAGGGCGGCAGCATCCGGGCGCTTCTGCAGTCCGCGGGGGGCAATGTGGCGCGGCTGCGCGCCGACCTCGTGACCGCGCTCGACCGACTGCCCAAGGTCGAGGGGCGCGCCGGTGAGGTGCATATCTCGAACGACCTGCAGCGCCTGCTCAATGTCACCGACAAGCTCGCGCAGCGACGCGGCGACCAGTTCATCTCTAGCGAGAATTTCCTGCTCGCGGCCTTCGAGGACCGCGCATCGCTCGCGCCGTTGTTGAAGGATGCCGGTTGCAAGCAGGCCGCCCTCGACAAGGCGGTCGAGGCGCTGCGCGGCGGCGAGACCGTCCAGGACGCGAATGCGGAAGAGAGCCGTCAAGCGCTCGAGAAGTACACGGTCGATCTCACGAAGCGCGCCACCGACGGCAAGCTCGACCCGGTCATCGGTCGTGACGACGAGATCCGCCGCACCATCCAAGTGCTGCAGCGGCGCACCAAGAACAACCCGGTGCTGATCGGTGAGCCGGGCGTCGGCAAGACCGCGATCGTCGAGGGTCTCGCGTTGCGCATCGTCAACGGCGAGGTGCCCGAATCGTTGCGCGGCAAGCGCATCCTCGCACTCGATATGGGTTCTTTGATCGCCGGCGCGAAGTTCCGCGGCGAGTTCGAGGAGCGGCTGAAAGCCGTGCTGAACGATCTCTCGAAGCAGGAAGGGCAGGTCATCCTGTTCATCGACGAGCTGCACACCATGGTCGGCGCCGGCAAGGCCGAGGGTGCGATGGACGCCGGCAACATGCTCAAGCCCGCGCTCGCGCGTGGCGAGCTGCACTGCGTCGGCGCGACCACGCTCGACGAGTACCGCAAGTACATCGAGAAAGATGCGGCGCTCGAGCGTCGCTTCCAGAAGGTGTTGGTCGATGAGCCCTCGGTGGAGGACACCATCGCGATCCTGCGCGGGCTTCAGGAGCGCTACGAAGTGCACCACGGTGTCGACATCACCGACCCGGCGATCGTCGCCGCGGCCACGCTCTCGCACCGCTACATCGCCGATCGTCAGCTGCCGGACAAGGCCATCGACCTGATCGACGAGGCCGGGGCCCGCATCCGTATGGAGATCGACTCCAAGCCGGAAGTGCTCGACAAGCTCGAGCGGCGCATCATCCAGCTGAAGATCGAGCAGGTCGCACTGCAGAAAGAGAAGGACGAGGCGACCCGCAAGCGGCTCGCCACGCTCGAGGAGACCTTGGCAGGGCTCGAGCGGGAATACGCCGATCTCGAAGAGATCTGGAAGGGAGAGAAGGCCTCGCTGCAGGGCGCGGCGGCGGTCAAAGACGAGCTCGAGAAGGTGAAGCTCGAGCTCGATGCCGCACGACGCCGTGGCGATCTCAGCAAGATGGCCGAACTGCAGTACGGGCGGATCCCCGAGCTCGAGAAGCGTATCGCTGTGGCGCAGGCCGCCGAATCCACCCCGACGCAACTGGTGCGAAACCAGGTCACCGAAGAGGAGATCGCCGAGGTGGTCTCGAAGTGGACCGGCATCCCCGTCTCGAAGATGCTCGAGGGCGAGAAGGAGAAGCTCTTACGGATGGAGGACGCGCTGTCGCGCCGCGTGGTGGGCCAGGAAGAGGCGGTACGCATCGTCTCGGACGCCATCCGCCGCTCGCGCGCCGGGCTCGCCGATCCGCGCCGTCCGAACGGCTCGTTCCTGTTCCTCGGGCCGACCGGCGTCGGCAAGACCGAGCTCTGCAAGGCGCTCTCTGAGTTCCTGTTCGATACCGACGAGTCGATGGTGCGGATCGACATGTCCGAGTTCATGGAGAAGCACTCCGTCGCGCGGCTGATCGGCGCGCCGCCGGGCTATGTCGGCTATGAAGAGGGCGGCTACCTCACCGAGGCCGTGCGCCGTCGCCCGTACTCGGTGATCCTGCTCGATGAGATCGAGAAAGCGCACCCCGATGTGTTCAATGTCTTGCTGCAGGTGCTCGATGACGGGCGCCTCACCGATGGGCAGGGTCGGACGGTCGATTTCCGCAACACCGTGATCATCATGACCTCGAACCTCGGGTCGCAGGTCATCCAGGAGCACGCGGGCGAGAAGAACTACACCCGCATGAAGTCCGCGGTCATGGAGATCGTCACGCAGAGCTTCCGGCCGGAGTTCATCAACCGCATCGACGATATCGTGGTCTTCCACCCGCTCGGTGCGGCGCAGATCCGTGCCATCGTCGACATCCAGCTCGGCCAGCTGCGTCGTCGGCTCATGGAGCGCAGCATGGACCTCGTGCTCGATGATGCGGCGCGCGACCTTCTGGGCGAGGCTGGCTTCGACCCGGTGTACGGTGCACGCCCCCTCAAGCGCGCGATCCAGCAGCAGATCGAGAACCCGTTGGCGCAGCGTCTGCTCCAGGGTGCCTATGGACCGGGCGACCGCATCCGCGTCGGGGTCGATGAGGACGGTCGCTTGTCTTTCGTGAAGCAGGTGGTCTGAGCGTCGGGGCGCGGGGCAGGAGACCGCGCTGCGGCTATACTCCCGCGATATGCCGTTCTACGAATACCAGTGCCGCCATTGCGGCCACCAGACCGAGGTCTTGCAGAAGATCTCGGCCGCGCCTCTGCGCAAGTGCCCGGCCTGCGGGCGTAACGGGCTCAGCAAGCTCATCTCCGCGCCGGTGTTCCGCCTGAAGGGCGGCGGTTGGTACGAGACCGACTTCAAGGGCGACAAGGACCGCAAGCGCAACCTCGCGGGCGATGAGGCGGCACCCGCCGCGATGGACGACAAGCCGGCCGCGAAGCCGGTGGAGCAGTCCGCCGACAAGTCCGCCGACAAGTCCACCGAGAAGTCCACCGAGAAGTCCACCGAGAAGTCCACCGAAAAGTCCGCCGAGAAGGCGCCGGTCAAAAAGGGCAAGACGGTCGCGAAGCCTGCCCGTAAGCCGGCGCGCAGGGCGCCCGCCAAGGCCAAATGATCCGCACGCCCGCTGCCGTTGACGCGCTCCTCGCGCGTGAGCAGCGGGACTACAGCGCTCGCCGACCACGCTCCGCCGCGCTCGCCACGGCGGCGCAGCGTCATTGGCCGGGCGGGGTGCCGCTGCACTGGATGGCCGACTGGGGCACGCCGTTCCCGCTGTCGGTCGAGGTCGCCGAAGGGGCGACGCTCACCGATTCGGACGGTCTGTCCTATTCGGACTTCTGTCTCGGCGATACCGGCGCGATGTTCGGCCATTCGCCGCCGTCGGTCGCTGCGGCGATCGCAGCCCAAGCCGCGCGCGGCCTGACCTGCATGCTGCCCGATGCGCGTGTCGCAGCGGTCGGCGCTGCGCTCGCGATGCGTTTCGGTCTGCCGCATTGGCAATTGGCGCAGACCGCCAGCGACGCCAACCGCGCGGCGTTGCGTTGGGCGCGTGCGCTCACCGGACGGCCCAAAGTATTGGTGTTCCACGGTGGCTACCACGGCATCGTCGAGGAGACGATGGTGCGCTTGCGCGGTGGCCGGACCGTGCCGCGCGAAGGGGCGGTCGGTCCCGCCTTCGACCCCGCCCTCGCGGCCATCGCGATCGAGTTCAACGACCTCGATGCGCTGCAGGTCGCGCTCGCGGGCGGTGAAGTGGCGGCCGTGATCGCCGAGCCGGTGATGACCAACTGCGGGATGGTGCTGCCTGACCCGGGCTATCACGCCGCCCTGCGCGCGCTGACGCGCCGCCATGGCGTGCTGCTCGTGATCGACGAGACGCATACGCTCTCCTCGGGTCCGGGCGGCTACGCGGGTGAGCATGGGCTCGAGCCTGATCTATGGGTCTGCGGCAAGGCGATCGCCGGGGGTCTGCCTTGCGCGGCCTGGGGCATGAGCGCCGAGGTCGAAGCCCGCCGTGGGGCGTTCCTCGCGCGGCGCGATGACGATGCCCGGCGTGCAGCCGACACCGGGCTCAGCCACGGTCATTCCGGCATGGGGACGACGCTCGCGGGCAACGCGCTCACGATCGCGGCGCTCGAGGCGGCGCTCCGCGATCTGCACACGCCCGACACCCACGCTGCGATGCGCGCCGGTGCCGAGCGTCTGGCGGCGTCGCTGACGGCGCTGTTCGCGGCGCACAGGCTCGACTGGCATGTGTCGCGGGTCGGCGCCCGCGTCGAGTTCGGCTTCGGCCCTGCGCCGCGCAATGGCAGCGAGGCCGAGGCGATCATGGCGCCGACGCTCGAGCGGGCGCTGCGGCTGTGGCTGCTCAACCGCGGATCGCTCGTGACACCGTTCCACAATATGTTGCTCGCGGCACCCTCCCTGCAGCACGCAGCGATCGATCGCTTGTGCGCGGGCATCGACGAGTTCCTGGACGAGGTCCGACCATGACCCTACCCGCAGAGGAGTGGGCGGCGTTCCGCTCGGCTCACCCCGACATCGAAGCGGTGCAGTTGTTCCTGACCGATCCCTCGGGCGTGCCGCGCGGCAAGACGGCGACGCTGCACGAGCTCGAGCGTCTCTACGCCGACGGGAGGCCTGTCGCAGGGTCCATCCTCGGGCTCGACATCACCGGGCGCGATGTCGAGGCGACGGGTCTGGTGTGGGAGACGGGCGATGCCGATCTGCTGTGTCAGCCGGTGGCCGGTACGCTGCGCCCGGCGCCTTGGCTCGCGCGTCCGACGGCGCAGCTGATGCTGTCGATGTACACGCTCGCAGGCGAACCGGCGCCGGCTGATCCGCGGCATGTGCTCGCGCGCGCGGTCGAGCGGCTCCTCGCGCGGGGCCTGCGACCGGTGATGGCGGTGGAACTCGAGTTCTTCTTGCTCGCGCCGTCCGGCGATGCGCCCGCTGGACCGATCGACGCTTATTCTTTGGCACGACTGGAGCGGTCGGCGCCCGTGTTCGACGAGGTCTACGCCGTGGCGCGCGCCCAAGGGCTGCCGGTCGAGACGCTGATGTCGGAGTACGCGCCCGGTCAGTTCGAGCTCACGCTCGCCCATCGCGACGATGCGCTCCGGGCGGTCGATGAGGCGGTGCTGCTCAAGCGGCTGCTGCGGGGTGTGGCCGCCAAGCATGGCCTGCTCGTCACCTTCATGGCCAAGCCCTTCACACAACACGCGGGCAGCGGCATGCACCTGCATGTCAGTCTGGTCGACGACGGCGGCGTCAACCTGTTCGCCGCGGCGGATCCGGCGGGCAGCCCGCTGCTGCGTCAGGCGCTCGGTGGACTGCACCAGACCATGGCCGAGAGCCTGTTGGTGTTCGCGCCGAACGGGAACTCCTACCGACGGTTCCAGAACGAGAGCTACGCGCCGACCGCGGTCAGTTGGGGCATCAACAACCGCTCGGTGTCGCTGCGCGTCCCCACCGGCCCCCCATCGAGCCGCCACATCGAGCACCGGATCGCTGGGGCAGACGCCAACCCTTACCTGGCCGCCGCCGCGGTCCTTGCGGGTGTGGAGCGAGGGGTCGCCTTGGGGCTCGATCCCGGCCCTCCGGTCACGGGCAACGGCTATGCCGCGCTCGCCCAGACGACCGGCCTGCCGCGGACCTGGCACGAGGCCATCGAGCGCGCGGCCGGGTCGACTTTCCTCGCCGAGGCCCTGGGCGAGGGATTCCTGAAGATCTACCTCGCCATCAAGCGGCAGGAATGTGCGCGCTTCTCGGCGGAGGTGACCGAGCTCGACCGGTCGTGGTACCTGCACTCCGCCTGAGGTAACATCCGCGGCCTTATGCGCAGCCATTATTGCGGACAGATCGACGACGCCCTGCTCGAGCAGACCGTCACGGTAGCCGGTTGGGTACACCGCCGGCGCGACCATGGCGGGGTGATCTTCATCGACCTGCGTGACCGCGACGGATTGGTCCAGGTGGTCTGCGATCCGGACGCGCCGGAACTGTTCGCGATCGCCGAGAGCCTGCGCAACGAGTTCGTGGTGAGCATCACGGGTCTGGTGCGCTTGCGTCCCTCCGGGACGGCGAACGCCAACCTCGCGTCGGGCAAGGTCGAGCTGCTCGCGCGGCGGATCGAGCTGCTGAACCGCTCCGAGCCGTTGCCGTTCCAGCTCGATGAGCAGGTCTCCGAAGAGGTGCGCCTCAGATACCGCTACCTCGATCTGCGACGCGATGTCATGGCCCGACGGATGCGTCAGCGTCACGCCATCACCCGCGCCATGCGCAACCATCTCGATGACGCAGGGTTCATCGACATCGAGACGCCGATGCTCACCAAGGCGACCCCGGAGGGTGCCCGCGATTACCTCGTCCCCTCGCGGACCCACGCCGGCAAGTTCTTCGCGCTGCCGCAGTCGCCGCAGATCTTCAAACAACTGTTGATGGTGGCGGGCTTCGATCGCTACTACCAGATCGTGCGCTGCTTCCGCGACGAGGACCTGCGCGCCGATCGCCAGCCCGATTTCACCCAGCTCGACATCGAGACCTCGTTCCTGAACCAGGACGAGATCATGGCGATCATGGAAGGCTTGATCCGCCACATCTTCAAGACCGTGGCCGATGTGTCGCTGCCGGACCCGTTCCCGCGGATGACCTACGCCGAGGCGATGCGCCGCTATGCGAGCGACAAGCCGGACCTGCGCATCCCGCTCGAGCTCGTCGATGTCGCCGATCTCGTCGCAGACTGTGATTTCAAGGTCTTCTCAGGCCCTGCGCGCGACCCGGCGGGGCGCGTGGCGGCGCTGCGCATCCCGGGCGGCAGCAAGCTCACCCGCAAGGAGATCGACGATCACACCGCGTTCGTCGCACGCTACGGCGCGCGTGGACTCGCCTACATCAAGGTCAACGACCCCTCGAAGGGCCGTGACGGTCTGCAGTCGCCGATCATCAAATTCCTCTCCGACGCCGCGGTGGCCGGGATCCTCTCGCGCACGGAGGCCGCCGCCGACGATCTGATCTTCTTCGGTGCGGACACCGCCAAAGTCGTCAACGACGCGCTCGGTGCGTTGCGCTTGAAGCTGGGCCAAGACCTGGGGCTCGTGCGCGGTGACTGGGCGCCGCTGTGGGTCGTCGACTTCCCCATGTTCGAGTACGACGCCGACGACAAGCGTTGGACGGCGATGCACCATCCGTTCACCTCGCCGAAGAACCTGGATGCGGACGCGCTGCGCGCCGATCCGGGCAGCGCGATCGCCAAGGCCTACGACATGGTGCTGAACGGCTCGGAGATCGGTGGTGGCTCCGTGCGCATCCACCGCCAGGACCTTCAGTCCACCGTCTTCGACCTGCTCGGCATCGACGCCGAGGAGGCGCGGCGCAAGTTCGGATTCCTGCTGGATGCGCTCAAGTACGGTGCGCCGCCGCATGGCGGTATCGCCTTCGGTCTCGATCGTCTGGCGATGCTGATGTCAGGTGCCGACAGCATCCGCGATGTCATCGCGTTCCCCAAGACCCAGACGGCAGCTTGTCCGTTGACGGATGCGCCGACCGAGGTCACCGAAAAGCAGCTGCGCGAGCTGCACATCCGCGTCCGCACGCCGCCGCCGGCGAATTAGTCCCAGCGCCGTGCCCTGAGACCGGGCCGCCATGTCCGATGCCTCCCGTCCCAAGCTCGTGTTCGTCCATGGTCTTTGGATGACGGGCGCGGAGGCGTTCTCCTTGCGGCGACGGCTCGAACGCGAGCATGGATTCGACACGGAATTGTTCGCCTACCGCACCACACGCGATCCGCTCGAAGCGGTGGCCGAACGGTTGCAGCAACGGGTGTCGGCACTCGCGAGGCAGGGTGCGAAGGGGGTCCACCTCGTTGCACACAGTCTGGGCGGGCTCGTGGTCTTGGCGTGTCTCGAGCAGTTCGACGCCTTGATGCCGCCGGGACGCATCGTGCTGCTCGGCGCGCCCGTCCAAGGCAGTGCGGCTGCGCGGGTCGCCGGTGCCATCGGTGTCGGGCAGTGGTTGATCGGTCCTTCAGCAGCCGAAGCACTCGTGTCGCACCGTCGTCGCGTGGCCCCGGCAAGCCGTGAGGTCGGGACCATCGCCGGGACCCGTCCGATGGGACTCGGACGATGGTTCGCACGTTTCGATGAGCCCAATGACGGCACGGTCGCCGTGTCGGAGACGCAGCTCGAGGGCGCTCGCGACCGATTGGTGTTGCCGGTGAGCCACTTGGGCATGCTCATGTCGCCCCGCGTCGCGGAGGCCTGTGGGCATTTCCTGCGAGAGGGACGTTTTTCTTTGCAGGCCTGAAGGTCGTCCGCTACTGCTTCATCTCGAGCTTCAGGCGCACGGAATTGGCGGTCGGGGCGATGTCCGACGGCGCCCGTAAGAACACGCGCAGCGGGTCGACTTCGCTGCTGCCGAGGAGCACTTCCTGGATGGACTTGGCCCGCCCACGAGCGAGGTCTTGGAGGTCTTCATCGGTGACGGTGATGGTGGCCCGGAGCTCTTTTTCCAGCACGGCGATCGAGGGCTCCACCCGCTCCGTTCGGCTGAGTTTTTTGCCGGTATCGGGGGCGGCCTCTGCAAGCGGGTCGAGCAGCGCGTCGGCGGCACGGCCGGTCTGGGCCCGATAGAACCCCTCGAGCAGTTCCAGGTAGTCCTTGCGCTCCGCGGTGTCCACCGGGCCCTTCGCGAAATCACGCAGGCGTACCTCCCAGCGCGTATCGAGCAGCGCCGGCGCGTCGAGTTCACGGCTGTAGGCGGTCGGGATCTCGAGTTCGAGACCCGGCCGTTCGACGAGCGCCTTGCGGATGCTCGTCAAACGCTCCACCAACGCCGGCTCCAGCGTCGAGCGACCGGGCGCGAACTCCACGAACTGGACCTCCGGGCCGCCGCCGAACAGCGAGGCGATCAGCGTGAAGGGCGCTGTCACGATCTTCACGAGCAGGTTGACGAACATCTTCCAGATGATCGGCCCGATCTTGAACTGCGGATCGTCGATCGTGCCGCTCACCGGCAGGTCGAGCGTGATGTCGCCGTTGCGGTCCTTCAGCAGCGCCACCGCGAGCTTCACCGGCAGCGTGGTCGCGTCTGCGCTCTCGACCTTCTCGCCGAGTTTGAGATCCGAGATGAGGATCTTGTGTTGCGCACGCAGCTTGCGGTCCTCCACCAAGTAGGTCGTATCGATGGAGAGTTTCCCCTTCTCGATCTGATAGCCCATGAACTTGCCGGAGTAGGGGTTGAAGGTGGTGAGCTCGATGTTGCGGAAGTTGGCGGCGAGGTTGGTGTAGGCCTCGGCGGCGAGGTAGTTGACCTCGCCCGTGATCTTCACCGGTGCGTACTTATCGACGGCCGCATCGATGTCCACCTTGGCGCGCGACGCTTCGGCGGACGACAAGCCGGTGATCGAACCGTTGAGCGTCTGCAGCCCGATCGCGAAATCGGGGCGCACCGTGAAATCTTTGAAGTTGGCCGATCCGCCCTTGAGGTTGACGCGACCGATATCCAGCCGAAGATCGTCGACCTGTTCCTGGTCCGCCAGATGGCCGGAGGCGGCGGCTCTCGTCCGGGCGGCGGCCTTGGCGCGCGCCTCCGCCTCCGCGCTCTCGCCGCCTGAGGCCAGCACATCGCCGATGTTGGTGGTGCCGTCGGCGTTGATCACGAGGTCGATGAACGGCGCGTCGGCGTCGACGCTGCGTATGCTCAGCCGACGCGCGGCACCCGCGTAATCGATATCGTTGAACTGCAGTGTGCGCCAGCGCAGGAAGGTGCGTTTGACCAAGCGGTCGCGCGCGACCAGGTTGCGCACCGTACCGTCGCCTTTGAAGGACAGCGCCGGCTCTCGGTCGCCACCCGGACTTGCATAGACCAGGGTTCCGCGGGCGTCGACGGTGCCGCCGCGCAGGTTCAGGCGCACGACATCGGCGTAGTACGGCTCGAAATCCGTGAGCAGGAGACCGGAGAGCGCGAGCTTCACCCGTGTCTCGAGCGTGTCGGGCTTGAGCGTCCCGTTCGCCTCGAGACGGGCCTTGCCGTTGATGCCGAGCGTGGATTCGAAATCGACCTTCGCCTCGGGCTGCGTCGACCAACCACGCGCAGTGAGCGAGATCGGCGCGACCGTGATACGCGCGGGGAACGCGAGCCGTCTATCTTCGAAGTCGAGCCGCGCCTGCTCGACGGTCAACACCGGCAGCATCAATGTCCAGGGGGACTCGGGGGATGCAGGCGCTGGGGGCGATTCCGCGGCGGGTGGGCCGGACAGGGCGTCGAGAGAGAGCCCCGAGGCGTCCATCCAAGCCCGGACCTGCGTGTCACGCACTTCGATGCGGCCGAGGTCGACGCGCTGGGCGCCAAGATCCACCGACGCACCGCGCAGGCTCAGCCGGCCGATGATCACATCGGGTTGGGTGCGGCCGATCGCCGCCATCGCGAGCTGCGCCACATCGAGCGTATCGAGGGTGATGCGCCCGGAGAGCGGTGTCGTCGCTGCGGTGACATCGTATTGGCCGCCCAGGCCGATCGTCCCGGACTGCAGCACCACGGGCAGGGAGTCGTGCAACATGTCATCGACGGTCGACGCGCGCAGTTGCGTGACGGAGAAGCGCCCCTGCGCGGTGAACGGCTTCAACCCGAACCGACCGTCCCAGCGCAGCCGTTCACCCGCCTGTGACACCGCGTCCACCACATAGGCATTGCCTGAGCCGACGCGCGTGCTGAAATCGGTCAGCGTCAGCGAGACCGGCTTCAGTTGGGCTCGCACCAGCCGTTGCCGCGAGCGGTCTTCGTACTGCGCCTCGCCGCCCTGCATCGTGAAGCGCGCGATGTAGATCGGCAGACCTTCAGTATCGGCCTCGGGCTTGGCCTCCGGATCGTCGGGCGGTATGAGCCCGGCGAGATTGATCGAGCGGTCGTTGCGGATCACGGCCGCCACATAGGGTTTGTCGAGGGTGATGTCCTCGAACACCGGTCCGCGCTTCCAGATCGAGGCGATCGAAAGGTCGATCGCGAGACGCTCGAAGCCGACGATGCGCTCGCCGGAAGGCTCGGAGATCGACAGCGCCGCGATGCTGCCGCTCAGCGTGAACGGGTTGATCTTCACCTCGCCGATGGCGGGGATCTTGCGCAGATCTTCGGTGACGAAGCGCGCGAACTCTGCGCGGACGAAGCGCGGTGCCCACCAGAACCCCGCAAGCGCGTACGCGCCGACGAGTGTGGCGATCACAACGATCGGTACCCAGATTTTCTTCGGTATCCGCATCGACCCTCAGCGGAGGAGCTTTCTCAGATCGTACACTTTAGCAAGGGCATCGCGTGGGCTGAGGGTATCCGGATCGATGTTGCGCAAGGCGGATAGCACTGCGTCAGCGACCGGGTCAGCGACGGGGTCGGCGACTGGGTCAGCGACGGGGGCGGCGATCGGGGCGGCGAGGTCCAAGCGGCCCTGCGCGGCGACGCCGAGCGATGCGCCGGTGCCCGCGGCGCCTTGGGCGGTCTCGAGGGTGGCGAGCGTGCGGCGCGCCTCGATGAGCACCTCGCGAGGGACCCCGGCGAGCTGGGCGACCGCGAGGCCATAGCTGCGGCTGGCCGGTCCGGGTCTCACCGCGTGCAGGAAGACGATGCCGTCGCGGTGCTCGGTGGCATCGAGGTGCATGTTGACCACGCCGGGCAGTTCGGCGGCGAGTGCGGTGAGCTCGAAATAATGGGTGGCGAACAGCGTGAAAGCGCCGATGCGTGCCGCGAGGTGGCGCGCCGTCGCCGCAGCGAGCGCAAGGCCGTCGAAAGTGCTGGTGCCGCGGCCGACTTCATCCATCAACACCAGACTGCGAGGCGTCGCGTTGTGCAGGATGTTGGCGGTCTCCGTCATCTCGACCATGAAGGTCGAGCGGCCCCCGGCCAGATCATCACCCGCGCCGATGCGGGTGAACACCCGATCGAGCGGCCCGATCTGCGCCGAATTGGCCGGTACGAAGCTGCCGATGTGCGCGAGGATCACGATCAAGGCCGCTTGGCGCATGAAGGTGCTCTTGCCGCCCATGTTGGGGCCGGTGATCACCCACATGCGGGTCGCGGCGTCGAGCGTGAGGTCGTTCGGCACGAAGGGGCCGTCGATGAAGCGCTCGACCACAGGATGGCGACCGCCGCGGATGCACAGCACGGGGCGATCGACCAGTTCCGGGGCCACCCAGCGCAGCGTCGCCGCCCGTTCGGCGAGGGCGGCCAGGGCATCGAGCTCGGCGATGGCGGTGGCGGTGTCCTGCAGCGCTGGCAGCATCGCGGCGAGCCGCTCGAGCAGCGCTTCCCACAACACCCGTTCGCGGGCGAGCGAACGCTCGCGCGCGCCGAGCACCTTGTCCTCGAAACCTTTGAGCTCCGGCGTGATGAACCGTTCGGCGTTCTTGACGGTCTGGCGACGCAGGTAATCGGGCGGCACCTCGGCCGCCTGGCTGCGCGGTAACTCGATGAAGAAGCCCTGCACGCGGTTGTAGCCGAGCTTGAGCTGCGGAAGGCCGGTGCGGGCGCGTTCGCGGGCTTCGAGCTCGAGCAGGAAGGCGTCCGTGTCCGAGGCGATGTGCCGCAGTTCGTCGAGTTCAGCATCATGTCCGGGGGCGATCACGCCGCCCTCACGCAGCAGTGCAGCAGGCTCCTCGGCGATCGCCTGCCGCAGCAGCGCAAGCTCCGTGGTGTGCTCGCCCACCGCCGCCGCCAACCGCTGCAGCAGCGGGGGATGGCTGCCGGTCAGCCGTGCGCGCAGCGGGGGCAGTGCCGCGAGCGCAAGGCGTAGACCGGTGAGATCGCGCGGCCGGGCGGTACGCAGCGCGATGCGCGCCAGCATGCGTTCCATGTCGCCGATCGGACCGAGCGCCGCGCGCAGTGCATCGCAGCGTCGCTCCTCGACCAAGGCGCCGACGGCGGCATGCCGTTCCTGCAGCAGCGCCCGATCGGTCAGCGGGCGGTTGACCGCGCGGCGCAGCATCCGTGCGCCCATCGCCGTGACGGTGGTGTCGAGCAGCGACACCAAGGTCGCGTCCTCGCGGCCGCCGGCGCTGGTGTCGATCTCGAGGTTGCGACGCGTGACCGCATCGATCTGCAGCGCGGCCTCGCGCGCTTCGACCCGCAGGGCGCGCAGATGGGGCAGGGCGGTGCGTTGGGTATCACGGACGAACTGCAACAAGGCGCCAGCGGCGCCGACCGCGAGCGGCAGCTCCGAGGCGCCGTAGCCCGCAAGGTCGAGCGTGCCCAACTGTGCAGTGAGCGCGCGCGTGGCGGCCTCGGTCTCGAAATGCCAAGGCGCACGCCGCCGCGACTTACCGGCCGGCAGCAACGCAGCGAACGAACCATCCTCTGCCATCGACTCCGAGACCAAAATCTCGGCCGGTTGCAAGCGCTCGAGCTCGGCGGCGAGGGCGCCCGCACCCCGACCCTCGAGCACCGAGAGACGACCCGCGCCGAGGTCGATCCACGCGAGCCCGAAGGGCAGATCTTGGCCGGTGCCGTCCCCGAGCGCGAGGGCCGCGAGCAGCACCTCGCGTCGATCATCGAGCAAGGCCGCATCGGTGACCGTGCCCGGCGTGACCACCCGTACCACCGCGCGCTCGACCGGGCCCTTGGACTTGGCCGGATCGCCGATCTGCTCGCAGATCGCCACCGACTCGCCCTTGCGCACCAAGCGTGCGAGATAGTTGTCGACGCTCTGCACCGGAACGCCCGCCATCGGGATCGGCGCCCCGGCGGACTGCCCGCGTGCGGTCAGCGTGATGTCGAGCAGCTGCGAAGCCTTGCGTGCATCCTCGAAGAAGAGCTCGTAGAAGTCGCCCATCCGATAGAACAGCAGCGTGTCCGGATGCTGGGCCTTCAGGCCGAGGTATTGCTGCATCACCGGGGTATGGTCTGCCATGCGCCTATCGTAACGCGCCCGTGGGATACTCGGCCGCGTATGGAGATCCTCCTGCAACGCGTGGTCCGGCGCCTGCTCAAGCGGGGTCGGACGGTGGCCACAGCCGAGTCCTGCACCGGCGGCGGTCTCGCCCGCGCGTTGACCGAACCTGCCGGCGCCTCGAACTGGTTCCTGGCCGGTTGGGTGGTGTACTCCGATGCCGCCAAGCGGCGTGATCTCGGGGTTCGTGCGACGACCCTCGAGCGCCACGGCGCCGTGAGTGCGGCCACCGTCGCGGAGCTCGCGCGGCAAGCCTTGCGTCGCAGTGGGGCAGATCTTGCGGTGTCGATCAGCGGTATCGCCGGCCCTGGCGGAGCGGTGCCCGGCAAGCCGATCGGCACGGTCTGGTTCGGTTTCGCGATGCGCGACGGACGGCGCGTCGTGATCGAGACGCAGCGCAAACGCTTCCGCGGCGACCGGGCCGCCGTGCGCGAAGCGGCGGTGCGCCACGCGCTGCGGCGTTTATACAGTATGGCCTGATCCCGGTTGCTGTATACCGCGTGGACAACGCGACAAATTAAGTGTTTTACGGTGTTTCGGCGCGTTCCTGCGCGGCTGTGCTGTGGGATAATTCCACCCATCGACCACGCACATCAACCCGAGGGGACACAGCATGGATGACAACCGCAAGAAGGCGCTGAGCGCGGCGCTCGGCCAGATCGAGAAGCAATTCGGCAAAGGCTCGGTCATGCGCTTGGGTGATGCCTCCGCGGCCATGTACGACATCGAGGCCGTCTCCACCGGTTCGATCGGGCTCGATATCGCGCTCGGCATCGGCGGTCTGCCTCGCGGTCGGGTCGTCGAGATCTACGGACCGGAGTCCTCGGGCAAGACGACCCTCACCCTCGAGGTCATCGCCGAGATCCAGCGTAACGGTGGCACCGCAGCCTTCGTCGATGCCGAGCACGCCCTCGATCCCGCCTATGCCGGAAAACTCGGCGTCAACGTCAACGACCTGCTGGTCTCCCAGCCGGACACCGGCGAGCAGGCGCTCGAGATCACCGACATGCTCGTCCGCTCGGGTGCCGTGGATGTGGTCGTCGTCGATTCGGTCGCCGCCCTCACCCCCCGGGCCGAGATCGAGGGCGAGATGGGCGAGATGCAGGTCGGTCTGCACGCCCGACTGATGTCGCAGGCTTTGCGCAAGCTCACCGGTAACATCAAGCGCTCGAACACCATCGTCATCTTCATCAACCAGATCCGTCTCAAGATCGGCGTGATGTTCGGCAGCCCAGAGACGACCACCGGTGGCAACGCCCTCAAGTTCTACTCGTCCGTGCGCCTCGACATCCGCCGCATCGGTGCCATCAAGAACGGTGACGAGGTCGTCGGCAACCAGACCCGTGTGAAGGTCGTCAAGAACAAAGTGTCGCCGCCGTTCCGCGAGGCGGAGTTCGAGATCATGTACGGCGAGGGCATCTCCCGCGAGGGCGAGATCATCGAGCTCGGCTCCACGCACAACATCATCGACAAATCAGGCGCCTGGTACGCCTACAAGGGCGAGCGCATCGGTCAGGGCAAAGAGAACGTCCGCGAGTTCCTGAAGACCCACCCCGAGATCGCCCAGGACATCGAGTTGCAGATCCGCGCCAAGCTGCTGCCGCCCAAGCCGCCGCGTAGCGAAGCCACCTCGGCCTGACGATGCTGCGCCGCGGTCGGCCCTATGGCCGGGGCCGGGGCGGCAAGGCGCCCGAGCACCCGGACTCCTCCGAGGCGGCGCGTCGGGCGGGTCTGCTGCTGCTCTCGCGTCGGGATTACGCCAGCGCCGAACTCGCCGCAAAGCTCGCCGCCGCAGGCTATGCCTCGGCGGTGGCGGCTGAGGCGGTGGCGGCGCTGCAAGAGGAACGGCTGCTCGACGACGCCCGTTTTCTCGACAATTTCGTGCGCGCCCACGCGGGGCGGGGCCAAGGCCCCGGTCGCATCCGTCAGGAACTCGGCCAGCTCGGTTTCAACGCCGCCACCATCGATGAGGCGTTGGCGGCTGGCCCGGACTTCGTCGCGCTCTGCCGCGAGGTGCGGACCCGCAAGTTCGGTGCCCAGCCGCCCGCATCGTGGGCAGAGCGGGGTCGGCAAGGACGATTTTTGCAGTACCGGGGGTTTTCATCGGATGATATCCGGCTTGCCACAGGCCAGGATCCGGACGCTTCCGAAGACCCTATCGAATGACTGCACCCAAACCGCCCTACATGACCGCCGCCGAAGTGCGCCGCGCCTTCCTCGAGTTCTTCCGTGAGCGCGGCCATGCCGTCATCGCCTCGAGTCCGCTGGTCCCCGGCAACGATCCGACGCTGCTCTTCACCAACGCCGGCATGGTGCAGTTCAAGGATGTCTTCCTCGGCAAGGACCTGCGCGACTACTCGCGCGCGGCGACCTCGCAGCGCTGCGTGCGCGCCGGCGGCAAGCACAACGATCTCGAGAACGTCGGCTACACCGCGCGTCACCACACCTTCTTCGAGATGCTGGGGAACTTCTCCTTCGGCGACTACTTCAAGCGCGACGCCATCCACTTCGCTTGGGCCTTCGTCACCGGCACGCTGAAGCTCGATCCGCAGCGCCTCTGGGTCACGGTGTTCCGCGACGACGACGAAGCGGCGCGCATCTGGATCGAAGAGGTCGGGGTGCCGAAAGATCGCGTCACCCGCATGGGTGAGAAGTCGAACTTCTGGGCGATGGGCGATACCGGTCCCTGCGGCCCCTGCACCGAGATCTTCTACGACCACGGCGCGCACATCGCCGGGGGTCCGCCGGGCTCGCCCGACGAGGACGGCGACCGCTATGTCGAAGTCTGGAACCTCGTGTTCATGCAGTACGATCGCACGCCGGACGGCACCCTCACGCCGCTGCCGAAGCCCTCGGTCGACACGGGCGCGGGTCTCGAGCGGCTCTCGGCGGTGATGCAGGGCGTCACCAACAACTACGACATCGATCTCTTCCGCGGCATCGTGCGCGCGGCGGCTGACCTCGCCGGCACCGACGACCTCGCGAACCCCTCCCTTCGGGTGATCGCCGATCACATCCGTGCCTGCACCTTCCTCATCATCGACGGTGTACTGCCCTCCAACGAGGGTCGGGGCTATGTGCTGCGTCGCATCATCCGCCGCGCGATCCGCCACGGCCACAAACTCGGCATCAACGGCGCCTTCTTCCACAAACTCGTGCCGGCGCTCGATGCCGAGATGGGTGAGGCCTACCCCGAACTGCGTGCCGGTGCGGCGCAGGCCGCGCGCGTGCTCGCCCAGGAAGAGGATCGCTTCGCCGAGACCTTGACCACCGGGATGGCGCTCCTCAACGAGGCGATCGACCGCTTGCAGCAGACTCCGGGCGCGGTCGCCACGATCGACGGCGCCACCGTCTTCAAGCTCTACGACACCTACGGCTTCCCGGCTGATCTCACCGCCGATGTCGCGCGTGAGCGCGGGCTCGGCATCGACCAAGACGGTTTCGAGGTCGCGATGTCGGCGCAGCGTGAGCGCGCCCGCGCCGCCAGCCGTTTCGGTATCGACCTGCGCGCCGATGCCTCCATCGACATGAAGACCGCTTTCAGCGGTTATGACGGCACGCGTGGCGAATCGCGGGTGGTGGCCTTGCTGCGCGGCGGTGCGCGCGTCGAGACCCTCGCGCCGGGCGAGGAGGGCGAGGTCATCCTCGAGTCGACGCCGTTCTACGCCGAGTCGGGCGGTCAGGTGGGTGATGCCGGCGTGCTGCACTCGGCCGGCGGCCGCTTCCTCGTCGAGGACACCCAGAAGCGCGGCACGAGCAGCGCCCACGCACACATCGGCCGTGTGGCCGCAGGCTCAGCGCCCATCCGCGAGGGTGACACGCTGCACGCGGAGGTCGATGCGCGATTGCGCGAGGCCACCGCGCTCAACCACTCCGCGACGCACCTGCTGCACGCGGCGCTGCGCGAGGTGCTCGGCAGCCATGTCCAGCAGAAGGGCTCGCGCGTCGCGCCCGACCGACTGCGCTTCGATTTCTCGCACTTCCAGCCGGTCACCGCCGAGGAACTGCAGCGCATCGAGCGGCGCGTCAACGAGCAGGTGCGCCTCAATGCCGCCGCCGAGACGCGCGAGATGGATTACGACGCCGCGGTCGCCGCCGGCGCGGTCGCGCTGTTCGGCGAGAAGTACGGCGCGCAGGTGCGTGTGTTGCGCATCGGCGAGTTCTCGACGGAACTCTGCGGCGGCACGCATGTGCGCCGCGCCGGTGATATCGGCCTCTTCAAGATCCTGAGCGAAGGCGGCGTGGCCTCGGGCGTGCGGCGCATCGAAGCGGTCACCGGTGAGGGCGCGCTCGCCCATACCGAGTCCGCCGAGACCTTGGTGCGCGAGGTCGCGGGTCTCGTGCGCGGCACGCGCGACGATGTCGGCGCCAAGGTGCGCGAGGCCCTCGATCGCATCCGCCAACTCGAAAAAGAGAACCGCTCGTTGCGTGACAAGTTGGCCTCCGGCCAAGGCACGGACCTCGCCGCCGGCGCGGTCGAGGTCGCCGGCGTGAAGGTGGTGGCGATGCGGGTCGAGGGCGCTGACGCGGGGGCGCTGCGCAACGCCGTCGATCAACTGAAGGAACGCCTCAAGGCCGCCGTGATCGTGCTCGCGAGCGTGGACGCCGCGGGTAAAGTGCTGCTGGTCGCGGGGGTGACCCCGGGCGAGGTCGGCCGGATCAAGGCGGGCGAGGTCGTGGGCCAGGCCGCCGCGCTGCTCGGCGGTCGGGGCGGCGGTCGGGCGGATTTCGCGCAAGCGGGCGGTACGGACAGCAGTCGGTTGCCCGAGGCGCTGGCGGCCGTTGTGCCCTTCGTCAGGGCTCGCCTCGAGGGCTGACGCCGAAGGGGGTAGCCGAAGGTGGCATAGGCCTCGGGTGGACGCACCGGGCCGTTTGGCCTATCTTCTGGGCTGTCGGCGGAGGTCTTGCAGGGGGTGAGACTTTCCGAGTCCGGCGGCCGCGCCAAAGCGCTCGGGGGGTAGTCCATGCTGATTCTCACGCGACGCGTCGGCGAGACCGTCATGATCGGCGAGGAAGTCTCGGTGACGATACTCGGTGTGAAGGGCAATCAAGTGCGCGTGGGCATCAACGCGCCGAAGAACGTCGCAGTACATCGTGAAGAGATCTTCGAGCGCATCAAGTCCGAGGACCCCGATGCCGTCGAACCTGAGCGGGTCCAGAGCGAGCACACCGGCTTGCGGGCTTGATGCCGTTTTGACTGGGTGCAGAGGGGGCCGTATCATCCGCCCCCGTGACCCGCGCTGGAGAGATGGCCGAGTGGTCGAAGGCGCACCCCTGCTAAGGGTGTAAGGGTCAAAAGCCCTTCGAGGGTTCGAATCCCTCTCTCTCCGCCA
>ERZ888423.889-NODE-889-length-28779-cov-9.250313_pt1 | contig 28779 bp, 22 predicted proteins | sample MGYA00520523_ERZ888423 | MGnify/ENA primary metagenome ERZ888423 (study PRJEB32303, sample SAMEA104408611) | aquatic metagenome | biome: Brackish water; feature: Pelagic; material: water | place: Baltic Sea | collected 2014-06-08T10:24:00 | depth 30,27 m ...
CCCCGAGAAGCAGATTGAGGGCAACTAGTGCTCCGCAAGATGAAGGTCATGATGGTGACCGACTCACTTCAGGTGGGCGGTGCCGAACAAGTAGCAGTAGATATCGCAAACAGCTTGGATCGAGATACCCATCAGGTTTATTTCTGCGCCACTCGAACAGACGGCCTGCTTCGCTCAAGCCTAAAATCCGATGTTGAAATCATGGTTCTTGAACGTTCAGCAACTTGGGATTTGCTGAAGCTGCTGGCATTTGGAAAGTACGTGCGCAGCGAAGGAATCGACGTTCTGCATAGCCATGGACGCGGCACCATGCGCTTCATTGCGCTCTGTAAAGCTCTCGGGATCATTCAAGCTCAGCATGTTTTTCATGACCATTTCGGGCGCCTACACCTTGACCGCAGCGCCGGACCTGGAATGAAAGTCCCGCTGCATCACGGCGTGGATGCCTATATCGGTGTTGAATCTCGGCTCTGCAGATGGGCAATCGACACTGTTGGGCTGCCCGAGGACAAAGTCAGTCTGGTGAGGAGCGGGGTTGACCTTGAACGCTTCTCCACTGCCCCGGCCATCAACCTTCGAGAAGAGTTCGATCTTGGTGAGGGCAATCTTGTCCTGCTGATGGTGGCCAACTTTCGGCCCCAGAAGGACCACCCCACTCTGTTTCGGGCAATCGCAGAACTCACCCCGGCCCAACAAGAGAGCATTCGAGTTGTTGTCTGCGGCAGCACAACCGCCGACCCAGCCTATTTTGAGGGCTGTATGGCGATGCTTGAGCGGCTCAAGATTGACCACCTCGTGCGAACCATTGGCGTGAGGAATGACGCGCCCTCTCTGATGGCCGGTGCAGACGCTGGCGTATTTTCATCTAAGAACGAATCAGGCCCGCTGGTGATCTTGGAATACATGGCAAGCAGGCTTCCCTTCGTAGCAACCGAAACGGGCGAGATTGCGCATGCCGTTAAGGATGAGGGCGTGGGCATCCTGACTGAGCCCCGCGACTACCTAGCTTTGGCTGACGGCCTTGCGGCACTGCTTGACATGACTGCCGAGGAGCGTGCTGCCATGGGAGAGCGTGGCCGGCAACTCGTTATTGAGGAATTTGAGCAACAGGTAGTCGTCCGCCAAGTGGAGGCAATTTATGATCACCTCTTCGGCCTTAGCAGCCAGAGTTCCGAGGCCAGAAAGTCCAACCTAGCCAACGGGTAATTTTACTCTGGCTCGTTTTCAGCCATTCCCGGCATACTAATGATGACTGTTGTCTGCGTAGCGCCGACAAGTAGGGGGAAGTAGTTCTTATGGAACCAATTCAGGATCGAACTGAGACCAATATCGGCGAGTACATCGCAGTCTTGCGGCGTCGTTGGATGGTCATTGCAGGAACCATGATTCTGGTTGTAGCAATTGTCGCAGCCCTAGATTTTTCGAAGACCCCGATTTACGAGGCATCTTCACAATTGCTCCTGCAGCCAAAGCAGTCCGAGTCAATCTTCTCGCCGGCCCAGTCCTCGGTAGACCCGACCAGAGCAGTGCAGAATGAACTCAAGATCATCAATTCCCTAGCGGTGCGCACGGCAGTGGCCAAGGCTTATGGAGAGAAAATCTCTATCTCTGCTGTTTCCGGCGGCGATGACGACGTCATTATTCTTTCTGCTACGGATTCCAACCCCAAGGACGCCGCTCGCAAAGTCAATGTGTATGCCGAGACATACCAGACGGAGCGATTCAACGCGATCGTTGACGACCTCACTCAGTCCAAGCTTGTCCTTCAACAGCAGATCGACGATTTCCAAAAGGAGATCGACTCCATCAACCAGCCGCTCGCAGCACTTGACGAGAAACTCGCAGCGACCCCGACCACTGACCCGACCTATGCGGACCTCAGCGCCGAGCGCGAGCGGCTTGACCAGCAGATTCAAGTACGGCGTGCCGATATGGAGAACCAGCTGAGTGACTACCAGCAGCGCCTGCAAGTACTGCAACTTTCTGAGCGTCTGACTACTACTGGTGGTGTTCAGATTCTTAATCCGGCCACGGTCCCTTCGTCACCCATCTCTCCGAACATCTTTCGAGATCTGGTGCAGGCTGCATTGATCGGCTTCTTCTTGGGAGTCGGTTTGGCCCTGCTGCTCGAGCAGGTGGATGACTCCATTCGCAGCCCTGGTGACCTTGAGCGTGCCACAAAGGGCATTCCGACATTGGGCCTGATTCCCCTTGATGATGGGTGGAAAAATAAAGACGAACCTCGGCTGACCACGCTGGCTGCACCGATGTCTGCCACTGCGGAGGCCTATCGCGGCCTCAGGACCACACTGCAGTATTTAGCGTTGCACCGCCCGATGGGGATCGTGCAGATCACCAGCGCTAGCGCCCATGAGGGAAAGACCTCCACCATGGCCAACCTAGCGATTGCCTTTGCTGAAGCAGGTATGCCAGTAGCAGTCGTTGGCTGCGATCTTCGACGCCCGCGTTCACATAGTTTCTTGGAAGTTGATGGTGCCATTGGCCTGACTTCTGTTCTCCTCGGCGAGGTTCCCCTTGAGGTTGCCCTGCAGCAGTCTCCAGTTCACCCCAACATTCGAGTTCTGCCATCCGGCCCGCGGCCGCCAAACCCTTCCGAGCTTCTGAGCTTGGACCGAACCTCGGAACTGATTCAGTCCCTGCTCGATAACCACTCCATCGTGCTCTTGGATTGTCCGCCGGTTCTTCCGGTTACTGACTCGCTCGTGCTCTCGCGATGTGTAGATGCTTCACTGTTTATTGCAAAGGCGAACACGACCTCGAAGAGAGACGTAAAACGTTCACTTGAGCGTCTGAGCCAAGTAAACAACCCACTTGTGGGCACGATCCTGAACGGTGTAGACGCCGAGGGTGCATACGGCTCGCTGTACGACTACTACGGCTACTCCAAAGAGTCTCGTAGCCGGTTCTTGCCCAAGCTCTTCAAGCGCAACGTTCCAGATGTTCCCAAGCTTGACCAAGCAGTTCTGCCAGGGATGGAATCAGACGGCAGTACCCCGGCAGGCCACTTCGGAAACGACCAAAACGATGGGGACCAGGTTTCTGGCCCAGCACCTCTCAGCAGCTGACGTGTGATCCGGCCACTCGTCAGGTTCCTTGCACATGGCGCCGAGCGGAGCGGCCCTCCGATCTATCTACTTCGGCTGTTTCGCTACTGGAATAAAAACCCGGCCGCCTTTGACACAGAACTTGTTCTTGCTCGGCCCGGTGAACTGGTCTCGCAGTTTGCTGGACTGACTAACACAGCTGTGGCACGCCTTGACCAACGATCTGTTGAGATGGTTTTTCAGAGTCTGACTCGGGCTGCGCATGTAGGTGCCCTCGGCGCGAGTGCTGTGGGCTATGCCAGCCGGGCAAGAGTCAGAGGTAACCCTTTCAGCGCAGCGCGACGTCAAGCAGACATCACTATTGTCAATGGGGCAACAGCGCCCACCGTCGAACTGCTGCGTCAGCTTCGATCCCCTGCTCCGATTCTGACCATTGCGCATGAGCTCTCCACGGGCTGGTACGGCAACCTAGACAGCAAAGACCGTCAGTTTCTGCTGGCAAAGACCGACCGCTACCTAGCAGTGTCTGAAGCAGTCAAAAGCTTCCTGATTGATGACCTTGGAGTCAGGCCAGACAAGGTCACCATGGTCCACCCTCCTATTGACCTCAGTGAATACCAAGACCCAAAACCAACTCGGCCCCCTGACGGAATTCTGCGGGTAGGCGGTAGCGGCATGACCGACTGGCGAAAGGCACCCGAGATTTGGCTCAGGATTGCGGCCGAGTTGCGAGACATGTTGCCCGAAGAGACTCTACGCTTTACGTGGCAGGGGGGAGATAGTCCACAGTCCCCTGCATTCTGGCCGTTGGAGCATGAGATGAGACAACTGGGATTATCTGAGCAGGTGACCTTCACGGGTCAGATACAAGACACTGCTGCTGCCATGAGTCAGTTCGATGTTTTTGTCTCCACTGCGCGAGAGGATGCTTACCCGCTTGCCTGCGCCGAGGCGATCTCGCTCGGCGTGGCCGTCGTTGGCTTTGAGAGCGGCGGGTTATCGGAGATGGCAGAAGAGTCGGGCTGCGCCTTAGTTGTGCCCTATCCGGATCATGGACTGATCAGCCAGACAGTTGCTGATCTGCTTGGTGACCCCGAGAGGAGGGCCAAACTTTCTCAGCAGGGTATTGAGTTTGGCCGTACCCAACTCAATGTTTCACATATCGCCCCGGCCGTGGCCGATTGGATTATGAGGGCTGCAGCATGACCCCGCTCCGCTGGTGGGGAGTGTTTGCCGTTGCAATCATCCTGTCTGCCGCAATCCTGCTTACGACTCTGGGATCAAGTGGTGAAATCCGCGTAGATCAGTCTGCATCCGCCCCTGGTTTTAGTGGCAAGGATCGAAAAATCGACCGCTCAGAGTTCTCCCTTGCTGGCCCGACTACCACTGCGGGACCGACCACAGTGCCGAGAGGTAAACGCCCGGTCGGGTCCCGACGCACGACAACGACATCCACGACAACTACGTCAACCACTACCATCCCGCCTGCAACCACAACTATTCCGCCCAGTTCATTGTTCTTGCCAGACTCTTCTAGCGTGGATTCACTGTGCGGCATGGTGAAGTCGGTTGAGTCCCTCCAACTGATCTTTAGCGATCCCTCGGTCAAAGCGGATGAGACGATGACAAGAATCCTCATCAACTTTGACCGATACCTACAGGTCGCTCCCCCAGAACTCACCTCAAACGTCCTCGGCATTCGCGAGTCTCTCCTGCTGCTCACTCAGTTGCTCCGGGATGCAGCTTGGAATGGCTCAGATCCGTCTCTTCGTCCGATTCTTGACGGATTCCGCTTCGAGACGGCACCTGTTGCGAACTTCCAACAACAGATCCGGGAAATCGAGTTCTACAACGCTGCAACCTGCCCAGGCTAACCCGGCCTAAGCCGGCCTAGCCCGACATCGGGCGGTTAGCTAGGCCAGCGATCAACCTGAAGCACTACTTCACCCTGTGGTGGGTCCGGCGGTTGATACGTAAAGGGCAGGTCATCCCGTACCCGATAGCGCCACTTCTGGCCTTCTTGATCGGTGAAGAAATGCAGCAAGTCGGCTTGCTCCGACACAAAACCCAGAGCCATGACAATTCGCAGATGATCAGACTGATTCTCGCTCGAACCGTGGATGAGCGCATTGTGGTAAATCACCGCCTCGCCTGGGCGTGTGGATAAATTGACGAGGCCGTCAAGATACTGATCGATAGGTTCGGGCGGAGTCCCACGGTTGGGAAGATCTAAGCGATGACTCCCAGGTACCACGCTCAGACCGCCGTTCCTCTCGTCAGTGGCTTCGAGGGGAAACCAAACAATCCCGCTCACGTGTTGGGTCTCGTCAACAAATGACCAGTCTTGATGAGGGTCAAGAAAGCTTCCTTCGCCAGGAAACTTCGCCAAGATGCTGCCCACATAGAACCGGTGATTACACATGATCTCGTCGGCGAGGGGCTGCAACTCCTCGCGGACTACGGCGTCGAGGACTCGGCGAATCTCTGGGGTGTCATTGCGGTAGAGGGTGAAGAACGGACCACTCTCTGGCGGAACCAGTTCGGTCATTCTCTGACGAAGAGCCTCTAGCCGTGCAGGGTCAACGAGAGGCACAACGGCGAATCCCTGCTCGCGAAACTCATTATCCGCGGACTCACTCAGCAAAAGCGGAACCCGGTCGACACCGTCACTGACTCTCGTCATGAAGTAAGCCTACCGGTGCTCGGGAAGAGCCGCTCCCCGCGGCAGTCGATTCGCCAAGCATTCCCTGTACGATGAGAGTTATGCGGAACTGGCTTCAGGCTATCCGAGACAGGGGTTTGGCTAGTCGCGTGGAACCGGCCGTTGTTGCGCCTCGGCGCAACACATTGCGCGACCCAGAGCTACAACGCCAGTTTGAGGATTCCGGCTTTGTGGTAGTCGATCTGATTGACTCCGAGACTGTCTTGTCTCTGCGTCAGCGCTACGACTCAATGGATCACGAACAAAGAACACAGTTCGATTGGGTAGATGGATTCAACACATCCATCTACGACAAGCGGCCCGAATACCGCGCCGAGGTATTCGACCTGATGCAAGAGCACATCAGCCCTGCACTAGCGAGCCTGCTCGAGGATTACCAGATCATGTTCGCTAACTTCATTGTGAAGAATCCGCATTCAGACATGGTTCCGCCACACGTGGATTGGACCTTCCTAGATGAGGAACAGTTCAGTTCGGCCACAGTTTGGTGTCCGCTTGTTGATACGACGCCAGCCAACGGAACTCTGGGGGTGGTGTCTGGCTCGCATCAACGGATCGACTTTCTCCGACCGTCCAACGTTCCAACCTATGAGCGTTGCGAGCTAGCGGTTGCCGACATTGAGGACCGGCCGGTGATCTCGCTCCGAGCGGGTCAAGCAATCGTCATGGACAATCGCGTCGTACATTTTTCGCCGCCAAACACCACTGACCTTGACCGGGTAGCAGTGGGCTGCGTGGTGGGGCCAACCGAGGCCGAATTGCATCATTACTGGGTGAATGAAGATTCTGAACTCATGAAATACCAGATTGACCGATCTTTCTACTTGGACTTCGTTATCGGCGCGCCTCCAACAGAATCAGGCGGCGTGCTCAGCGCCAGCGTGATACCTAATTGTGTTTGATTGTTCCTGCACATTCCCCCGAACTAGAGCCACGTCTGGAGTGAGATGAGTACACCTGTCTACGAGGGATTCGAGCGTCAAGCCGACGGTCGGATTAGACCGCCACAGATGTTCAACGACGAAAGCCTTGATGCCGCCTTCTGGGCGGATGGATTCGTGAAAGTACCCCTCCTTTCGGTGGAGGAAATGAGCAGCCTTCGCGAGAACTTCGCTGAGCTCACACCCACAGATAGCTTCGACCCGCGGAACCTAGAAAATCCCCGTTGCGAGTACCACTGCACTTTTCTTGATCCGAATCTTGAGTACAGAAAACAGTCTGATCAGCTGGTGCGAACTGCGATGGGTGAGCAAATCAAAGCAGTCTTGCCTGGCTACCGAATCCTGACGAGCAACGTCTACGTCAAGCCAGCCGGCACCGGGCGATTTGAGATCCACCAGAACTGGCCCACGATCGAAGACATCGACATCCCTACCGTGACGGTATGGGCACCCTTGCAAGACACTGGGTTCAAGAACGGAACCATTCGCGTTGTTCCGGGCGGCCACAGGATTTTCCCAGATATCGCGGCAGCAACCTCGGATCGTTTTTTTGATGACTTCGAGACTGAACTGATCGAGACCTACCTCGAGCCCGTCAATGTTGCTGCCGGTGAGGCCTTGATTTTTGACGATTCCCTGCTGCATTGGTCAAGTGACAACTTGTCAGAGAACCCACGCGTCACCTTTCAGATCGAGATGGTTCCTCAGGATGCTCAGACTGTGCTCTGGATCCGTAACCCGGATGATCCAACTCAGTTTGACCTGTGGGAGGCTGCCACTGGTTTCTGGCTCGAATATGACATGGAGTCAGTGCTTGGGCGCCCCGAAGGATTGAAGTTCTTGGGAACCCGACCAAACCCGAACCAACACCTCAGCTTGGAAGAGTTCGATGCCTGCATGCAACGGGCGGACGACATCCGGCGGGCCAAGTACGTACTTGACTGAGACCAAAGGGTCCCTCAGATTCGGCCCAACCGGGTTGGAGCATTTTTGTCTGGAAGGCCACGCGCCTTGTCTGCAAGCCCAGATGCGATACCAACCTGTAGCGCTGCAGTCGAGGTGAGGTGAAGCGCGATAAGCGTTACACCGAACTGCAGGGCCTCGGGCTTGCCAAGCTTGTGATTATGGGCCTCGTTCGCAACAAGCAGCAGGTAGGTTGCTCCACAAGCGCTTGCGAAATGCCAGCGGTGTTTCCCGGTACTAGCTAGAGCAGCGAGACCCACCCATGGCAGCGCTGCAGCCAAGACCACGCTGGGGATTTGAAGATACAACTCTGGGTAGCGAACCAGCTTTGATCCTGTTCGGTGACGCTCACGCATCTTTCGCGTCAGCCATTGCGAGATGCGGTCGGGGTAGCGGTCATGACGAATCCTGAGATCCTGACGAGTCCTAAAAGTTGCACCCTGATCCTCTGCGCGGCGGCAGAAGTCAAAGTCATCTAGATCCCAGACCATGTCTGCATCTGGCATTCCCACCTGCTCAAGGAGTTCGCGGCGCAGGATCAGATTGCAAAATGGCACCTCGTACCAACGAACCTGGCGATCACCTACTCCAATGTGCCCCCAATACCCTTCGGCCAGAATGCTTGCAGCAACTTGTGCTGCGAGCAGCGCACCGGGAGTGCTGCGAGTGGGAGTCTCTGGACCAGTCCAGATTTCTCTGGACCCCGCCGGCAAACTCGCAGCTGCTCGCAACCAGCCTGGCTGCGGCACGGCGTCATCATCAAGGAATGCGAGCACCGGCCCGCTCGCTCTGTCAACGAGAAGCTGTCTTGTTTGATTGAGTTGCGCCGGGTCGGACTCAATGAGCGTTACAGGCACCTTGTTCGAGCTCAAACAAAGGTTGCCGACTGAGCCTCCGACAAGGAGTTCGCAAGATACTGAGTCTGATTCGCTCACCAGCGCTTGAAGGATTCCTTCTATGAGTTCTGGACGCGTACAGGCTACGAGCACCGAGATGTCTGGGTCGATCGAGATAGTCATTGAGTGATTGGGATTCCTAGTGCAATCCGTGCCGCATCACTTGCTAGCTGTGGATACCTGCGCGGCGTTACCGAGACCGCAGTCATTGCTGCACAGGACCATGTGCAATTGCATGCCGATGGACCGAGGTACTTTTTTCTGAAGGCCTCGTAAGTAGGTCCCGCGAGAATTTTGCCCATCTGGTACTCATGTTCTCGCAGGTTTCCTACTGACTCCCAAATGGTCTCGCAGGGGAACACCTCTCCGCGCTCGTCGAGCACCACAAGGTGCTTGCCTGCTTCACAGATGGCACCCATAGGCGTCTCACCCGTCATTGCCTCACGCAGAATTCGATGCCCAGAAACCTTGGCTGCACGCATCGGCAAGGTAAACAAATCCCGCTCCCCTGTTGAATCGCCGGACAGTTTTTCGGCCGGGCCCATAAAGCGATCAAACTCGTCAAGCTGCTCAGCCGATACACCAGTAGGCGAGATTTTTTCGTGCGGAAATGTTAGATGGATTCGGTCAACTTGAATCCTGCTGCGAAGTCCCTCGACAATGGCATCGATATCGTCCCGATTGCGTTCGAGCCACACCAGATTCACTTTTAGTGACAGGTTTTTATGACGGCTTCGGACAGCCTGGAGCTGCTCAAAGGTGTTGACGGCTGACTCAAAGAGCCCATCTATGCCTCGGCTGAGATCGTGCCGGGCGCCTAGATGATCAATCGACATCTGGAGTTCCACAACGACATTCGGGTTGCGTGCAACGAGCGGCTCAATCGTCTCAAGCATCACCTCGCCGTAGGCAAAGTTTGAGGGAATGCCAATAACCGAGGTACCACAGTGGTCAATAAACGCTTGGCATATTTCGCCAACGTCCTTACGCACAAATGGCTCCCCGCCCGAAAGCGCTAAGTAATGCAACGGACCGTAGGCCGCAGCGATTTTGTTGACCTCTTCAACGGTCAGTTCTTCACTGCGCCGGGTCGGATTTTCGACTGAGTCTTTGTAGAGACAGAAGTCGCAGCGTGCGTTGCAACGTGAGGTCACGAAAAAGATCAGAGTCTGAGGCAAAGTGGAGCGCTGGCGCAGCGCAAGCGTCGAAGATCGAAGAACCGCTGGCATTCGGCCTAGGTTCATCGGTCACGAATCTTCGCTAAGGATGACACCATCCAAGGCTATCACCGGCACCCAGTTTTGGGCCGTTCGCTGCTTGACGCTCAGGCATGACGAGGTTCAAGGAGGCCCAAAAGATTCGGGGCAGACTGTGCCATTACGCAAGAGATTGCTGCTCGCAATCGGCACGGGCTGCTCAATCTCTGTTTGCCAGACTTCTAATGGCCCTTGCCCGATAGCACCAGAGACTTCGTCTTGTATCGATGCCGAAAGTCGTGGTTCTTTGATTGCTAAGTCTGCATACAAGATGAGCAAAAGGCCAGAGGGAAGTGAAGCAATGGGGTAGGTGCCCGCCCGTAGCCGCTCAGCCGTTGAGCACAGGTCCTTATCCGGTATCCATCCACTCAAGTAGCGCACCAGGTACCGGTCGACCCAAGGCTGGAGTCTGACTTCTGGTGCTGCACGAACCGCAGTGGCCACCTGCTCGGCAAGCTCAGCGAAGCGTGCATCATTCCAGGCGGGCTCAGAAACCGCGGCTAGCAACTTGCCATCTGGCTTAATTGGACTGAGGGCACTCGTTATCCAAAGCGCCGGCCCGGACCACTGAGTCACCATTCGGCGCTCACCGTAATTCATCCCGCTCGCGCTGGTCTCGACTCGTGCGTTGAGGCCGCCCACAATCAGGTTTGAAAGAATCGTATCGGTGGCGATTTCATTGAGCCTGCCACCAGCCTGAGGCACGAAAACTGCCTCGTTGCTATCAAACGCAGTCAAGGTTTGTTCAACTAGTGGGTCAATCAGAGCATCAATGGTGAAAGCGCGATCCTTGACATCCTCTATCTGCTCTGGCCCCGCCATTGCTAAAGCAATGACTGCGAGAGCTGAGAGTGAAAACACTCCTACTCGAAGCGCTTGGCCCCATTGCAATGAAACGCGTCGAGAAAGCGGGTCACGAATGGCAAGGAAGATCGAGAGAAAAATACTGAACCAAACAAAAAGTGAAACCACGACTAGCCATCCAAGTTGAAACGAGCGCAAGAAATCCTGAGGTAGCTGGGTGACATTGAGTCCAGTTCCGAGGAGAACGAGCAAAGTGATTATCCGCAATTGCCGCTCACTGTTTGTCGCAGTTGAGCGGGTGCGCCACCAGATCACGAGAAGCAGAACTGCCAAGATCAAGCCGAGAGCTAGAGAGCCACGGATAAAGAGATCAGCGCTTCCTGCTTGGGCAAAACTCTTTGTGATCTCTCCCCATCGAGGTGGTATCGCCAACACCCAAGCAATAGCTCTTGGAAATCCTGAGATGCCCACGTTCGGTTGCGGGCGAGATACCTCTGCGATCAGATAACGAACATTTCCGCCCTGATGGATGACAGCGTCGAGTGCAGGTTGCAGCCATGCAACAGCCGCGATCAGCCACCCAACCCGAATCACATTTCGGAGCGAACGCTGCTGAGCCGGGTCTGGCTCCCGTCGCCGTGACCCAGCAAGTACAAGGCCAGCCCACAGCACCGGGCCAATAATGATGAGTGCATGAGGGATGTAGGACTGTGCACAGAATGAACCCAATCCGACAGCCCACCACCAGGCCCGAGGCGTGCCCGAAGCAGCTGCCCAACTAGCCATCAGCGTGGCCAAGATTGCCAACAAAGAAAGCGAGATATTATTTCCTTCCCAGAATGCTCCGAGTGCCGGGACAGCAATGACCAAGGCAGCCGTCACCCATGCTGCGAGTGCCGCCATTCCCCCTGCAGCCCTCCATGCCGCCCAGACAGAAACTGTCCAGCACAACAATGTGAAAGCAGAAGCACCTAACAACGCCCCTAGGCGAACGCCAAATACGCGAACAAATGGAGCGAGCAAGTCCATCGGAAGTGGACCTAGATGCGAACCCTTGCCAATGCTTCCCAGGCTCGTGACGAGCCCCAACAGAGGGTGGTCAACTGTTCCGACCTGAGCGGCGCGCATCATCAGGGTTGCTGCGTGGCCCGTTGGCTGCCAGCCCACAGAATGGGCCCACCAAGTGCCATGGGCAATGAACCCAACCGAAATGATACCCATTACCCCTGCGCCTACTACGTGCTGCCGAGTCATCCTTCGCGGCTCAGATACCCGAGGGAAGGATGCGAAATGAAGCAGCCTTCGCCACTGCCGGCCGAGAGCGCGGCTCCCGCTACGGGGAAATTCGCTCACTTGGAGAAAGACTCGGCCGACGCATTTTGTCAACGCTGATCCGAACTTGAACAAGTGGTTTATCACCCGAGTCACAGCCCATCCGGGTGTGAACATAGCTAGAAGAATCAGGAACGCTCCGATGAGCGGAAACAGTCGTAAGGCTTGAGAACTCAAGAGGAACCAAGTCGGACCGTACGTGGGCAGGAGCAGCGCAAGTGAAGAAACTGCGAGGAGGAGAAATCGAAGAGCGGTTTCCCAACTGCGCCGTGCAACCCCATAAAGAACTGCGCTGCTCGAAACGAGTAGCAGGCTCCACCCCAGCCATTGAAGGCCAACCGAGCGAACGTCAATCTGATTCCAGCGCGCTGGGCCAATGACGAATGCAATCGTACAAAGCGCTGCGATAATGCTCCAGGTCGCTACGAATCGCAGCCAGGCTGTACCGGTCAAGCGGCTCCCCGACCGATACATGACTGCTAGTTCCCAGGTGAGTACTACTGGAGCCACAAGAAGTACAGGCGCAAGCCAGACCACCGTTGGCTCAAATAGCGAAATAGCAACACGGCCCAACAACGCAGAAAGAGATGCCACAAGTGCAACTACGAGTGGCCAGTCCGAAAGCTTGCGGGAACCCTGCAGTTTGCGTGCCTCAATCAGCCTGAGGGCAAGCGCAGACAGAAGGACCAGAATCAGAACAATGCAGATCTGCAGCGCCGCAAACGCAGGAATTGCGCTGATCTGAGCCGCTCGGGATCCAAAATCTAGAAAGGCCTGAACAAACGACAAGGCCCAAGCAACAGCTACAAGGGAACTAGAGGACACTCTCGTCGCCTGGTCGTTCTCCGTCACCGTGTCCAACCCGTTCACTCAGTACTCGGATGCCATGAGGCTGCAGCAGCCATAAGAAAAGATTCCCCTCAAGAGCAACCAATTCTAACAGTGACCCCCTCTGATCCCACCTGCCAGCCTGCCCTACCTCTCAGGGTTTGGGATACTCACTACTTGCGAATGCTGACGCTTGGTCCAAGGCGACCAAGATCTCGGGCAGTATCTCGAATTGACTGCATTGAGGACAACGTCGAGGTTCCTACCGACCGAGGGAAGTAATCCACACCAATCTGTTGCAGGGTTGCTCCTGCGCGCATGGCACGGGCAAGTAGCTCGGCATCAAAGAACAAGGAGTTGCTCTGCGGTAGGCAATCCGTCACCGCTGCTCGACGCAGAAGCTTTGCCGCAAAGTTCACGTCTCGCACGTTCAATCCCGTAATCGCTCGCACCGCAGTGTTGTACACGGAAGACAAGACCTCTCGCCGGAGACCCTCACCAGTTCGGTCAAGCCGATAGCAGGAGACGATGTCGGCGTCATGTAACTCAGTGGCACGAAATGCCCGCTCGCAAACCATTGGGTCAACAGGTAGGTCGGAGTCGGTGTAAAAAATCCAATCAGAGTTCGCTTCCATGAAGCCTGTTCGGAGTGCTCCCCCTAGGCCCTGATTGACTTTGTGGTGCACCACCCTCAGGTACTCGTTCTCTGCAGCTAGAGAGTCAAGGAGCTGAGCAGTAGCGTCCGTACTGCCATCGTTGACTGCCAGAATCTCTACCTTCGCGACCACGGATGTCTCAACCAACTCGGCTGCGGCTTGGCTAACAACTTCTATGGTTCGCGCAGCACCTTCAACCTCGTTCCAGAAAGGGAGTACAAAGCTCAGACTCCGAGATGTGTCGCTCACAGGTACAGAAGGTACTACCGCGTCGCAGATACGCTGCCATCATCGATTTCTGATGGTTTTTGGTAGTCTGAGAGGATGCGAGCACTCATCACGGGAGGGGCAGGCTTTATTGGGTCTCACCTTGTCGATGCCTTGGTTGCCCGCGGCGATGACTGCACGGTGCTTGATGACCTCTCTCGCGGCTCCCGGGACAACCTTGCACACCTGACGGATCAGGTGACTCTGATCGAGGGTTCCGTCACGGATCAGGACTTAGTAGAGGATCTCGCACCTGAGTTTGACGCTATCTATCATCTGGCCTCTGTAGTCGGGGTTCGATCCACGATTGCCAATCCTGCAAAGGTTATTGAGGTCGCAGTCACTGGCACTGCAAACCTGCTGCGTGCTGCAGCGCCTGATGCAGCGTTTTTAGTGGCCTCAAGCTCTGAGATTTACGGTCGCAGCGTTGCAACTCCTTTCGACGAGAAGACCCCTGGCCTACTCGGGCCACCACAGGCGGCGAGATGGAGCTATGCCCACGCCAAAGCCTGCATGGAACACCTGGCGCTAGCTACAGGATCAACGAGTAGGCGTCCGGCATCAGTCATCCGTTACTTCAACGTGTTTGGGCCTCGCATGCCGCGCTCCGTTGACCCGTCGGTGATCACGGTCTTTATAGACGCAGCTCAGGCCGGACAGGAACTAGTCATCTATGGCGACGGCTCCCAAACTCGGAGCTTTGTGTTCGTTCAAGATGCCGTGGACGGAACCATTGCCGCTTGCGAACGCGGCTCAGGGGCCGTGGTGAACCTCGGTGGCCCGCAAGAGACAAGCATCTCCGATTTGGCCGAGCAGATTTTGAGCACCACGAGTTCAAACTCAACGGTGCAGAGGATTGCCCTTCCTGCTGCTTTGGGTCTGACCTCCGAGGAGCCTCACCGCCGCAGCGCAACGGGGGTTCTCGCTGCCGAACTGCTGGACTGGAAGCCTCAAACCTCTCTGAACGAGGGGCTGCAGACCACTTGGTCCTCTTGGCCTGCATAGCGGTGCTCGCTACACCGCAGCGATGCCCGCTCAACCCTGAGAGCCGGTGTTTTTGACGTGCTCTTTCTTCGCCACACAGCTCGTTTGGCCGCAGATTTTCTGCTCTACGCCAGGCTCAACAAAGCTTGGTGGCTCCTGCCGGCAGCTGCACTTCTTATTGTTGCAATCGCACTCGGCACTGCTACTCAGGCAGTCGTCCCCTACGCGGTGTACACCTTCTTCTGATCTGATGAGCTACTAGTTCGATGGGCCATGAGTTTGTCCTAGGTGTCAGTGGGCTCTATCACGATGCAGCTGCGGCGCTTTTGTGCGATGGCCAACTCGTGGCAGCTGCGCAGGAAGAACGCTTTACCAGAATCAAAAACGACCCGACTCTGCCCGTTCACGCAATCGAATACTGCCTACAGGCGGGCAACGTGGCTAGGGATGCAAAAATCACCGTGGCCTACTACGAGAAGCCGCTGAGTTCTTTTGTTCGGGTACTCAAGACTTTTAGCGCAATTGGGACCAAGGGAATCAGAACCTTTCCTCATGCAATGGAAGAGTCGCTGCGTCGCAAACTCTGGGTCTCCTACGGAATTGATCGGGCCCTCAAGCAGCTGGGATTCGCCACTGCTCAGCAAACACTTTTCGCTGAGCACCATGTGAGCCACGCCGCAGCAGCCTTCTACCCTTCCCCTTTCGACTCCGCAGCAGTGCTCACCTTTGATGGGGTCGGAGAGTGGGCCACATCCTCGATCGGCTTGGGTAGCGGATCGAAGATTGATCTGCTGCAAGAAATGCGGTTTCCCTCCTCGCTCGGTCTGTTGTACTCGGCGTTCACTTCTGCATGCGGGTTTGGCGTGAACAGTGGCGAGTACAAGTTGATGGGACTCGCTCCCTTTGGCGAACCGCACTACCTCGAGCGAATCCTGAATCAGGTCATCGACCTACGAGAGGACGGCTCCTTTAGCGTCAACTTGGACTACTTCGATTATCTGGCAGGTAGACGCATGACCAGCAAGAAGTTTGATCAACTCTTTGACGGACCTCCTCGGCTACCGGAGGCGCCGATTACGCGCCGGGAATGCGACCTCGCACGCTCTATCCAGATGGCATTAGAAGAGGTTGTACTGCGGGTTGCCCGGCACGCACACACACTCACCGGTTCAAACCACGCCGTGCTTGGCGGGGGCGTGGCACTGAATTGTGTGGCGAACGGGCGACTCCTTCGTGAAGGCCCCTTTGAGCAGATCTGGGTGCAGCCCGCGGCGGGCGACGCTGGGTCGGCTGTTGGGTGCGCACTCTGGGCCTGGCATGAGGTGTGCGGAGGCGAGCGAGAAGACCCTGCTGGCACAGACACCATGATGGGTTCGCTGCTCGGCCCGTTGCCTGCTTCTACGAACCCCAGTGAATCCTTTGCCGCCGTTGGGCGGCCATGTGAGCAACTCACCGATTCGGAGGAACTCGCAACTCGTGTGGCTGCACTCCTCGCTGATGGGGCAATTCTTGGACTGTGCTCAGGGCGTATGGAGTTTGGTCCGCGGGCACTTGGTAACCGCTCGATTTTGGCCGATCCGCGACCCCCTGACATGCAGCGCCGTCTCAATCTGAGCATCAAGAATCGTGAATCCTTTAGACCATTTGCTCCCATTGTTCTTGAGGAACGATCAACTGAGTTCTTCGAGCTAGACGGACCCTCGCCCTATATGTCCTTTGTCGCTCCCGTGCGTGGGGCGCGCATCCCTATTAGGCAGGGAACTTCCAATCCGACACCTGCAGATCTGATGGACCTCGCTGCGCGTCTCGACCAAGTTGACTCACCCCTGCCGGCGGTTACTCACGTAGACGGCACTGCTCGAATCCAAACTGTTAACGCTCAATCCAATGCAAAGCTCCACAGCATTCTGAGCTCCTTTGAAGAACTCACCGGGTGCCCCGTGCTGGTCAATACCTCGTTCAATGTTCGAGGCGAGCCAATCGTGGCCACTGCCGAAGATGCCTACCGCTGTTTTATGACTACGCAGATGGACTGGCTCCTGATAGATGACTGCCTCTTCAATAAGCAGGAGCAGCCGGATTGGACAGGGCCGAGCGCACAACTCGTCGCAGACTGAGCAAGCCTGGTCCTCTATCCCCGAGTGTTCTGAAGGTTTTGAAGAGTCGGTTGCAACTCCTTGAGCATCCGCTCGGCGACAATCTTTGAGCCAAGTTCGTTGGTATGCACGGTGTCCCAATAGATGGGTTTGGTTTGCCCATCAAAGACACCTGATAGGTCGGTCACGCCGAGGGCGCCCAAACCGGCACGAACGGCGTCAGAAGTCTCGGTCCAGACCTTCACCGAATCCGGGTTGACCTTGACTGCAGCGAGCGTGTCCGCGTCGGATGCGGATTGCGGTGTCTTGGCCCGAAGATCAGGCTGCCAAAAAACAACGACAGGGACCGAGGACAGTTCCGAGAACTTACGGATGACTTCAATACCGTTGCTGTAGCGACTCAGCACCGCCTGCCCTGAGGCGGCCGGGGTGAGTTCTTTATCGGGGGTGCGAGTCTTGCTTGGCGGCAGAGTTTGGCCCGGGCTGGAGTCTCCTTCGGATTTGGCTGTAGCACGCTTGCTCAGGACTGCATCTAGCTCGCCGTCGATGAGTGATGCGGGCTGAGTCGATGCACCCTGACCCTGAGCAGCAAGTACCCCTTGAAGTGCGACATCATTTGCCCCGTCGTAGATCACAACCAGGTCGGGTTTCTCTCCTGCCTGAAGTTTCGCAATCAGCAGCATTGCCGACTGCCAGTTCACGGTGGCGGGCACGGCGAAGTTGTGGATCTCTAGGGCGACACCTTGGTCTTGAGCCAGCTTGACCAATTCAGAGGGAATGGTGTGTTCGTCTCGTTGTCCAGCGCCGAATGCAGCAGATCCGCCAAAGAACCAGATGACAAGTGGGTCACCCAAAGCTGGGTCTGGCTGGGTACTGCTTCGCTCCCCGTTGCGAACGTTGATGTACTGAGATGACACGTCCTTGAGGCTCCAACCACCAACCGCAGCGTTGAACTCCAAGTTGTTCCACGCGTCCAGCAAATTGACCCGAAGATTCTGCGCCCAAGGTGCATCTTTGAATGCCGGATCTTGCTCAAAAGGACGGGTGAAGGTACTCGGGCGGTCCTGCTGCGTAGCAACCTCTTGGTCCCGGTCTGCCCATGACAACTTCACTGGCCCAACACCCATAAGCACAGCTACCACCACTAGGGCCAGCGTGGGAACGAGCAGCCTCAGATGGCCGCGTCTGCGGACATTCTTTGTCGGCCTCGGCTCCCGCATGGCCATGCTTTGAGCATGCTCAGGGCCACCCGTAGAACGCCCAGTGCTCGTTGCTTGCAGATCAACCCATGCTGAACTGCGGGTTGCCCAGCCTCCGTCAAGCGGAGAATAGCCGAAGAGGCGTGAGATCCAGTTCAGTGGAATGACCAGGAACAACATGATTGCGGTAGCCAAAACCGCAGTGACTCCTTGGCCAACACCCCGCGCCGCCCGAGCAACTCCTGAATCAATCAGATGCGCTGTGCGATGAGCCCGCGCATACATTTCGAGTAGTCCTGCAGTCAGTGCACTCAGCAACAAAAACGTGAGCAACGAGGGCGCCCGGTACCACAGCAGCATCGATGCAAGCAGTGGACCCAGGGCTAGGCCTGCGACGGCTGTTTCACGCTGTGGCCATGTCACTGGCAAGGACCACCGAATGATGGTGCCGTAGGACAGGGTCGTTCCCAGAACAACCACAGCGAACGGATACACGAACCCAAATCGCAGTGCGGCCGCTGCTAGTACCGCAACGAGGCCGACGGCTAGCAATGTGCGAGGCCGGTGAACTCGCAGGCTCCCTGGTTGCAGTAGGCAGATGACGAGCATGCTCAGCAGGAGCAGCGCTGAGACTCGTGCAAGATCTTGCAAGGAGCCGAATCCGATCCGAGCAACTGCTGCGGCCGAACCCAACAGGAGCACACCAATCAGCCGAAGGGGGTGGACGCTGTGACCCACCGCTGCTTGCTCCGCGTGTTCAGACTCAGTCCCCACGCTGTGATTCTACTGCCACCCACTGCGAGAAGCGCCTCAGATGTCAAGTTGCGATGCCACGGACCCTGTTGCATCACGGGTAGCAGCTAGGCCCGCCAGGAACCGCTCGGGAGTCATACTTTGTGGCGGTCGCTCAAGAATCTGAATCGGCTCAACCTCTGCAGCGGGCCGGCCTTGATGAAGTTGGTTCACGTAACTGTCGATGTCAGCCTCGTAAGCCTCGACTTTTCCTACGGGAGTCTGGTCATCAGAAAAGTAGAACTTCAGGGGAATCTTGCTGGGAGCGAGCATCCCGTGTGCTGCAAGGCGAACCTCATCTGAGCTATTTGGTGGCGAAAAGTGAATGACTCCCGAGACCATCAAGATGAGTTCCCCAGCTAAGCAATCGAATCGCAAAGCCGCCGCCCTTACCGAGTCCAGAACCTCATCAAAAGTAGATGGGACATGGAAGGACCGGATCATGTTTGTGTAGCGGTGAGATCCCGGAACCACATGCAGCGTGCCGTTGAACTCGTTCATGTCCACCAGCGGAATCCACGCGTAAAAACTCGTAGCCTCGCGCTCATCTACAAGCGCGTAGTCCTGATGAGGACCCGGTTCGTTATTCGTTGAAGGTGGCTTTACCGAGAAGTCTAAGCGCATGAGTTCAAGCTGTTCTTGGTCAATCACCGCTGCGATCTTTGGTGCCAGTAGCACCTCTAGTTCCTGGGTAATGAATTCACGAACGTCATCTTCTGGGATCAAGATTGTGTGGAACCATGCATCCCCGATCGGTCGATTCATTCGGCGAACTGCTTCGGCAAAGATTTCTTGACCGCGTGCGACTTCCTCCGCCGTCAGGATCACGCCGAGGCGCACAAAACCATCGCGAGCTAGTGCATGCGCAACCTCGGGGTCCTTGATGCCAACAATTTTTCGAAGCGGGGCTAGTGGTACCGGCGCTACCTCTGGCAGGTCTTCTGCGACAGACCTTCCCGGGGTGACGCCAAAGCTGCCAAGATCGATTCCATGGAGCGCACCAATCGCAGTTGCAGTACTGAGCGCCTCCGATGCCCAACCAAAGCTCTCTTGTGGGCCTCCGTAGTAACAGATTGAACGCTCCCAACAGCCCTCGGGAAGCTGTCGCTGCAGCAGCAGGTCTGCAAGGTTCGCACAATCTTGGCGAGCCGCATCAAAGAGCCTGAGCACTCGTAATGCGTCAGCGAGTTCAAGATCACTTCGGAATCCATCAGAGGCCGCATCTTGCAGAATGCGAGAGATAATCAGATTGCGAAGACTGGCGAAGCGCTCGATTCCGTCCCGGGCGGAAATGGCAACGCTGCGATACAGGCTGGTTCGACTTCGATACCAATGATCCTCTTCGACCTCTGTCCCGGCCTCTACAACCGAGGCCACCCACTCGACAGCCGAAGCTGGAGCAAGATTCGGTCCGAGGTAGCGGATGACATTTGCATTTACGGTGACGTCAACGTCTTGCGGGCTCGCCTCGGAGTTCTCCCAGAGCTCTAGTCGTCTTGCTTGCGCAGCACCTGAACGCTCGGAACGCAGTTGCCAGCGGTAGGCCAAACTGCGGATCTCGGGACGCAACAGCATCCAGGTATAGAACCTTCCTTGCGGGTCGCGATTAGCTAGCAGGAGTCGTTGGTTCGTAGTTCCAGCGGAACTACCGACAGCGAGTGAACAACATGCAGTGTCGTCTGCATCGGGTGGGGTGTAGTCATGCAGCTCAGCAGTCTTTGCCCAGTATCGCCACAGTCCTGCACCCTCTCGCTGGCCCATCAAATACTGCGCAGCCCGCTCTCTCATGGCTTCGGCCTGAGGCAGATCTACCCCATCGAGAGCGATCGAGGTCAGAGCCGTTACAAAGTTCACGCTGTCTGGTTGCCAATCCTGCGCCTCGAGTAAGGAACTCGCATACGAGGGAAACTCCCCCGAGGCTTTCTGCTCAGCCGAAAGCCAAATAGTCGCACGTTCTAGCGAAGCTTCCATCTGCTGTTTCATGGAGTTTCCCCCTGACTCGGAACGCATCTAGTCCTCAGATCTCGACTGGTAAGTGACCACAAAACTCCTAGATAGTGAGGATACCGGAGCATTCCCGATTAACTTAGAGAAGATATGTAACTCATCCCGGGGACGGATGAGTCGACCAGCAAAGGCATTCAACATGGGTCTTCTTGATAGGTTCCGCAGTAAGCCTGGAACTCAAGCAGTTGTGCAAGAGAATCAGCCTGAGCCCTCGGCCGCGGCTACACCCGCCACCGAAGTGGAAGAAGAGACTCCCTCCCTGCCGAGTACTGAGGTTGACCCCAACCGCACGCGCCTTGGGGAATGGCTTGATCTGCCCTTTGCTGAAGTCTCTAACCACTCAGACGCGATCGAGCGAATCTACGCCGGCACGCTTGATGGGATGTCGATTCGCGGCGTCTTTAACGAAGAAGAGGTGGCTACGGGTGTGCGCCGTGCTCGCACCCACGCAGATGAATTCAATGACTACGGCAAGCAGATCTTTTTTGGTACTGCAATTGTCGGCGCTGATGATGATCGCGCCGACTACTACGCCGCTGCCCCTGTCATCAACGATCGAGTAGACGAACTTTTTGATGTGGACTTTGTGGGCCGCATTGGGCAGGTGCTCACGGCAGTCGGTGGAGGTCGCCCCGCTAGCGTTCCCTCCGAAGAGGGCCGAGGCGATTACGTCCCCATAACCATACGGTTTTTGCCACCTGACGGCGGACTCATGCATGCGCATACCGCAAACGAGTTCTGTAACTCCTGGGGCTCCTATGAGCACCTGCGACAGATTGCGCGAATGTGGAACTCGTTGAGTTACTTCGTGGTAGGCCAGAGGCCAGATTCTGGGGGCGAGCTTGTTCTCTACGATCTCATGTGGGACGACACACCCGAGGATGTTCGGGCCTTGCCGATGAGCGAGGAACGAGACGGCGTACTCGAACGATTCGGCAAGACTCCCGTGGACTTGCAAGTAGGAGACATGATCCTCTTTACCGGCGGAAGAATCTGGCACCGAGTCGAGCCAGTACATGGCGAGCTTGAGCGCGTCACAATCGGTGGATTTGCTGCTTTGTCCCAGGACGAGGAGCAAGTGTATTTCTGGAGCTAGTACCAGTCTTAGACTTAACGGCCCAGCAGTCCTTGAAGATCTTCGATTGCCAAGCTGACGGCAGGAACAGTAATTCGATCGACCTTTTGGCCGTAGCGCTCGTCACCATCTCCGTGCCAGAACTCAAAGAAGAACCGCTCGTCAATTTCCCAGACTTGCACCTCTAAACCGTCCTCGTTGGTGCCAATCTGCTGATGCCACAACGTCTTGACCTCTTGAGGAGCCATCACAAGCTGAATCGCCAGACGGCGGTGATCTGTCTTGTTCGGCGGCGAATAATGCACGAGTGCATCATCAAGGATGACGGCATGGCCCGCTGGCACCTCGACCCGGGTGAGCAGTTCGTCGATAATCGCTTGTTCGATTCCACCAAAAACTTGATAGGCCCACATACCGCGCCGGCTGCGAAGGGAACGGTGACTGCCTTCGAGCAGGGACATTGCCCCGTTGTCGAGCACACAATCTACGAGCGCAACCCAGACCGAGACCGAGGCATACCGCGACTCATCAACCACAGAGAGATTCTGGTGTGTGGGTACCACCCCTGTGCCAGGCAGTTTGTTCACGAAATTTGCGATGAGTGGCCGGTAGTCAACTAAGACTTTCTGGGCCTCAGGGCCAAGCACTGCGGTGATCAGATCAAAAGCTTGTCGCCGGAACTCTGGCCGCGAGTGGATAATGCTGAACTCGGCGTAGGTGTCGTTGTAATCCTCTGGCCTGCTCGCCCCACCCAAAGACTCTGCAATGGAGTCATATCCCGAGACCAACTGATCAACCTGGCCGAGCGACAGCAGCGGCATAACGACATAGCCTTTGCGGTCAAACTCGGCCTGCTGCTCGGGGTTGCGGAGTACCGCTCGATCAACCCGGCAGGACTCAATAGGGAGAAACCCGAGTTCCGTTGGCGATGACATAACGACATGCTCCCCTAGATGGACCCACTTTCATGTTGATTGTAGCGGGATGCTATGCAGATGCACTCGGTGCTGATCGGCAACTACCCCTGAGCAACTTCCCCGTCGGGCAGAACTGCAGCAGCACCTGTGAATTGGCTACGTTTCGCTTCTATATGGGGGTTCAACCTGTTGCCACCTGACAGAGTTTGCTGTATACATGAAGCCATGAAGAAGGCAGGCGGGGGCCATAATTTTGCGGGTTTTGCCCAAGTGGGTCTCTGCGGAGTCGCCATTGTGGCAGTAGTAGCGGCAGTGCTACTGATCAAGCCTGCGTCACCGCAGACTCAGAACCTCGCTTCCGTAGTCGCACCAACCACGGTTCCTGTCACCACACCCGCGTCTCCCCCATCCACGCTCCCACCCGATCCGCAGTTTCCCCAAGAAACAGTCGACGATCACGATGCTTCCAAAGCGTTGTACGGCTGGGGGACCGCCCAGCCCACTCAAATGAAGGCCACCGTGCATTACGGAGGCACTTCTACCTTGCTCTCACCAGAACGCAGGCGTCTGCTCGGCGAGCAGTTGGTCCAAGTGCGAGAGGCGGCTCTCGAGATTGAGACCGTGGCAGAGGCCGAGAAACTGGGATTCGTCCGAAACTTCCAGAGGATTAACGGCCGAGGATTTGAATACATCAACTGGTCTCGCTTCAACACCAAGCTGGACTTATCTCGACCAACGATGTTGGCCTTTGACGGGGACAGCCCAGACTCTAGGGTGATGTCCGTGGCTTACAACGTCCTAGGGGCAATGGCAGATGGGCCACCCACGGATTTGCCGTTGGAAGTTATCCCCTGGCACTACCACTCGAATCTCTGCGAGAAAGACAACTCAATCGTCGGCAGTGTCGAATACGACGCAAATGGCAATCCCTACCCAGAACAGGCTCAGCGCTGCAAAGACTTAGGAGCGGTGTTCCGCCCCGAACTCAACCATTGGATGGTTGACCTGTGGGTTATTCCGGGCTGGGAAAACCCGTGGGGCTTGGTATCGAGTAAGCACCCGGACATGATGTTTGAACCCACACCTTGGTTCACCTCGAACAAAACGGGAGAGGTCGACGGGTTCGGCCTGTACTGCGAGATTCCCGCTGGTGCAGACCCAGCGCCAGCCTCCACGCCTTCCTGAGGCAGAGAGAGGACCTCAGGATCGAGAAGCCGCGTATCGACTAGCAATCTCTTCAAACGAGAGTTGCTCAACGCTGTAGTCCTCGATCTCGATGAATGGTTCTCCGGCGGGAACGTCACCAATCATGAAGGTGTAATAGAAGTCATCGGGAATCTCAAACCCCTGCACGAGTCCCTCGGGCGACTTATAGAAGTGAATAGGAGTCGACCCCTCTGCTAGTGCGTACAAACTGCCAACCACTCGCGTGGAGTCCGAGTTGTTTGGTGGCGTTCCGTGCAGAACTCGAATGTCGTACACCATGGCTTGGCCAACTCGAATCGGAACAGTCACCATGAGTTCGTCACGGACTCGCTCATGCTCGGCTTCCCACTCCATGGGAAATCCGGGGCTGCCTCGTAGCCCAGTCAGCCACTTATGGCTGCCTGGAAGCACCTTCATCTGCCCAACCTGTTCGGTAACTTCAGTAAGTGCAAGCCACACGCCCATGGTTGAATGCTCCGACTCATCTGCCAAGATCCAATCCTGATGCGGAGAAACCTCGGTATCGGGGCCGGGATGCTTGACCATGAAGTAGCCGACGAGTGGCTCATAGCCTTCGATCAACCCATTGAGAATTGGCCAGACAATCGCGCTGACCTCTTCGTTGGCGGCCGCTTTGTATTCCTGATCTGGGCTCATCAAACTTGGGTAGTACCCAGAGTCAATGCCTGAATTCAAACGTGTGTAGGACTCAAGGAGAGCTTCGACAATATCTGGAGTGGCGAAATCCACAACCACGTAGCCGTCGCGCTGAAATGCTGCTTCGTAGTCTGCATCTCTGAACGTGGTGTGAGTCACGGTGTCTGGATTTTCAATAGTTCTTGAATCGATCACATGTTCCGCCTTGTTCGTATCTTCCTAGCATTCTAGCTATAGACCCATAAAAAGACCCGATAAATCTTGCTGACCTAGTCGCTACTCCAGCCTCTGACTGTGATCGAGATGCCGAGCGGCCCATCCCGCTGGGGTCTTAGCCCGATAGAATGACCCCCGCAGCTGTGTTGCAGTGACGGCCCTGATTGACTGGAGAGTTCTGGATGAGCCAGCAAGGAGCAAGCGAGGCTTGTGAATCCCTTCCCGGAACCCACTTTCTTGACGAGGTAGTCAATCAGGAAATGGCAGAGCGCGGTTTCGCTGTTCTGGCGAACTCGGTTTCTGCAGAAACGGTTACCTCCCTGACAGAGATGTATCGCCAGGTGATCGACCAGGTCGGCCGCGATAGCTCGGGCGTGTTCCTGCCCTCGATGATGATTTCTCGGCTCGACTTGCGGGCGCAGCTCTGGGATGGGGTGCAGGGCATTCTGGGTCCCATTTTTGACCCACTCTTTTCGCCCGACACAACCACCGTGGTTGGTGGATCTTTTGTCTCCAAACCTGGCTCGCAAAACAGTGCCAGGAACCCACATCAAGATCCCACGGTCTTTGACGAAACCCGAGAAGTCAGCATCTCTCTGTGGATTCCGCTTACTGACTCGGACTCCGAGAACGGAACACTGAACCTGCTTCCCGGCAGTCATCGCATGGGGAATCTCGTTAGGCCGCCGGATGTGGACTCCCTTGATCAAGACGTCACCACCTATGCGCTGAACGAGTCGGTTGCACTCGAACTGCACGCAGGGCAGGTGCTGGTAATTGACGGATCAGTCATTCATCACTCCCCTGCAAACACCTCGAACGCGGAGCGTGTCGCTGCCATCTGCGCCCTACGACCACCCAATAGCCAGATGCGCTACGCCAAAAGCCAGAACGGTGCAGCCGAGGGAACGGCTCAGATATTTAACGTGGGCGCAGAGCTGTACCGATCGGGGAACTTAATCACTCCGACCCTAGATCCAGCCCGTCTAGTCGGCAGTTCCCCGTATCGGCCCGCCAGCATGGCAGACCTTGAGTCCTCGCTCTCCTCCGAGTGAACATCAGCCAGGTCAGGAAGCTGTTTGCACCGACCAGTTGGTTTGAAGCTTGAGACCAGGCCGAGCCATGACTTCGCCATCGATTTTCATCTCGGCCGAGGCGACTGCGAGGGCTGCAGGAAATACCTGATCCAAATGGCGGTCATCCTGTGGAAGTACCGCAATGCGGAACTGAAACCGGCCCGTTGCCATGGGCACCCGAGGAACTTCAGCGTCAATGACATAGGTGCCAGGGGTGGCTAGAAAATCCGAGGGGCCGAGCTCCCTCTCTGCATAGACAGCTCGTTCACTGGTAAACAGCGACATCACTAACACACCCTCACAGGGTTCATTGACTGTGATCTTGGCACGAATCGTGATGGCTTCTCCCGACCGAATGACCTCTGGAATCGCCTCAATGGAATCAATCTCAACCTTGCCCGCAATCATGGGCGGCACCCTGAAGTCCTCGAATGTCGCGCCTGCTTCAGGATCCAACTCGGTGGTGGGTTCCTCGCCGATGTACTTCTTCATGGCCTCTGCAGGAGTGCCATCAACAACGATCTGCCCGTGATCCAACAGGATGACTCGCTCACACATTGAGTTCACTGCCCACAGATTATGTGTCACAAGCACCAGCGCCGCACCCGCCGCATTCATTTCCCGAATGCGTTCCAAGCTACGTCGTTGAAACTCAAAGTCACCCACTGACAGCACTTCATCAACCAGGAGTAAGTCGCAGTCAATTGCTGTTGCGACTGCAAAGCCAAGGCGGGCGCACATTCCTGTGGAATAGCGCTTTACTGGCATATCTAGGAACTCTGAAACCCCAGAGAACTCAATGATTTCGTCGTATTTTCCGCGAATCTCGGCCTTTGACATACCCATGATATCTCCAGCAAAGAACACGTTCTCATGGCCGGTCAGTTCTGGATCAAAACCAATTCCGAGCTCAATAAGAGAGGCAAACCTGCCATTGACAATTGCATGGCCGCGACTTGGTTCAACGATGCCTGCGAGCACTCGCAGCAGAGTTGACTTGCCCGCACCGTTATGACCAATCAGGCCCAAGGTATCGCCAGGTTGCATGGAAAATGAGACGTCATTGAGGGCGCGGAACGTAGTGGACTCAGCGGCCTCGCCACGCCTGCCTGGAATGAGAGCACGAGCATTGGTTCGCTCCTGGCTCAGCCTGTATTCCTTCGTAACGTGCTCGACGTGGACGAGTGGTTCTTGAGCCATCTCAGACCACGTCCACAATTCGATCTTCAATCGACCGCAGGTAGAAGACTGAGCCAACTAGCAGTGCTGTACCGATGCACAAATGCACCATCAGCAGATCAAAGTTGGGCCAGATTCCTTCGAGGGAAACCGCTCGAGTTGCCTCTGCCACCACTGCTACTGGATTAACGGTGCCAAGAAACTTAAGAGTCGAGGGAATCTGCGACTCGGGATACAGAATTGGACTGGCCAAGAACAGGACCTGGCTAATGGTTGGCATTGCATGAGCCACGTCTCGAACGAACACAGTAATTGTGGCAAGAAGAATCGCTATTGCGACGGTGTACACCAGAAGCACAGCGATCACTAGCGGAAGCGCTACCAGAGTGATTGAAGGCGAGATACCTTGAATCCATGCAACCCCCACGATGGCCACAAGGCCAACACCTAGGTCTAACAGCGCAGCAACGCAGCCAGAAAGGGGGATGACTTCCCGGCGAAAGTACACCTTGCTCAACACTGAAGAACGATCGATGAATGATGTCGCCTGATTCAAACCTGCTGTGAAGTAGCGCCAGACAACTATGCCGGCTACCACAAAAGACAGGTAGGGAATGTTTCCACCCGTGACGTTGAGGATCTGGCTGAAGACCACTGCGTAGACCAGAACTAGCAAAATCGGCTGCGCAATGCCCCAGAACAGAGACAGCGCGCTCTGGCGGTACTTACTGTGTAACTCTCGTCGCGCAAAGCTGACTGTTAAGCGGGCCTCGCTGCGTGCTCGCCTCAGATTGGCAGCAGAGAACGGCCTGCGTGCGTATCGCGCGGCAGGTTCGACTGTTGCCTCGGTCATGTGAGCCAAGCCCCCCCAGGGCGCCTTCTGGTCTCTTGGTCTACGAGATCCACCGGTAGAACGATACCAGCGGTTCCTGAGGGATCCTCATGCGAAGACAGCAATGAGCAACCTGCGTGACCTGTGTCCCGAACTTCAGACGGACTCAGAACCCACCGTGGACTGCTTATGCGGCGAACCCTGCGAGATTCTCCTGCTTTGGGCAAGGAATTCAGCCGAGGTTGTTGGAGGCCGCTCACCCGAGATTTTGCCAAGTGACTGTAAATAATCGGGGCGCGCCCGCCAGTCGATCTGGCGGAAAACATCGGGATGAGGGACTTCAAGCTCTTCAACACTGTCGTCACTGTCACAAAAATACAGCGAGAGCGGGGCAGATTTTGGGGCGTAGGCCACCGCCGCTGCATAACGTGGCAGGTTGGAGTGATTCATATCCGACCCGTGCGCAAGGGCCATGTCGAACACAACTGCCTCGCCAGCCAGGACCGGAACTGTCTCAGTATCCTCAAAGCTCAGTTCAAGGAGGGGGTCTTGTGAGTAACGAGGTGTCATCGGGACCGATCGCGGACCGGTGTCAACCTGATGGCTCCCCCGGATCACCGCCAAGGCGCCGTTGCTCTCGTCCACATCCACTAGAGGCACCCAAATGCAGACCGCCCGGAACTGCGACTCATCGAGGAGGCGAAAATCCCTATGGATCTCTTTTTGACTGTCCTGTCCCGGGCCTTTGACGATGAATGAGGACATCACCGGCTCATAATCTACGAGTAGCTCGCTAGCACCCTGGGCAAACGC